>Ga0163216_101047_pt1 | contig 22676 bp, 23 predicted proteins | sample SynspAceP_FD_167610 | JGI IMG/M metagenome (GOLD analysis project Ga0163216, IMG submission 167610) | Saline lake microbial communities from Ace Lake in Antarctica - Synechococcus sp. Ace-P (Illumina Assembly) | ecosystem: Environmental > Aquatic > Non-marine Saline and Alkaline > Saline ...
GGCAACCGCCAGCTCTATGAAAAGCGCGGCTGCCCGGATGCTGGCCCGCTCATGCGGCAATCATACAGACCCCAAAGTGGCAACATTTTGCGCTGCCCTTTGGCCCACTTTTACTCTGCCGTTGACAGAAAATACCTTGGCCCAAAGCCGCTCATATCGACGACGTCCAGATGGCAAGCCTGATGCGTGACATCGTCAACCGCCTGTTCACGTTTCACATGAAGAGCGACGATCCGGGTTTCCGGGAGGATCTGGATCGCTGGATGGCTGTCGCTGGCAAATGGGATGATCCGGTGCTGGATCAGGCCTTCCTTGATGCGGTGGCCAGCTTGAAGTCTAGACCCAACAATTAGACCAGCACCCGGTATCCCTGTACCTGTGTCGGGCTGCTTGCCGACAGGCGGTGCTTCGACCTCGGCCTGCGTTTGAGAGTCAGAGAGGTGTTGGTTGCTTTCGCGACGGGTTCAAGGCTGGGAGAGTGGCTTCCAGCGCCTGTCGTGGAGGAATACCGATGGGTGTTGTGGATGTTTTGGACCCTGTACAGCCAGCAAGGGCAGGTGGCTATAAGGTAGATGTCAGCCGGGGTGAGCGGAACGGGCGGGTGTCTTCCGAATGGTTCAATCGGCCCGATGACGAGCGATATCTCTCGCTTGACGATCTCTGGGCCAGCGTGAAAGGTCGGTCTGAGCGCAGCCGCAGCCGTGTGGTGCAGACGGCGGACATTCGGGTCGAAGCGGCGCGCGACAGCCCCGACCGGCTGCAGCTGATCCTGCCGAAAGCGCAGGAACCGGTGGCACCGACGCATTGGGCCTTTAGCCAGCTTGCCAGCATCGTCGGCGCGCCGGCATCCTACTTGCGGCAGCTGCCTGCGCCGCTGGCCGGTATCAATCTTCAATACGGCCTGAGCAACCACCGCGCCGAGCAGGTCAAGACCTTCGAGACCGAGGATGGCCACACCGAACTGCGCGCTGTCACCGGCCCCGATTATGGCCGCATCCATGACCATGAGTTGGTTGAGGCGGTGCAGCGCATCGCGGGCAATGGCACCGGCGATACGCGCTGGAAGGTGCCGGGTGTGCTCGACTGGTCGACCGGCGTTTACAATCCCGATGTCGAAATCAGCCGTGATACGACCACGCTTTATGCCTCGGACCGCGACGTCTTCCTGTTCCTGGTCGACGATCACAATCCAATCGAAGCGGGCAAGCTGCCGGACGGCTCTCCCGATCTTTACTTCCGGGGCTTCTATTGCTGGAATTCCGAGGTGGGCGCCAAGACCCTTGGCATGGCGAGCTTCTACCTGCGGGCGGTGTGCCAGAACCGCAACCTCTGGGGCGTCGAGGATTTCCAGGAGATCAAGATCCGTCACTCGAAATACGCGGCCTCGCGCTTTGCCCATGAGGCGGCACCGGCGCTGACCCGATTTGCCAATTCCTCGCCGCAAAGTTTCATGAATGGCATCAAGGCGGCGCGGCAGCAGATCGTGGCGCGCAGTGATGAGGATCGCGCAGATTTTCTGCGCAAGCGCGGTTTCTCTAAGCCTGAGTCCGCAAAGATCGTCGAAAAGGTGCTGATGGAAGAGGGTCACCCGCCGGAAAGCATCTTCGATTTCGTGCAGGGAATTACGCGCCTTGCACGTGACAAGACGCAGCAGGATAGTCGCCTTGATCTCGAAGCCAAAGCCAAGAAGCTTCTCGACCGGGTTGGTTGATTAAGTTCCGTCTCAGCGACCGCCCGCCATGGGCGGCGGTCGCTGCTCTCACGCAACGCGCACTGATCCTGATCCACAACCACCCGCCGGGCAATCCGACCCGTCCTCATCTGCCGCCGTCGCCCTTATCGAGGACGAGGGCGGCGGTTTGGTTTTTGACGGATGAGGTGGGGAGAGTGGCTTCCCGCGCCGTCGGAGATTTTGACATGTTTGACTTGCCCGTTCCGGTTCCGCCGGCAACGCAGAAAACAGGTTTGCCGCCGAACTTCCCGACTGCCGGTGCAGATCACAGCTTACCGTTGTTCGCCCTGACGATGGCAGTCGAAGTGCCTGCCGCCATGATGTCGGGGCAAGCATGCCCCAAGGTTCTCGATCGTTTCGCCACTCTTGCCGAGGCCATGCGGGGTGCGATCGATTACGCAGAGCAGGTCACGCCGGATGATGCGCCACAAATCCTAGCGATCCTTGATCGCGATGAGTGCCTCGTTCTGGCCGGGGCTGCCAGTGACGGCGCTGTGGCGTGGTGTCATCCTGTCACGAACGCTTCTGAGGCCCGGGCGGTGGTGCATGAGGCGAGCGCGTTGCGGGGGCAATCCCTTCGCGCCGCCGATTGGCACGAGCCTGATCTTGCGCAGCGGCTGCGTCATCGCGCCGATCTCTTTGAGGCGCGTCTCGTCGACCCGCTATGGCGCGTCTTCACAGCACGCACCCTGCAGATCGCCGCGTGACGCCCGAGAGGCAGAGGAGGGCAGGGGAAAGTTTGAGCCTTTCGGGGATGAGAGAAAGCCCCGTGGTTCACACCCTTTCACCTTTTATGGAGAAACCCCATGTCCCAGATTGAACCGACCCTCGCCGCGCCGATGGCGCCGCCCAAGATCGATTTCGCAGCGATGCTGGCGCAACAGGCAGTGCGCGATGCGCGGATCGCGGCCCTGCGTCCAGCCAACAAGAATCGCCTTTTCGACGGTCTTGCCGCGGCGGGTATCACCCATGTCACCGTCAGCTTTGACGGCTATGGCGACAGCGGCCAAATCGAGAGTATTTCGGCCTGGGCCGGCGAGACTGCCGTCGACTTCCCCCAGATCCAGATCGCCTATGCCGCGCTGACCTGGGATGACCCCGAGGTGGAGATGCGGAACCTCTTGCTCGAAGATGTTGTCGAGCAGCTGGCCTACGATTTTCTCAGCGACACCCATGGCGGCTGGGAAAACAATGACGGTGCCTATGGCGAGTTCTGCTTCGATGCCAGTGCCCGCTGCATCCACCTCGAGTTCAACGAGCGCTTCACCTCGTCCGAACTCTTCACCCATGACTTCTGAGGAGGCGGCGATGGCACATCCTTATCATCACGCTCTGTCCTCGGTGAAGAAATGGGGCGGCACGGTCGACGATACCTTGGCCGTGCACACCTGGTTCGACGCTTCGAAGCAGATCACTGCAGACTTCCGGCACCGGGCGCTAAGGCATCACGCCGAAGGCATCTGGCAAGCAGAGTCGATCTTTGGGCCAACCATCACCCTGTCTACCGGGCGGATCATCCCGACCCGCTGGGTCGGAGAGCAGCACGTCAAGGAAGATCTTGGCTTCATTCCGAGCTTTGCGGACTGGGTAAAGGCGATCCGGCCCGAGCCTTGGATGGGCCGGGCTGAAAAGATCGAGGTGCTGGTCGACCCAGACATCGCCTCACTCGTGGCGGAGGACACTTGAAATGACCGACCCCGCCTATCAGCGCCTCGACCTGCCGCCGACGGCCTCGCGGTTAGCCGTCGTCCGTGCGGCGATCCGAGCACTTCATCCTGACACGTTGGCGGTGGGTAGCTTTCGGGAGGCGCGCAAACGCTTCTACCAGCAGATGCTATGCGCACACGCCGCGCGTCAGGCTGCAGACAATCCGCCATCCGCCATCCGGCTGATCGCTTTGCCCCATCCCCTCATCCCAATCCAGCGCCCGGCCATTTGGCCGGGCTTCTCAATCTCAGGAGGTCCCCATGGCGGACTACTTCACCCATTTCTCGTGTCTGATCGACGTTGGCACACCCAGCAACGCTGCCCGTGCGCTTGCGCTGTTCCAGCAGTGTCGCGACAAGGATCAGGATGCCGACGACCCGGAGGTCACGGGCTTCGATCTCATGCGTCAGGACGCGCCGGAGGGCAGTGCCCTCTGGATCCGCGATGACGAACACGGTGATGTCGAGGCCGTCATTCGCTTTGTGCTGCGCCTTGCCGAAGATCTCGATCTGACCGGTCTCTGGGGGTTTGAGTATGCCAACACCTGTTCTCGCCCCCGATTGGATGCGTTTGGCGGTGGCGCACATGTCATCGATCTTGGCGCGCGGACGACAATCGGCTGGACCAATACCAATGAATGGCTTGCCGCCGCGCTGAACGGGGAGTGCGCACATGCCTGATGTCATCCGTACAACAGTTTTTCCGTTTGCGGAGCTTTCTGATGCGGCCAAGGAGAATGCCCGCAGTTGGTATCGCGAACTTGGCCCCCATGACGATTGGTGGGATGCGGTCTATGAGGATTTCGAGCGCATCTGCGACATCCTTGGCATCCGCCTGAAGACCACCCCCGTCCGCTTGATGGGCGGCGGGACGCGAGCCAAGCCCTGCATCTGGTTTTCAGGGTTCTGGTCACAGGGGGATGGTGCTTGTTTTGAAGCATACCTCAGCCACACCAAGGGCGCGGCCGCGCGCATCCGGGACTACGCCCCGACCGACGCGACGCTGCATGGCATCGCTGACCGCCTACAGGCCATCCAGCGGCGCAACTTCTACCAACTTGCTGCCGAGGTCAGCCATCGTGGCCGCTACTACCACGAATACACCATGTCCGTGGATGTCACCCGCGACAGCCCGAACTGGCAGCCGCCAACCGAGGATGCCGAGGAGACCGTGACAGAGGCGCTGCGCGATCTGGCCCGCTGGCTCTACCGCCAGCTTCAGACCGAATACGACTACCTCACCTCGGACGAGGCTATCGAGGAGGGGATCATTGTCAACGATTACACCTTCACCGAAGTCGGGCGGCGGTTCGGGTGACCCTCGAATCCGCTTAAACTGCCTCTTGCGCAAAATACAGAATATATGTATATTACGGATAAGTAGAGGGCCGTATCATGCAAGAGCTTCCCGAATTCAAAGCGGCCGACCTTACTCGGCACACCAGCGATCTCTTCGACGCGGCAATTCGGTCGCCCATCGCCATTACCAAACATCGCAAGCCGAAGTTCGTCTTGATGAGCATTGACCAATATCAACAACTCGCGCGCGGGGCCACCCAGCAAGTTCACATGCTCGACGAGATGCCTGTCGATCTCAAGGCGTTGATGATTGACGGGCTTGAGCGGGACCTGAAGCAAAATGACGAGTAAGCCGGCAGCTGGGGAGGTCTTCAGGTATCCGTTTCTTTGGAAGAGGGAGCAGGTGGGTGGCGAGACCGAGGGCCGCAAGAAGCGGCCTGTCTGTATTGCTGTCACTATTGCGAAAAATGATGGTGAGACGCTGGCCTTTATCCTGCCGATCACCACGCAGCCACCGATGCCGACGGGCAACTTCATTGAAGTTCCACAGATCGAGTCGCAGCGCGTGGGGCTCGAGACGCATGTTCGCAAGTGGATCATGCTCGATGAGGTTAACACGGATATCGTGGAGCGTTCCTATGTCTGGGATGATCGTAAGCCCATTGGCAGGTTCAGTTCCGCGTTCACCAGAAAAATCCAGTCCAGTTTGATAGATCTTGCCAAATTTGGTGCGGCATCCGTTGTCGATCGAATGAAATAGCACACCGCCAACAGACGCGCTCACTTGTTCCCGTCGATCCACTTCGACATCAATCCTTTGTCGCGGTATCATTCGTCCGGTACGGCGCGACGTTTGATCCGGGCGAGCTTTTCGACGAAGGGGACCCGCTTTGACGTTGGGCGGCTGAACTACTCCTTCGTTTTGGCACCAGCGACCGTCTGGGCAATCCAGATTCTACCAGCTTGTCGCTGAGGCCAATCACCGCGGCCGCTACCACCACGAATACTGCATGTCGGTGGATGTGACGCGCGACAGCCCCACCTGGCAGCCGGCCACCGAGGATGCCGAAGAGGCCGTGACAGAGGCGCTGCGCGATCTGGCCCGCTGGCTCTACCGCCAGCTTCAGGCTGAATACGACCACCTCACCTCGGACGAGTCCATCGAGGAGGGAATCATCGCCAACGATTACACGTTCACGGAAACCGGGCGTCGGTTCGGGTGAGCACGATGCTCTCGAAGAACTTTCCCGACCGCACGCTTGCACTGTACGTCAATATGGCGTACATAGTGGGCTAGCAAAACAGGAGGCGACCATGCTTGGTTTCCAAGACACCACGCGCGCGATCGATGAGCGCAATGAGGCCCGGATGAATTTCCGGACGAAGCCGCGCATCAAGACTGCGATCCAGCAGGCGGCGGCGCTGTCTGGCGTCGACGATTCCGTCTTCACGATGAATGCCGCCTACCAGGCAGCGCTGGCAATGATCGCAGCGCATGAACGGACGGTGCTGCAGCCGGTCGATCATGAGGCGTTCTTCGCAGCGCTTGATACCCCGGCGGCGCCGACCGAAGCTCTGCGTGCGGCCTTCCGTCGGCACAGCGACACGGTTGTGTCGCAGTAAATGGCGGCTTCACAACCGGTCGCCTACACCATCGAGCCGTTCGATCCAGAGAGACATGATCGAGCGGCTTTTTCTTGCGGTGTCGAGCAAGTCGACAACTATTTTCAGAAGACTGCGAACAAGCTCGCCAAGGCGGATAATATCCGTCTCTATGTGATGGTTGACCCCGGGGGTTCGGTCATCGGCTTCTATGCCCTGAATGCGCACGCGGTTCAGTTTACCGATCTTCCTGCAAAGTTTGCGCGGACCCGGCCTTCGCATGGCAACATTCCCGCCGCCTACATTTCCATGATCGGGCGGGACCAGAAGTTCAGCGGCGGCGGGTTTGGCGGCGATCTGCTGGTCGACGCCCTACGACGCATTGCCGGTGCAGCCGACGCCATTGGCGTCGCGGTGGTCATGCTTGATGTCCTTGACTGCGGCGATCCCGACCGCGTTGCGCGCCGCAGGGCTCTTTACGAAGGCTACGGGTTCCAATCGTTGGCTTCGAACCCGCTGAGAATGTTCATGTCCGTCAGCACTGTTCGCACGCTCATCGCTGAAGAGGGCGAGGTGTAGAAGAAGGACGCCGCGCTTGCGGAACTGGCGCGGCTCGGACAGAAGTTTGACTGAGGTTGAAGTCCTGAAGACCCAATCTGCAACCCTACAGATTGGCAATTACGCTCGGTTTGCCAAACTATGGGGTGGCAAAAGCTCCGAATAGGCGCGTGATGCCCGGACGGCGGTATGGAGCCTCACCAGCTGGTACTGGGATCACCTGTTCCCGTCGATCCACTTCGACATGAGCCCCTTGTCGCGGAAACATTCGTCCGGCACGGCGCGGCGTTTGATGCGGGCGAGACGCTCGGCAAAGGCGACCTGCTTTGATGTCGGGCGGCTGTCTGAAGCGGCGGCTGGCCTCAGCTTGGCCTGCGCCTCGATCCAGGCGCTCAAGCTGCGGCGGTCTTGCTGAACCGCCCATGGCAAAACCGACTGGTTCTGCAGAGCCAACGACCGCGCATAGGAGATCTGGCGCGTCGTGGCGGGCAGGACGAATGTGGTGTTTTCCATGAGCGGTCTCCCTATTTTGCTTCATACAAGATATAGAACATAACAGGAACAACATCAAGACATCTGTCGTGAGCATGGGGGTTCGAGAGATAGAGGAGGGCTGGGGAGGGGCAGGTCCGAGTGCGCCCGAGAGAGGGTGCACGGGCCAGATCCTGTTCCTCATTCCGGAGTTTCCCGATGACCCTTCACACCTCTGTCGCGCCCGCGCCTGCACCGGTTCTTCCCCTTCCGTCCCAAAGTACAGCTGCTGCCGTCCTCGCCGTGGCCGAAGCGTTGCAACCCGACCTGGCACAAGGCTTCCAGATCGATGCATTGCGGCTGCGGCTCGAGATGGAACGCGCTTTTGGCGGCTCAGACGCTATCGGTGCCTGGGACTGGAAGCACGCCTATGAGGCTGGCGAGGCAGCGCTGGTCCTCTTCTTGCGGAAATTCGGCGGTGCGCTGTTGGTCCGGGCTGGATCGCCCGCAGCCTTGCTGCCGATCCTTGCCAAAGTGTCAAACCTGCTTCCAACCCATACGCGTCGGTCGGAAGAGATGGAGCGCTTCCAGCAATTTTCGACGCCACTGCCGATGGGGCTTGCGGCACTGGCGGCGGCGCAGATCACCGGGGCCGATCTTGTCCTTGAGCCCTCGGCTGGAACCGGCCTTCTCGCCATCCTGGCAGAAATCGCTGGCGGCAGTCTGACGTTGAATGAACTTGCCGACAGCCGCGTCAATCTCCTGCGGCATTTGTTTCCGGGAAGGCCCGTCACCTGCTTTGACGCAGCACAGATCGACGATCATCTCGACGCGGGGCTACGCCCGAGCGTGATCTTGATGAACCCGCCGTTCTCCGCTGTGGCCCATGTTGATGGTCGCACCATGGAGGCAACAGCGCGCCACATACGCTCTGCGCTTGCCCGCCTCGCGCCAGGCGGGAGGCTGGTTGCCATCACCAGTGCGGGCTTTGCACCCGATGCGCCTACATGGGGTGCAAGCTTCGCCAAACTGACAAAGGCCGCGCACCTCGTCTTCACTTGTGCTGTGCATGGGTCTGCCTTTGCCAAGCACGGCACGAGTTTCGAGACCCGCATTTCTGTCTTCGACAAATGCCGGGGTGGAGAGCTTGGCGGTATCACCGCCGACCTCACGCAACCCATGGCCCCTGATGTCGCAAGCCTGATGATGCGGATCACAGCCGAAGTTCCGCTGCGCCTCGTTTTGGAAACGGGCGCGGTGGCAGGGCAGGGCACTTCTTCCCGCTTCCCGGGAATTGCTCGCCGCACCGCTGGTCCTGTCCTCGGCAAATCGCGCACGCCCGCTCCAGCTTCGCCGTCCCAGTCTCAGCCATCTGTTCAGGCAGAAGACCTCGCCTACATCCTACGCGACGGCAGCGAGGACGAGGTCACCGCGCGCCTGTCAGATGCGATTTATGAGACCTTCCGCCTGCAGGCCATCGACATCCCGGGCGCGGAACCGCACCCGACCAAGCTCGTCCAATCGGCCGCTATGGCCTCGGTCGCGCCCCCAAAACCCAGCTATCGCCCCAAGCTGCCGGCCGCTGTACTGTGTGATGGCCTCCTGTCAGACGCGCAGCTTGAGACGGTGATCTACGCGGGCGAGGCGCATGTTGCTTATCTCGCTGGGTCTTGGACCGTCGATGAGACCGGTGACATGGTCTCCGCCGCCAAAGTGGATGATCCTGACGCTATCCGCTTCCGCCGCGGCTTTTTCCTTGGCGACGGCACAGGTGCTGGCAAGGGCCGCCAGTCGGCCGGGATCTTACTCGACAACTGGGCGCAGGGCCGTCGCAAGGCGCTCTGGATATCAAAGAGCGACAAGCTTCTCGAGGATGCGCAGCGCGACTGGTCCGCGCTTGGTCAGGAGCGGCTGCTGGTGACGCCGCTCTCGCGCTTTGCCCAAGGCAAAGACATTCCGCTGACGGAAGGTATCCTGTTCACCACCTATGCGACCCTGCGCTCAGAGGAGCGCGGTGCCAAGAAATCCCGCGTCGATCAGATCGTCGACTGGCTGGGGGCGGATTTCGACGGGGTCATCTTGTTTGACGAAAGCCACGCCATGGCGAATGCCGCTGGATCCAGGGGTGAGCGCGGCGATGTCACCGCCTCCCAGCAGGGCAAGGCGGGCCTGCGCCTGCAACACAGGTTGCCCAATGCCCGCATTGTCTATGTCTCGGCCACCGGGGCCACCTCGGTGCACAATCTGGCCTATGCGCAACGTCTCGGCCTTTGGGGTGGCGAGGATTTCCCCTTCGCCACCCGCGCCGAATTCGTCGAAGCCATCGAGGCGGGCGGCGTTGCCGCCATGGAAGTTCTCGCCCGCGATCTGCGGTCCCTCGGCCTCTATAGGGCGCGGTCTCTGTCCTACGACGGCGTCGAGTATGAGATGCTTGTGCATGCCCTGACGCCTGAGCAGCGTGGCATCTATGATGCCTATGCCGGGGCCTTCGCCATCATCCACAACAACCTTGCCGCCGCGATGGAGGCCGCCAACATTACCGGCGCGACCGGATCGACTGGCTCAGGCGCTACGTTGAACCGACAGGCCAAGTCCGCCGCGCGCTCTGCCTTTGAATCGGCCAAGCAGCGTTTCTTCGGCCACCTCCTCACCTCGATGAAAACCCCCACCCTGATCGCCGCAATGGATGCCGATCTGGCGGCAGGCCATGCGGCTGTGATCCAGATCGTCTCCACCGGCGAAGCGCTGATGGAACGCCGGCTCGCCGATATCCCGACCGACGAATGGAATGATATCCGGGTCGACATCACGCCTCGGGAAAGCTGCCTTGACTATCTACAGCATTCCTTCCCGGTGCAGCTCTTTGAGCCCTTCACTGACAGTGAGGGAAATCTCTCCTCCCGGCCTGTCACACGCGATGGTCAACCGGTGGAATGCCGCGAGGCGGTGCGTCGCCGCGATGCGCTGATCGAACATCTGGCCAGTCTGCCACCCGTGCCGGGCGCGCTTGACCAGATCGTGCAGCGCTTTGGCACTGATATTGTGGCGGAAGTCACCGGCCGCTCGCGCCGCATCGTGCGCAAGGGCGAGGGTGCTGCGGCCCGTCTTGTCGTTGAAAGTCGGGCCGGGTCCGCCAACCTCGCGGAGAGCGCCGCCTTCATGGATGACCAGAAGCGCATTCTGATCTTCTCCGAGGCTGGCGGTACGGGCCGGAGCTACCACGCCGATCTTGGGGCAAAGAACCAGCGTTTGCGTGTCCATTACCTCCTCGAGCCGGGCTGGAAGGCCGATGCCGCGATCCAAGGTTTGGGCCGCACCAACCGGACCAATCAGGCGCAGCCGCCGCTGTTTCGGCCGGTGGCCACGGACGTGAAGGCGGAAAAGCGCTTCCTCAGCACCATAGCCCGCCGCCTCGACACGCTCGGGGCCATCACGCGGGGTCAGCGCCAAACCGGCGGGCAAGGGTTGTTCCGTCCCGAGGACAACTTGGAATCGCCTTACGCCCGCGATGCCCTGCGCCAGCTTTACCGCCGCCTCCATCGTGGCGATGTGGTGGGCTGTTCGCTCATGGCCTTTGAAGAGGCCACGGGCCTCAGCCTTTGCGATGACAATGGCCTCAAAGACGATCTGCCGCCGATCACCACTTTTCTCAATCGTTTGCTGGCGCTGACAATCAGCATGCAGGGCATCCTGTTCTCAGCCTTCGAGGAATTGCTCGAACAGCGCATTGAAGGCGCCATCGCCGCCGGAGTCTATGACCTCGGGCTGGAAACCTTACGCGCCGAAAGCTTCCGTGTCACCGATCGCAAGGTCATTTACACCCACCCCGGCTCCGGCGCTGCAACCCAGCTTCTGACCATTGCCGAAAAGCGCCGCAACATGCCGCTGTCGCTGGCCGATGCGCTGGATTGGCTGGAAGACCCCAAGGCGCGGCTTCTGGTCAACAGCCGCTCGGGCCGCGCCGCAGTGCAGGTGCCCGCCACCAGCTTGATGTTGGACGACGGCACGATTGAGTCTCGACTGCGGCTGATCCGTCCGACCGAGGCAAGCACCTTCCCGATGAAGATGATGGAGGACACGCATTGGCTGGAAGCGGACCGCGCGGCCTTCACCGCCGCCTGGACCGCGGAACTCGCGGAAGTTCCCGAATTCTCGGAAACCACATTGCATATCGTGGCAGGCTTGCTTTTACCCATTTGGAAGCAATTGCCGCAGGATGAAACCCGCGTCTACCGCCTGCAGTCCGATGACGGCCAACGCATCATTGGCCGTCGGGTGTCGCCCGCATGGGTTGCGACCACGCTGGCGGCGGATGCGCCAGAGCTTACGGCAGCGCAGGTGCATGCCCTCGTTCTGGAGGGCAAGACTGTGGTGAAACTGGCCGAAGGGCTGGAGCTGCACCGCTCCCGCGTGATGGGGGTCAACCGGATCGAGCTTTCCGGCTTTACGGAAAGCCAGAAGGACCGGCTCAAGGCCGATGGCTTCTTTTCTGAAATCATCGCCTGGAAGCTGCGGCTTTTCTGCTCGGTTGACTCTGGTGGTATAGAAACACTGAATCGCTTGCTTGCACGGTGTTCTGTAGCAGGACTACATGCACGTGGAGGGTGTTGAGCCATGTATTCCGAGACCGATGAGCTCATCCGCGCGCTGGCGGAGAGTGCCGAGGGCGTATGCCGCGCCTACCTTCCCGCTGGACGGCGGGAAGGCTCTTACTGGATCGTTGGCGATCTGCAGAACAATCCTGGCCGCTCACTCTTCGTGCGGCTGACCGGGCCAACGTCTGGGCCGGGCGCGCGCGGAAAATGGCAGGACGCAGCGGTCGGATTGCATGGCGATCTTCTCGACATCATCCGCGAGCGAACCGGGATCTCCCGCTTTCCTGATCTCCTGGCCGAGGCCCGCGCGCATCTGGGCCGTCCGCAGCTGGTCCTCCCGGATATCCCGTTGCCAAGGAAAGTTAAGGAAACCGGCGGCACACCAGCCGCTGCCGCGCGTCTGTTTGCGGCCTCGGTGCCTGTTGCAGACACGCTTGCGGACACCTACCTCCGTTCCCGGGGCATCATCCATGGCGGTGAAAGCAACGCTCTGCGCTACCACCCGAAGTGTTGGCATCGGGACGATGGTCAGACCAAAAGCATCCCCAGACCGGCGCTGATTGCGGCTGTCACTGATGGCGCAGGGGCCTTGCAGGGCGTGCATCGCACCTGGCTGGCGCGCGATGGCCAGGGAAAGGCAGCTGTTGAGACGCAGCGGCGTGCCATGGGTCACCTCCTAGGCAATGCCGTCAGGCTGAGCCCGCATGATGATATCCTTGTGGTCGGCGAAGGCATCGAGACCATGCTGTCCGTCTCAGAGGCGGCCCCTGGCCTTCCCGTCTGGGCGGCGCTCTCATCGGGTCACCTTGGAGCAGTCCTGTTGCCGGAGGGGCTGCAGCGCCTCTACATCGCCATTGACCGCGATCAAGTTGGGCGGCGCGCGGCGGAGAGGTTGAGCGCCAGAGCCACAGAGGCAGGTGTTTCCGTGCGGGTGCTGGAACCACGGCTCGGGGATTTCAACGATGATCTCCGGGCGAACGGCTATGAGGTGCTGCGCCATCATCTGGCAGGGCAGATCGGGCCCGAGGATCGCCAGCGCCTCAAGCCCTGAGCAACGTCGCAGGCGCGGCGGTCTGGGATTGCGGGGCAGGGGTCATGCATCTTTGTCGCGTGTCTGGATCGTCGCCTTTGCCTCGTTTCGGGCAGTGCTCCTCCACCCGTCCCCCGAGCGGCCTTCAAGAGATGGGCGGGCTGCCGTCAAAGGGTCCGCCTCCTCAAGGGCGGCAGGCAGGCTATTTCCGCCGCAGGGGACGCGCCCCCGCTTTGCATCGCGAAACAAATAGCCTGCCTGCCGCCCTCCTCCACTGCGTTTCGGCCCCAAAGAGGGGGTGAAGGGGCGTCCGCCATGACGGCTCAGAGCTGCCCATGAAGGCCGCGCGGGTTGTCGCGCGGACGAGACAGGCCCGGAGGCAAAAACAGATGACGATCCAGACCCACGACGATGCTTATGAACCCGCCCACACCGCATCCCAGACCGCCCATGCGCTCGACGAGTTGCAGCTCTACGGCTACCGCCCCTTTGAGGACGAGCCCGATCCGCGCCCGATGCCCGATGGGCAGCGCCTCGCGGTTGCCGTCGCAGATATCTTCGATGCCCTCGTCGCATCCTTGGAAGACACCCGCATGGAACCCGACCTTGAAGAGGTGCTCTGGGGTCAGGTCAACCTCTTCCACCGCGCCACGGCCCGGATCGAGCGGTCGCTCGATGAGAACGAACAGTGGCAGCGCCGCCTCCAGCGCGAGCAAGACGGCTCGGAGGTGAAATCCACCGAACTCGAGCGCCTGACGGCTGAAGGCCTGACCCTCATTGAACGCCGCAACTGCATGGATATGATGCGCGATCACGCCGCCACCGAGTTTGTCCATCACACAGGATCGGCCTGGCGGCCCCGCACCGGCTCGATGGTGAACCGCCAGCACATGACCGCAGCCCTGATCGACAGCCGTGACTTCCTGGCCGCTAAGCGCCGCGCCGAAACCGAGGTGATGCTGCCTGCTGGCCCCAAGGTTGCCCTCACCGGTGGGACCGACTTCAACGATCACCGCCTGATCTGGGGCAAGCTCGATCAGGTCCGCACCAAATATCCCGACATGGTCCTCATGCACGGTGGAAGCCCTAAGGGCGCAGAACTCATCGCCGCCAAATGGGCCGAGGCCCGGGGCGTGACGCAGGTGGCCTTCAAGCCTGACTGGACCAAGCACGCCAAGGCCGCCCCCTTCAAGCGCAACGACGCGATGCTGGATGTGCTGCCGGTGGGTGTCCTCGTCTTCCCGGGCACGGGTATTCAGGAGAACCTCGCAGACAAGGCCAAGAAGTTGGGCATCCCTGTCCTGAAGTTCGAGAAGGGGGCGTAAGCCCCCGTTTCCCCTTGCGGGGAAATCAAGGTGGAAGCACATGCTTCCACCTGATATTATGCCACAAGGCTTATAGGGTCACGACATGTTTGAAACGGTTACTCAACTCGAGGTCTTTCCGACCGACCTGCAGATGCGGCGAATTGATCCCGCGTGCAACATGCGCCGATTTTACCGCATGAGCGTTCAGCCAGATCTGTTCGGTGGGGCCAGCCTTGTGCGCGAATGGGGTCGGATCGGCCTCAGGGGGCAGGTCATGATCGAACATCATACGGATGAGGGTCGCGCGGTGACCGCGCTCATGAAGCTTGCTGCCGTGAAAAGCAGGCGGGGGTATGAGGCTAACGCCTGACGTGTGTTTTGACCTGCAGCTTCTGTAAGTTTGGGGTCAGTTCCCTGCGATGGGTTTCCTTCAGCCGGGCAATGCTTGCTCTATGCCACAGTGGATCACGCGAGCCAATGCGGTCAACGACAGCGATCCCGGTTATGGCGACAAGGACTAACTGTCGTCGAAAGAAAACCCTCGGATGCAAAGAGTTCAATTTATGCTTGGGCAGTGAATATTTCGCCTATACCGTAAGTTGCAACACATACTGGTGCATAGGTGGTTTAGCGTGAAGTTTGTTCGCATCGTCTTTTTCTACTGCCTGTACGTCTTTTTGTGCCTGATAGTGGTCGCGGCCTTGATGCAAAATCTGCCCGTCGGCGTGCAAATGCTGTTCACCTTTGTGACGCCGGGTGCCTGGATATGGTGGCGTGAAAAACGCCGCTCTCAAAGACAAGCAGAGAAAGAAGCAGCGGCTACACCTTCGCGCGACCTCCCGCTCTTGGTGCGCAAAAGGTCAGCGGCTTCACCATCGACCACCATGCAAGATCAAGGGTCTCGACCGGCAACGGCGACCAGAGCCTACAGTCAAAAAGCAGTCACGCAGTCGGTGAGCCCGCCGCGAATACCCGTTGCAACGAGCAATCCGATGGCACGCGTACCCTCAGTGCCTGCAGCCCCAAAACCAAGCAGTCGCAACCGTCAAGGCTGGATCCCGAACGGCGAAAGCGTCACTATCGCTGGGCGCGAAATCGGGGGCATGATCTATGTCGGCACCCCGCCGATGTTGAACTACCGCGGATATCGCGACAAATGCCGGGCCTATATCGACCCCTCGCTGTCTGTCGCCAAACTGGGGAATGATCAGGCTGGCAACCAAATGCCCTATTGGCCGGGGTATTCCGACATCCCAGCGCAATGCCGCGCGACGTATTTGGATTGGCTGGCGGGTGGGCGCACCGATGCAACCTATAACCCCGGCTACATGTTCCTCTACTTTTACGGCCTAGAGCGACGGTTCTTTGTCGATCAGCCGAGCCTTGTTGAAAAGCAGGGAATTCTGGCCGAGGTGCAACGTCTGGCGCGCCTGTATCAAGGAAATCACTCGGCCCAGCGATATTTGGGCGAGTTTATCCAAATCGCGCAGGCGGCAACGCTTGATGTCAACGACCTAGAACCGGTGTTTGACCGAGCCGGTTGGGAATTGCCCTTCACGCTGAAGCTGGCCATCGGTGCACGGTTGGAGCGTGGCGAAACCCTGAGTGCTGCGTGGGTCCTCAGCTGGCTGCTTAACCACCCGGAGCGGAACATTCGCACCGCGGCTACACGCTGCGATGCCGAATTTAAGGCGCTGTTTCGTCTGCGGTTCGAAGCGCGCTTTCCTGAGGGGCTGAAGGTGAGCAAACCGCGCAAAGCCCTTGTCGCCAGCTATCAAGCCGCGTCGCAGGAGTTTACCGGCAGCCTGAACTCCTCTGTGGATGGCAAGCCTGTTCCTGATATTTCTGGGCTGCGCAAACCTGTCGAAATCGCGCAAGAAATCGCTGATGAGATTATGGACGATCTGGATAAATTCAGCCGATACTTGGGCCGCAATCCCGATGGCCGTGGCAGCCTTGAGGCGCAGGCGCTGCTTCCTTCAGAACTGTGGCAGATTTTCCCGTCAGAGGAATTGGAGGCGCTGAAATCTTGGGCTGCGGGGATCGTTGACCACGGTGGAATGGTGCCCGTAGGCGATGTGATTGCGCGACTTGAAGGGGCGCAGACGGTCAAATTGGCCAAGCGTCAACTCACCGGGGCGGCCGATGCTTTGGCCCGGATTGGATTTGGCTTGGCCCCTGATCCTCGATTTGCCTTGCGCGCGCCGGTTTTGGGCGAACCCGTCGTCATTTTTGATCTGGGCGGATCGGTTGAGCAGTTGGAAGACGTGTCGCCAACCTATCGCGGATCGCTTGTTGAGCTGGCATTGGGCTCGTTCATAGCCCACGCTGATGGCACCATTGCCGAGGCGGAACGCCAATCGTTGCTGGACCGGATCGCACAAACCGAAGGCTTGACCGAGCAGGAACGCCGCCGACTGATCGCCAACCTAGAGTGGATGCTTGCCGTTCCCCCGGATATGACGCTGCTGCGCCGAAAGCTGAAAGACACCGGCCCGGAAAGCCAAGCGGCGCTGCGGGCGGCATTGGTGTCTGCGGCGCTGGCCGATGGGATCATCCAAGCCGAGGAAGTGGCGGGGATCGAAAAGGTCTATAAGGCTTTGGGGCTTGATCCGGCGCTGGTCTATTCGGATCTGCATGCCGGAGAGGGGCCGGTTCGCGTGAAACCTGCCCAACCCGGCGCACCGGGCGAGGCGATCCCGCAGGAACGGGTGGCCGCCGCCCAACCCCTCGACGCGGCACGCATTGCGGCAATACGCTCTGACACAGCGCGCGTCTCGACCGTGCTTGGCGAGATTTTCGCGGGCGATGACGAGGATGAGCCTGAGGATGCAGCGCCGGCCTCTCTCTTGCACGGGCTCGACCGCAAGCACGCCAATTTGGTCCGCCAAATCATCGCACAGGATCATTGGTCCGAAGACGCCTTTGATGCCCTGTGCGAAACTGCAGGCCTCATGTCATCGGGTGCGCTTGAAGCGATCAACGAATGGGCGTTCGACAGGTATGACGAAGCGCTATTGGACGAATACGACGGCTATGATGTGGCGCCAGACATTGCGGCGGCGTTAAAAGCGGAATTTGAGAAGGAGGGCCACGATGTCGAAACTGAAACCCCGTGAGCGGGATGCGATCGTTCAGGCCCTGCGCGCCGGTGTCGTGCCAAAACTGGGGCTGCGGCATATTCAGGTTGGCCGGGTCCGCGAGATCGAAGAACTGGTTAAGGACATGGACCGCATCGCCGATGGTGGTGCCGCGATCCGCTTCATCATTGGGGAATACGGCTCGGGCAAAACCTTCTTCATGAACCTGATCCGGCTGGTCGCGCTGGAAAAGGGCTTGGTGGTGATGTTCGCCGATCTGGCACCTGACAGGCGCGTGCATGCGACGGGCGGTCAGGCGCGGGGGCTTTATGCGGAAATGGCGCGCAACCTGTCCACCAGAACCAAGCCGGATGGCGGCGCGATGGCCAGTGTTGTCGAGCGCTTTGTTAGTCAAGCCCACCGCGATGCCGAAGCGCGCGATATGCCAACCGGCACCGTGATCCGCGAACGTCTGGCGCATTTTGAGGAACTGACCGGCGGATTTGAATTCGCCGAGGTTGTGCGCCGCTATTGGGAGGGCCACGAGACCGGGGATGACGACCTGAAATCCGCCGCGCTGCGGTGGCTACGGGGCGAGTTTGTCACGCGAACGGATGCACGCAAAGCGCTTGGCGTACGGACGATCATTGATGACGCAAGCGTCTACGATCACCTGAAACTGATGTCGGTGTTTGTGCGTGAGGCGGGGTATCAGGGCTTGCTGGTGGGCTTGGATGAACTGGTCAATCTCTACAAACTCACCTCCTCGCAGGCGCGCAACGCCAACTATGAGCAGATCCTGCGCATATTGAACGATGTCCTTCAGGGCAGTGCCCAGAACCTTGGGTTTCTGATGGGCGGCACGCCGGAATTTCTGATGAATACGCGCCGGGGTCTGTATAGCTATGAAGCGCTGCAATCCCGGCTGGCCGAGAATACGTTTGCGCGGGACGGATTGGTCGACCTGTCCGGCCCTGTTGTCCGGTTGGCCAGCCTGACGCCCGAAGATCTTTTTGTGTTGCTGTCGAACATTCGCGCCGTGATGCAAGACGCGGAAACCGCCTTGCCTGACACTGCGCTGGAGGCGTTCATGGCGCATTGCTCGGACCGTATCGGCGAGGCCTATTTCCGCACCCCGCGCAACACGGTGACGGCCTTTGTCAATTTGCTGGCGGTTTTGCAGCAAAACCCCGGTGTTGCGTGGTCCGATCTGATTGACTCCATCGAGGTTGTTGGGGACGGGGGCGATGATCTGAGCGATGTGGACGATGCGACGGGCGCGCAACCGGGCGAAGCCGATGATGACCTTGTCAGCTTTCGCCTGTGATCCCACGGCATGAGCAACGCGTTTGATAAACTGGCGCGGCCGGTCCAGAAATGGGTCCGCGCGCAAGGGTGGCGCGAGTTGCGTGATATTCAAGCCCGCGCGGTGCATGACATCGTGGACAGCACTGATGATGTGATCATTGCGGCCTCGACGGCGGGTGGCAAGACCGAGGCCGCCTTTCTGCCGCTGATCTCGCAGGTTTTGGATGCGCCGTCCGAAGTGGGCGGGTTTGACCTGCTGTATATCGGCCCGCTTAAGGCGTTGATTACGGATCAGGCAAGCCGGCTCAAGGATATCTGCCAAGACGTTGAGCTACCCGTTGTGCCGTGGCATGGCGATGTGTCGAAATCGGTCAAAACCCGTGCGCTCAAGTCCCCACGCGGCATATTGCTGATCACGCCGGAATCCCTGGAGGCGTTGTTTGTGCGGCGCGGTCTGGAAATTCCCCGGCTGTTCGGCGCCACGCGCGCGGTCGTGATCGACGAGCTGCATTCGGTGCTGGACAGCGAACGTGGCGTGCAGATGCGGTCCCTGCTGACGCGGCTGGAATTGGCGGTCAAACATCCTATCCGCCGCATTGGCCTGTCGGCGACGCTGGGGGATATGGGGCTGACGCGGGCCTATCTGCGGCCGGATGCGCCCGACACGGTGCGCATGATCGAGGCCGAAGGCGGCGGGGCAGAGCTGCGGTTGCAACTGCGCGGTTATGTGTCAGGCGATGAGGATGAAAACACCCCCTCGGCGACGGATGCGATTGCTGCGCATCTGTTCAAACATCTGCGGGGCAGCGACAATCTGGTCTTTGCCGGGGCGCGGCAAAATGTTGAGATCTACGCCGACCGGCTGCGTGCGCTTTGTGAGGCCGAGCACTTGCCACAGGAGTTCTATCCGCATCACGCCAGCCTCTCACGCGAGCATCGTGATTTCGTGGAGCGTCGCCTGAAGGATGGCGGCAAGCCGACCACGGCGATCTGTACCTCGACACTGGAACTGGGGATCGACATCGGCGATGTGGCCTGTGTCGCTCAGATCGGCGCACCGTTCAGCGTTGCGTCCTTGCGCCAGCGGCTTGGGCGATCGGGCAGGCGGGCAGGGCAGCCCGCCATTTTGCGCCAATACGCAGTCGAGGCGCGGCTTAGCTCTGACAGCAGTTTTGTGGATCAGTTGCGGCTTGGGCTGATCCGGTCCATCGCCATGATCGAACTGCTCCTAGAGGAGTGGTGCGAACCCCCAAAACCGCAGGCCCTGCATCTGTCCACGCTGGTGCATCAGATCCTGTCTGTCATCGCAGAACGTGGCGGCGCGCAGGCGAACAGGTTGTTCCGGGTTCTCTGCCAAGACGGCCCGTTTCGACAGGTTAGCGCCACCCAGTTTTTGGACGTTTTGCGCGCCTTGGGCAGCTCGGAAGCGGCACTGATCGAGCAATCTGAGAATGGCACGTTGCTTTTGGGCCGTGTCGGCGAAAAGCTGGTGGAGCATTACAGTTTCTATGCTGTGTTCCAGACACCTGAAGAATACCGTCTGATTGCCCAAGGTCGAGAGCTGGGCACGCTACCCATCGACAACGTCCTGGCCCCCGGCATGACGGTGATTTTCTCAGGGCGGCGCTGGCTGGTGCAAGAGGTCCATGACCGCGACCGGGTTATCATAGTGATCCCGGCCAAAGCGGGCGTTCCTCCGATTTTTGGCGGGGATCCGGGCGAGATCCACGACCGCGTGATTGAACGGATGTTCGACATCTTGGAGGGCGATCTGCAGCCAAGTTACGCGGATCAAACCGCCCTTCGCTTGCTTGATGAGGCTCGGCAGAACTATGCACGGCTTGGTTTCATGCAATCGGTGATCGTCGAGACCGGGCCGTCCTCGTCTCTCATCGCTACTCGCTGCGGCACCGTGAAAACCACGACGCTGGCCCTCGCGCTGCGCAGTTTTGGGTTCACCGTCGAGCAGCATGACGGGTTTCTGAAGGTTGACGCCGCCAAGGACACGCCCGATCTGTGGCGCGTTTTGACGGGTATCGCCGAGGGGGGTGATGTTGACCTGTTCGCGAACCCTCCGAGCCTGATGTTCGAGAAATACCACCCGTCTCTGACGCAAGACCTGCTGCAAGCCGATGCACTCTCGGCACGACTTCAACACGAGCACCTGCAATCTATGTGTCAGCGTTTGCTTTGCAGGCAACGCTGAGGTCTTGGCCATCAGTCGTTGGTATTTGACGCTCACCCGCTCCGGGCGGGTAAAACTCTTAAAACTCGTGGGCGCCAAATTCTGCTCGGACTCACCCAAAAATGGCGTCTATAAACAACATGATTCACATCATCGGGCAATTCTGCTTGTCAAGAAAGTGACTGTTGACGAAAGTTAACTTGGCGGAATAGACGGATTTTAGGTGTGCGCACCAACCTGCATCAGTGTCGGCCGGGGGCGGCGGTGCGATGGTCTGAACAGTTCACCGAATGTTGGTGAATGATCTTGTCCGAGTAAGCCTTCTGCATGCGGGATCGTTCGTCCCCTCGTTCGAGTATCCCGTGTGCTTTTCGCTTTCGGATAGGTTGTGAAAGAACGCTCTTGTGACATCTGAAGAAATCAAATCGACCGATTTATCAGGCCGCTGATAAGGCGCATCCTAAAAATTTCGACGCTGACACTCACAAAATTGCGCCTATTCTGACAGCGAGCCTGTCCGGTGGGCTTTGCTGGGTGTGCGCAGACAGGAATCCAGAACAGGAACACGGGTCCGCCAGATTGTGGGCACCCGGATTTTCAAGGGAAGGAAAACACTATGGATAAAGATCGAGTGATCGGGTCTGCGAAAGTCGTCAAGGGCAAGGCCAAGGTGGCGATTGGCAAGGCGATTGGCGACGCCAAACTCCAATCAAAGGGCGAGGCTGAAAAGATTGAAGGCAAGGTTCAAAACGCTGTGGGCGGCATCAAGGACACGATCCGCGACGCCTGAGAGTTGCGGATCGTTTCGCAAAAGCAATATAATGCCCTGCGGCGTCGTCCCTGAGGTCACACGATCTCACGACGCCGCAGACTCCAGGAACCCAGCGAAAGACGAACAATGAATCGAAACTCTCTTCTCATCGTAATCGGTCTGCTCATCGTGGTCGCTGCCGGGGCCGCCTATCTTTACTATCAGGAACGCCAAAGCGGCGTCTCCATTCAGATCGGCGAGCACGGCGTTTCCATCGACGGAAACTGACCACGTCGGCCATGCGCCGAGGATGTTGAAATCGGGGTCCATGCGAGATGTGTGAGGCCCAACCAAAGGAATATGCGCTATGTCACTCGGTACGATCCTTGTCGTTTTGCTTATCATTTTTCTAATTGGCGGGTTTAGTGGTCGCTTTGGCGGTTACGGATACGGGTTCGGGCACGGCGGCGTCGGCGTTCTAGGCACGCTGCTGATCATTGTGGTCATCTTGATGCTGCTCGGTCGCATCTGAGCGCACCAATCGGCCTATTTGAGAAGTGGTCCCATTTCATCCAGATAGGCCGGATCAAACTGAGCAAAGGCGCACAGCCGCTCATAGTCGTGAATCGTAACCACCCCATCGCGAAACGTGACCATCCCCGCTTCGCGCAGTTGTCGCAGAACCCGATTGACGTGGACCGCACTCAGCCCGAGTGCATCGGCAAGAAGGTATTGCGACAGGGGGCAGGCATACCCCGTCTTGCTACCCATGCCGACTTGGATAAGCCTCGATGCAAGCTCAAGGAAGAAATGTGCCATACGTTCGGCCGCATCGCGACGCCCGATGCTCACCAGATGCTCGACCACCATCGCCTCGTCGCGGGACGCCGCCCACATGATTGCCGTGGACAGGCGGGGAGTTTGCGCAAGGCTCAATTCGCATTAGCTATGCACATGGTCCAACCGGCAGGATTCCTACTGCTGCGGCGAGGACGGCGCGTGGTGTGGGTTGCCTTGGAAGCACTGCAAGATGAAACCATCTGAGATAGCTG
>Ga0163216_101052_pt1 | contig 22582 bp, 12 predicted proteins | sample SynspAceP_FD_167610 | JGI IMG/M metagenome (GOLD analysis project Ga0163216, IMG submission 167610) | Saline lake microbial communities from Ace Lake in Antarctica - Synechococcus sp. Ace-P (Illumina Assembly) | ecosystem: Environmental > Aquatic > Non-marine Saline and Alkaline > Saline ...
GAAGGTTTACGCTTCGCAATCCGTGAAGGTGGCCGTACAGTTGGTGCTGGCGTAGTAGCTAAAATCATCGCTTAATAACATAAGCAACTGATTTCAAAAAGGTCACTTAGGTGGCCTTTTTTTATGCACCAAGGGTTATTTCACTTAAACGAAAGGCTGTAACTGCCTGCCGATGCTGGGCTCGTCAAAATAGCATTGAATTTGCGCAGCCCTGAAAGACATAAAGTGCGCAGTAATAAGTTAGCCGCAATACTGTCATTATTAGTCACTAAATATTGGCTAAATTTCTAATAAATTGGTCAAATATTATCTTTTTTTAATCCAAAATATTATAGGTAATTGAAATATATATAGTTATTTTAATGGCTTAACAATTGCTGTGTTTATTTAGTTAAACAACTAAGGAACAAATATGTATACAGATGATGATTTGAGCAACGCTGTTGAGCAGGGGATTTTTAGCGATAACTCGGTGCAACAATTTCGCCACTATATTGCTAAGTCTAAAAACACCAATCTAGTTGATGAAGAAAATTTTCGCTTAATTTCAGGATTTAATGACATATTTGTGATGATTGCTAGTGGCTTGCTGTTAGTGTCAGTTGCTTGGTTAGGCACAACGATTGAGCCCTGGCTAGGGGCTCTGGCTTGCTCGGCAGTATCTTGGGGTTTGGCTGAATTTTTTGTTCGTCAGCGGCGCATGGCCTTACCCGCTATTGGGCTGTTATTAACATTTTTAGGTGGCATATTTGTCATGCCTATTTTGTTCAACGATTTTGCACAACAAAATGTGGCCGAGTCGAGTATCGTGATTTCAGGAATACTGACTGCGCTAGCTGCATGCTTGCATTGGTGGCGATTCAAAGTGCCTATTACGGTTGCAGTGGGCACTGCGGCATCGGTAGTTTGTGTGCTGGCCATCATTGTTTCAGTCTTACCTGCAGCGCTTAGTATTTTACTTCCTCTGATCTTTATTGGCGGTCTCGTGACTTTTTTTATCGCGATGATTTGGGATAGTGCAGATCGTAAACGCCAGACACGTCGCGCTGATGTGGCATTTTGGTTGCATTTGGTCTCAGCGCCCATGATTGTTCATCCTATTTTCGCTGCACTAGGTATATTGAGCGGAGTAGAAAGTGTAGGTAGTTCACTTTTTGTTATTGGCCTTTATCTTATTTTGGCTTTTATTTCTATTGCGGTAGATAGGCGAGCCATAATGGTCTCTGCATTGGTTTATGTGGTGTATGCGTTTTCAAGTTTGTTAGATAATTACGGTATGCTTAGTTATAGTTTTGCCATTACAGGCTTATGTATAGGTGCTACCTTGTTAATCTTGTCAGCGTTTTGGCATCAGAGTCGTAAAAATGTACTGAGACTGGTACCTGAAATATTGCTATTGCGTTTACCTGAATTAAAAGTTTAGTAGGCAAGAAAGCCAGGGCGTATAGCACTGGCTGTAAAATTTTAAGTGTTTTATAAATAAAAGCGTAAAACTAGCTCTTAAGCCTTACTCGATGAAACTTATTAACATGAGTGTCAGCTAATTTTGCTTGAGATAACATAAGGGACGAGAAAAGAAAAAATCAACGTCGTACATCGATAAAATACCTAATATGTATGGTGAAAGACTGTACTTAATTGATAAGCTGTTCATAAATAAATCATCAAAGTTGCTGCATGAAACGTTTTTTCCTCAGTTGTGCTCTCTTATTATTGTGCGTCGGGCAAGCTAACAGCAAAGTATACTCCGTTGGGTGGGAGTTGTGGTACCCCTATCAATATCACAATAATGAACGTCAATTAGTCGGTTTAGATATTGAATCTTTTAAAGCCATTATGACGGAGGCTCAACTGACTTACACCACTGCCGAGATCCCATGGAAAACCCATCTACATTATTTAAAAACCGGCAAGATGGATATGGCGATGGGTGCATCCTGGTCTAAAGACCGAGAAGAATATGCTTATTTCACCCTACCTTATCGCCACGAAACGGTTAAATTATTCGTTAAAAAAGGGTTGTCAGCCAGTATCAAACTCAACACCTTGTCAGACTTAATAGGCAGTAAATATATATTGGGAGTAGAGAGCGGTTATTACTACGGCGACATTTATCAGGAGCTCATTAAAAATCCGAGTTTCAGAGCCAACATTAGTGAAGTTATCGATCTAGAACAAAACGTGACTTTAGTATTGCAAGGGCATCTCGACGGATTTTTGGTTGATCCCAATACAATGCGGTCCTTTGTGGACAAATATCAAATGGAAGATGAATTTGAACCACACCCTCTGGAGATTTATAGCGCCGATATCTTTATTATGCTCAGTAAAAAGACGACAGACAAAGAATTATTAAGGAAAATTGATAAGGCTATTGGAACCTTGAGGGATAATGGTGAGTTAGAAAAAATTAATGCTCGTTGGAAAGCCTCGAATAATTCTAATTAGTTTTTTTTAGTAGGGTGGCTTGTATAAATACATATTCAAACATTAGTTCATAATAAAACCACTTATATCGGACGATATAGCCAAGCCCCTGCTTCTTTAATGAGAATGCATTGCGGTACTCAAATATTGTGAACTAAAAGTGCGGTTAACGCCTTGGCGTTAACCGCGAAGCAGAGTGTACTAGCAAAAAGTTACCCGGTAGATAACTACCCCGTATTCCTCATCCCAACCGCGATACCGGCAATTGTTACCATCATTGCACGTTCTAACACTGGGTCGCTATCTACGTCTTCTAATTGTCGTATGCGGCTTAATAGTTCGATTTGCAAATAGTGTAAAGGCTCCAAATAGCTTGCTCTTATATTCATCGAAACCGCGCCTTTGGGGTCACTTTCCATTACTGTTTTTTGTTTGAGTAACTTAAGCAAAAGTACGATGCTTTGTTCCAGTTCAACACGCAATGCATCGCCAAAATGGCGTAAATCTTCGGGTACTAAACGTTTGTCATATTCAGCACTGATCCGTGGGTCTGCTTTATTAAATACCATGTCGAGCATGGACAAACGGGAATAAAAGAAAGGCCAATTACTCAACATATCCTCTATGGTCGCGCCAGCTCCATCATCCAAACTGGTCTGTACAGCTTTCATACTGCCTAACCATGAAGGTAGTACCATGCGGGTTTGTGCCCACGCAAATATCCACGGTATTGCACGTAGACTTTCAATACCACCGGTAGGTTTACGCTTAGCTGGACGGCTACCTAAGGGGAGTTTGCCCAACTCTTGCTCAGGTGTAGCGACCCGAAAGTAAGGTACAAAATTAGGATCATGGCGTACTATTTTCCGGTAGTTGTCCCGTCCGTCTGCGGCAAGTTTGCTGATCACTTTGCGCCATTCTTCTTGTGGCGCAGGTGGGGGTAAAATAAGCCCTTCTAGTATAGCGCTGGCGTACATATTTAAACTACGTTGCGCTAAGATTGGCATACCAAATTTGTAGCGGATCGTTTCGCCTTGTTCAGTGACCCTAAACCCACCTTTGAGCGAACCTGGGGGTTGTGACAAAATGGCTGCGTGAGCGGGTAAACCACCACGACCAATCGTACCACCGCGACCATGGAAAAGAGTTAACTCTACATTATTTTGCTTGGCAACTTCCACTAAGGCTTCTTGAGACTCATATTGTGCCCACCCTGCCGCCATGGCGCCTGCATCTTTAGCAGAGTCGGAATAACCAATCATGACATATTGATGACCTTGGATGTAACCACGGTACCAGTCAATAGCCATCAGTTGTTTAATCACTGTCGCTGCACTATTTAAGTCGTCAAGAGTTTCGAATAAAGGAGCCACGGGCATTGGCCAATCTACCCCTAATTCTTTTAATAACAACACCACACTCAATACATCAGAGGGCAAACTAGCCATTGAAATAATATAAATACCGAAGCCCGCTTGACGATTTTTGGCGATAACTTTACAGGTATCAATCACCTCTTGCACATCTGCACTGGGTTGCCAAGTAGGGGGAAATAATGGGCGTTTTGAGCTTAATTCGCGCAACAGAAACGCTTGTTTATCTTCCTCACTCCACTGCCCATAGTCACCCAAACCTAAATAGCGGGTTAGTTCAGCAAAAACATCGGCATGACGTTCAGAATCTTGGCGCACATCTAACTTAAGTAGATGTACCCCAAAACAATGCACTCGACGAATAGTGTTAAGCAAATGTCCACGAGCTATGACCTGCATACCGCAGGCGTTCAATGAGTTGTAACAAGCCATCAACGGCTGCAATAACTCATCATTGCTGCTAATCCAATCTTGCGAATTGGCTAAGCTACTCTTACCACCTGCTGCAAGCGTATTAATAATACCTTCTTGGGTGAGCTCTAGCTTTTTCAATAGTGGGCGCAATAGAGCACGGTAGGGCTCTAGTTCATCTCCGACCATGGCTCTAAGATTGTCATCACAATCACTCATCGACAATTCAGTTTGTAATATATCGATGTCTTGAGCGAACAATTTAGCCGCTCGCTTACGAGATAATAATAAGACTTGTTCGGTGACTTTAGAGGTAACAAATGGATTGCCATCGCGGTCACCTCCCATCCAAGAGCCAATATTAACTAAACGCGAGTCTAGAGGAATTGCCAAGCCATATTTAGCAACAAAGCGTTGATCCAACTCTCTAATAAATTCTGGAACTGCTTCCCACAGGGAGTTTTCAATAACTGAAAAGCCCCAACGGGCCTCATCTACTGGTGTGGGTCTGACGGTGCGAATCTCTTCAGTATGCCAGGCCTGGGCGATGAGCTCTGATATACGGGTTTCAACTAATTTACGTTGTGTTGGGCTCAAACCCGCAGAATGTATTTGACTTAAACATTTAGCCAATTCGCTATGCTTATGAATTAAGGTACGACGTGTTACTTCAGTTGGATGAGCGGTCAATACCAATTCGATATTTAGCTGTTGTAAGGCTTCATCAAAGGTATCAGCTCCAACACCGGCTTTATCAAGATGTTGAAAAAGGTTTTCTATGGGGTCGTCTATCGTGTTATTGCTGTTAAATTCTTGTTCGGCGATATTGGCCAAGTTGAGAAACTGAGAAAACGCACGACCAATAGTCAGTAATTCATCATTACCTAACTCAGCAAAAAGCGTTTTGAGCTTAGCAGCAGAATCATCACTGCCTTGATAGGCTTTTCGCCCCTCTTTTCTAATAGTTTCAATACGTTGCAACCAATCTTCGCCAAGTTGATCTTTAATCGTGTCACCCAAGGTGGCCCCTAAATAGCGGACTGTTTCTGTTAATTGAGAATCAAGAATATGTGGCACAATTTTCTCCAAAAGGCGGTTATCTGAAGCGATAAGATACTAATTTAGCTGGTCTTTGTCTAAGCCAATCTTAGATATGATATACCTAAAGCGTGAAGCGTTGGCGAGTATAGCTGCATTTTATGGGCATTTTGGTATATACTTTGCGGCTTTTATTTTAGTGACGCTATGAATAGGTTTTTTTTATTCAATACTGCGTTTTTTTCATCAATGAGGAGTTCATGTGGCAGATAAATTTTCAACAGTAGAATCTCAAGCAAGTTATGGTATTGGTTTACAAATGGGCGAGCAATTGCGCGCAAATCCTTTTGCTGGTTTAGATATTGAGGCGGTGCAAATTGGTCTTGCTGATGCCTTTAATAATCAAGAAGCACAAGTTGATAACGATACCTTAGGTAAGGCTTTCAACGAAATCCACAAAATAATGCAAGCGGCCAAGTCAGAGCAATTTAAAGCGGTTATCGCACAAGGCCAAGAGTATTTGGCTGAAAACGCAAAGCGTGACGAAGTGACTGTGACAGAAAGCGGTTTACAGTATGAAATTTTGACAGCAGGAACCGGTGCTTTACCCACTGCGGCCTCTACTGTGCGCACCCATTATCATGGCACTCTATTAGATGGCAGTGTATTTGATAGTTCGTATAACCGTGGTGAGCCAGCCGAATTTCCAGTCAATGGTGTGATCAAAGGTTGGACAGAGGCCTTACAAATGATGCCAGTTGGTTCTAAGTGGCGTTTACACGTACCTGCTGACTTAGCCTATGGTGAACAAGGCGCAGGCGGTGCTATTGGACCACACTCTACCTTAATGTTTGACGTTGAATTGCTAGATATTTTGGCTTAAGCCTGTTTAGCATTTTGCAATAGGGTATTAACTCATTGCAATAAAGCCAGTTGCCTTAGGGCGCTGGCTTTTTTATTGCCCACAAGGCCAGTCGTAGGCATACAATAAATTAGTTGATCACGTATTCATTTTTCACTGTGCTGGTGAATTTCCTTTCTAAATTTTGTTAACAGTTTGTTTTTTTTGGGATCTAGCTTATCACAACAGACCTTCCCATATATGTTACAGGTCAGTTAAACAGAGCTCAGTCTAAGAGCTAAATTAAGCAACGACCTTGTTTGTGCTGAGACAGACTATCCGCCTCGTAAACAATTGCAATATGAACAGGCTCTAAGCATGGGATGGTGATTAGTTAGCCGCTTGTGTGTTAATTTTCACGCTTGGTCTGTGCAGTACAAACACCAATAAGCTGGGCAGCAAACAACCTGAAATTAACTCTCAATCAGTCAATTTAGCCTCTAGCTCTTTTGCTCTTTTGCTCAGGTGCCAAGGTTGACACTGTTGCACTCTAAAAATTTGCTTAAGTGGTAGGTAATTAAGAATAAATTCTCAGTGGTTTTTGATTGGCAAATGAGCACCTTTCAAAGCGAGAAAATACCTCTGTTTTGCGACACATCTTCCACTCAGGGTGGCTATATCAATAGCCTCAGTGTGACAGCTTAGGGACATCATTAAACTACGATAACCAACTTCACGACCAAGGAATATTTGCAATGAAAATAATCACATCTAGTCTGAAGGGCAGTTTTTTTCTGCTCCTTAGCTTGTTTGCTCAGAGTGTTTATGCTGAACATGAAATTTCAGCTTTCAAGGATATAGAGTGGGCTAAACCCCAAGGTTTTGCCTTGACCAGTGATATTTATGTGCCGGATAACAGCGCACATAAAATGCCAGTGCTAATTATTTATCATGGCGGTGGTTGGTTACTCAATAGTAAAAGCATTATGGATGACTTAGCCCAGTATATTGCCAAACATGCGCAAATCGTGGTGGTTAATGTTAACTATCGGGTACTAGCAGATGTCGATAACACCACTACCGCCAACCAAATTATTGAAGACGCCATGGGTGCCGTATTGTGGGTAAAAGATAACATTGCGCAATATCAGGGGGATCCACAAAACATTGCGGTAACGGGTGACAGTGCTGGTGGACATTTGGCCGCAATGGTAACGCTAGCTGGGCAACAATTAGACAGCGATGGGTTTGCTGGTAGTTCACTTGGCTTCACTCCCAGTTATTTACCCAAAGGAAAAAATTCCGAACAGGTCGCGGCGCAAAATGGCTTGGCGGTGCAGGCCACTATCCTAAGTTATGCTGGTTTTGATTTATATGCAGCGGCTAAAAATGGCTTTGAAAGCGCCAATAATCCCTTCTGGAAATGGGCAAATGCGACGCCTCGTGGTATGTTTGGCCCTAATATAAACCTAGCTAAAAACCCTGATTTTTATCACGCAGTGTCACCTCAACATTATATTGTCAATCAGGATGTAAGGGCCTTAGGCCCGCAATTTGTGCTCGTCGGCAGTGACGATCCGATGACACCACCTGCAAGCTCTGCCAATTATGTCAAACAACTAAAAGATGCGGGTCAGCCAGCCACACTCAAGATTTATCCAAATCGCACACATGGTTTCCTAGATAGCGGTTGCCCCCCTTATTCAAGTGGCTGTTTTAGCGAACTGGCCATACCAATAGTGAAGGATATGATCGATTTTCTCAACGAGGTGTTTGCTATTCATTAAACGTTGAGTAAATAAAAAGTCAATTTGAGCACAAGTTGCTGTAGATGACCCAGCCCTTGTCTGTATTTGGAATTTTGTAACATCTCAGGGAGATCGCGTGTGTCTAAACTGCTAACAAAAATTGTTGTTGGTTTATTGAGTATTGGCCTTGCAACTCAATGCGCCTACGCCAATTCTGACTCAGTAAAACTATGGTACAAGGGGCCAGCCACAAGCTGGGAAGGCGCTTTGCCATTGGGTAACGGCCGTCTAGGTGCAATGGTATATGGTGGCGTACAGCAAGAGACTATTCAGCTTAATGAAGATACCTACTGGGCAGGAGGGCCACACAATAATCTTAATCTGACAGCAAAAAATGCCTTGCCGCTTATTCGTAAACAGCTAGAGGCGAGAGATTATGCTGGTGCCGCTGATTTAGCGCAAAAAACCATTACCAGTCAGGGCTCGCAAGGCATGCCTTATCAGTCAGCGGGTTTGCTACAGATTGAATTCGACGGACATCAGCAATACTCCGATTACTATCGTGAACTGGATCTGCAAAATGCCGTTGCAAGTACCACTTACAAAATAGCTGGGGTGACTTACAAAAGAGAAGTATTTAGCTCTTTTGTTGATCAAGTGATTGTAGTCAAACTGAGTGCCAGTCAAGCAGGTAAGTTGAATTTTAATCTATCTTTGTCTCATCCCGATGATATGCAAGTGCAGGCTAACGCAACTCAGGCAACGCTATTAATGCAAGGTACTTCACCTGATCACGAAGGTATTAAAGGACAAGTTAAGTTAGTCAATTTGGCAAAAATAGTGACTAATGATGGCCTGCTTAAACAACAAAATAACAAGCTTGTGGTGTCGTCTGCGTCAGAAGTGGTGATATTGGTGTCGTTGGCGACCAATTTTGTTAATTATGCCGACATCAGTGCCAATGCTCTCGAACGCGCTGAAAAAATAATGCAAAAAGCTGAGTACACATTTACTCAGTCAGACGCGGCTTACACGCAGGCGCGCGGCAAGCACATTCAATTCTATCAGCAGTATTTTCAGCGTGTCACACTGACTCTCTTCACTAACTCATTTGCAGATGAGCCCACTGATGTACGTATTCGGGAGTTTGCCAATCGACATGATCCGGCACTAGTAAGTTTGTATTTTCAATTCGGTCGTTATCTGCTTATCTCGTCCTCCCAACCGGGTACACAAGCCGCCAATTTACAAGGGATTTGGAATCCTCTCTCCCAGCCACCGTGGGACAGCAAATACACCTTAAATATTAATCTGGAGATGAATTACTGGCCCTCAGAATCCACTCAACTTAGTGAGCTGAATGAGCCATTAATCCAGTTGGTACGTGATTTGTCTGAGACCGGCCAAGACGCGGCTAGCCTGATGTATGGTGCCAGAGGTTGGATGGCACATCATAATACCGATATTTGGCGTATCAGCGGCGGGGTGGATTGGTCGTGGGGAGCTTGGCCGACCAGCAATGCCTGGTTGGTCGAACATTTGTGGCAAAAGTATCTATATTCTGGTGATGAAGCTTATTTGCGTGATATTTATCCCATCATGAAAGGTGCTTGCGAATTTTTTGAAGATTTTTTAATTGTGTCACCTGAAACCGGCTGGCTGATTGTATCACCCTCTATGTCGCCCGAAAACGAGTCGCCCATCACTGCTAAAAAAATTGCCCAAGGTGTCACCCTAGACAATCAATTACTGTTTGATTTATTCACCCATAGTATTGCCGCGGCCACTATTCTTAAAACCGACCCGAACCAGAGAGCTAAATGGCGCGAAATTGTGGCGCAACTGCCTCCCATGCAAATCGGCCAATACCATCAATTGCAAGAATGGCTGGATGACTGGGATGATCCTGAGGACCATCACCGCCATGTATCCCATTTGTACGGATTGTTTCCGAGCAATCAAATATCGCCTATTCGCACCCCTGAGCTTTTTAGTGCAGCGCGAGTGACTCTAGAGCAGCGTGGGGATCCTTCAACGGGTTGGTCGATGAATTGGAAAATCAATTTATGGGCGCGCTTGCTTGATGGCAATCGCGCTTTAAAGTTAATTCGCGATCAAATTCAATTAGTTGACCATACATCAGGAGAAGAGGGGGGCACCTATCCCAATATGTTTGATGCCCATCCTCCTTTTCAAATTGATGGTAATTTTGGTTTTACCTCAGGCATTGCCGAGATGCTCCTGCAAAGTCAAGATGGTAGCGTGCATTTACTACCAGCACTCCCGCAAGCTTGGCCAGAAGGAGAAGTTAAAGGATTAGTCGCGCGAGGCGGATATATTGTGGATATTCGTTGGCAAAAAAATCAACTCACCTATTTAAAAGTGACATCTCGCCTCGGTGGCAATTTGCGTTTGCGCTCGTATGTGCCATTACCAGAACCACATGATTTTAAGCAAAAAAATGCAATTGGAGAGAATAAAAACCGCTTTTATCAGCTACCCACTACCAAACCTGTCTTGAAAAACACAAGGCTGAATTTACCCAAAATATCCCTGGCAGATTCATTTTTGATTGATGTGGTCACTACACCAGGTCAGAGTTACGTTTGGGGGCAATAAATCCCCTTATTTGCTTTCGTTGATATTAATTCTGACGGTTGCTTTTCACTTATTTCCAACTCACTATAAGCAACAATTTATTTTGTTTAACCAAAAGTTAAGCAGCAAAGATTAAAAAAGGCAGAGCAACAATGCAATATTCAATATTAGGCTCCAGTAAGGAAAAGGTGTCACGGGTTTGTTTAGGTTCCATGACCTGGGGTATTCAAAATACCCAGCAAGACGCAAATCAACAAATAGAGTACGCACTCGCTGCCGGTATTAATTTTATTGATACGGCGGAAATGTATCCAGTGCCACCGGCTGAGCCCACCTACGGTGGCACAGAAACGATTATTGGCAACTGGATTGCAGCTAATCCTAAACGGCGTAAAGAATTTTTATTGGCAACTAAAATCGCTGGTAGTGGCTTTCCTTATCTGCGCAATGGCTCAGGCATAAGTGGTGAAACGGTAATTCAAGCCGTAGATGCTTCTCTCCAACGCTTACAAACTGACTATATCGATTTATATCAATTGCATTGGCCAAATCGTGTTTCTCCGCATTTTGGCAAACATTGGCCAGGACAAATATCTTTCTCAAAAACCGAGACTGCTGATGAAAAGCAAGAAATGCTCGAAATTCTGCAAGCCTTAGATCTGTGCGTCAAAGCGGGCAAGATACGTCACTGTGGCTTGTCGGATGATACGCCTTGGGGCATTAATACCTACTTACAGCTTAGTGAAAAACATAGTTTGCCTAAAATGGTGTCCATCCAAAATGAATTTAGTTTAATTCATTCGAAAGATTGGCCTTATTTAATTGAAAATTGCGCCCGAGAAGAAGTGGCTTACCTACCTTGGTCACCTTTGGCTGGTGGCGCACTCAGTGGCAAATACTTGAATGATCAACGTCCTCAGGGCAGCAGATGGAGCTTTAGTCAACGCCAAGGTTTATTTCGTAATACCCCTATGAGTCAACAAGCTATTGCGCGTTATGTAGAGTTAGCTGCAGCCCATAATATGACACCATCGCAGTTGGCATTGGTGTGGTGTGATCAAATAGAGGGCGTTACCTCAACCATTATTGGTGCAACGACTATGTCCCAGCTGCAAGAAAATATTGAGGCTTTTGCTATGTCATTATCGCCCCAGGCAAAATCTGATATTAATATGGCCCTCAAAGAATTTGCGGTTCCATTTTAGTCTGAACTACTGATTTATCAGCACTTAAAACGGTGATTGCAAATTGATACAAGTCAGCGCTTTTTTTATGCATAAAGTTAAATTAAGCTGCTTTCCGGATTTATTACTATGGCAGAACGAACTTGAAAAATACTGATATTAAAGGTTTTTTACCAAAACTAGGGCGAACGCCTCAGGCTATTATGCTGGGTTTATTGTTATCCTCCATAAGCCAACTTAGTCAGGCTACGGTGGTTGAAATCCGTACGTCTTTAGGAAATGTGCAAGTTAATTTATTTGACAATACTACCCCGCAAACCGTGGCAAACTTTCTGGATTATGTTAATTCTGGGGCCTATGCCAATAACGTAGTACATCGGGTAGAGCCTAACTTTGTAGTGCAAGCGGGGGGATTTAGCTACAGCGGTGAATTTCCTCCAGCCTCTATAGCTACAGGCACACCGGTGACCAATGAACCGAAACTATCCAATGTACGCGGCACCATTGCCATGGCAAAAATAGGCGGTAATGCTAATAGTGCAACCTCACAATGGTTTTTCAATACAAGCAATAACAGTGGCAATCTTGATGTGCAAAACGGCGGCTTCACGGTTTTTGGTCAAGTACTGGGCGATGGAATGCAAGTGGTGGATGCCATCGGCGCACTTAATCGCTTTAATGAGGGGGGCGCGTTTGCAAACATCCCTTTACGTAATTATACCTCTGCTGATGCAACTAACAATGTCGACATAACTGAAGACAATTTAGTGTTGATTTCAGATGTAGTCGTGATTGATCCTGCTGTTTTAACCCATCCAGAAATCGTACCGCTTGATAATACTTTGATTAACAACAGTGGTGGTGGTTCGAGTTCAAATGGCGGCGGTTCGTTTGCTTGGTTATCTTTGATAGCATTACTTGCCTTAGGTAGACGTATTTGTCGTTAATGACAGCATTTGCTGAATTTTAGATTTATACAAGGGCATCTAAGATATTGATCTTAGATGCTCTTTCTATCTAGCCGCATGATGTTTACCGCGTTTTTTAAATAAGACTCTTTTGCCACTAACTTTCAGTTTTATGTGTTTCACTCACAATCCTAACGAGTCTGCTCTGTCTTGTGTTTAATCGAAGCCTGAACAAGCTTCAAGCTTGCTAAAAGAACAGCGTAAGGCTAGCTCTAGGGACACTCTATTGCCTTATGTTGCGCAGCAAAGAGATGTTGACCTAAGTTAAGTGCTTTTTAAGGCATAAAAAAAGCCCCGCACTTGGCGGGGCTTTCAATAAAACTCAGTAGCAATGATTAATTACTTTTTAGCTTCAGCTGCTTTGCGTGCTTTAGTTTCGGTAATAACTTTTTCAGCAACGTTGTTTGGGCAAGGCAAGTAGTGTGAGAACTCCATAGAGAACTGACCACGACCTGAAGTCATCGTACGTAGCGTTCCGATATAACCAAACATTTCTGCAAGAGGTACATCAGCCTTGATGCGAACACCAGTAACACCAGCTTCCTGATCTTTGATCATACCGCGACGACGGTTTAAGTCACCAATTACGTCACCAACGTGATCGTCAGGAGAGAACACATCTACTTTCATGATGGGTTCAATCAACTGAGGGCCAGATTTAGGAATCGATTGACGGAATGCGCCTTTTGCAGCGATTTCAAAGGCAATCGCAGATGAATCGACAGCGTGGAAACCACCGTCTAACAATTCAACTTCAACGTCTAGCACCGGGAACCCGGCTAATACGCCTTTGTCCATCATGCTTCTGAAACCTTTTTCAATGGCTGGGAAGAATTCTTTTGGAACGTTACCGCCCACAACAGAAGACTTAAACGCGAAACCAGTGTTAGCTTCACCAGGACGAATTTTATAATCAATTTTACCGTATTGACCAGAACCACCAGATTGTTTCTTATGGGTATAAGAATCTTCAACTTCTTTGGTGATGGTTTCGCGGTAAGCAACTTGTGGTTCACCCACGATCAAATCAACACCATATGTACGCTTCAAGATGTCAACTTTAATGTCTAAGTGCAATTCACCCATGCCTTTAAGGATGGTTTCACCAGAATCAATATCAGTTTCAACGCGGAAAGTAGGATCTTCTGCAACCATCTTACCGATAGCAACACCCATTTTCTCAGAACCACCTTTATCTTTTGGTGTAACTGAAATAGAGATTACTGGCTCTGGGAAGACCATGGCTTCAAGAGTACAAGGATGTTTAGGATCGCAAAGAGTATGGCCAGTCTTGACGTTTTTCATGCCCACGATAGCGATGATATCACCAGCAGTAGCTGAGCTGATTTCAAGACGTTCGTTAGCTTGCATCTCAACCATACGGCCGATACGTTCGGTTTTTCCGGTGAATGAGTTCAGTATGCTGTCACCCTTGTTCAATTTACCTGAGTAAACACGAACAAATGTTAGAGCGCCAAAACGGTCATCCATGATTTTGAATGCTAAAGCACGGAAAGGCTCAGCAGCATCAACCTTAGCAAACGTACCGATAGGGTTACCTTCTTCATCAGTCAATGGCTGTGGGTTAACTTCGTTTGGTGCAGGCAAATAATCTACTACTGCATCAAGTACGTTCTGAACACCTTTGTTTTTGAAAGCTGAACCACATAAAGTGGGGAAGAAGACCAGATCTCGCGTACCCTTGCGGATACAAAATTTAAGTTGCTCGATAGTAGGCTCTGTACCGTCCATATAAGACATCATGATATCGTCGTCTTGGTCAACAACTGTTTCAATCAGTAGTTCACGGTATTCTTCAACCTTGTCTACCATGTCGGCAGGTACGTCAGTTACAGTGTAGTTTTCTGGTAAACCAGTGTCATCCCATATATAGGCTTGACGGGTTAATACATCTACAACACCGACAAAATTTTCTTCGATGCCGATTGGTAGTGTCATAACCAATGGGGTGGCCCCCAATACTTTCTTGATTTGACCACAAACACGGTAGAAGTCAGCACCCATACGGTCTAATTTGTTGACGAAAATAACCCGTGCAACTTTAGAATCGTTAGCATAGCGCCAGTTGGTTTCTGATTGTGGTTCAACACCACCAGAACCACAGAATACGCCGATACCGCCATCGAGTACTTTCAGTGAACGGTAAACTTCAACTGTGAAGTCAACGTGTCCAGGAGTATCGATAACGTTGAAACGGTGATCTTTCCAAAAACAGCTTACGGCTGCTGACTGGATAGTAATACCGCGCTCAGCTTCCTGCTCCATGAAGTCAGTGGTAGATTCACCATCGTGCACTTCACCAGTTTTATGGATTCTGCCAGTTAATTTTAAGATACGTTCAGTAGTGGTAGTTTTACCCGCGTCAACGTGGGCGAAAATACCGATGTTTCTGTATAGGGATAAGTCTGTCATTGTTTCAACTTCGGTCTGAGTAAAAATTGCGCGGGATTATACAAGATATTTTCCGCGCTTGCTGATTTCTTTTTGCTGAAATATCAATAAATTGCCAACATAGGGGCAAAAAGAAGATTTTTTTGTGGAAAAAATTAAGTAATTTGACTATATCATTGGCATTACTCGATTACGACCTAGGCGTTTTGCTTCATAAAGATGTTTATCGGCTGTTTCGATTAACGCCAAGGGATTCATGCCTTTTCTTAGTTCGGCTAAGCCAAAAGAAGCACTGATGTCACCGAGAATATCACCGTTTCTCTTATCTTTTACGGCTATTTTTTCAATGGAACGGCGCATAGTTTCGGCTAAACTACGTGCTTTGGAAAAATTTGAATTGGGCACTATAATCGCAAACTCTTCGCCACCAAATCGAAAAGCTTGGGCTCCATCTCGGCATGCGGCTTGCAATTTTTTGGCAGTAGCTTTAAGCACTAAGTCGCCCATTATATGCCCATAATTATCATTGATTTTTTTGAAATGGTCTAAATCGACAATGATTAAAAATAAATTAGGTCGGACAGCATGGCTGGCCAATTCTTCATCAAAATAACGTCTGTTACTTAGTCCCGTCAGCGCATCATACAAGGCTTCTTGCTGACTTTGTTCTAGTTGTGAGCGTAGGGCTGCTATTTCAACTTGCGCATCTGACAGGGCTGAACTAAAACTCATGGTACTGCGTCTGATATTCTGTGTTTCTTTGACAAGATTACGTACCAGTGCCATCACTTCTTCAATGGATAAACCTTCTTTTTCAACTTTAGTTAGGTTGTCAACACAACTGTCCATAGTCGATTTAAAGCTAGTGGTTTCACTGCGAGTATCGGTAATGGATTGAGTTAATTCTATTAGCATTGCCTCTAAAGATTGTCGCAGTTCCCAGGCTTTTACTTCTTGGTTTTCTGACAAGTATTGACGATAAAGTTCTTTGGTCTTGGCCTCAGATAATGGCCTGTCTTGTTGAAGTACGTCATCTAAGGCAAGCTTAAGTTCGGGTGATTCATTAGAAACATAGGTATACCAAAGCGCATAATTTAGCGGCAATGCCGGTACCTTATGTTTGATCAAAAGGGGGATCGTTTGCTTTAAATTGCTAAAAGAGATTTCAAAATCTTTATCTGACATAAAGTAACTGCTCACTCGAGGGTAAAAGCGCTTTTTGGTGAATTAAGTCTAGACTGCAAACCTGCAGCATTAAACCTTTACTGCATTGTAACTTAAAAAGACCTGAGTCAACCAAAAAGTAGCAGGCACTTATGTGCCCACCACTATAGGTGTGTGTGTCGGTTAATGTACCCAATGATGTTTTTGTGCCTTAGCTTTGACTGCTTCTGCGGTTTCTTTGGGCATATACAGCTTATTAGTATGCTCAAAAAAGAAAGGTTGGCGTTGAAGTTTGCTACCCACTTCGTTCATAGTGGCGGATTCATAAACACGGCCATTTAATACGGTGTAATCGACATATTCACTGCGACTGACATCGTTTAATACCTGTCCGTCAGTAATAAACAAGTCAGCGACTTTTCCTGCTTCAATACTGCCAATCTGTTTACCCATGCCTAAATGGGTAGCACCATCAATAGTGGCGGCTCTAAGTGCTTCCCAAGGTGTAAAGCCACCTTGAGTCATCAATTGTAATTCCCAATGCGCGGCTAAGCCTTCTCGTTGACCATGGGCGCCAATATGTACACTCACCCCTTTATCACGCAGGGTCTTTGCATAACGAGCAACATTGGCATGATTGTATTGTTCATCTGGGGCTGTAGGGCGCACGATGGCACGTTCATCTAATAAAAAGCTTGGGGTATAGCGAAGTAGTCGCGGGTTCTTCCACACTTCGTTACGGTCATACATATATTCTTCGCCCATCATACCGCCATAAGAAACCACAAAAGTCGGTGTATAGCCAAACTCAGTGGCTGCCCATAAGGTGGTTAAATCGTTGTAACCCTGAGCAATAGGTAGAGAATGTTCTAGACCGGTGTGACCATCTACCAGCATACTGATATTTTGCTGAAGTTTACCACCGCCCTCTGGCACGACCATCATTTGTAATTCGCGGGCAGCGGCTAAAATTTGCTGTCTGGTTGCTCTGGCCGGTTGATTGTAGCTTTTGACTGAGATTGCGCCGGTATCTTTGAGTCGTTGTATATGGTAAAGCGCATCTTCATAATTGTTGATAATGGCTTTGTAATCATAGGCTTCAGCGCCATATAAAATAGTGCCGGTAGAATAGATACGTGGTGCAACTATTTTTCCGGATTTTTGTAATTCAGCAGCTGAAAATATCTCTGTCGTGTCATTAGACGGATCATGAATAGTGGTTACCCCAAACGCCACATTAGAGTACATGGCCCAGTTTTGTTGGGGAATAATTTCACTGCTGCCTTGTGCACCATGGGCATGGGTATCGACCATACCTGGCAATATAGTCTTACCTGTGGTGTCGATTTCTAAGGCGCCTTTGGGAATACTTACTTCGCCAACCTTACCTACTGCAAGGATCAAATTATCTTTAATCAAGACAACGCCATTTTCAATTATTTCTTGTTGCTGCTCAGCGTTGCGCATAGTGACTACTGTGCCACCTACTAAGGCTTTATAACCAATGGGTTTATCGCTTTTTTGCTCAAAAGCAACTGAAATACCTTCACTGACCGGTTCTGGTAAAGTATCTGGTGCACCTGCCACAAAGCTAAAGGCATCTTTTAATTCACGTTCGTAGTAAGTTGCACCGTGATACCAACTGACCACTTGGCTATTTGCACTCCAGTTAAGATACTCACCTGCATGGCTAGATAATTGTTTTACTGGCAGGGCGGTGGTTTTTGGGCCAATACTGATGCGCTTGCCGGTATCCACAAAAGGTACAACATAGGCATTATATTGATAGGTAAAAGCTAGCCATTTTTTATCGGGTGATAAGCGATATTCGGCGACATTATCTGCACCATAAAGATGCTCTCTTCTGTCTTCACCGTTTAAGTCTACACTGACCAATTGGGTTTCGGGGTAACTACTTCCAGTAACAGACTCTGTAATGTATACCCGGCTGTTATCACCGGCAAATTGTGGTGCCCAGCCCGTTTTGCTTACACGTTTATTCTCTCCCGATTTTAGGTCCAAGACATAGATGCCAGGATCAACAGAGTAGTTCGGGCTAAGCAAATAGCCACCGGTAATCTTATGGTAAGTGACTAATCTATCATCGGTGGAAAAGCTTGGCTCAATATAATGGCCTGGCGCAGTAGTCAGTACTCTATCCTTACCTCCCTTGGCACTAATGCTGCGTACGCTACCCAGCTTTTGGTCGTGCCAAGTCGTATAAATAATAGATTTGCCATCATTGGAGTAACGCGGATAGAGTTCATCATATTCATTTTGTTTGGTCAGACGTGCAATTTTACCCGATTTGATATCTTTGACGTAAAGTTTGCCCAATGCTTGAAACAATAAGGATTTGCCATCTGGCGATTTTTGAGTCCAGCGCGCCATTTTGATCATAAAAGAATCAGCTGCCACATCGACATCAAAACGTAATGCGTCGGCATACTGTAATTCGGCATGCACTTGCACAGGTATGTCGCTGATGGTTTGGTCATTTATATTGATTTTGTGAAACTTACCCGCCGTCCAAAAGACAATTTCCTTGGAATCAGGGGTCCAGTCGAAGTAGGCAAAATAACCTTCTGAACCAAAACCTTCTTGCATATCATGTTCAAGATCAAGATAAATAGGCGTTTCGATGCCGCTGTCTAGCGCTTTAACAAACAGTGCGGTTTTTTCTTTAACACGACGAATAAAGGCAAGGTGTTTACCATCAGGAGAGGGCGTCGGTACTATTGCGCCGCCAGTCCCACTAATGTAGGTTTCTTCCTCACCGTTAGCTAATTCGTAGCGTGTGATAGCAAAGATACCTTTTAAGGGATCTCGGTTATAACTGAATGTACTGCCACTACTAACATCTTGGGTAAAATATACATATTTTCCGTCAGGGGAAAATGCAGGATCTGCGATGTTTTTTTGGTCTTTTTTGCCGTTAACTCGCTCTTTTAAAGCTAAACCGTCACCGCCACTTTTATGGTAGAGCCAAATTTCTCCAGCGGGGATGCTGCGTGACGACATGATGCCTTTGGTGACCGCGATATATTCACCATCTGGACGCCATTTGGGCGAATGGATTAAATTGTTTTTTTCGGTACTAAGCTGCTTCAGTTCGCTACCATCGAAATTCATGACCCACAAATTGGAAATGCCACCGCGGTCTGAAATAAACGCGATTTGTTTACCATCAGGGCTGACTGCAGGGTGGATATTCCAGGCAAAATCCTGAGTGAGAGCTTTTGCCTTGCCACCTGTAAATGGTACCGTATACAAATCACCTAACATATCAAACACTATGGTACGACCATCTGGCGTGATATCTAAGCTTGACCAAGTGGTTTGGTCGGTATCAATTGATACTTTGTGTAATGGAAAAGCTGGATTGAGTACATCCCACTTTGGTTTAGCCGATGGGTCTTCGGCACTCACCGCTTGTGCACAAGTGACTAAAGCGCAAATCGTCGCTATGCCCCATAATTTATTGCTGATTATTTTCATAAATTTTCCTGTCTTTATTTTTTTATATTTTTAGAAAACGTAAGCTAAATACTCTACTGGATTAGGCTAACTAAATCGAGAGTTCAAAACGAAACCGTAGAGGTAAAAGATCAGGATCAATAATCAATGAAACGCCAAAAATAGAGCGTTTCAGAGGTATTAAAATAAAATAGCGGCCAATTTAATTTAAGACAAACCACTAATGATCTGTATTTGGGCTATATCCGTGTCACCTTTTAGCACTTTTAATATACCGTCTTGTGTAAGGGTGCGCATGCCGTCTTTCATCGCCTGAGCTTTCATTTCGTGGACTGAGGCTTCTTTATAGACCAGCGACCTAAGTTCTGCGGTCATGGCTAATAACTCATGTACGCCAGTACGTCCGCGATAGCCCGTATTGCCACATTCATCACAGCCTTTGCCACGGGTTAGCATTATGGTCTCTGGTAAGTCCAACTCAGCAATATATGCCTCGCCATATTGGCGTTTTATAAAGGCGGTGTCGACTTCACTTGCCGGATATTTTTCTTTGCAATTAGGGCATATGGTGCGTACCAAACGCTGCGCGAGTATACCCACGCAGGCATCAGAAAAGTTAACCGGATCGAGTCCTAAATCTAACAAACGGGTGATGGTTTCAGGTGCAGAGTTTGTATGCAAAGTTGAAAACACTAAGTGACCGGTTAGAGATGCCTCAATACCCGCATGGGCGGTTTCTTTGTCACGCATTTCACCGATAAGAATAATATCTGGATCGGCCCGCAAAAATGCACGTAAAGCGTTAGCAAAGGTAAAGCCTATTTTGGGGCTGACTTGCACTTGTTGCAGACCCGCTTGAGTAATCTCAACTGGATCTTCTGCGGTCCAAATTTTCTTTTCTGGGGTGTTGATATGACCCAATATGGCATGCAAAGTTGTGGTTTTTCCTGAACCTGTTGGCCCTACAACTAATAGAATACCATGGGGTTTTTTAACCATGGTTTCGATAGTGGCATAGTTATTAGGCGATAGATTCATCTTACCAATTGGTAGGGCCCCGCCAGAGGCAAGAATACGCATAACTACGCCTTCACCTGCAACAGTGGGTATGGTGGCTACCCTGACTTCTATTAACTGTCCACTCATGCGAAATGATAATTTACCGTCTTGTGGTACGCGTTTTTCGGCGATGTTCAAGTTAGACATGATTTTAATACGAGCAATAACGGCACTGTGATGAGATGCGGGTACTTGGGTAATATCGCGACATACACCATCAATCCGCATGCGAACGCGAGTGGGGGCATTTTTTTCAGGGTCAACATGAATATCAGAGGCATTCAGTCGTTTGGCGTCATGTAATACTCGGCTAACTAAACGCACCACGGCAGGTGCATCGTCCGACATTTCATCGCTGCTCTCATCTAATTCATCAGCACTGCCACTGATCTCGTCTAATATTTCATCCATCGCACCAGGGCCTGAGCCGCCCACTGCTTCCCCCAAATATTGCAGTACAATATTCGGTAGACTCACTGAAATCTCGTAGCTATCAATACCCAGTGCACTTTCAATTTCCATTAGTAGAGCGGCATTGTTGGGTTCAGCCATCAAGACAATAGGATTTTCAGCAACATCGGCTAGTACGGCCACAAAATTGCGCTTGAGATACGACAGATTCAGCCGGCTCTCACTTTGAAACATGTGATATTTGTCAGGTAAATAGGGCAAAAATGGCACTTGAAAATGCACCGATAAGGCATTGCCCAATTCTTCATCAGGGATACGATATTCAGAGGTAAGGCGCTGCACCAGCTGGCGGTTGTCATTACTGCCTTCCGATATTTTATTTAACTGATCGTCGGTGATGAGATTGCGATGTACTAAATAATCGAAAGGTTTACTGGTGCCACCTAACTCGTAACGGAATTTTTTGCCCATGATATCCGCCACATCATTGGCCAAGGATAAATCGCTTTGTTCAAAAGCCCCGTGTTTTTTATTTATAATCTGCATAACACCCATCAATACCCCGGAATCGAGGATAGGTACACAAATCACATTGCGGGTTTTAAACGTAGAGTTTTTATCAAAACGGTCAGCAAATTTTAGCCGCTGGTGGATAGCAGCAAGTTCTTCCTTATTATAGGGATCACTAATCAACAGGGGGCTCTGACTCAGTGCCACATAACCTGCAATGGAAAGAGGGCTGATCGGTACCTTAATTTCCTTGGTCTCTTTACCGGTCTTAAACCTAGCTACTAAATCCTGATGTTGACGACGACGCTGAAAAATACTCATTCGCTCGGCATTGAAAAGCTCAAGAATAAAAGGTTCTAATTTACTATAAGCATCCATCAAAGAAGGATGGGCAGCCAACAGATGGTGGATATGCGTCAGTTTATCTTGGTGAATGTCAATGTCGGTCATCGTTATTTTTATTTTTCAATCTTATTACAATTCAAGGGGCTACTATAACGTAGCGACTATCTTAGGCAAATAGCTTTTACTATCTATAAGTATAAGGAAGCTAAGATTGCCCGCCCTAATGGGTGGTTGTTATGGGTTTTGCTGCTGAGATCTTCATAAGTAATTTTAATTTGCTTTGAGCTATGCAGTAAAAAGTTAGCTAAGAAAAGATTTAAGGAGCTCTGGTGCGCCATGCATGGGGTCTAATAATACAATTTAATTTAGTGCCTTGGGTTTTTTTTAATGTTTTGTTTTATTTCGCGATTCACCAGCATAAAGGTAACAACCATTTTGGTTGGTATAGACAAAATCATGCCAACAGCAACACAGGCTGCACTAATGATAATACCAGTGACACCCATGGCTTCGATAGTTGAGTTATATAAATGAAAGTATATACCCAACAGAATTAGGCTTATGCCCGTGATCATCAGACTTTTTAATAACAGAATTAGGTTTTTATTTTGCATGG
>Ga0163216_101054_pt1 | contig 22472 bp, 22 predicted proteins | sample SynspAceP_FD_167610 | JGI IMG/M metagenome (GOLD analysis project Ga0163216, IMG submission 167610) | Saline lake microbial communities from Ace Lake in Antarctica - Synechococcus sp. Ace-P (Illumina Assembly) | ecosystem: Environmental > Aquatic > Non-marine Saline and Alkaline > Saline ...
TCACGACAATCTCTTCGGGCTTCGGTCTCTTAATGGCCATCTCTGGTCCTCCGCTTTCCTAACTATAGGGGCGGACCACTTCAAAGGGGGAGGCTCAGGCTATCGCCGGGTTGCAGCCTTGTTGAGAGACGCGGGCTGGCAGGTGAATGACAAGCGTGTCGACCGTCTTTGGCGACGCGAGGGGCTTAAAGTGCCAATGAAACAACCCAAGAAGGGGCGGCTTTGGCTGAATGACGGATCATGCATCCGGCTTCGACCTGAGTATCGCAATCACGTCTGGTCGTATGACTTTGTGCATCATCGAACTGACGACGGAAAGGCCTTCAGGACGCTCAATATATTGGACGAGCACAGCCGGGAATGCCTTGCTATCCGGGTAAAGCGACAGTTGAACTCGACAGAGGTCATCGACGCTCTGACGGACTTGTTCATCCTGCGCGGTGTGCCTGCCTACATAAGGTCAGATAACGGCCCTGAGTTTATTGCAGAAGCTGTCAGGGACTGGATCAAAGCAGTGGGTTCAAAGACGGCCTATATCGAGCCTGGCTCTCCTTGGGAGAACGGATATTGCGAGAGTTTCAACGGGCGAATGCGTGATGAGTTGTTGAACGGAGAAATCTTCTACTCTCTGCGTGAAGCCCAAATCATCATCGAAAGCTGGAGGAACCATTACAACACCAAACGACCCCAAAGTGCATTGGGCTATCGCCCGCCTGCGCCAGAAGCCATCGTCCTGATGGACCAAAGGCCAATCATGCACTAACTTTCAAACTGGACCACTCAAGTGGGGCCGCTCATTGCTACAGAGAGCTGATTAGGAAACGTCAATTTGATGTATTTCAGATTTCTGAATGAAGTGTATTTTCTGGGGTCGCATAGATGACGGATGTGGCTAACTTGATAGTTAAACTCATGAATTGAGACCCAGTTTCAGAGCAGCAATCACCCTGCATTCCTACTGATTGCTATTCCGCCACCTTATTATAGCCTTATTAATTTGAAAATCGTGAAATAACGCAATTTCTCGAACATGTCTAACGTATTGTTTTTAAAGGGAAATTTTGGTTGCGGGGGTAGGATTTGAACCTACGACCTTCAGGTTATGAGCCTGACGAGCTACCGGGCTGCTCCACCCCGCGCCAAAAACGTGCTGAGTTCCTCAGCGACAGGCAGCATGTAGCACTCCTCTTTGGGGAATGAAAGGTATATGTGACGTTTTTTGTAAGTCTTTTTTGATCCATCCATTAAAGGGCGGAAACCCGCCTTTAATGGGCTGAGAATGGGTCAGATAAGGTTCAGTTCTGTGGCGATCCGTGTCAGGTGGGCGGTGTTGCCGCCATTGGTTTTTTCGCGGATGTTGAGGCGGTGGCTTTCCACCGTGCGTACGCTAATGGAGAGTTTTTCAGCTATTTCCTTGTTGGCTAGACCTGCGGCTATACCTTGCAGCACCTGGCGTTCGCGCCCGGACAGGCCATAGGCGCAGATGCGGCTGGGGTCTGCGGGCGGGGGTGTTGCACTGACCGAACCATTGATGCGGTCGCTGTGTTGGAGGCTTTGATCCTCATCTGTTGCTGGAGCGAAGGATGCGGGCATCAGGGATGGCGCGACCTTTGCGGAGAAATAGAGACCGCCAGCTGCAACCGAACGGATGGCGGAGAGCATTTCCCGGGCGTCGGCTTCTTTAAGCAGATAGCCATTGGCGCCCGCTTTGACTGCACCTTGTACATATTCGGTGGCATCATAGATCGAAAGCATCAGGATTTTGCAATCATGCTTGTTCTCGCGGATTTTGCGGGCAGCCTCCAGACCGTTCATCACCGGCATTGAAATATCCAGCATGACCACGTCAGGGCTGTGGCTTTGCACAAGCTCCACCGCCTCAGCGCCGTTTTTGGCTTCTGCCAGGATTTTCAGATCAGACGTGCCTTGCAGCCGGGCGCGGATGCCATCGCGGACCACTTCGTGATCGTCGGCTATGATGATCGAGATGTTCGAGGACATTATGCTGCCTCCCGAATTTGTGGCTTGGCTGGATGCAGGTTGTTGTCTGCGCTTAGGTCTTCGCGGGTGAGATCAAGCGGCATGGTGATGTAGATTTCAGTGCCGCAAGTGACGCCTTCGAATTCTGCGGGTCCTATAGCCAGTTTGCCGCCATAGCTTTCCACACGTTCCATCATGTTGCGAATACCAAGGCCGGTGTCAGCGGATGTGGAGGCGGTGCCGCCTGAACCACCATTGCGCACTTTGGACGGCAGGCCCTTGCCATTGTCACGAATGCGCATGATGAGAATGCCGTCCTGCCGTTTCAGCGCCACACTGACACGGCTGGCCTCGGCGTGTTTGGCAATATTGGTGAGACTTTCCTGAAGCACACGGTAAAGCGCCGTTTTGGCTCCATCCGGCAAGCTTGGGCCGACGGGGGTTGCCGTCACAGCCACCTGAAGCCGGCTCTGATCGGCAAAATCATTACACAGGTTCTGAATGGCGGCGGCAAGGCCCAGATCATCCAGCACGCTTGGGCGCAGATCCTTGGAAATGCGGCGCACTTCACTGATGGCATTCTCCAGAACGCGCATGGATTTGGCGATCAGTGCGCGGGGGGTGGTGCTGGCTGTTGCTTCCTGCATTTCTTCCGCTCCGTCCTGACTGACTGTATGGGCGGGCGGATCTGCTGGAGCCTGCGCATGGGCAAGGTCGAGCGAATAGCGTGCGCCGACCAGCAATTGGCTGATGCCGTCATGCAATTCTGTTGAGACGCGTTTGCGCTCATCTTCCTGTACATTCACGATGCGCCGCGTCAGATCCTTCAGCTTGCTGTCAGCGAACCGCTCTTCAGACAGGCGGATGGCAAACAACATTGCGCTGACCATCAGCACGGCAACAAATGTCAGTGCAAACAGGATGATCGCCGTCTGGTTGACGTTTTCTTCGGTCTGGGCGCGCAGAATGCTGATCTCGTTCTCAATGTCATCAAGATACAGGCCGGTGCCGAACATCCAGCCCCATTTTGGCAGGTAATCCGCATAGCCCAGCTTTTCGGCGGCCTGGCCAGTGGTGGGCTTGTTCCAGATATAGCGGTGGAAGCCGCCGCCATGTTGAGCCGCCTTGATGAGGCTGCGGATGACGTAATCGCCATTGGGGTCCTGCAGATCCCACCAGTTTTCGCCAACCAGCTCTGGCAGGCGCGGATGAACCAGGCTGTTGCCGTCATTGTCATAGACAAAGAAATAGCCATCATCGCCAAAGGTCATGTCGTGCAATATCTGCATGACCTCCGCCTGTGCCGCTTCCTGACCGGCGGGCTCAGCATTATAAAGGTGGCGGATTGAGGTTTGTGCCAGTGATATGTAATTGCGAATTTCGGCCTGCCGGGCCGCCAATATGCGCTTTTCCACGGTGGCCAGTTCCGCTTGTATAAGCCGATCGGCCTGAAAAGAGATCACCAGCCAACTGAGCGCTGATACGGCCAGCAATGGCAGGATTGTTATCAGTAGCAGCCGCGTCCTGAAGGTCAGCCGAGGTTGCCTGTTGGACCTCATATCCGGCTCCAAGGTGCATGAGCGGGCCAGTTTTTGATTGTCCTGATCATTGTTTGCCTCCCCTGACATTCAAACTCAGTAGTAATACGCATTTTTTCCGCAGTTAACGCAATAGCCTTCTTGAAAGTGATTGCCTAGACAGACCTCTGCACCATTTGTGATGGTGGACGCGCCTATGCGCGTGGTAAGAATTTCGCATGATTTTGTGCAAGGGAGGAAATCTGCACATGACTAATTCAAATCTGGATCGTCGATCCTTTATCAAATCCGCTGGTCTGGTAACAGCCGGTGGCGCTGTTGCGACCACACTGGCGACGCCAGCATTGGCTCAAGATACGCGTGAGCTGAAAATGGTCACGACCTGGGGCAAAAACCTGCCGGGTCTTGGTACAGGCGCTCAGCGTCTTGCCGACCGTATTACGAAAGCCTCTGATGGGCGTATCTCCGTTAAACTGTTTGCTGCTGGCGAGTTGGTTCCTCCATTTGAGAGCCACGATGCGGTGCAGAGCGGTTCCGCTGACATGTATCACGGCGCTGAGTATTACTGGCAGGGCAAAAACAAGGCGTTCAATTTTTTTGCTGCTGTCCCGATGGGTCTCACAGCTGCAGAAAATGATGCCTGGATGCAATTTGGTGGTGGTCAGGAATTGTGGGATGAGTTGTCCGCAGGCTTCGGCATCAAGGCGTTTCCTGCTGGTAATACAGGTGCCCAGATGGGTGGCTGGTTCCGTAATGAAGTCAACACTGTTGAAGATCTGAAGGGCATCAAAATGCGTATGCCTGGCCTTGGCGGAGAAGTTCTGCGCCGTGTTGGCATGACTGCCGTGGCGTTGCCCGGTGGCGAAGTGTTCCCGGCCCTGCAGGCTGGCACCATTGATGCGACCGAGTGGGTTGGCCCTTGGCTTGACCTGACATTTGGCTTCTACAAAGTGGCCAAATTCTATTACGGTCCTGGTTTCCATGAACCCGGCACAACCTTGTCTTTGGGTATCAATAAAGGCATCTGGGATTCCATGTCAGAGGCTGATCAGGAATTGATTTCGGCTTGCGCATACGCTGAAAACAACCAGATGTATTCCGAGATCAATTTCCGCAATGGCGCGGCATTGGCTGAACTTGTCAACGTGCATGGCGTGCAGCGCAGAGACTTCTCCGATGAGATCTTTGAAGCGTTTGCCAAGGCTTCTGAAGAAGTTGTCTCGGAAGTGGCCGAAGATGATCTTGGGCGTAGAATTGTCGAGAGCTTCCGCAAGGCCCGTACAGAGCTTGGTGGCTGGTTGAATGTGCAGGAACTGCCTTACGTTCAACGCCGTAACAAATATCTCGGATAAGTTTTCCGAAAAGACCTCTCGCGCGAAAGTGCGGGAGGTTTTTTGATGCGACTGAACACATCTCTTCTCTGGGAGCCTTATCATGCGTGCGCTGGCTGATCTGATTGATCGGGTCAATAAATCTATCGGCAGAACCGTTATGTGGTTCGCCCTGTTCATTGTCCTTATTCAGTTTGTTGTTGTGGTGATGCGCTATGTCTTTGGCGTAGGCTCAATTTTTGCGCAGGAAAGCATCACCTATCTGCATGGCTTTCTGTTTATGCTGGCGGCTGCCTATACGCTGCTGACTGATGGTCACGTGCGCGTTGATATTTTTTACCGCGATGCCCATCCGCGCAAAAAGGCGATGGTCAATCTGGTCGGTGCCTTCCTTCTCATGATCCCGGTCTGCGTGCTGATTTTCTGGACATCCTTTCCATACGTTATGGCATCCTGGGCGGCTCTGGAAGGGTCACCGGAAACCAGCGGTATCCAGGCACGTTACATTCATAAAACCGCTATTCTGGCGTTTGCTGCAATGATGGCCCTGCAAGGTGTTTCCATGGCCATTCGGTCATTGCTGGCGCTGGGTGGTGATGAAATGGAAATCGATCGATTGCGGATGAGCCAGGAATTGCCGGAACTGCGTGAGCAGCGAACTGAAAAACCGCGCGCCGGGGGGCAGACATAATGGACGTCTCTATTGGACAATCGCTCGACCTTTTGATGTTTGCTACGGTTTGCGTGGTGCTGTTGATGGGTTTTCCGGTGGCGTTTACGCTAGCCGGAACAGGGCTGGCCTTTGGTCTGATCGGCTATATGGTCGGTGTTTTCGACCCGTCCTTCCTGCTTGCCACTCCGCAACGCCTGTTCGGCATCATGACCAATGAGGTTCTCATTGCCGTGCCGCTGTTCGTGTTTATGGGGGTCATGCTGGAGCGCTCCAAGGTTGCCGAAGAATTGCTGGAAACGATGGGCCAGCTGTTCGGTACTTTAAGAGGGGGGCTGGGCCTCTCGGTTACCATTGTGGGGGCTTTGCTGGCCGCGTCGACCGGGATTGTGGGTGCCACCGTTGTCACCATGGGTCTGCTGTCTTTGCCAACCATGCTGGAGCGCGGCTATTCCAAACGGCTGGCCTGCGGGTCAATCGCCGCATCGGGAACGCTGGGGCAGATCATTCCGCCCTCGATTGTTCTGGTGATACTGGGCGATCAGATATCCAACGCCTATCAAAAGGCTCAGTTGGATATGGGTAATTTCTCGCCAGATACTGTATCTGTAGGCGATCTGTTTGCCGGGGCTCTGCTGCCGGGATTGATGCTGGTTGGCATGTATATGCTGTACCAGATCGGCATGGCCATTTTGAGCCCGGGGAGCTCACCCGCAATGCCTCCAGAATCTGGTCAAAGGGTCAGTATAGGCAAAGTGTTTCATGCCCTTGTGCCCCCCATTGTGCTGATTATCTCGGTGCTGGGTTCCATTCTTGGCGGCGTTGCAACACCAACGGAAGCTGCTGCCGTCGGCGCCGTCGGCTCGATTTTCCTTGCAGGTTTGCGTGTGGGCAATGGCAGTCCGTGGCCTATTTACCTAGCGGCAATTGCGCTGGTTGTGGTTCTGTTCATGACGGTCAATCTTGATCTCCGGGTCGCGCGCACCGAAATCTCGCAATTTGATCAATACGCAATTTACGTTGCTGCTGCGTGTTGCCTGCTGGTTGCCATTGGTATTGGCGTGGCCCTGTTACGTGTTTTTCGTGAAGGGGTTCTGACTAAAGTGGTGGAGGGCACCACCCATGTGACGACGATGGTATTTGTCATTCTGATCGGTGCGTCCATCTTCTCGCTGGTTTTCCGTGGGCTGGGTGGTGAAGAGCTGGTTCATGAAATGCTAAGTGATTTACCTGGTGGCACCATTGGTGTTGTTCTGACGGTCATGTTGCTGATGTTCGTTCTGGGCTTCTTTCTGGATTTTCTGGAAATTGTATTTGTGGTGGTACCGTTGGTCGCTCCCATCCTTCTGCAGCTTGAAATGCCGAATGGAGATCCGATCAGCCCGGTCTGGCTGGGTATCATGATGGCTGTCAATCTGCAGACATCCTTTCTGACACCGCCATTTGGCTTTGCCCTGTTCTATCTGCGTGGTGTCGCACCGCCCAGCGTCAAGACATCGGACATTTATCTTGGAGCCATTCCGTTTGTTCTGATCCAGATGATTGCTCTGGTTGTTCTGTGGTACCTGCCAGCGCTCGCAACATGGCTGCCAAAAGTGGTTTACGGTCCATAGAGTCGGAATTCAAAACCCTCAATTGTTGAAAAAAGCGTCGTTGAATGAGCTTCAACGACGCTTTCTGCCAAGTGGGCGATTGACAGTCTGGCTGTTGCGCCCAACATGGAGAGCATGCTCATTTTTTTGATCCTTGCCATTTTGTTCATTCTGTTGATTTTCGGACCCTCTTTCTGGGTACGGCGACAGCTTAAGAAGCACGCACGCCCCAGGCCCGACTTTCCCGGAACCGGCGGTGAACTGGCGTTGCATCTGATTCAGCGCGCTGGGCTGCGTGGCGTCGGTGTAGAGCCGATTGATGAGGGCGGGGATCATTACGATCCTGAAACCCGGACGATCCGCCTCAGTCGGTCATTTTACCGAGGGAAGTCCGTTTCCGCTGTTGCTGTTGCAGCCCATGAAGTTGGGCACGCTCTGCAACATGCACGCAATGAAAAGCTCTTCCATTTGCGTATGGCGCTGGCAAAATCCATTCAGCCGATCAACAAGATTGCCGGTGCTTTGCTGATTGTCGGCCCGATGATTGCGATGATCGCTCGTGCTCCCAGTTTCAGCCTGATGTTTTTTCTGCTGGGTATCCTGGTCCTTGTTCTGCAACTGGTCATTCATCTTGTCACGCTGCCAGTTGAATTTGACGCCAGTTTCGGCAAGGCGCTTCCTATTTTGGCGGGCGGTGACTATCTCGACCAGTCAGATTTGCCCGCAACACGTTCAGTTTTAAGGGCTGCATCACTGACTTATGTGGCCCAATCCTTGGCGGGTGTGTTCAATCTTTGGCGGCTTTTGCGTTTGCTGCGATAGAAATTTTGAAGCCTACCTTGGAAATACTCTAAAAACGCTCTAGCTACTCTCATGTCACAAGCGACCAATGAGACGTAAACACCAGCGAGGGCATTCATGCTTAAAGATATCACCCATAAGAATGCTCCGACCGTATCTGTCGCTCTGGATGAGCGATATCTGAGGATGAAGCAGGTTCAACTGCCGGGCGATCACCCGCCGGTAAAGGCGGGCAAGGTTGGGGTTCTGCTGGTAAATCTTGGCACGCCTGACGGCACCGAAAAGAAGCCGATGCGCCGTTACCTCAAAGAATTTTTGATGGATAAACGGGTGATCGAGTGGCCGCGCGCGCTGTGGTTTCCAATTCTGTTTGGCATTGTGCTGAACGTCCGCCCGAAAAAGAGCGGGGCTGCTTATGCCGAAATCTGGAATTACGAGCTGAATGAATCCCCGTTGCGGACATTTACCCGCAGCCAGGGCGAACAACTGGCTGAAATTCTCGCCGGTCATGAAAATGTGGTGGTGGACTGGGCCATGCGGTATGGCAAGCCACCCATCAAGGAACGCATTGAGGCTTTGCAGGCAGCAGGTTGTGAGCGGATTCTGGTGTTCCCCCTATATCCGCAATATGCAGCTGCCACAACGGCCACAGTCAACGACAAGACCTTTGAAGCACTGATGCAGATGCGCTGGCAACCGGCCTTGCGCACAGTGCCGCCTTACCATGATGATCCTGCCTATATCGACGCACTGGCCGCCAGCATCGAGACCTGTCTGGGGAAGCTCGATTTTGAACCGGAAAAGGTGATTGCTTCCTATCACGGCATTCCCCAAAGCTACTTCAAAAAGGGCGATCCCTATCATTGTCATTGCATGAAAACATCTCGGCTTCTGGAAGAGCGCCTTGGCTGGGACAGCGGCCCAAATAAGGGGCGTTTGATGACCTGCTTTCAGTCGCGTTTTGGACCTGAGGAATGGCTGCAGCCCTACACGGACAAGACTGTTGAGAGACTGGCCAAGGAGGGGGTCAAAAGCGTAGCCGTGTTCAATCCTGGATTTGTTTCCGATTGCCTTGAAACGCTGGAAGAAATTGCCGGAGAGGCTGGCGAGATATTTGAGGAACATGGCGGCGAACATTTTGCCCATATTCCCTGTCTGAATGACACGCCGGAAGGCATGGCCGTGATTGAAACCATGGTGCGGCGCGAACTTTCCGGCTGGATCTGAACGGCCTTTTTAATCGGACCGCAAATGGCCTGACAATCGGCGGGATTGTACATGCCTCGTAAAAGTCCCATATATTAATGATGGTAATAATGGTGAACGCAGGCGGGTTCCGGCCGCCTAGAACCTGGTATGGGAAATTTTGATGTTTGGTTTTGACGTATTTGTATTGAGTTTGGTTGTTCTGCTCGTCGTCGTCCTGTTTTTTACACTGAAACAGGTGCCGCAGGGCTTCAATTTTACCGTAGAACGGTTTGGCCGTTACACCCGCACCATGAAACCTGGCCTGAACATTCTTGTGCCTTTCATTGATCGGATTGGCGCCAAGCTGAACATGATGGAACAGGTGCTGGACGTCCCGTCTCAGGAAGTTATCACCAAGGATAATGCCTCCATTACCGCCGATGGTGTGACCTTCTATCAGGTGCTTGATGCAGCACAGGCAGCCTACGAGGTGTCTGGGCTTGAGAATGCGGTTCTGAACCTGACCATGACCAATATAAGGACAGTTATGGGATCTATGGACCTTGATCAATTGCTGTCCAATCGTGACGAGATCAATGCCCGGTTGTTGTCGGTGGTCGATCAGGCTGTTTCGCCCTGGGGCCTGAAAATCACGCGTATTGAAATCAAGGATATTAACCCACCACGCGATCTGGTTGAGGCCATGGGCCGCCAGATGAAGGCGGAACGAGAAAAACGTGCGTCCATTCTGGAAGCAGAGGGCATGCGCCAGTCGGCCATTCTGCGTGCTGAAGGCGAAAAGCAATCCCAAATTCTGGAATCTGAAGGCCGTCGTGAAGCCGCGTTCCGGGATTCAGAAGCGCGTGAGCGTGAGGCCGAAGCGGAAGCCAAAGCGACAGCAGTTGTTTCGGAAGCTATTGCTGCCGGTGATATTCAGGCGATCAACTATTTTGTTGCAGGAAAATATGTCGACGCGCTGCAGGCTATTGCCAGTGCGCCGAACCAGAAAGTGTTGATGCTTCCGGTGGAGGCCGCTGCTGTGATCGGATCCATTGGCGGCGTTGCCGAAATCGCGCGCGAAGCTTTTGGCGATAGTAAAAATTCTACACGCAAGGGCGGTTCGCGCCAGCCTGACACGGGACAGTGAGACTGCTCTGATGGAAAACAATGGCTCCTACATCGTACAACTGGCTTCCGACCTTGGGCCTTGGGCCTGGTTGATTGGCGGCATTGTATTGCTGGCGCTGGAATTGGCCATGCCGGGCAGTTTTCTGATCTGGCTTGGCCTGGCTGCGCTGGTGGTTGGCATCGCATCCTTTGTCGTTGATTTGTCATGGCAGGTGGCCTGGATTGGTTTTGCGGCGCTGGCACTTGTTTTTCTGCTGGTGGGCCGCAGACTGTTTTCTGCCGAGCGAACGACATCCGATCGACCCCATTTGAATGAACGCGGGCAAGCGCTGATTGGACGACAATTTACGCTGACTGAACCGATTGTGGGTGGGGAAGGGCGCGTGCGCGTTGGCGACACGCTGTGGCGTGTCCGGGGGCCAAACCTGACAGCTGGGACGCAGATTGAAGTCAGCCAGACAGACAGTGCAACATTGATTGTTGTCCCCGTTGCCGCTGGAAATTCTTAGACGAAGTGACCCAACCGAAAGTTCAATGGGCTGGCGCTTGCTCGTCAACCCTTGGGCATTTACTCTGTACTGAACAAAAACCCAGCAGCCCATCAGCTCAGCAGTATTGTGCCCATGTTTAAAAAAATCCTGATTGCCAATCGTGGTGAAATTGCCTGTCGCGTCATGCGTACCGCCCAACACATGGGCATTGCAACTGTGGCGGTCTATTCCGATGCGGACCGTAATGCACTGCATGTGCAGATGGCAGACGAAGCTGTCCATATCGGGCCACCGCCTGCCGCTGAATCCTATCTTCTGATTGATCGGATCATAGATGCCTGTCGCCAGACCGGAGCGGAAGCTGTGCATCCGGGCTATGGGTTCCTGTCGGAAAATGCTGCCTTTGCAGCAGCGCTTGAAAAAGCCGGCATTGTCTTTATTGGCCCGAACCGCAGGGCCATTGAAGATATGGGAGACAAGATCCGCTCCAAGATTGTTGCCGCCGAGGCTGGTATTTCAACCGTGCCGGGCGCGCCGGATACGATCAGGGATGCAGAACACGCCGCGCGCATTTCCGCTGAAATCGGATTTCCGGTGATGATCAAAGCCTCCGCAGGTGGCGGCGGTAAAGGCATGCGGATTGCATGGAACCATGATGAAGCGCTGGAGGGCTTTGAGCGGGCCCGTTCCGAGGCGGCGTCGTCCTTTGGGGATGACCGCATCTTCATTGAAAAATTCATTGAGAACCCACGCCATATCGAAATTCAGGTGCTGGGTGACAAGCACGGCAATGTCATTCATCTGAACGAGCGAGAATGCTCGATTCAACGCCGCAATCAGAAAGTGATTGAGGAGGCGCCGTCGCCTTTACTGGACCCGGAGACCAGAGCACGGATGGGCGAGGAGGCCTGTGCGCTGGCGCACGCTGTTGGCTATGATACAGCTGGCACTGTGGAATTCGTTGTCGGGCAGGATAAGAGTTTTTACTTTCTTGAAATGAATACACGGCTGCAGGTGGAGCACCCGGTGACTGAGCTGATCACGGGTGTTGACCTGGTTGAGCAGATGGTCCGGGTGGCTGCTGGCGAGACATTATCGTTGCAGCAAAGCGATATCGGCATCAATGGTTGGGCTATGGAAAGCCGCATTTACGCGGAAGACCCGTATCGCAATTTTCTACCCTCCATTGGTCGGTTGGTGCGTTTTCAGCCGCCAGCGGAGACATCCGACGGCGTATCCACCATTCGCGTTGATACCGGGGTGGTTGAAGGCAGCGAGATTTCCATGTTTTACGATCCCATGATTGCCAAATTGTGCAGTCATGGGGCCACACGTGATCTGGCCAATCAGGCCATGGCCGGTGCGCTTGACGCATTTGTCGTTGAAGGTATTGGCCACAATATTCCATTTCTGGCTGCCCTGATTGATCATCCGCGCTGGCAAGCAGCAGAGCTGTCTACGGGTTTTATTGCCGAGGAATATCCAGAGGGCTTTGAAGGCGCGGAACTGTCTGAGGAGACAGCACGCAAACTTGCTTGCGCGGCGCTGTCACTGGAGCTGGTCCGCAAGGATCGGTTGGATCGCATGACTGGCCGCCTTCGACCCCATACCGGCGATGTGCCCAATGACTGGTCCGTTGCGCTTGAAGACCACGCTTTCCAGATGGGTGTGACGCGATTTGTTGCGGGCGAGACTTCGTCGCTTGAACTGGTGTTTTCCGACAGCTCTGAACCATATCAGATTACAGCGTCCTGGCGTGCCGGGGCCGCGTTGTGGCGCGGGATGGTGAATGATGAACCATTGCTGGTTCAGATTGCCAATGCGCCGGGTGGTATGGATCTCAACTGGCGCGGAATTGGTTCCACTGCGCGGGTTTTGCCCGCAGCGCAGGCGCGGCTGAATGCGCTTATGCCTGTCAAGGAAGCGCCGGATACATCCAATCTGCTGTTGTGTCCCATGCCGGGCTTGGTGGTGTCTGTTTCGGTGGAAGAGGGCCAACAGGTCAAAGCCGGGGAGACCCTGGCTGTTGTTGAGGCCATGAAAATGGAAAATGTGCTGCGTGCTGAACGCGATGCAACCGTGTCCGCCGTTCATGCATCTGCAGGGGACAGTCTGGCCGTGGATGCCATTATCATGGAATTTGAAAGCTGAGCTGTCTCAGAACAGGCGCTTGAATTCCTGCTGTAGCGCTACGTCGACATCTTCTATGGTTGCCGTCACACCCAGATCATAAAGGCTTGTGACACCATGCCCTGCTACGCCGCAGGGCACGATACCATCGAAATGCGTCAGGTCTGGCTCCACATTAATGCTGATACCGTGAAAACTGACCCATTTGCGCAGGCGTATGCCAATGGCGGCAATCTTGTCTTCGCGCATGGTGCCATCGGGCAAAGGTGGTTTTTCCGGTCGGCGAACCCAAACCCCAACCCGGTCTTCCCGGCGCTCACCGGTAATACCAAACGTGCCCAGCGTGTTGATGACCCATTGTTCCAGAACGGCTACAAAGCGGCGCACATCCTGTGTGCGGCTTCCAAGGTCGAGCATGACATAGGCAATGCGCTGCCCCGGCCCGTGGTAGGTGTATTGTCCGCCGCGCCCGGTTTGGAAAACCGGAAAGCGATCGGGCAGCAGCAGATCTTCCGATTGGGCGCTTGTGCCTGCGGTGTAAAGGGGCGGATGCTCCAGCAGCCAGACCAGTTCCGGCGTTTGATGAGCAGCGATGTCTGCAGCGCGTGATTCCATGCGTTGCAGCGCTTCTTCATAAGGGACCGGATGATTGCTGATGGCCCATTCAACGTCTTCAACCCCTGAAATTGGGGGTTGTTGCACAATTCGTTTCAAGTCCAGTGCGATCTCTGCCCGTTCGTTAATCATTTGTTTACCTTAAATTCCGCAAAACAGGTATCAGCATACTGCTTAGCAATCGGTTTTGGCCGATAAGTCCTTATCAGATGGAGCCCTCTTATGGCGACCCTCGACGTCATTGATGTAGACCTTGCCGTTGGCCTTGGCCACACTCATATGCCGGTCCATCAATTGTTGCGGATGGGCCGCGGTGCTGTGATTGCACTTAACACCGATGCGGACCAGGACCTGACCCTGTTTGCCAACGGCATGCCGGTCGCCGATGTACAGGTGGTGTTGCAAGGCGATAAGGTTGCTATTGAAATCAAGCATGTCCATGGCCGGTCTCACAAAGAAAGCCCGACGGAAGCTGCATAAATCAGTCAGGGTCAATAAGCCTCTTGTGAACCGGTCAAAGGTTTGATAGATGGACGGCTGCAGGGCACACTTGGTGCCCGGTTTCGTGTACAGTGCGGTCGTGGCGGAATTGGTAGACGCGCAGCGTTGAGGTCGCTGTGGGGTAAAACCCGTGGAAGTTCGAGTCTTCTCGACCGCACCATCACTTTTCTCAACGACATTTTGCTACGAATACGCCTCCGAGTCGTCTGTTGCCCGGCAAACGATGCTTGCAGCGTTGAATCCCAAAACGTCATGCTAGTTTCATCAAAGCGGACGCGGAGATTTTACCACCTTAGAATCATAGGTTGAGTATTCGAGCTCTGCAATTCCTATGCGTAGTAATTCACAATTTCGGTGCTTGGTAGATCGGTGAGGAATACAGGGGTGCAATAACGTCTTGTAGTGTTCATGCGGGAATTTTGCGATGAGCGGTCAGGGTTTTCGGAACGACACAGTGATTGTTCCTGTTACAAATAATCTCATTCTACGAATTACCTTTGTACGATTTTTAGTTGGTGCAAAGGGTTTCCGATTTCAGTGCTAGCTGAACAGTTTCGCGCGATCTGATCAGGTCGGAATGTGCTGAAATGCCAGGCCACTCGTCGAGATGAAGCCCCAAATCACTCATCCATCGACACAGTGTAAACAGGTAAAAATCTGCGGCCGTTGGATGGTGCCCGGCGACATATGGATGTTTTGAAAGCTCACCTTCAAGCACAGACAGTCTTTTTTCCAGGTGAGCCAGCCCCGGTTTTGAGAATTCTGCTGGTGTATCTGGTCGAAACAGGGGGCTGAAGCTCTTGTGAATTTCGGTTGCTATGAAGCTCACCCATTCCAATGCTGCCTGGCGTTGCGGGCTTCCCCGCTCACCCAGCAAACGGGCATCGGGTGCACAAAAATCAATGTGGTCAAATATCGCGATGCCTTCCGTCAGGCAGGTCGCGTTGTCCAATTGCAAAGCTGGAACACACCCTTTCGGAGATATGGTGCGAAAGTCGGTTCCATCATCAAGGCTTCGCGTTTCGTAGTCTACTTCGATCAGATTGAACGGAATATTCGCTTCCCGCAGTGCGATGTTGATCGCAAGTGAACACGCGCCGGGAAAGAAATACAGATTCACCGTGTGATCTGTTTTGTGGTAGGAATTGATTTCAGAACAACCAGTGCAAGATCATAAGGGGCATCATTGACCTCTGACATCCGGTGTCCTTTGCCCATCAGGTCGCAGGCAAGAAACTGCTCTCCCGGCTGCAAAATACGAGTTTCCATATCACTGGTCTGAATGCAGACTTGACCGTCCAGAACAGTTCCGAGAACGGGGGCAGGTGCCGTGTGCCAGTCATCCACATAGCCCGCAGGGTGATGCATCATCAAAACGCCCTCAGATGCCAATTGCGAGGTCGTGAAGTATCCTGCCGGTGATGGTGGTGTAAAACTTCCGCTCTCAAGCTCCCAGACGTGATCTGAAAAATACGATTCACCATGGCTCCCGTGATCAATCCGAGTCAATTTCATTCTGAAATCCCTTCAAGGGGAGCTGGCTGCAGACCAAGTTTGCTCACGGCGCGAGTTCTCAGGCCCCAATGTCTCAAACCTTTTGTTTCACCGCATCAGGTGTGCTGATACCGGGGAATATGGTTGGCGATACAGGCCACATGCCGATGATCGGTGCCGCAGCACCCACCAAGCACGCGAATGTTCGGGAGCAGGCGAAACAGTTCTTTGTGAAGGCTACCCAATTCCTGCGGATTGCCCTCATCCAGTTCTTCAGATTTGTCCAACTCAGCATGGCTCATGCGCGAAGCGTTGGCGCGAATACCGCAAATGCGCTGCAACCATTCGGCATCTTTGCGAACAGCGTCTCGGAAGTGATCAGGATGGGCGCAATTGACCATGTAATATAGCGGGTAATTGTCTGTGGCAGCGTCAGTCTGACGGATTGCGTCGGCAAGGGTTTGTTCCGACGGCAGGCGTCCATCAGTCTCAACTGTAAAGCTTATGACGCATGGAATATCTGCGTTTTTCGCGGCCGTGGCAATGCCGATAGCCTCAGCAATATTGTTCATTGTCAGAGCCGAAATCATGTCAACGCCAGCCTTTGCGAGCGCAGTAATTTGCGCGCTGTGATAGACGCGAGCTGCAGCAATACTCATAAGCTTACCGGGTACATAGCCATCGCCGCGGGGGCCGACCGTTCCGTTGATGAGCAGGGGAGTGCTGATTGGGTGTTTTTCTTTCAAGCGGTGCATGAAAGCAGTTGCGTCGTTGTTGATTTCCTCCATTTCGTGGAGGTCAAAACCCAGTTTCTGGCACCAGTCAGGACTGGCGCGCCAAGTTGGAGTATCCAAAATGAATCCCCTGTTTTGGCTTTGAGCCAATTCCAGAAATTCGGTCCAGTATTCCACGAGCGCAGCTTTGCCTGCTTGCGAATGGATCAGTTCGAATGCGGCAAAGTCACGTAATTCAATGCCACGATGAAAGACCAACCAAGTTTCGAGACCAGCGTCAGTGAGGAATACTGGATGGTTTTTGTCTGTTAGTTTTGCGAGCGCATTCATAATCAGTGTCTCCTCATTAATCAGATGCCTGCCGGTGGACAGGGAAGGGGCGCTTGACCGCCCACCGGAAGCAGCAATTAATTTGAAACGATCTTGCCTTTCATGCCGGGGTGAACCGCGCAGAAATAGTCGAAGGCTCCGGATTTGGAGATTTTGATTTGGGCTGTGCTGCCTTTGCTCAGGCGTGGCGTGTTGAAACTGCCATCTTTTGCCGTTGCGGTGTGAGGTGCGTTGTCATCATTGACGAATGTGACTGTATCACCCGCTGCGACTGATAAATTAGCTGGTTGAAACTTCATTCCTTTGATGCGCACTGTATGGTCTGCGGCAAGTGCGTTACCGGCGAGCATCACTGTCAGTAGTACAGCGCCGAGCGTCTTCGTAAGAATATTTCCGAACATGTATTTTCTCCCGTTTGAGTGGGACCACGACCGATGCCGTTGTCTGAAAACATCAATCAGTTGTTTGCGTGTGTATGACCGTGGTAAAAATCGTTTAAATTTGCGTTCGAGAGCGTGTTAAATAGAGCCGGGGTCCGTTTTCCATGACCGACAAAATCTTTATTACGACCTTGGGGCACCTGTCGGTAGTGGGAGACGGGGAGGAAATAAAACTTCCTTCTTCGCGCAAGACGCGTGCGCTACTGGCCTATCTTGCTGTTACCGCGCGGCCTCATCGCCGCGAACGGCTTTGTGAGCTGTTCTGGGATATTCCAGACGACCCGCGTGGCGCACTTCGGTGGTCACTTAGTAAATTGCGCGGCGTGCTGAATACCGAAGGAACCGAGCGCATTGTTGCCGATCGGGAACGGGTTCAAATAAACGCGTCAGATATTTCGGTTGATTTCGTCATTATACGAAAACGACTGTTTGATGATCCTCCGCTCATGCCACCACAAGAATTGCGGGACATGGCTGCGAAACTTGGCAATGCGCTGCTTGATGGGCTCGGTTATGGCAGTCAGGATGCGTTTGCAAGTTGGTTGGCCGCCGAGCGCGAAGATGTAAATTTGCTCAAATTGAATGTCCTGAGACGACTGGCCCTGCACCCTGATATCAGTGTGACGGAAGCGGTTAGTTGGGGCAGACGGTGGACTGAGGCTGATCCATTTGGTTCAAAAGCAGCCGAAACCTATGTTTCGCTACTTCGCCAAAGCGGGCAAACCGCTGAAGCAACACAGTTCATTGATGCCTACACAGCTGAATTGCGTAAAGCTGGTTTGGAGGTCACCACCGACTTTGATGCCTGCCCAGGTTCCCAATCCAACAACGAGCCGAAAGCCACGCCAAATCGAACGTTGCTGCTCAATCAGAATATCGGCTTTTGCCGAACCGATGACGATGTCCGCATCGCCTATGCGACCGTCGGAGAAGGGCCTTCAATCGTGAAAGCTGCCAATTGGCTGAACCATCTGGAGCTCGATTGGGACAGCCCGATTTGGGGTGACACTTTCCGAGCCTGCGCCAATGGTCGAACTTTCATCCGCTATGACGAACGTGGCAATGGTCTTTCCGATTGGGATGTTGATGACATTAGCCAGCGCGCCTTTGTCAGCGATCTGGAAACAGTTGTCGATGCGTTGAAGTTGAAAAAGTTCCCACTGCTCGGGATTTCTCAAGGCTGTGCAGTGTCCATTGAATATGCAGTGCGTCATCCCGAACGGGTTTCTGCGCTCATTCTCATTTCGGGATATGCCAGCGGGTGGCGTATTGGCGCGACAGAGGAAGAGCAGGAACGCCGTGAAGCTGTAATGACCCTGACAAAACATGGGTGGGGCACCAACAACCCTGCCTATCGACATATCTTCTCGCAAACCTTCATGCCAGATGCAAAACCTGATGAGTTGGATTGGTTTGACGAGTTTCAACGCCAAACCACTTCACCGGAAAATGCTGTTCGCTTTCAGCAGGCATTTGGCAATATCGATGTTCGGGAACTTTTGCCTCAGGTCAAAGTGCCGACTATCGTGTTTCATTCCAAAGATGATCAGCGTATTTCCCTGACTCAAGGCAGAGAAGTTGCAGCTGGTATTCCAGGCGCGCGGTTCGTACCGCTTGAAAGTAAAAATCACATTCTTTTGGGACACGAACCAGCTTGGACGACCTTTTTTGATGAGACGAACCGGTTTTTGGCGGAACATGGAATTTGAAACACGGCATTTGACAGGTTCAATGCCCTCACTCATCCAGAACTGCATCGAATCCTTCAAACACCGGAGGCCCAGCATAAATGCCCTGATTCGTTCCGGCATTTTTATGAGCATCCCGGAAATTCTGGGATTTGGTCCAGTCCACGAAGGCATCGTGGCTTTCCCAGATTGTGTGGGATGCATAAAGCGTTGCATTCGTGGCCTTATCAACTGGCCCTTTGAGCAGATGAAATTCTCTGAAGCCCGGCACTTGTTTCAGGCTTGAATTCCGATTGCGCCAAATATCTTCAAAGGAGGTCTCCTGGCCGTCAATGATCTGGAATCTATTCATTGCAATATACATTCGGGCCTTCTTTCCTGATTGTGTGGTGGGTGTTTTATAGGGTATTTTCTGGAATTTGCCGCCTTTATCAACTGTTGACTTTAACAGGGATTGTCAAACGCCGACGTGTCTTTGGGTGGTGCCAGAAATGACGCTGCAATTTGTTGTGAGCAGCGGTGGCAATGCTGACACAGTTCAATCACGCACTGTCTTGATGACGCGTCAGCTGCCCTCAGTCCTGGTCGGTATATCGAGTGTCATTTTGGGACATGTCAGTCGAGAAGGTCTCGTATGTGCTGTGGGATTTTTTCTTGATTAGGCAGCAGGGGACTGACGGTATTCCGCCATCTTGGCTCACCGGTTTTATCAGCCAGCAAGGCTTTGATGTTTGGAACAACGGGACCGTTCAGCACCCACTCCAGCAATTGATCGATATCACTTCTGCTTTCGCCGATTGCAAGTTGGCTGACAAGGTTGGGGGCAAAATTCATCATGCCGGAAATACAGCCACTGGCGCCACGTTTCACGGCGTCCGCCAATTGTCCTTCATGGCCCACCAGAATTGTCAGATCACTATGGGCCTGGAGCAGAGATGACGTATCGGACCAGTCGCCAGCAGAGTCCTTAACACCTGCAATGATGCCCGGAAAAGCTTCGCGCAGCCGGGTAACCAAAGGCACGGAAAGTTTCACCTGGGTGAGTGCCGGGATGTTGTAAATCAGGGTGGGCAACATAGCATTACCGGCGAGTTCTATGACTTTGCTGTGCCAGTCAAACATTCCCTGATCTGAAGGATACGGAAAATAGAACGGCGGGACTAGCAATATTCCCCGACAACCGATCTGACTGTAAAATGTGATTTCATCAGCGGCTTCCTGCGCACTAGGTCCGTAAACGCAAGCGATCAGGCGGTCAGGGTTCACGCCTCCCTGGCCCATTGCTTCGACCATGTGTCTGCGGGTGACGGACGGAAAAGACGCACCTTCTCCGGTGGTTCCAAAAGGCACGATGCTATCGCAGCCTGCTTGCAACATTGTATTTGCATGCTCGATCAGGAGTGAAATTATGATGTTTCCGCTTTCATCGACCGGCGTGGGCAAAGCCGCGGCAAGGCGGGTAAAAGGATGTTGCAAACCAGTCATGAAAAAAACCTTTGTTGTGACCCAATCCTCGGCATCGAGGCGGGTGTCATCGCAATTTATCCCAGATACCCGAATAATTTGGGCAGGAACAAAACCAAATCGGGGAAGAGGATCATCAACGTCAATGCCGCAATCAATACAGCCAGAAAGGCCCAAATTTCCGAGATGATTTCTCTGAGCGGAATTCCCGTAACTGCATTTATGACAAAGAGCAGAATTCCATAGGGCGGTGTGATGAGACCGATCATGGAATTGACGACAACCAACACGCCAAAATGCACAAGATCAATGCCAAGCTCTTTGCAAGCGGGAATGAACAACGGCACGATAACAAGGATAATCGTGGTCGCATCCAGGACACATCCCAGCAGCAAAATCAGGACATTTACACCGAAGAGAAAAAGAAGTGGGTGTATCTGGAGATCTGTCAGCCATTCAGACATCACGCCTGGAATGTTTTCAGAAACAACAATGAAGTTGAGGATCAAGGCACCGCCAATGACCACGCCGACAGCCGCCGAGGATCGAGCGCTTTCGACAAAAATATAATAGAGCGCTTTGAGTGACAATGCCCGGTAGAACAGACCCGCCAGGAGCAATGCATATAATGCGGCTACTGCGGCAGCCTCGGTCGGTGTCGTGACACCACCGTAAATTCCGTAGAGAAGGATGACCGGCATAAGCAGTGCCGGAAAGGCATTTGCAGTCGCGCGTGGAAGTTTGCGCAATGGCACCGGCGTTTCCATGGCAAAACCACGTTTTTTGGAAATTGCTGCATTCATCATCATGAGCACAGCCCCCATTACGAGGCCAGGCACAATGCCTGCCAGGAAGAGTGCACCGATGGAGCTGTTGGACACCAATGCGTAAAGCACCATGGGAATCGATGGCGGAATAATCGGGCCAATTGTGGCTGAGGCAGCTGTAATTGCGGCCGCATAGCCTGGACTAAACCGGTTGTCCTTGGTCATCATTCCGATAATGATTTTTCCGATTCCCGCAGCGTCTGCCACCGCTGAGCCGGACATTCCGGAAAAGATCAGCGATGCCACGACGTTCACATGGCCCAATCCCCCTCGGAACCGGCCAACAAGCGCAATGCAAAAATTCAGAAGACGGTCGGAAATTGTCCCGGCGTTCATGATATTGGCGGCTACGATGAAAAGTGGCACCGCCAAAAGGACAAAGCTCTTGTAAAGACCCTGCAGGATCTTTTCCCCTGCAAGTGCAACATCCAAATCGGCAAAGCCGAGATAGACGATAGACGCCAACATGATCGAATAACCGATGGGTGTTCCGATGCCTGCCAATCCGAAGAGAGCAACAAGGCACGCCGCTAGTTCAAAGCTCACGAATGCACCTTGCCATCTGGGCCATCTGGGCCATCTGGCTTACCTGGCTCCGGATTTTCAGTTTCGTCATCCTTTGGGCCATTGCGCAAAAGGTCGATAAACTGCCAGGCATATCGAACGATGACGGCCAGCATGAAAATAGCGTAAATCGAGAAAATGGTGCGGAGCGGAATCTTCTGGCCCGAGAACGGATTTTTGACGGTCGTCGTCTTCCGAATTTTCATCCAATCGATGTAGTCCCAGGTTGGCAGGAATGCCCATGCCATGCCCACAACAATGGCGAAGGCGGTAATCAAAGCCATTACTCTTTGCGTCGAGCGCGGCGCAGAGAGATAGAAAACATCAAATTTTACGTGATCGCTTTCGCGGACCAGAAATGCACAGCCAAAAAACACGATCCAAACCCAAAGGATAAGACACAGTTCCAGTGTCCAGCCAAAAGGCTGCAACATCACATAGCGCGAGAATATTTGTATGAGAAAGGTAACAAACATCGCCGCCAGCAATGTGGCGGCGATGAATTCAGAGCCTTTGGTGATCCATTTAGAAATGGCCTATTGCTCCCCCCAAGGTTTTAAAACCGGGCTGTTCAGTTTCCAAGTGCGTTGATTTTTTCCAATACACCATCCGGCCAGCTTGCTGCAAACTCGCTGCCAACATATTGAGCCTGAACATGGCTGCGGAAAGCGTCCAGATCGGGCTCATAGATTTCCATGCCCTGTTCTTTCAGGAATGAAACCAGGCTTTCTTCTTTTTCCAGTTGCTTCTGGCGGCCAGATTCTGCTGCTGCATCTGCAGCTTTTTGAACTGTTGCCTGTTGTTCTGGTGTCAACGCGTCCCAAACCTGTTTTGAAAATGCGATGTAGTTGAGATCGACAAGGTGCGAGGTCATGAGCAGCCCCACTTGAGTGGTCCATGTTGAAAGTTAGTGCATGATTGGCCTTTGGTCCATCGTTACGATGGCCTCTGGCGCAGGTGGGCGGT
>Ga0163216_101057_pt1 | contig 22447 bp, 30 predicted proteins | sample SynspAceP_FD_167610 | JGI IMG/M metagenome (GOLD analysis project Ga0163216, IMG submission 167610) | Saline lake microbial communities from Ace Lake in Antarctica - Synechococcus sp. Ace-P (Illumina Assembly) | ecosystem: Environmental > Aquatic > Non-marine Saline and Alkaline > Saline ...
CAAAGGCAGAAACCAGTTGCCAAAAGTCATAGAAGGAATCAAGTTCAATGACGGTGTCGAAGTGACCGGCACCACAGAAACCAGCGCCGCCTGATGATGCGCGTCACCCAAACTCAACCATAGCTCCCTGCGTGTTCTCGGAGCTGGTGTTCCATTATCTATTTGAGGATCGCTTTGACCTCCTTAGAAAATCAAACGATAAGCTACGCGGTCCCAAAGGCACAATTTGGGCGGCACTAAAACGTGACAGGTCCACCAATTCACTGCACCTGCAAAATTCTGACCGTTTTGGACAGCACCACTACTAAAAAACAGTGGCATTGATCACGCTGTAAATTAACCTGGGCAAAGAAGGCCCCGCATTAAGCGGAGCCAACTGCTTTGCTTTAGGTCAGTCCGTTAACCACTCGCGAAGGTGGGATACGCCTTCTCTCGACGCTCACATTGGCAGTTAGGCGAATTGGCCATGAAATTAATCCAAAGCGGTCATGATCCAGCCTTTGTGACGACGCTGCCGGGGCACGTGCCGTTAAACGAACAGCCCCAGCCCGTTTCAGCATCGGGGAACTGAAGCGTTGGTATGCTGAAGGTTTGAGCCAAGGTTGGTGTTGCAGTGAAAATCGTGGCGGCGTTCAACATAGCAGCAAGGCATCCTGTATGGATAAGGCAAGCTTTTCTAATTTCCAGGGTCATGAGATTTTTCCAATTCAGTCGAACTTTATTTTTTCACAAGCGGAACAGGCCGAGATGTCACTTTGAGGGCGGCGAAATATTTTTTTAGGTATACTTGGCGAATTATGGCCCGCGTATGCCGCGATTACGCCTGATATTCGCGGGGCTCGCTACAAGACCGGCTAAAAAAATCTAAATCGGTGCACTCGAGGGCTTTAGCGAAGTGCCTCAGCCGCGCGCGGCGATGCTAACCCCGCAGCGATGCTGCAAAAAACTTATGCGCACGGGCAAGGTAATCCGCATTCGAGGTCAGCCAGCGCCTGGCAAGCCGCACCTCGACGAGGTTTGGAGCGATAGAGGCGACCCATTCAAAGGCGGCCGCTGCGCGGTCGATCCGGCCAACCCCAACCCAAGAGATGGCCGCAAGGAGCAATGCCGTGGCGCTGTCGGGGGCCTCAGATAGGGCTGCCTCTGCCGCCGCGGCTGCGGCGGCATAATTGCGCACCGCGAAATACGAGAAACCCAAAGCCGCCAGAAGCGACCCGCGCGCAGGATCACGCGGACTGCGCCGCAGGGCAGCCTCGGCCAAGGGCACGCCTTTTTCAGAATCACCGTGAAAACCTTCGTAAAGACCCAACCAAGCCAGAGTTACGGCGCAATTCGGACAGACCGGCTTCGGCATTTTGGTTCATAAAATGCAGAAGTGCCCGTAATCGCCGTGCATGATGATCGGTCGGATTAGCGGCGATGGCGCGGGTCGCTGCGTCCAGGCCCTCGGCCAGCGTCAGAGGCAGCGATTCTGTTGTCGCGTGATAAACGTTCCACCACGCAACCCACGCCAGAACCCGCCACGCCATATCTGACGCCGGATCTAGGGCCAAAGCCTGCCGGGCAAGATCAGCCGCCCGGTCACGCGGGCCACGGTCATAGGCCATTTCGCCCGCCGAAATTACCGACCACCCGCGCAGGGCAAGTCCGCGCGCAGTCAGGTTTTCCGGCGGCGTGATCTTTGTCCGCTCTGCCTCAGTACGGTCGATATGCGGAGCAAGGCAAGTCACGATAGCCCGCGCCACCCGTGTCTGCGTATCGAAATGCCCAGTCAGTTCGCGGTCAAAATTCTCGGCCCAGACTTGTCCGCCGGTGGTGGCATCTATCAGCTGGGCCGTTACCCGCACGCGGTCTGACGTGGCGCGCACGCTGCCCTCGACAACATAGCGCACGCCAAGTTCGCGAGAGATCATCCGTGGATCACGGGGCTGCTGACGATAGACAAAAGCCGTATTGCGGGCGATGACGAAAAGATCACGAAAGCGCGAAAGTTCGGTCGTGATATCTTCAACGAACCCATCAGCGAACCATTCCAGTTCAGGATCGCCCCCGAGGTCGCTGAACGGCAAGACGACGACCGACGGTCGGTCCGGCAGCTCCAATTCGCCTGCTGATCCAATCTCGAGCCCAAAGCGAAGACCCCGGCCCGGGACAGTGAGGATTGCTTAGACCCCCAAAAGCCTGCGCAGATTGGCAACCTGCACGTTCAGGTTATTCCCGCCCACCACCGCATCGGGCCAGACGGTAGACATGATTTCATCCCTCCCGACCACCCGGTCGCTGTTCACGATCAACAGATGCAGCAGATCGAACGCCCGGGCGCCAATCGACAGGACCAACGACGCCCTTGTCAGCTGGCGTGTTCGGCGATGCAGTACGAAATCTGAAAAACGAATGCTGTCCATAAGCCAATGCATGCAAAAATAATAAGGTTAGGCTACCACAAGAAAGGCTAATTGATCCCATCAAGCTTCAAAGCGATGGATACGACAGAAGGCAACTTTACACCAAGCGAAATAGGCAGCAAACCGGAACGCTATTTTGGCCGCACCTCAACGGAACCAACGGATCACATATGAAATTTGACCACGTTGAAGATTGTTGACAATAAATAATTTGACCACCATGCTTATGAAATTGGACCAGGGGCTGCTTTAAAATGATATCTTCACCCGTCAAACGCGAAACAATGAGTGCGCAGATTTCTGTCCTCTTGCGGCGTGCGATTTTAACCGGTGAACTTGCCCCCGGTGAGCAAGTGGTAGAGAGCGCCCTTGCGTTGCGTCTTGGCGCCAGCCGGGGCCCCCTGCGCGAGGCGATGCGCCAACTGATTGACGAGGGGCTATTGATCAACGTGCCTTATACCGGCACGCGCGTTGTCGACATTTCGGTGCAAGATGTCGATGATATTTTCACTATGCGAACCTGTTTGGAGCAATTCGCTTTCGAGCAAATCTGGGAACGGCGCAGCGACGCTTTCAAGACCGATCTGATCAAGCTGAACGGCGTGCTCAAATCCGCAGTTGATAGCTTGGACCATGTCGCCGCTGTTGAGGCAGAGCTTGATCTGCACGGGCTTGCCTACGCACATGCTGGCAATCGGTTGCTACTCAATAGCTGGACGGGGCTTCGCGGACATCTGCAAATGTATTGGGCAGCACATCACAACGCGCACGGTACAACAGGCCCGAAGCGCGAAAGCCATGATGACTATGTGCAGCACGCCTTGGGGGACAGCCTTGACACGATGAAACAAGAATTGCGCGCGCATATGCGGCGCGGGTTCGAGACCACCAAAGCGTTCGTGGAGAGCCGCAAAGAAGAACAGAGCGAAATACAGAAATACCAACCAGCAGGGAGAAGAAAATGAAAAGACGTATGGTAGTGGGTGCGGCCATTGCAGCCGCAACATTAGGGTTCGGCACCGGTGCCCACGCCCAAGACAGCACGATGGATCAGGTGCGCGACAACGGTGTTCTGCGCGTCGGCGTCACCCAAGCGCCGCCATGGTATTCAAAGGATATCATTAGCGGCGAGTGGACCGGCGGTCTTGGTGTCTCGATGGGAAAGGCGATGGCCGAAACTCTGGGCGTCACGTTCGAACCCGTCGAAGTCACTTGGGGCACCGCAGTTGCGTCCTTGCAGGCGAACCGGATCGACCTGATGTTCGTACTTGACGCAACGGACGAGCGCAAAGCAGCGGTGAGCTTTCCTGAAACGCCACTGCTCTATTACTCCCTCGCCATTCTGGCCCGTGATGATCTTGAGGTCACCAACTGGAGCGATCTGAACTCTCCCGACATCAGTATTTCGGTCCCGCAGGCGACCAGCATGGATGCCTTCCTGACCGAAAATGCACCGGATGCCGATATTCAGCGGTTCCCGGGCAATGCCGAGGCCATCGCTGCCTTTCAGGCGGGGCGTGTAGATGCGGTGACGTTGTTCCATCCGCCCCTGATCACCGCGCGTCAAAAGCTGGGCGCAGGTCGGATTATCGTGCCAAAGCCCGTTGAATCGCGCCCGTCCTCTGTGGCCGTTCGCCAAGAAAGCGATACGACATTCGTTGACTGGGTCAATGAACAAATCGACGGCTATTACAAATCCGGTCAGACGCAGGTCTGGTACGAAGAGTTCCTGAGCGATTTTGGCCTCGACCCGTCCACCGTTCCCGCCATCATCCGCGAACGGCTCTGATCAAGTTGGCAGGGCAAAAAAGACATGTATGAATGGGATTTCACAGTCGTCATCGAAAACTCTCACCTGTTGTGGCAGGGGCTTTTGGGGACGTTGGCGATCACGGGCACAGCGTTGGCCTTCGGGCTGCCGCTGGGCCTTGCCCTCGCGCTGTCACGGCTTTCGCCACGCAAGTGGCTTGCGTGGCCTGCTGGGTTTGTCATCGAGTTTTTCCGCACGACACCCCCACTCGTACAATTATTCTGGTTCTTTTTTGCCCTGCCGATCCTGATGGATATTCAAATGACACCCTTCCTTGCGGCGGCAATCACTTTCTCGATCCAGTCTTCCGCATTCTTCGCCGAAGTGTTCCGCGCTGGCATTGTGTCTATCGAACGCGGCCAATGGGAAGCCGCCCGCGCAATCGGCATGGAGCGCCCGCAGGCCATGCGCCGCATCATCCTGCCGCAAGCAATCAAACGGATGATCCCCGCCTTCACCGAACGCTCGATCGAGCTGATGAAGACGACGACACTTGTGGCGACAGTTTCCTATGCAGACCTGCTCTATCAGGCTAATGAGTTGGCGCAGAAATCCTTTCGCCCGATCGAGGTCTTTACCGCTACTGCCCTGATCTATTTCGTCGTGATCTTCGGACTTAGCCTCTGTGTGCAAGCCGTTGAACGCAAACTCGCCGTCAGCGGCGACAGCACGGTGCGCTGATATGGAATATGTTTGGGATTTTGGATCGGTCTGGGAATACCGCGCGGCACTTTGGGTCGGTCTTGTAAACACCCTGCGTATCTTCGCGATTTGCCTGTTAGCAGGGCTGTCGTTGGGTCTTGTGATTGGTCTGGCGCGGTATTCTGTACGCCGCTGGCTACGTTGGCCTGCCGCCTGTTTCATCGAGTTCTTCCGCAATACCCCCGTCTTGGTGCAGATCTTTTGGTTCTATTTCGCGTTTCCAATCCTCGCACCCTTCGAGATATCGGCATTGATGGCCGCGGTCCTCGGGATCACGTTAAACTCTGCCGCGTTTTCCGCCGAGATTTTTCGCGGCGGGATACAAACAATAGATCCGGGGCAATGGGAGGCAGGGCGTGCCATCGGGATGCGCTACCGCGAAATCATGGTCCGTATCATCCTGCCCCAAGCCGTGCGCCGGATGATGCCTGCCCTCACCAACCGGGGCATCGAAATTTTCAAGATGACCACGTTGGCCTCGGCCATCGCCTATGCCGACGTTCTGCATCAGGCACGGCTTATTGCGTCCGTCAATTTCAACCCGATAGAGGCGTATACCGTCGTTGCGTTGGCGTTTTTTGTCATCCTATACCCGATTGTGCGCGCCACCTATGCTCTTGAGCGGCGTCTGGCCAAAGGAGACTGACATCATGACCCAACAGCCGATCCTTACGATACGCGGGCTTCATAAGTCCTTCGGTGATAACCATGTGTTGCGCGGCATTAACCTTGATGTAAATCAAGGAGATTGCATCGCGATTTTGGGCGCATCCGGCTCTGGCAAAAGCACGTTTCTGCGCTGCCTGAACTTTATGGAAATCCCGTCGGACGGCGAGATCACACATGCTGGCAAAACTGTCGGCACGGCCCGCACAGGTAAACCCCGCATCTATCCAGAGGGCGAATTAACCCAAGTGCGCCAAAAGGTCGGGATGGTATTTCAACAATTCAACCTGTTCCCCCACATGACCGTTCTAGGCAATATCACCGAAGGGTTGCGCACCGTGCAGCGCATGGACAAAGCTGGTGCTGAAACCCGCGCACATGAAGAGCTTGCCCGCGTCGGCCTGGCCGAAAAGGCCGACGAATATCCCTCACGCCTGTCTGGTGGCCAAAAACAACGCGTTGCGATTGCACGCGCCCTCGCACTTACCCCGGACCTGATGCTGTTTGACGAACCGACTTCTGCGCTCGATCCAGAACTTGTGGGCGAAGTTCTGAACGTCATCCGCACCATCGCCGATGAAGGCCGCACTATGTTGCTTGTCACCCATGAGGTCGGGTTCGCGTATCACGTGGCCAATCGGGTGATCTTTATGGCCGATGGCATCATTCAGGAAGAAGGTCCCCCCGAGCAGGTTCTGAAGAACCCCCAAAACCCCAAAACCCAAGCGTTTCTCGCGCGCCATAAACAATTCGAATTCTAGGTAGAACCAAATGACCAATACATCCCAAGACAGTGCCCAAAGCTATGCCCCAGATGCCCGCAACGACACAGTAGAAATCTATGTGAACGGGTCATTCTTTGCCCGTGACAAGGCCATGGTGCCCGTATTTGACAGTGGATTCGTCCTCGGAGATGGCGTTTGGGAGGGGATGCGCCTGATCAAAGGGCAGCTTTTGTCTATCGATGAGCACATGGCACGCCTGTATGAGGGAGCGAATTCAATTCAGCTCGACATCGGCATGGACCGCACTGCGCTTGTTGGCGAGATTTGGAAAACGCTGCGCCATAACAACATGGAGGACGGCGTTCACATCCGCATGATGATCTCGCGCGGCGTGAAATCCACACCAAATCAGGACCCGCGCTTTATTGTGGGCGCGGCGACCATCGTGATCATTGCCGAATACAAACAACCCAATGCCACCCTCAAGGCGCGTGGTCTCAAGTTGATGACCTCGACGACACGCTGTTCCACACCGGATGTGTTTGACCTTCGGTTGAATTCCCATTCCCGCCTGAACTACATTCAGGCCCTTTTGCAGGCGATCAACATGGGGGCGGACGAGGCACTGATGCTTGATGATCGCGGTTTTGTGGCCAGTTGCAACTCGACCAATTTCTTTATCATTCGCGGCGAGGAACTATGGACCTCGACAGGAAGCACCTGCTTCAACGGGATCACACGCTCAAAAGTGATAAAGCTGTGGCGCGACGCCGGTAAACCTGTGTTTGAAAAAGACTATACGCTGGCGGAAACATATGCTGCGAACGAGGCATTTGTTACAGGGACCTTGGGCGGGATAACTCCTGTCGCCACAATTGACGGGCGTAAGGTTGGTCAGGGTAAGCCGGGCCCGATAACGTCCGGAATTTCGGACTTATACCGCGCGTATATTGGCGAATGATTGTGGTGGTGAATGACGGAAGGTTTGGCCTCGAATAACCTTTCTCAGATACAAACCAAGTCCGGCGTTGCTATAAATTGCCCCGAAAATAGGGTATTTGATAAACAATACTTATTTGAATAAATTGGTTGCGGGAGCTCGGTCTCAGAAATACTTGCCTTTGCATACTGCGCCTTATCCCAGCACGCCTGACCGTTAAGAACGTCCCGAAACGCTTGTAAAAGACGTTTTCGAACTATTTCGATCCATTGACATGAAGTATAGAACTCTGCGAGGAATAGCGCCATTTTTCTGAAACGCCATGACCCGTCGGTATCAATAACGCCGCCGAATTTTCATCAGATTATTATATTTCAGAGGGGGCAGCGCCAATTGGAAAAATAGGTCAATCCGATACGAAAATCGGTACTCTATGATAAATTTCTCTATATCATTTCCATTTCCAGACCCGCCAAACCGGCATATTTTTGGCAATCTATGCGCCAGCTCTGATCCATACGCAAAGATACAGCTGCCAGCTTATGTCTGACTGAAAAGCCCTCCAAGCACCTTCGGCAACAGATCTGGCAGGTCCTCGGCAATCAGGCCGGGTCCGAAAGACCGCGCCGCTTCGCCGTGCATCCAGACTGCGGCGGCAGCGGCCAGAAAGGGATCCATTCCTTGCGCCAGCAGGCCCAGAATAATTCCGGCAAGGACGTCGCCTGACCCTGCGGTTGCCAGCGTCGGCGGCGCGTTGGAATTGATGATCGCACGCCCGTCAGGGGCCGCGATGACCGTATCCGCCCCTTTCAGCACAATAACCGCGCCGCTCATCCGGGCCGCTGCACGCGTTCGGTGAAGCTTGTCGCCCGCAAGGTCGAACAGGCGTGCAAACTCTCCGTCATGAGGTGTCAGCACGCAAGGGCCGGAAATAGCGCCCATCAAAGTCTCGGGATCCTTCTGGAATGACGTCAGGGCATCAGCGTCCAAAACTGTTGGACGGCCAGTCGCGAGCATGGCAAGCGCACTGATGCGGGTCTGTTCGTCAACTCCGGCACCCGGCCCGATCAGAAGGCCTGTCATGCGGTCGTCGGCGAGCACCTTGGCGAAAGCAGCTTGATCAACGAGCGGCTGCACCATGATGCTGGTGAGTGCACTTGCGTAGATGCCCAGCGCGACTTCGGGACAGGTGACGGTGGTCAGTCCGGCACCTGCCCGCGCCGCCGCCCGCGCGGCCAGTCGGGCAGCGCCAGTCATCGGATAACCGCCCCAGACCAGCGCATGGCCACGGGTAAATTTGTTGCCGCCATGCTGCAGCGTTGGAAAGTCATCCCGCCACAGGACCGGGTCATTTTCGAAGGCCTCAGGCAAAATTGTATCCAGAACCGAAGGCGCTATGCCAATGTCTGCAACAACCACCTTGCCGCACAAATGGCGCGCGGGCAAAAGCAGATGCCCCGGCTTTTTGCGAAAAAAGGTGACGGTGAGCTGTGCCGCGACTGCCCCCAGCACCTCTCCGCTGTCGCCCATCACACCGCTTGGCACGTCGATCGCGACAATCGGCGCAGACCGGGCGGCGGCGGCCAGCACATCCGCTACCGGGCCCTCAAGGGCACGGCTCAGCCCCGCGCCAAATATCGCGTCCACCACAAGGCCCGCGCCCTCCAGAACCTTCGGCGTCAAGGGCGCTACAGGACCGGACCACAATCGCGCATGATGCGCCGCCGCCCCCTTGAGACGGTCAAGCGGCCCCAGCAAGCCAACCTGCACATCCCACCCCGCCGCCGCCAGATGGCGGGCCACGACAAAACCGTCACCGCCATTGTTGCCGGGGCCACACAAAACGGCAACGCGGCACGGCGCCCACGCCTTGAGTATCTCGCGCGCGACCGATGCCCCTGCATTTTCCATCAACACTTCGGCGCAGGTGCCAGAGGCAATTGTCAGGTTGTCGGCCTGCGACATCTGGCTGACCGTCAGCAGGGCATGACGCGGATCCAGCATAGGCTCAGGCCTGCTTCATCTCGGCGCTGATCCGGCGTTGCAGATCGGCTGGCAGCGCGTCAATCGCACGCGCCATTAGGGCTGCGTCCTGCCGCGCGGCGTGCAACTGGTCAATCAGCGAGACCACAATGCCCATCGCCGCCTCATCCAAATCGAGATCTTCGGAGAGGTCACACAACAGCTCGAGCCGCGCGATATCAATGCTGCGAAAGACATAGCCGGGCGGTGCGGACTGTGGCCGGACCAGATCGAATTCTATGAAACGGACGAGCCGGCTGCGGGTGAGGCGCGTCACGGAGGTAATTACATCGTCTTCGGAATACCGGTCGGTCATGTTGCCACTCCTTTCATCAGATCGGCGCGCGGATCAAAGGCATGGGTCTTGCGCCACTCAGTCAGGAACTCTTGTAGTCCCGCATCGGTTTCTCGGGGCACCATTATTTTCAGCTCGACCTTCTGATCCCCCTTGGTCTTGTGCCCTGCGCGCCCGACCCCGCGACCGCGAAGGCGCAAAACCCTGCCAGAGCTGGCACCGGCAGGGATCGTCAGGCCGACATCTCCGTCGATGGTGGGCACCGTCACCTTGGCCCCCAGAATAGCCTCGTCAAAAGTCACTGGCAGCACCAACTCAATATCATCTCCGACACGCCGGAACACACCATGGGTACCGACCATCACAGTCACCAAGGCATCCCCCGCAGGCCCACCGCCGTATCCGGGCGCGCCTTTGCCGCGCAGCCGCAGGGTCTGGCCATCCTCGAGACCCTGCGGAATCTTCACGGCAAGATTTGCACCATCCGGCAAGGTGATGCGAGTCGCGGCCCCGCGCACCGCATCCAGAAATGACACTTGAAGCGTGTAGCGCGCATCGGGCCCTGCTGCAGAAAAGCCCCTGCCCCCATACTCTTGTCCGGCCCCGCCGCGCGTGCGGTTGCGCAGAATTTCTGCAAAGATATCCGCAGGATCACCGCCACCGTCAAAGCCGCGCCGCTGCTGGTAGGCGTTTTCGGGGGCATCGGCAAAATCGCGGTAATATTGCCGCTGCGGACGCTCCGCCCCCAGCCCGTCAATCTCGCCTGCATCATATCGCGCACGGCTCTCGGAATCCTTCAGTATCTCGTAGGCAGCAGAAATCGCCTTGAACCGGCCTTCCGCGGCAGCATCATCAGGGTGCAGATCAGGGTGAGAGCTGCGCACCAGCTTGCGGTATGCTTTTTTAATCTCGTCTGCCGTCGCAGCCTTGGTCAGGCCAAGGGCCTCATAGGGATCGGTGTTCATTTCGGGCCTTTTTGCATTCATCTGTCAGAGCCTTTGCCAAATAGCCTCGTAAATCTCGATCCAGCATTCTACGGATTTTCAGCCGCTGTCCCTGATCTATGTCAATTTATCGCCTGCAATGGTGATCTAATATGCAGTGAGCAGTCCGGCCTGAATCTGAGGCGATGCGCCACCAGTACCATATGTGGGCTATTCTGGATCACAAGAAAAGGGGTCTGTCATCACCGACAAAATCAACATCGTTGCAGACATCTCCAGAAATGAGATCGAAAGGCCCGATACTGGCACACATCCCCTCCCGGCTTTGGTAGCCGTACCTGAAAAGGTCGCCCAAGCGCGTGCAAAACCCGGCCAGCGGGTCTGGATCTGGAGCCTTGGCGGATTGCTGGCGGTCGGGTTGGGACTGGGCCTGTTTTTTCAGGTCCGGGCAACCGCCATTACCAGTGTTGCGTTTGAAACTGTTGTGACTGCGCCCGTAACACGTGTCCTTGCTGTCAATGGAAGGATTGCCGCGTCTCGTTCTGTGGAGATCAGCCCACAAGTCAGCGGCGTTTTGGCCCGCGTGGCCGTGTCGGAAGGCGAGGCCGTTGCAAAAGGCGCAGAGCTGGCCGCAATCGACCCCTCGGCACAGCAGGCAGTCGTCCGGCAGGCCCTCGCAGGTCTGGATGCGGCACTTGTGGCTCAGGACGAAGCGCGTGCGATCTATGCGCGTGATCAGGCCCTGGGGGCAAACATCGCGCGCAGCCTGCTGGAAAATGCGGCGCGCACTGTGCAGTCGGCGGCCCAGGAGGTGGCACGGATGACAGCTCTGTTCGATGCGGCACAGATACGGCTCGGCGATTATACCCTCACCGCCCCTATGGCGGGCACGGTCGTGACTTTGCTCATTGATCCGGGCCAAAGCGTCGGCCCGTCGAGTGTGTTGATAACCCTCGCCGATCTGTCACAGCTGGAGGTGGAGACGAATGTGGACGAAGCCTATGCTACGCAAATTCGGCTGGACCAGCGCGCAGTCTTGCTACTGGCAGGCGAGACGACCCTGCACGCTGGCCGCGTGAGTGTGGTGTCGCAGCGGGTTGATCCAACGACCGGGGGCCTTGCCGTGACGCTGGCCTTTGATGCGCCTGTAGCGGCCCCTATCGGTTTGACTGTCACTGCTAATATTATCGTGGACAGCCGTGACGCGGCCATGACCCTACCCCGCACGGCCATCGTGACGGATGGTGAGGGTGCTTTTGTATTCATCGTAGCGCAGGGCATCGCACGACAGCAGCGCATCGAGGTCATCGACTGGCCTGCCGCGCGCCTGATCGTGACTGGCGGGCTTGCGGCGGGCGATGTGGTCATTGCGGACGCCACCGGCATCACGGACGGGCAGGCTGTCTCGAATAGTCTGAGTGTATCGAAAGCAACCCCCTGATGCTCTATGCCCTGAAAATCGCCACCCGCTATCTGACCGCCAGCAAGGCGCAAACAGCCCTTTTGGTGGCGGGTGTGGCTGTGGGCGTATTCATCTTTATTTTCATGTCCGCGCTGATCGGGGGCTTGGCCGAATTCATCCTGTCGCGCACAGTCGGCGACATCAGTCACATCACGATTGAAGCAGAGGAGACGGACCCTGCCCTGCTGATTTCAGATACAGGCCATATTCTGGCCGTCACCGAACGAGGCGGCGCCCGCACCGCCACGCTGGCGGATGCGGAAACCTGGGTGCCGCTGATCGGAGCGGTGCCGGGCGTAATCGCTGTCTCGCCCCAGATTACCGGTGCGGGGTTTGTGATGCGCGGCGCGCAGGTGGCGCAGGTCGCGGTGACGGGGGTGGAGGCAGGGCGAGAATCCGCAATCCTCGATCTGGAGGGATATATGGTCGCGGGACCTGCGCGGCTGGGCTCGGGGCTGGTGGTGCTGGGGCAATCGCTGGCCGATGATCTGTCGCTGCGGCTGGGGCAAACGCTGCGGGTGCAATCCTCGGCGGGTGTGTCCATGGTGCTGACGCTGAGCGGGATCTTCCAGACCGGCAATGGCATGCTGGACGACAGCAGCCTTTATGTCGGCCTGTCCACCGCGCGCACTCTGTTCGCTCTGCCCCAAGGTGTCACACGGATCGAGATCAAGCTGGACGATCTGAACGCCGCCGATGCGACAGCCCTGCGCATCCGCGCACTGACCGGCCTTGACGCCGTATCCTGGACCGACGGTGCCGCGCAACTGATGGAGGCGTTGAACGCGCAGGCGCAGACCGGATATTTCCTCAAGACCTTCGCACTTATAACCATTGTGATCGGGGTGGCATCTGCACTGCTGCTGTCCACCTACCGCCGCCGCCCCGAAATCGGGATCATGCGGGCAATGGGCGCGGGGCGCGGTTTCGTCGTCTTTGTCTTTGTGACCCAAGGTGCGTTGATCGGTCTGATGGGCGGGCTCACCGGTGCAGGTCTGGGCTATCTCGCACTGCTGCCCTTCCCGTCGCGCGACGCGTTTCAATCGGGCACCCTGCCGCTGGATATAACTCAGGGGTCCTACGGGCTTGCGATCATGCTCACGGTCATCGGCGCGATACTGGCGTCCATCCTGCCTGCGCGCTCTGCCGCACGGGTGGATCCGGTCACGGCAATCGGCCAATGAACGGGCCGCTGTTGCAGGTCACCAATCTGGTCAAAACCTACGGGAAGGGCGAGGCCGCGACGCGTGTACTGCGCGGGCTGTCCCTGACGCTGGAGAGAGGCGAGATGACAGCCCTGCTGGGTGCCTCAGGTTCTGGCAAAAGCACATTGTTGACCATTCTTGGCACGCTGATGAAGCCCACGTCGGGCAGCTATACGATGCTGGGGCAGGATCTGGTCACCGCCACGGACGCAGAGCTGACAGCGTTTCGCAACCTGCACATCGGCTTTGTGTTCCAGTTCCACAATCTGCTGCCGGATTTTACCGCCCTTGAAAACGTGATCTTTCCCACGGCGGTGAAAGAGGGGCGCGAGACTGCCGCTGCCCGCGCACGCGGGCGCGACCTGCTCACCCGAATGGGGCTGGCCGAGCGGATTAATTTCCCCTCCACCAATCTGTCGGGTGGCCAGAAACAGCGCGTTGCAGTGGCACGCGCGCTCATGAACCGCCCCGAATTGGTCTTGGCCGACGAGCCCACCGGCAACCTCGACCGTGCATCTGCCCAGCAAGTGATGGAGCTGATCGGGCAGATCAACCGGGATGAAGGCACAACTTTTCTGATCTCGACCCATGACGAAAAGATCGCAAGCCAGTGCCAGCGCCAGATCGTTGTGGGCGACGGTGTCGTGACGGGGTGACGCGCGCACTCATATTTTGCGCATCTACGGTCAGGGGCGTCCTCACCTTGTGCGGAAAGATGCCGGGCCTAACCCATGTTAGTAACAGCCAGTCTTGTCGGACATATCGTCATCCTGTGGTCTGGGCATCATACCGAAGATACCCCGATATATCTGCCGCCGGATCTGATCCGGCATGTGACGCGTGACCTGTTTTCTAATATTTCGGCGACTTGGACCTGAGTTCGATCTCTAGCTGAATGTGTCTTTGTCCACAGACCTTACAAACCAATGTTCCAAAAAGGAGTTTGCCATGACTGTTCATACACTTGAAAAACCGTGCGAAGCCAAAGAAACCGCAGCACCGTCACGCTGCGTCAATACCGCGAGCAACGTGAATTTGATCCCCCATCAAACGACGCCTGCGGGGGCGTTAGAAAACTACCTCACAGACGAGGAATATGACGAAATGTTTAACAATCTGCCGGTCTGAAGCGACTTAAAAACACGCTGAGTATCACCGCTGCAATATCCCTGCCGCCATCTTCGGCGTGCTGTTTACGCGCAGGATCGGCAAACATCACTCGAACCACTACGCCAAACAGATCGCCCATGGCGCAATCCTGCTGTGGGTGCGCGATTACAGCCCAGAGCAGGAAATGCTTGCCGTGAAAATCATGAAGGGCCATTGGGGCCGCGACGTGCATGTCCACCCGTGGAGTGAAAGAGGCGGGCAACAGCTCAATAAAAGCCGACGGCCCTGACGGACAGATCCGCAGTGTGATCCCGCCCGAATGCAGCAATAGCCAGACTGCGCACTGATTTCACATCGAAACTCTTGCTCAAAAACCGCCCGTAAGGGGCAAATGCCTCAAAAGGTATCCGCACTTCGGTCCAGTTGGCCGACGCGTCGAAAGATGCCTGATAGAATTGCCACGGCAGCAAGGTCCGGGTCGTCCGCACGTGGACGAAATAGGTCTGACCGTTACCGCGCACATTCAAAATGACCCCCTGCGCAGACGGGGGCAAGACCGTGTCGAGCTTGGCGCGGGCCTGAATGAACCCGCCGCGATTGGCCGTGCTCACCTGACCTGTCAGACGCAATACAGGCTGGCCCTCCACCTGCTCAAAGCTGGCGCGGCCTTCCGAGACACCGCCCATCACCTGATCGCTGAAATATTCCCAGCGGGATTGGTCCGACAGCGAAAGCTCGATCATGGTATCTTGTGCATAGGTTTGCGCGGGCACGATCAGGGCAGCGGCCAATATCCAACGGCGCAGTTTTTCGAAAATCATGACGCTCTCCTTCGTGGCAAAAACTAGGAGCGGTAAAGCTCAATTCAACTCATTCCATGTGAGCAAGAGCCAGCGTCCCTCACTTGATACCCCGCAAAACGGCGCAAAGGACTGCTACAGATCAACCCGGCAATGTTTCAGACTTGTCATCCTGCTGATTGTCCTTAGCAGTGATGATCCCTGCGGGGATCAACGCCGTTGCATTCCCGTTCTTCAGCCCCCTTGGTGTCGTTTTGACGGCAGGCATCATGCTGATTATTGCAGGTATCGCGCAAAGCGTCAGCGCGGTCAGCTTCCACAAGGCGGGGGTGTTTATCCCGACCGTGGTCGTGGCCCACGTCTTTGTTCCCGAAGGAGTCATGAAGACCGCCTCGCATTTGCAGATGCGTCTGCTTGCGGGTTCGGGATGGCTTCTTTTCAACGGCATTGTCTCTGTCGTGTTTGGCGAAACGCTCTGGGCGCAACTGCCGAGCTCTGGGCCATCGGCACACTTACAGGGATCAGCATCATGATTCCGGGCACCGCAATGGCAATCTGTAGGCAGCGGTTTCTAAAACAACATCAAGCAGACCCGATATGATAACAACATCCAAAATTCATCCCTTCGCTGAATGGGCAAGAGCCGACTGGAAGAGATAGACGCCGCACGAGCGGTTTTTAAGACAGAACGAGGCGAACGCCTTCACGACCCAGGCTGACGCGGAGTAAAAAACACGGGCTAGAGCTGCAAAACAGAGATCATTGCGGTGGTTGCAAGGGCCAAACACATCGCGCTGTTGTAACCCGCAAGGGTGAACCGCTCGTCGGACAGAAATCGCACCTAGCAGATCGTGCGCAAGAAAGTAGGGCCTGCATCATTCAGGCCGCCATCATTCAGGTCTGGCACCGGCTAAATACTTGCCAAGCACAAAGGCCGCAGTAAAGGCAGCAACAGAAGCTGCACCGGAGACATCCACGGCTGATGTCGACAGCGTATGTGTCGCTGGCGGATCAGCGACATCGGCGGGAGTATCTGCCTTATCGGCCATTGCCGAAAAGCCCACAAACAGACCGACCGCCAAGCCGACTGCCAAAAGCATAAAACCGATCCCGATCAAAAGTGCCGCCAGTTCTGGCCCCATATCTTTGGAGAGGGTCCAAAACGCCGAGGCGGTGAGGAACCCGATGCCTGCAAGACCGGCGAAACATGCTGATAGACCAAGCAGACCTTGCACCACTGCCTTGCGCGCAGCACCCCTCTGATCGTTGAAGTTCACAGCCATCTTGACCTTACGACCTTGCGCGCTGTGGCCTTCCAGTCCACGGCAGGGCTCGCACGCGGTGTCGCCGTGCGCGCCACAGGCGGGCCGGTCTGTGTGCCTGTGGGCACAGCCGTGCTGGGGCGACTTCTGGATGTTGTAGGCAATACGCAAGACAACGGCCCGCCCCTGCCGGACGACACACCACGCCGGTCGATCCATGCCACACCCCCTGCCCTGAAGGACCAGACCCGCACCACAGATGTGTTCGAGACGGGGATCAAAGTCATCGACCTGCTGACGCCCATGGCGCAGGGCGGCAAGGCTGCGATGTTCGGTGGAGCCGGCGTGGGCAAGACTGTTCTGGTAATGGAATTGATCCGCGCCATGATAGAGAAATATGATGGCATCTCTGTTTTTGCCGGTGTGGGAGAGCGGTCACGCGAGGGACACGAGTTGCTCACCGAAATGCAAAGCTCGGGCGTGTTGCCGCGCACGGTGATGGTCTATGGCCAGATGAACGAGCCGCCGGGTGCGCGGTGGCGCGCACCGCTAACAGCCCTCACAATCTCCGAGTATTTCCGCGATCAGAAACATCAAAATGTGCTGCTCTTGATGGACAACGTGTTCCGCTTTGTGCAGGCGGGCGCGGAAGTGTCGAGCTTGCTGGGCCGCCTTCCCTCCCGCGTCGGATACCAACCAACTTTGGCCACAGAGGTCGCAGGGCTGCAAGAACGCATCGCCTCTGTGGCGGGATCGGCGGTAACGGCCATTCAGGCCCTCTATGTGCCTGCGGATGATTTCACCGATCCGGCTGTCACAACAATCTCCAGCCATATGGACTGCGTTATCGTGCTAAGCCGCGCTCAGGCCGCCGAAGGGTTCTATCCCGCAATCGATCCGCTCAGCTCCTCCTCGATGCTGCTCGACCCTCTGGTGGTGGGGGACGATCATTACAAAACCACCCAAGCCGTCCGTCAGGCGCTGGCGCGGTTCCGCGAGCTGACCGATATCATCTCACTTCTGGGGGTTGAAGAATTGGGTGCGGCCGACCGCCTTATCGTCAAACGCGCGCGGCGGTTGCAGCGGTTCCTGACCCAACCCTTTATGGTGACAGAGGCCTTTACCGGTATGCCCGGAGCCAGCGTTCCCCTTGCGGACACTCTGTCTGGCTGCCGCGCCATACTGGACGGTGCGGCCGATAATTGGGCCGAGAGTTCGCTATATATGGTGGGGACACTGGAGGGCGCGCGCAAGAAAGAAGCGGCAGCAAAGCCCGCTGATGCCCCAGACAAGGAGGCGGCAGCATGAGGCTCAGCATCGTGACGCCGCTTGAGATTATCGTGGACGAAGACATCGTCAGTCTGCGTGCCGAAGACGTCAGTGGCAGTTTCGGCATTCTGCCCCATAATGCACCGTTCCTGGCCCCGTGCCGATCACACAGGCCGTTCTGACGACATGGGCGATCATGGCGATCCTCGTCATCGGGGCCTATCTGCTCACGCGGCGGCTGACCCTTGTTCCGGGCAAACGGCAGGCCACACTGGAGCTTATCGTCGCCACGATGGACACGCAAATACGCGAGACAAGCGGTGCCGAACCCCGCACCCTACCGCGGCTTCATCGGCACGCTGTTCGTGTTCATCCTTGTGGCCAACTGGTCCTCCCTGATCCCCGGCGTCGCGCCGCCAACAGCACAGTTGGAGACCGACGCCGCACTGGCCTTGCTCGTATTTGCGTCCGTGATCTGGTTCGGCGTGCGCGGCGCAGGTGTGCGCGGCTACCTGCGATCTTTCGCGGCACCCAATGTGGTGATGATCCCGCTCAACATGCTCGAGAGCGTCACCCGTGTTTTTTCCATGTTCGTGCGTCTGTTCGGCAATGTGATGAGCGGCGTTTTCATCATCGGCATTGTCGCCTCGCTAGCGGGGCTGCTGGTGCCGATCCCGCTTATGGCGCTCGATCTACTGACCGGTCTGGTGCAGGCCTATATCTTTGCCGTTCTCGCGATGGTGTTCATCTCCTACACCGTCGAGGACGGCAAGCCGGAAACCGACGATACCAACCCCAAACCGAAAAAGGATTCCTGATGGATTATGCTCCCCTTGCCAGCATCTTTTGTGCGGCCTTCGCCGTGGCCTTTGGTGCCATCGGCCCTGCCCTCGCCGAAGGCCGCGCCGTTGCCGCCGCAATGGACGCCATTGCGCGCCAGCCGGAGGCCGCAAACACGATCTCGCGCACGCTTTTCGTAGGCCTCGCGATGATAGAGACGACGGCGATCTATTGTCTGGTGATCGCACTTTTGCTGCTGTTCGCCAATCCGTTGCTGGCCTGAGCGCATGACAATCGACTTATGGGGCATTGGCCTGCAAGCGGTGAATGTCGCGATCCTCGTCTGGCTCTTGTCACGCGTCTTTTGGCGGCCCGTCGCGGCGGCGATTGCCACGCGCCATGACGCCGCCAAGGCGATAATGGCCACGGCAACGGCCACGCAGTCCAAAGCGGATGCGGCACTTGAAGAGGCAAAGGGTGCCCGCGCCGGAATTGCAGATGAGCGCGCAGCAGCACTTGGGGCTGCCAAAGCGGACGCCAAGACTGCCTCGAAGGCAGTGCTGGCAGAGGCCCGCACCAAGGCCGACGCCCTCTTGGCCACCGCAAAGATCACCATCAGCCATGACGCGAAAGCCGCAGAGAAGGCCAATGCGTCAAAGGCTTCCGATCTGTCGCTGAAAATTGCCGCCAAGTTGTTGGAAAGGCTAGATGGCCCTTCCGTGCAGTCCGCTTTTCTGTCGCAACTGGTTGAGGCCATCGAAAAGATGCCCGCCAAGGATCGGGAAGCGCTGAGTGCCACGTCGAAGGGTGTTGAAATTGTCACAACCCATGAACCGGGGACGGATGCAAAGCGCAAGAAAATCGAAAAGGCTGTTCAGGCAGCTCTTGGCGGCAACCCGGATCTGCGGTTTGTCGTCGATCCCGATCTGATTGCCGGTCTGGAACTGCGCAGCCCGCATTTCGTCCTGCGCAACAGCTGGCAGGCGGACCTGCTCCAGATCCAAAAAACGATCACACAAAAGGCGGTGAAGGATGCCGCATGACACCTTGGACTGGGTCGCCACAACAACCGATCTGCTAAAGGGAGCAGCACTCGGGCCGCGCGCCGAGCACCTGGGCCGTGTCGAGGAGATCGGTGACGGTGTCGCGATGATCTCGGGTCTGCAAAATGTCCGGCTGGACGAGGTGCTGCGCTTTGCGGGCGGTCAGGTCGGGTTTGCGCGCGTGCTGGACCCGGATCTGATCGGCTGCGTCCTGCTGGATGCCGCCACGGATGTGCAGGCGGGCGATGCCGTCTTTGGCACCGGCGAGGTCATCAATGTTCCTGTAGGCGAGGCGCTGCTGGGGCGTGTCGTCGACCCACTTGGCCGCCCCATTGACGGCAAAGGCGCGGTGGAAGCGCAGGCGCAACTTCCCATCGAGCGCACCGCCCCCTCGATCATCGAGCGTGATCTGGTGACTGAACCGGTACAGACCGGGATTGTGGTGGTCGATACACTTTTCGCATTGGGCCGTGGCCAGCGTGAATTGATCGTCGGCGATCATTCAACCGGCAAGACGACTCTGGCCATCGACGCAATGATTGCCCAGCGCGACAGTGACATGATCTGCATCTACGTTGCCGTGGGGCAGAAAACCTCCAGTGTGCGCCGCGCCATTGACGCATTGCAGGCGCAGGGAAATTTCGCGCGCTGCATCGTGATCGTGGCCGGATCGTCGGAGGCACCGGGGCTGCAATGGATCGCCCCCTATGCGGGCATGACGATGGCGGAATATTTCCGCGACAAGGGGCAGCATGCCCTCATTGTCATTGACGATCTGTCCAAACATGCCGCCACCCACCGCGAAATTGCCCTGCTCACCCGGCAGTCGCCGGGGCGCGAGGCCTATCCGGGCGATGTGTTCTACATCCATGCGCGCCTGCTGGAGCGGGCGGCCAAGCTGTCCAAAGAGCGCGGCGGTGGGTCGTTGACTGCGCTGCCGATTGCAGAGACGGACAGTGGCAACCTGTCGGCCTATATCCCGACCAATCTCATCTCGATCACCGACGGGCAGATCGTGCTGGATGCGGCCCTGTTCCACCAAGGCCAGAAGCCTGCGGTAGATGTGGGACTAAGCGTCAGCCGCGTGGGCGGCAAAACGCAGGCACCAGTCCTCCGTAAGGCGGCGGGCACGCTGCGCCTCGACTATGCGCAGTTTCTGGAGCTCGAGGTATTCACCCGCTTTGGGGTATGCCCGATGGCCGCGTGCGCCAACAGCTCACCCGTGGCGCGCGGATCAGAGAGGCACTGCGACAGTCCCAGCATATGCCCTTCCGGTTGGCGGATGAGGTGGCCCTCATGCTCGCCGTGCAGGAAGGGCTGCTGGATGCTTTGCCGCTGACAGCGATGGCGCGTTTTCGCGCGCGGCTGGCGGATGCACTGGACACGGACGCCACAGAGCCCCTGCGCGGCCTTGACCAGACCGGGGAGCTTGATGAGGGCATGCGAAAAGAGCTGATGGAGGCCCTCACCCGTCTGGCAGCGTCCCTTGCGACGGATACGAAGGCGGCAGATGCAGGCAATACCGCAGCGGCGAGCCCGTGACAGAACGGCTTGCGGATATCAGTGCGCGGATTGAGGGCATCCGCCAGCTGGGCGCGGTGGTAAATGCCATGAAAGGCATCGCCGCTGCGCGCGCGCACATGGCCCGCACCCAACTCGCCGCTGTCGACAGCTATGCCGCGACCATCGCAACAGCGATGTCGCAGGTTCTGGGCCCCAAGATTGGGACCGAGATTAACCCCGAGATTGGCCCCATGAAAGAACTAGGCCCAAAGGTTGAAAGCAAGACCGGTCTGCTCGTATTTTGTGCGGAGCAAGGCTTTGCCGGCGCCTTCAGTGAACGTGTCCTCGACAGCTTTGGCGCGCAAACCGATAAGGCTTGCCTGTTCCTTGTGGGCACAAGGGGGCTGTGGCACGCGGAGAGGCGCCGCAATGGTCGGCCCCCCTGCCCTCCCATACATCGGGCATTCCCAAGCTGGCTGATACAATAACAACAGCCATCTACGGTGCCGTAGCGCAGGGCCGGATCGACGCATTGGACGTGATTTTCACCGAGCGCACGGCCACCCGCCCGGAGATTGTCAGACAGCGGCTGTTTCCGATCAATCTGGCCGATCTTCCGCCTGCAAGGGCAGATCGCCCCCTGATGCAACTGCCCCAGAAAACTCTGATCGCAGCACTGGGACAAGACTACTTCAATGCGCAGGTCTGCAAGGCCGCACTCCACGCTTTTGCTGCCGAAAACGAGGCACGGTTGGAGGCGATGACATCCGCAGGCAGCCAGATCGCACGCGAGCTGGAGACGTTTCAGGCAACACTGCGCCGTGTCCGGCAAGAAGCGATCACAGCCGAGATTATTGAGCTGAGCACCGGAGCGGAGGCGGCAAGGTAGTCGCAAGACATCCGATTGCCATTAGACCCAGGGGCGGGAATTATTTCGGCTAATCCTGCGTGCGGCTGATCCAGATCAACATTTCAGGGCGGCATAACGATTATGACATTGCAAAAGGATGCGCGTTGCGCGCTGTCCGGTGGAGGACGTGTCATGGCTGACCAACTTAAGCTGATCGCATCACAATCGCATAAAACTGCTGCATCTGCGCCTACCCCTACATCTGAGACCAAAGCACCGACGATAGAACCACCCCCCGGGCATGCCTACGAGACGCTGGACCGCATGGCCCATGCAAGCCTTGCCAAGGCGACCTCCGGGCTGGCGCCGTCTGTGCTGGGTGAGGCGTGGATGGATTGGGCTGTCCATCTGGCCACCTCCCCCGGCAAGCAGATGCATCTAATGGAACAGGCATCTCGAAACGGTCAGGCGCTCCTTGCCGCAAGCCTCGGCGGCAGCATTTTGGGCACCACTCAGGATGTCGCTGCCGAGCTATGGTTGAGTTTGGGTGACGCGCATCATCAGGCGGCGCTGGTTTCTGTGGTGCCGGTCACTTCGACACCGTCATTGAACTTGATTCCTTCTATGACTTTTGGCAACTGGTTTCTGCCTTTG
>Ga0163216_101059_pt1 | contig 22384 bp, 20 predicted proteins | sample SynspAceP_FD_167610 | JGI IMG/M metagenome (GOLD analysis project Ga0163216, IMG submission 167610) | Saline lake microbial communities from Ace Lake in Antarctica - Synechococcus sp. Ace-P (Illumina Assembly) | ecosystem: Environmental > Aquatic > Non-marine Saline and Alkaline > Saline ...
CGTCTGTTAGTTTGGCGCAATAAGATGCCAGAGCTAACAAAGCGGTGCGCAGTATAAGCAGTTTTATTAGCCTTGTCATTAGTTTGCGCGTTAATGACTGACTGTTTGGTGGATTTTTGTGCGCTTAGTATAATTAAAAGCCACCTGCGTAACAGGTGGCCGGCACAATATTTGTTTTGCGTTTTTACGGTATGGGTAAGGGGATAGGGTTGCCGTTTATATTGGCTTGGCTATCTTTTAACTCTGCAACGAGTTGGTATCCTTCTGCCGTGGCTTCTAGTAAGCCTTGTTGCTCTAGGTTTTGCAGCATCATTGGCGCTTGTTGCATAGCTATTTCATTGATTTGCTCAGGTGTCGCTTGGGCCAATTCTGGGTTGGCTTTTAGCTGTGATTCTAATACTAATACCGCAATCATTTCGGCGACGCTTTGTTCAATTTCAATATGAGTACTGGCTTGAAGATGACTAATCCAAAATGTATTGTCGAGCAAATTGTCTGGTAAGTGAGTGATATTAACCAATTTGGTGAAAAGCTGGCCGTTGAATTTACCTTGTTCAAGCTTGCCACTGACTTGTGCGATGTTAAATTCAGGTGAGGCAATAAGTAAATCGAGCAGGTTAGTATCCATAAAATCAAGTAACTGCTGCTGCACTGCATTTGGATCGCCTTGCGGAACTTGTACGGTATTTTGTATTTGTTTTTGATAGGCTTTAATAAAGTCTGAGCTTAGGTTTTTCATATCCACATTGAGGCGCAAGTCTTGGCCTACGGAGCCCATCACTTCATAACGTTCAACGGAATACGAAGAAAGAATATGGAATATCTTTTTGCTACGGTCAGCGACGCTCTCACCACTTAATAAGGTATTTTGAATATTACTATTCAAGGAAGGATCTTCACTATCCGTAAAACTCATATTCCCGATAGAGACTTTCACTAGGGAGTCATACATTTCACCGGAAAAAATTTGTTCCATGTTCGCTTTAAGCTGAGAATCGACGTGGATATTATCAATATTTGCTTGTTTGCCACTGCCATCGATGCTGACTTTATCAATATTGGCCATATAAGTGATGTTGTTGCCATGTATATCACCACTGCCTTGATAGCCGCTAAAACTCAAGCTGACTGGCTCGTCATCTTCTGTCGTCTGGATGTTAAAGGGCACGATATGGTCGCTAATAGCCGTTGAACCAAGTAAGTCGGTTTGGGCCTTAAATTCATAAAATGCTTGGTCTGGGGCAAAGTCTAGATTGCTACGCAAATTTTCACCCTGGTAACTTAGGCTCCATGCTTCTCGGCCAAATGTTAGACTTTCACCCATTAAGACTGGCCCATGTTGGGCATTAAAGTTAAGGTCAAATGTAAATGTTTGCTGCTGCTCTGCGTCCATTTCGGGAAAGCTCACAGATACCGCTATGACAGCGCTTGAATTGAACCAGCCTGAGTTAACTTCTTTTACCATGGCGGTGTAAGGAGGAATATCGTTAATTTGTGCGACATGAGCGTTTAAGCTATCGATGACCGAGAGGCCGATAATTTTGGGTGCTATGGCAATACCAGTAACGGCGGCCACTGCAAGGGCAGCCCATATGATGACAACAGGTGATTTTTGCAAGTGTATTTCCCTATATCGTAGGTTAGGTTAGTAAATGGGGTGAGTGATATTAATCGCGTTTTTGTTAGGTCTTTAGGACGGTTGGGACCGCATCCATCGAAGCGTTAAAATTAGCATAGCTAAGCCGAGTAATGCAAATAGACTGCCGCCCCCAGAAGAGGAGGATGTATCGTTACCCGCACTATTAATGACATTAATTTGCACGCTATCTGTGGTGCTAAGACCAAAATCGTCGGTAACTGTGAAGCTAAAAACTAAGGTACCAGCGCTTGCAGGTGCGGTAAAATTACTATTTGCCGTTGTTGCATTGGTTAGTGTAACCGCTGTGCCCGAGGTTTGCTGCCATAAGTAACTAACTGTGCGTCCTTCAGGATCACTACCAGTGCCACGAAGATGGCTTACTTGGCGCGGATTGAGTTGCACATTTTCGCCCGCGTTAGCCAGTGGCGCTTGATTAGACTCATCGTCGTAAATAGTAACACTAAGGGTGTTTTGTTGGCCTAAAAAGCCACTGTCAGCAGACTGTAGCACTAATAAAAACGATTCATCTGCTTCAGCCAGATTATCGTCAATCAGCTTAAATTTTAGATTACGTAGACTACTATCACCGTCGTCCCATACGAGGCTTCCTGAGGTGAGTATCACATCTTGATCAAGCACTGCGGAGTCTGATTGCACAAAATAGTTGATAACAATTTGCCCGCTACTGCCTCCTAATCGTTCTAATTGTATTTGTACCGCGCCGTCATTTTCTTTTACTTTTAGCTCACGTTGCACAAAATTGATGTTACCGGTTCGCGCTACACCATTGATTTTGACTTGTAAAATGTTTGGATAGCTCAAAGCCAAACCGTTGCGAGGGTTGACCAGTCGGACAAAAAAGACCTCTTCTGATTCTTCAACCTCATCAGTATTGATGGTCACCGGAATAAACTGTGGAGCGTTATCATTAGCAGCCCAACTTAATTCGCCTTGGGATATTTGTCTATCAGCAGTGGTCGCTGATCCACTAATAATTTCATATGCCACACTGCCACTGCCAGAGCCGCTTTTATTTACTGTTATTTGGCTAGACTCGCCTTCATCAAGACTCAACTGACTAAGTGAAAAGGCGACACTGTTAGTGTTGTTCGTTAGGGTATCGTCACGTAATACAAACAAGCCACTATTAATATCACTGACTAAAATTATGCCACTGGGTAAAAATGGATAAACGCCCCAAGCGCCATTAAAGGCCGCATTATTTGATACAGGATAGGTATCAAAGAAGCCAATTTGGCTCGGACTTGCGGCTTGAGTGATGTCGAGTACTGTCATGCCACGTTCATAATTTGACATAAAATAGTGATTGCCGCGCACAAAACCATTGTGATCAATAGCACGGGTGGGGCCTGTCCATGTGCCGACTAAGCTAGGCTGTGTAAGGCGGCTAATCTCAAAGATATTTAAGGTAGTATTAATATTGTGACGTTGCTCATCTAGTTCGTCGTGGACAATCACAAATTGTTTGTCTTCTGTCCACCAACCAGAGTGGGTATATTCAGCTAAGGGATAGTTACTACTGCTAAGCTCTACCGCTCGATTGGCACTACTGTGATCCCAAATTCGCAGAGTGTTTTCATTAAAATCTAATAATACATTGCAGCCTATATCAGTGGCGTTAACACAGTCAGTTTGCGCGCGACTGTCGGTTATCAACAACGAGGACGCGTCGTGAGTGTAATCATTGCGACTGGCGCCAGCCATTTGATATTGCAAAGAGAGTGATTCAGGGTTGAGCAAACTATAGGTTCTGAAGGCGCCGTTTGAGCGATTAGAGCCAGCAACGTGTAACAAGGGCTCAGTTCCTGTAAGCGCTATATTCAGGCCGTAATCAACATTACTAATGTAGACATTGTGAGCTGAAGCATCGAGAGTTTGGCGAGTGACTAAACTGATACTTTGCGGCAAACCAGATAAATTAATGATACTCAGCCCTTCACTTACGTTGTCTGCCGTTGCATAGGCGTAAGCCTGCCAGCGATTGGCGTTGCTATCGAAATATTGCCATACTTTTATATCGCGCCACGAGGTTGCTTGGCCCCTAATGCTGCCGACGATAACCGGGCTTTCAGGTTCGCTGACATCGACCACACTGATAGCATTGCTCAGACCAATAATGGCATATTCTTTACCGGTGTTTAAATCTATGTGACCCCATATGTCATTGCCCGCGTTTGGAGAGCTAGGAAAGTCACTTAGGGCAAGGTGAGATAACAATGAGATGTTTTCACAGGCGAAGCCAGCGGCACTACCATTGTCGCAGTTGCTGGCAGTTTGACTTTTTTGCATTAGATTTAGCGCACTAAATCCTGAGCCTTTTGCGAGTAAATTTACTTGGGGTAGCGACTTACTGTCACGAATTACATGAAAGCCTCGCTGACTTAGTTGCTCAGCAAAGTCTTCAGGTACCCCACTGAGGCTGGTAATAAAGGTATCCGGATTTTGATTTTGATATTGATCAATTTGATCAAACCCCCCTAATACCGGCACAACTTGGCCACTTATGTAGAGTAAATCTTGTTCTGAACTTATTTGATATTGGCCTTGTGCCACCAGTATCTTATCGCCCTTTGCAGCTTGTTGGGCGGCATAAGTTACTGTTTTACATGGTCGGAAACGATTGTTGCAGAGTCCTTCGTCAGTCCCATTATTGGCAACAAATCTCGCTTTGTCATGTTCTGCATGAGCCAGAATACCTTGACTGCATACTAGGGTAAGCAGCATTATGCCGCTTTTGAAGAAACGTATTAGCACAATTATTACCTAAATGATTAAGTCCACTAGATTAACAATAAGACCGAAGAATTTACATAAAGGCTGCAAATATAGTTTGCTATTACTGTTTATTTTTCTGTCCAGCAGTTGTACAGACTTGGCAGATAACGCCGAGCTAAGTGAGATTAAGCTGCAAGTACTCTATAATCAAGAGGCATTGAGCTGCGGACAAAAACTCATTATTGAACCGGGTAGTTGGGACGTCGAGCAACTGGCTTTTTTTGTAAGTGCAATTAGTACCCGTCGAAACGGTATTGAACAAGTACTTGAATTAAACCCTAATGCATGGCAAAACGATGGTTTAGCTTTACTGCAATTGACTGATTGTAGGGCGCAACAAGCGAATGCTGAAAGTCTAGATGCTCCGTTGACAGCAGCATATTATGCTAAACTGCAATTTGCCCAAGCTCAGGATTTTTCTGAGGTAAGTCATTTAAAGTTCACCTTGGGTATTCCCTTTGAATTAAATCATCTCAACCCTCTGAGTCAAAAATCGCCGTTGAATATACCCTCTATGTTCTGGTCATGGCGGGCAGGACATAAATTTTTTCGGGTGGATATGCAAGCACAACAACAAAGTTGGGTCTTTCATCTAGGTAGTATTGGTTGTGTGGCTGATTCAGCTATGCGCTCACCACCAACTCAATGTATCGAGCCGAACCGAATCGAGTTTGATTTGCAAAAACAGCAGCAAGGGGAGGTGTTAGTTTTGCATTTGGACCGCTTATTAGCCGGGGTTGAGCTGAATAGTCAAAGCGCATGTTTAATGCAAGCCGAGCAAGCGAGTTGCCAAGTATTGATGACAAACTTGCGTGATAATCAGATATTCGAATGGCGCTAGTATGTTTAAACTAAACTGCGAACGGGCTGTTATTTTAGCTCTAGCGTTTTGTTTGGCTGCCTGTAATCCCTCACCACAAGCCTATCAATGGCAATTACCTGCGGGATTTCCTGAGCCCATTGTACCACTCGATAATCCGATGAGTGAGGCCAAGGTTGAGTTAGGTAAAAAGCTTTTTTTTGATGTTGGTTTATCATTTAACCAGACGACTTCTTGTGCATCTTGCCATCAACCACAATTTGCTTTTGCCCAAAATAGCCAGTTTTCAGTGGGTTCAACAGGACACATCCTGAGGCGCAACTCACAAGCTCTAATTAATGTGGCCTATAACAGCAATCTTACCTGGGCGCATTCCGGTTTAAACACTATTGAGCAACAAATATTGATCCCCATGTTTGCTGAAGACCCCATTGAACTGGGCATCACCGGACATGAAAAAACAGTGCTTAGCCGTTTTAATAGTCATCAATATCAAGGCTTATTTTTGCACGCTTTTGGAGATGAAGATGTCAGTTTTGCATTAATTGTCGATGCGCTTGCCAGTTATGTACGCAGCTTAACGAGTTTTAACTCAGAATTTGATCGTTACGCTTATAATGCTGAGGATGACGCCATGAGTGAGGCGGCCAAGCGGGGCATGGATTTGTTTTTTTCAGAAAGGTTAGAATGTTTTCATTGTCATGGTGGTTTTAACTTTACTCAGTCTAGTCAACATCAAAATCAACGATTAGATTTGCGTCCCTTTCACAATACCGGTTTGTATAACGAAGATGGCGTGGGGACATTTCCAGCCAGTGACCAAGGATTGTTTGAAATTACCTTACAAACGAAGGACATGGGACGATTTCGGGCGCCAACCTTGAGAAATGTGCAACATACGGCTCCATACATGCATGATGGTAGTTTGGCAACGTTGTCAGAGGTGGTTGATTTTTATGCTGCTGGCGGGCGCGGAACAGGAATAGTTAGCCCATTGAAAAGCCCATTTATAAAGGGGTTTGATTTGAAAGGCACAGAAAAACAAGATTTATTAGCATTTTTAGCGAGTTTAAGTGACGAGGCGTTTTTAAGTGCTGCTCTTGAAGTAGCTGAATAACCAGCTCAACAGTGCAACAATAAAGTGCAAGCTTAAAAAAACTTTGATATCTTCTTAATAACTATAGACTAAATATATTTAGCATCATGGCACAGTTTGGAGAAAACGATGAATGAAAAAGCTTTTTTGGTAAGTGGTCGCAATACACTTATACATAAAATTAGAAAATTAGATTTATTGGTTACCAATGGTGAAGATCAACCAGCGATTATTGTCACACATAAAGCGATTAAAGAATTTACTGGCGAGATACCAGACAATAAACGCGATGCTAAGATGAGAGACATGGAATTGGTTGATGTAACCACGACTGAAATTTTTGGCGAAGAGAAAACGCTGTTATTTATTCAAACTATAAACGGCAAAGAATATAAAGTTGATTACAGTAAACATGGTACCCCCTTGTTTATCAAAGTTCATCAAGAGAATGCTTTCTAAATACGACCAAACTATGCATTGATAGCCCTGATGTTAGGGGGCTTTCTTTTATCTTTTTAATCAGGCAGAACAGAATTGAACCCGGTAATCGGCGTTTTAAAGCCTCTTAATTGGGTGTAATTAGCTTGGTAAATTGCTAATCGACAAATATCGATAGGGGTAAATTCAGACGCGTTAATTGTATGCAGCAATTTTCCCATGCGCAGCGCTGCCGCAACTAGTTCCGAACAAAACCATTCAGAAAAATCTTCCACGTTATAACTGATATATTTAAAAAATGGCAAGTCATCGGTCGCATCAACGGTTGAAGCAAACAATTGCCAAATGTCATAGGGCTTATTTAGTTGAGCACGCAAAAAAGCGAGACATTCGCTCTTGTTGAGATTAAAGATTTGGCGATGTTGTTCACTTAAGGGTAACCACCAAATATTGCCATCGTAGTGCTCAATTCTCTCATGCAAGCAATTGATCATAACACCTGAATTTCCACCATAACAGGTAGCCTCGATAATTTGATGTACAGGGTTTGCCTGGCTAGACGGTGTTTCGATGACAATGGCTAAATGGGTGACGACCGAACGAGTTGTTAACTTTGCCCAACGTGAAAAAATGCTGTTTCCACCAAAAGCGATGATATCACCCGCTTGGATGAGATGCTTAAGCTGTTGATAATCTTTAAAATGAAACTCAGACATCAATGTCGGTTGCTTTGGCAATGAATAATCTCTCTGTGTTGGTTATAACAATAAGGGCTTTGCTCAAGGTCGGTATATTTCTGTTGAAAATGTATCTCGCAATCACTTGGGCATACTAATGTAACAAAAACTCCCACTTGTGCGACAAAATAACAGATAAATACGTTGGTTAATCACACCGAACTTGCTTTTTATACCTTGGTCTCAATTGGCCGTCAGCTGCCTATTTTGCACCCACTTAACAGCCATGAGCGCTTACTTTAAATAGGAGCCCGCAATAAATAGTGCGGTTTTATTTAATAATTAACGAGGTGCAAAATGAAAAAGTCATTGTTGATAATCAGTGTGGTCGTAAGTGTATCTTTACTCAATGTAGGTCAGGTTTATGCGATGGATAAAAACATGGAAAAAAAATTAGTTAAAGTGTGCGAAGCCTTAAAAAGCGATAGTCGCATTAGGCTGCAACAGGCTATTTCTAATGTGTCAGCGGGTTACAAGCAAATCGCGGAGGGATTGGTATGTAATGGTATGGATCCCATCACTTTTGCCTTGAGTAACGGCGCAGAAAAAACGGCTAAGCTGTTAGCTAATCGCAGTAATAAAGATTACAACGAAATGTTGGCCAAGTTATAAATGTTGGGCCATTTTATCTGCACTCTGATGATAGGATTTAGGGAGTGCAGATAGCATTTTTGCTGGTTTGTTTGTTGTATTCTTTAATTGCTATTCACGTCTTACAATCTTCTCCATGAGCGCTATTTTTTCACTTTAGTTAAAGTCCACTATTTCATTAAACTTTTAGCCCTTAAACGCCTGGTTTTAGCACACCGAGCGCTGGTTTTATCCCTAATCCAGCTTCTGAATTGAACTTTTTGCTAGCGTTCCTAAATCGCCCCGCTGTTTACACCGCTGAGCGATCAATCATAACTAAAAATATTCATTCAGGGAGTTTTCCATGGGAAAAATCACATTTAGAAAAAGTTTAGCGGCCCTTGCTGTCGCCGCTGCAATCGGTTTTATGTCACCCGTCATGGCAGATAACACCACCGCGAGTATTAACGGTACTATTATCGCCAGCGACTATGGGCAATATAAGGTTTTGGCCAAGGATCCAAAAACTGGCTTAAGTCGTGAGGTAGGTGTCAGTGAGGAGGGGAGTTTTCGTTTTGCCCAATTGCCTACAGGTGTTTATGACGTGGTCGTTACCAGAAATGGCAAAGTAGTGGCTGAGCAAACAGCCGTATTAACTTTGGGGTCAAATACGGGTTTAGAGTTCGATTTTTTTGCGGCCGATGGCACTGAACGTATCGAAGTGACTGGAGCGCGTATATCAGCTATTGATTTAAGTTCAACCGACTCTGGTTTAGTCATTGGGGAAGTTGAAATCGATAGAATGCCGATTTCGCGCAATATTACGGCAATAGCCTTACTTGCGCCGGGTACCGTACAAGGTGACTCTAATTTTAGCTCACCCAACTCTGGTGGTACTGCCTCATTCGGTGGCGCGTCAGTAGCTGAAAACTCTTGTTATATCAATGGAATGGAAGTGACTAATACCAGTCAAGGTCTAGGTTGTGGTTCAGTGCCTTTTGAGTTTTATAAGGAGTTCCAAGTTAAAACTGGCGGCTACTCTGCACAATTTGGTCGCACAACTGGCGGCGTATTAAATGCGGTAACCAAAAGTGGTAGTAATGAATGGGAGTTTGCTGCAACAGCCCAATTTACCCCTAAATCTTTGCGTGAAGATGGTCAAATATCCTATTCAGCTGGCGGAGAAAACGGCATTAAGGCGTTTCGCAATCAAAGCCATGATGAATTTGGACAAACAGAATTTAACCTGTCGGCATCTGGTGCGTTAATCAAAGATACCTTATTTATCTATGCTCTGATTAATCCCCGGGATGTAGAGAATAATTTTGCGAGTCAATCAAGTACGCGCCAGCAATATGCTGTTGACGACAATTTTATAAAAAGAAGCTCCAGTGGCTCAGATAATCTGTTTTGGGGTAGTAAAATTGATTGGTTTATTACTGACAATCATAAGTTGAGTCTCTTTGGTTATTCTAACAAGAGTAATACAGAGTCAGTTACTTATGCATTTGATGCGGATAGCGGTGAAATTGGCGCTGCAAATCAAACCACTATTCGTGAACGCGGCGGCGACCTGAAAAGTATTACTTATAAAGGTAACTTTACCGATGCCTTAACGGTATCGGCAATGTATGGTGAAATTGAAACTGACTATACCAATACACCAAGTAATTTGGAGTGTCCTACCGTAGCAGACTCGCGCGTGGGTATTCCAGAATCACAACGAATTAGCAGCTGTGGTGCAGGTGGTACGACAGGCTTAAATATTGACAACAATAAACAAACTCGCATTGACATCGAATACGCCTTTGAAGATCACTTAGTGCGAGTAGGGTATGACAAACAAGAACGTGAAACATTTCATACCACAGAACCTATCACTGGCCATAGTTGGACGTATTCTACTGTAGCCCCCAATGGTGTTATCACTGGCACTAACGGTCCATTATTTACGAATACTACTGCCGCTAATGTGCAGGTTGTTGCGGACCGAATCTTTACTGGCGGTGGTGGTTTTAGTACGGATCTTAATGCTTGGTATCTCGAAGATGAGTGGCAGGTTACCGACGACTTAAGATTAAATCTTGGCTTACGTCGTGATGAGTTTGAAAACTCGGGTGTTACAGGTAAGGTGTTTTCTTCATTTAAAACAGATGTGGCACCGCGTTTAGGCTTTAGTTGGGATCCAACCGGCAATGGTGAGTCAAAGGTTTACGGTACCTTTGGTACCTATTATTTACCGGTACCCAATAATACCAATTATCGCGCTGCTTCTGGTATCAGTGATATCACCTCTTACTATACGTTCACTGGGTCTGATAGCACAGGTGCCGCCACTGGCTTGGCTCCTGTTTCGGGTAATCTGAGCAGCTCGCAAGTTGTTAACTCTGTACCTAATCCGGCGACACAAGATACCTTTCAGGCTGAAGAAGCTGATCCCTTTAGCAAAGATGAGTACATTCTTGGTTTTGAAACACAATTCAATGATGATTTTTCTGGCTCCGTGCGAGGGATTTTTCGTGAAGTCGCCACTGCGTTGGACGATTACTGTGGACCCTTTGCGTCACAGGCCACTTGTACCTTGTTGAACCCGGGCAGTGACTCTACTTGGCAGTTAGACAACGATTTTGATAGTGTGACCGATCCTGGGAGTCGCAGAACCTATACCGCGGCAGAAATTGGCTTACCTAAGGCTGTCAATGAATATACGGCACTGCAAACTCAGTTGAATTATCACTCAGATGAATTACAAATGACCCTAATTTATACTTGGAGTCGCAGTGTGGGTAACTTTGAGGGGGCAGTGAAATCTGATATCGGTCAAGCTGATGCAGGTATTACTCAAGATTTTGATTTTCCTGCCTTGCAAGATGGCTCTGATGGTTACCAAGCCAATGATCGGCGCCATGTCTTTAAGTTTTTTGGTTCATATAGTGTGACTGATGATTTGACCCTCGGTTTTAATTCGTCGCTCTCAAGTGGTCGGCCCTTAAGCGCCTTTGGACAAGGCTATCCCGATAATAACCCAAATGTTTATGGTAGTTATGGTGATACTTTCTATTTGTACACCAATGTGTGTGACGATATAAACGGCAATAATGATGGTAATTGTGACCAGAGTGAAAAGATTTATTCTTTTGTACCCAGAGGAACAATGGGTCGAACACCCTGGACATTTAACTTAGATTTATCTGCAAATTACGCTTTTAATCTGGGTGATGTTGATATGCGCGCCACCTTAAATGTTTACAATGTGATAAATAGTCAAAGTGTAACTTCACAAAATGAACACTATGAGGCAAGACGCTCTGAAGGAAGTTATAACGAATATTACAATGCTGCCTACACATGGCAAACGCCACGTTATGTCGAACTTGGATTTGAAGCCCGTTTTTAAGAAGGGGATAAAGGTTAAAAGTCACTAAGTGAAACATTGAGTTTGTTGATGTTTATCCCATCAAATGTCAGTTTTATCACTTAGACCTTTTAAGTAAGGTTCAATTTACTACACTGAAAAGGTCGGCGTAGTGACCCGATGAATACATACTGATTTTAGTGACTATGTATTGATTCCTGGACCAGTTAGGGCTGAGTTGCAAAACTCAGCCCTTTCTTTTTTATCAGCAAGACAAGGTTCTGTGGAGTCGGCTTGATGTGGTAAATATGCGATCCACATGGATTTTTAATCCGCTATACAAGTCATTGCTTTTGAATATCTCAGCTTACCGTTGTTCATCTCAGCTAATTTAGCCCTTTGTCCCAATCTTTGTATAGTTAATACCAACAACTTAAATGGAAATTAATATGTATAGCTGCATTGTTATTGATGACGAAAGGTTGGCCCGAGAACGAATAGTCAGTTTTGTCAACGAAAGAGCCAACTGGCAAATAGTGGCGCAGAGCGGCGAATATGAGGAAGCTCAAGAGTTGATAGGCAACTTGCAACCTGACTTATGTTTTATGGATATAAATATTATCGGCGGTAGCGGGATAGAATTAGTAAATATTTTGAGTCAGGTTCTTCCTTGCCAATGGGTATTTACTACAGCACACAGTGAATTTGCCTTACAGGCGTTTAATTTAGGAGCCCTTGATTATTTACTTAAACCCTTTGAAAATCAGCGTTTAGAGTCCATCCTACACAAAGTTGAGCGGTTTAAACAAACGTTGCAAAAAAAGCCCAAAAAACTTTTAGCGGTAAAATCGGTGGGTGCTATCGAGTTTGTCAACGTGGATGATATTATTTGGATCAAAGGCTCTGCCAATTACGTTGAATTACATTGTAAGGGCCGCATGTTGTTGCACCGAGAAACCCTCGCTAACTTGGAACAACAATTGAGTCCAGATAAGTTTGTTAGGGTGCATCGCTCAGCCATGGTGAGTATCGAGAATGTTAATTCATTGAGCAGTGAGCTCGGGCGTTTTTCTTTGCTACACCTAAGTAATGGTGACGAGGTTAAAATAGGACAGGGGCATCGAGCTTCATTATTTGAATACTTGGGGCTCGACAATCAATAATCTGAGTGAAGCTTTTAACTATAGCTAAAGAGTGAATTTGAAAAAAAGTACTGATAACTTCTTAACCCCCAAAAACAAACCTTCCTTTTTGTTGCTGCACAGTTTGGGATGGTCTACTTACGTTATGATTTTTGCGGTTGATAATTTGTTTTTTTATCGTGACTTTAATAAGTTAGGTGTAGACGTGTTTTATCCACTATTTTTAGCCGGATTATTTGCCGCACTGCTAACTTGGCCCCTACGTTACGTTTACCGCAGACTCTGGAGATTGCCACCGCAATGGCTAATTGTAGCAATTGTTTTCAGTAGCCTGGTGGTGGCTACTATGTGGACTCCCTTAAAAAACCTTTCGATGTGGTATTTCTATGAAGATTTCAATGTTTGGGGCTTACTAACGGGGGGAGAATTCAAACCACTGTTTAAGTGGTATATGTTGTTTATGTCCGTCAGCTACGCTTTTTTTATGATATTGGTTTGGAGCAGTTTGTATTTTGGCATCAATTACCATTACCGATTAGTGAATGAAAAGCAACTGCATTTAGATGCAGTAAGGCTCTCTCATGTGGCACAAATTAAAATGCTGCGTTATCAAATTAATCCCCATTTTTTATTCAATACCTTAAATGCAATATCAACACTAGTATTAAAAGGTGACAAGCAAAAAGCCAATGGCATGTTAACTCGCCTTGCCACTTTTTTGCGCTTTTCACTGGATAACGATCCAGAAAAGAAAATTAGACTTTATGAAGAATTAAAAGCGCTGATGTTGTATCTCGAAATTGAAAAAACCCGTTTTGATGAGCGTTTATCTGTCAAGTTTCAGGTGGAAGCAAAAGCAGAGGCCTTATTAGTACCGAGCTTATTGTTGCAACCTTTAGTCGAAAATTCGATCAAATATGCCATTGCGCAAATGGCGACTGGCGGCGTGATATCAATCAGTGCTTACTGTAAAAACAGCTCGTTACATCTTGAAGTTGCTGATAATGGTCCTAATAGCGACAATGCACAAAATACAGTTTCTAAACCTAGTATGGCCGAAAATAGCGCTGTAGTAGGTGGAGTCGGTGTGCAAAATATTAAGGAACGTTTAGCTGTGCTTTACCCCAATAAACACGAATTTCACGTGTACCAAGAAAAACCGAAAGGCTATCGCGTCATGATTGTCATACCCATGGAGTATCCATGAGTCGCCAATTAAGCGCTTTAGTGGTTGATGATGAACCTTTGGCCGTAGAAGGGCTCTGTTTGCGTTTAGCGTTTGATGGTCGAATTAAAGTCGTTGCGCAATCTTCATCAGCCCAACAGGCTTTACTTGATGTTGCTCAATGGACGCCAGATATCATTTTTTTAGACATTGAAATGCCTGAAATGAGTGGCTTGGAGCTGGCTAAGCACCTTCACCAACACGCTGCCGTGATGCCAAAAATTGTATTTGTTACCGCATTTCGCGAATTCGCGATTAATGCCTTTGATTTTAAGGCCTTTGATTATTTACTTAAACCCTTTGCCGACGATCGTTTATCACAATGTATCGATAACTTATTCGAAGCCTTTGCTGATAGCGATGTAATTCAACAACATAAAAAATTGGGCCAGTTATTAAATCGTAAAACAGGCAACTCAATTAATGGTTTATTGCAAAACTTAGAAGTGACTAACCAGTCATCTTTAGTTGAACTACAACACACTATTTCCCTAAAAAACGGCTCTGAATGGCTGAGGGTCAAACTCGATACTATTACTTGGATAGAAGCCGCTGGTGACTATATGTGTGTGCATACCCTTGAAGGAACACATATTATTCGCAAAACACTGAAACAGTTTGAACAAGAATTAGATGGCAAGCATTTCCCTCGTGTCAATCGTTCGGCCATGGTTAATATAACCAAATTACTCAAATTAACGCCTAATTCCAATGGCGAGTATATGGCCTTGTTATCATCCGGTGATTTGGTCAAAGTAAGTCGTAAATACAAATTTCGATTAGAAGAACTGAAGAAACAACTTTAGGGAATGAGTTAGCTGCCAGTTTCGAGGTAGATGTAAGCGCAGCATATTCGTTTTAAGGCATGAAAAACAACTAAAATTATACTTCTCCTATTATTGTTAGCACTACTCTTGTTCGGTCTATCACTTCTATATTAATAACGCCGGTACTTGGTTTTTAAGGGTATCTGCAGATTTATAGCAATTCATAACACTAATTATCGGCTCAGAATGCATTCAGCCCGCATTGAATTAACATCTTTTGCTCTTAATTTGGCACATCTGGCTTGTTGTGAAATTAGCTGAATTATCCTTTAGGCTTTCGCAACCTGAGATTATGCCTGCAGTAATCGCAGATTATAGTAAGTGTAAATGTGAATAAAATAATGAAACAGATAAGTTAGACTAAACCAGGTATAAGCATCAGTTGAGGTAATTTTAGTATTAAAAGCTGAAGTGCTCAGTGTAAACTGGTGAGATTAAAAGTGAGGGCTGTGTATTGAATTTTTGTAATTCACCACAAAATAGAGAAGCCTACACTTCATCGTTTCACTTACCCATTTTCAAAACGTTAAGGATTCAAATTGACTATTAAACTCGGTATTGTGATGGATCCGATTGCCTCCATCAATATTAAGAAAGATACCAGCTTCGCCATGTTGTTAGCTGCTCAAGCAAGGGGCTATGAAATCTTTTATATGGAAATGGGCGATTTGTATTTGCTCAATGGTCAACCTATGGCGACGATGAAGGGCTTGTCTGTGCAATATGATGCGCAAAATTGGTATCAATTTACCGGTGATATTACACAATCTCTGGCTGAGCTTGATGTCATATTGATGCGCAAAGATCCGCCATTTGACGGTGAATTTTTGTATGCAACACAGATGTTTGAATTAGCCGAACAAGCCGGTACCTTAGTGGTTAACAAGGCCCAAAGTTTGCGTGACTTCAATGAGAAACTATTTACCTCATGGTTTCCAGACTTGATTCCAGATACCTTGGTGACCCGTAATTCGAAGTTGATCAGAGAGTTTCATCAAACCCATCAGGATATTATTTGTAAACCCTTAGATGGCATGGGTGGTACGTCTATCTTCAGAGTAAAAGAAGATGGCAACAATTTAGGCGTTATTATCGAAACATTAACGGAATTGGGTACCCGTTATGCCATGTTCCAGCGTTATTTACCTGAGATTAAAGACGGTGACAAACGTATTTTAATCGTCGATGGTCAAGTGGTTCCTTATTGTTTGGCCCGTTTACCCACTAAAGGTGAAAACCGTGGCAACTTAGCGGCGGGGGGCACGGGCAGACCACAACCCTTGTCTGAGTCAGATAAAAAGATAGCAGAGGCAATCGCGCCCCTACTCGTTGAAAAAGGACTGATATTTGTTGGTCTGGATGTTATTGGAGACCGCATTACTGAAATCAACGTTACTAGTCCTACTTGCGTGCGAGAAATAGAAGCCGCTTACGATATTAGTATTACCGCTATGTTATTTGACGCTATTGAAGTGCGTTTGCAGGCCAGCCAACGCCAGAGGGATCAGTAATATTTATGCATAGTTTGCAAAATCACTTGTTGATTGCCACGCCTAGTATGGACGACCCCTTCTTTTCACGCACAGTCACTTATATTTGTGAACACAATGAAAATGGCACTATGGGCATAGTGATAAATCAGCCCATTGGTATGACATTAAAACAGTTGGTCGCTCAAACCGATGTGGACGCCATTGTATTGGCGGCAAAAGCCAATGATATAGTGTTGGCTGGTGGGCCGGTAAGCCAAGAAAGAGGCTTTATATTACATACTACTCAATCAGGGTGGGAGTCTAGCTTGTCGCTGACAGATGATATTATGGTGACCACGTCTAAAGATATACTGGGTGCCTTGGGCAATGACAATGGCCCTAAAAAAGCATTGGTGGCTTTAGGATATGCGGGCTGGTCAGCGGGTCAGCTAGAAGAAGAGTTGCAAACCAATTCATGGTTAACCATTGAAGCGGATTTGCACCTATTATTTGAAGTACCCATTCACAAAAAATGGGAAGCTGCCGTGCACAAATTGGGTGTCGATGTTTGGCAGCTTGGTCCTGATGTTGGTCACGCATAATGACTCATATTATCAAGGGCGACCTTAAATGGCTAAGTTAGGACAACGTACAGTCCTTAGTTTTGATTTTGGCACTAAAAGTATCGGCGTTGCGGTTGGGCAGGAAGTCACCGGTACCGCTGCACCTTTATCTGCCCTAAAAGCCGTAGATGGTATTCCTAACTGGGATAGTTTAGCCCAAGTATTTGCTGAATGGTCTCCGCATTTGGTGGTTGTGGGTTTGCCTCTAAACATGGATGGTTCTGAGCAACAGGTCACTTTTGCCGCCAAAAAGTTCGCCAATCGACTCCATGCAAAATATCGTGTGCCAGTTGAAACTTGTGACGAGCGGTTGACCACAGTGGATGCCAAAGCACGATTATTTGAGTTAGGTGGCTATAAAAAACTGGATAAACAAAAAGTGGATAGTGTGTCCGCTTGTCTGATTTTTGAAAGCTGGTTTGAAACACAATTTTAATGAAGCTCGTTAATGACTATATTCTGTCTGCCACTAAGCTGAACATATTACTTGAGGCACACAAGTGGTTCTGAGATACCGCGATTGATATAATTCATAACTAAAAATCTCAGAATAATTGGCGTTTTTACCTCTCTATGTCTTTCTAATTGGGCTAAATTCTGCTACTTTCACAATAAATAGACGTCCAGATGTCTGAATGCATCTCCTCTAAATCGTAATGCGGAAACCCTAATGAGCAAAGTGTCACTGCCAAAAGATAAAATTAAGATCCTCTTACTTGAAGGCTTACATCAAAGTACTTTAGATACCCTTAAATCCAATGGTTATGAAAACATTGAGTATTTAAAAACGTCGCTACCCGAAGATGAATTGCTCGAAAAAGTAAAAGACGTGCATTTTATTGGTATTCGTTCTCGTACCCAACTCACTGAAGCTGTATTTGAAGCGGCGAATAAATTAGTCGCAGTCGGTTGCTTTTGCATTGGTACCAACCAAGTTGATTTAGACGCCGCACAGAAGCGCGGCATTCCGGTATTTAATGCGCCTTTTTCCAATACCCGCTCGGTAGCTGAACTCGCCCTCGGCCAGATAATTTTGCTATTACGTGGTATTCCGGCGAAGAATGCCAAAGCGCATAAAGGTATTTGGGATAAATCGGCTAATGGCTCTTTTGAAGCCAGAGGCAAGACTTTAGGTATTATTGGTTACGGTCACATTGGTACACAATTAAGCATTTTAGCTGAACATCTTGGTATGCGAGTGCAGTTTTTTGATATCGAAGATAAGCTTGTTCTAGGTAATTCAACCCAAGTAAAAACGTTAAAACAATTACTTAAGACCTCTGATGTGATTAGTTTGCATGTACCTGAAACCGAACAAACGCAAAACATGATTGGTGAAAAAGAGTTCGCTATGATGAAAGATGGCGCCATTCTAATGAATGCAGCGCGTGGTACAGTGATTGACATTGATGCTTTGGTTGCAGCCTTAAACAGTAAGAAACTCTCTGGTGCAGCGATTGATGTATTTCCAGTTGAGCCTAAGTCTAATGATGATCTTTTTGAGTCTCCATTAATGGCCTTCGATAATGTTATATTGACCCCACACGTCGGTGGTAGCACGCAAGAAGCCCAACAGAATATTGGTATTGAAGTAGCCGGTAAGCTGGCCAAATACAGCGATAATGGTTCAACATTGTCGGCGGTTAACTTTCCTGAGGTATCTTTGCCCTCGCACACTAATCGTTCAAGGTTGTTGCATATACACCACAATACTCCAGGCGTATTAACTAAAATTAACCAAGCTTTTGCTGAAAAGGGCATCAACATTGCTGCGCAATACTTGCAAACTAAAGGCAATATTGGTTATGTGGTGATTGATGTTGAAACAGATGATGCGGCAGAAGCTTTTGAGCAGTTAACGATAATTGAAGGCACTCTTAAGACCCGTATTCTGCATTAAGAATAGCCTAAATCTTAAAAGTCTCAGAGCTTAGTAAACCTAATATCTGGGACTTTTTTGTTTTTACAATCTAGCCATTTCTACAGCGGGAATTGGATGCAGAAATGCACACCCTCATCCAATGATGAGTGGCAGTCAATATTTCCCTTGAGTACTTTCATCACTATGTTGTTACAAATGTGCATGCCTAAGCCGGTACCACCTGATTCGCGCGCCAGGGTAAAAAACGGTTTATAGATATTTTCAATCGTGCCTTCGCCCATGCCAATGCCATTGTCACGGTAGTCGAGTTGAATTTTGGGACTGGTCGTCCCCTTGTCCAACAAACTAGCCTTAATGTTTATGCGTCCATTAACACCTATGGGAAAAGCGTGTTGAGTTGAGTTCATAATTAAATTAATTATTATCTGGCTTATGGCGCCTGCATTACTGGTGATCGTTAAGTCTGTGGGTATATCAATACAAAATTTATGCTGTTTTGACTTTAAACGAGGTTTAAGTGAAAGCAATACTTCAAATACATATTCACATAAATTAAATGTACGAACATCTTGACTGTGTTGGTCAACCGCCAGTTGTTTAAAGGATTTAATGAGCAGATCGGTACGACTTAAATTACGTGCAATAATAATCGCAGCTTCAGAGGCATCATTAAAATAATTGATCAGTTCAGACTTTTTTAAATTTTCACTATTTAATTTGTTGAGCACGATTTTTTGCATGTCGGTCATATAGGTTGATGCCGTTAACGCCACGCCGATTGGCGTACTTATTTCGTGAGTCAGACTCGACATCATGGTACCCAGTGCAGCCATACTCTCTAGTTCAATCAATTGGCTTTGTACTTGGGTGCGCTGGGCTAACGCTTTTTTGACTAGGGTGTTAGATTCATGCAATGCCAGCTGCCTTGCTTCTAATTGTTCATGCAAATTGACATGCTTACGCAAATCCATTGCTTTTGTCTTAGCGTGACTTAGAAGGGCTGCAAGGGTATGAGCACCTTGTCGCAATACCGCCAACTTTTCGTTGCTTGGCACGATTTTTTTAGTAAAAAAGATACTAATTAAGGCAATAGCAGATCCAGTCGAGTTAAGCACTGGAATAGTCCAGTTTGACTGAATACCGTATTGATTGGCTGAGTCAAGCAAGCCAACCCAAGCTTCGGATAGAGTTATATCACCGTGAATTAATAGTGACTTTTTTAAGGTTTCACCATCTTCTTCTATATGGTTTTGCGCATAGTAGTGCTTAACACATTGCTGAATAAGACCATTGAATTGAGTTGACGTTGAGCCTATGGGTCTAAACGATTGCTGATGGCTAGAATACAAAACAACCTGACAAAGACTACATTCAAGTATTTTTTCAATACACAATGCAACCTTAGTAATGCCTTGTTCAAGCATGCCACCATTGAGAATTTCTTCCATAGCGGACAAACGAGCCTGATCTAAAAACCGTTGGCTGGTTGAATTTATTTTACTGTTAGTATTGTTACTAACTAATTGTAAGGAGTGCATGCTTTCTTGTTATTTTTATTACATGTTAGTCCTAACTTAACAGATTTTGTCCAAATGTAAAGATGGCTGTAATTTATAGATCCCCATGAATAGCCTGCAGGGCAGCGATAGCGGCCACTGCGGCAGTTTCGGTTCTCAACACACGAGGACCCATTTGAATAGTTTGAAAACCTGATTCCTCGGTTTGATAAATTTCTTGCTCTGAAAAGCCACCTTCCGGACCAATTAAGAGCCTGACCCCTTTATTTGAAACACGTATATGCCGGAAGCTCGTCTCAGCTCTCGGATGCAATGTTAAGCGTAGTTGCTCTGTCGATTGACTAATCCAGTACTGAAATTCAAGGGGAGGATTTAGTTTAGGTAACATATTTCGACCACATTGTTCACAGGCCGCAATGACTAATTTGTGCCATTGTTCATGTTTTTTCAACCATCGGTCGCTACTGAGTTTGACGCCACAACGTTCGGTGATTAAGGGGGTGATTTCGCTGACACCGAGTTCAACCGCTTTTTGGATAACCCAGTCCATACGATCGCCCCGTGAAATACCTTGCCCTAAGTGAATAGTTAGCGGAGATTCAACAGATAAGGATAATTTTGTGTCTATACAAACAATCACTTTGCGCTTAGTGATATCGATAATATGAGCGCTGTATTCAGCACCATCACCATTGAACATGACGAGGGCTTGTCCCACTTTTGCTCTAAGAACATTGGCAAGGTGATTTGTGGCATCGTCAGCCAAAATGATGTGTTCGTCGACTGACAGTAGCTCTGGGTGGAAAAATCGTGATATACGCATGTAGATTAGATCTAAAATAACAATAGTTAAATGGTATCAAGAAATAGATATAAGTATAAAGGGAATAATCCCATTAAGGGTTCCAACTTAACGGGATTAAATATCAAATAAGTGTTAGTTAATTTCTATTACGTTGTTCGCACGCATACCCATGCTTGCATGGGGTTTTTCGGCTATGGCGTTAGCCCTTTTACGTGCATGCTTGGTGTTTTTACCCGTTTCTTTCGACAACGAATAAGCTAGCAATACAACAATAGAAAAAACTAAAAAATATATTAGCAACATTTTCAATTCCTTTAAAAATATTAAGCTGCCCGAAAATTTCGGAAACAGAAGTATAACACTTACATTTTAGATTGCTTAAAAATGTTTATAAAAAAGCACAGACTTAACATTAGGTACTTAGTTTATCTGCGAGAGCAATTTAGCCTAAATTGATGACGATTTTATTAAACGCATAAAACCAATGAGTAATATTTTTGTTGTTTTTACAGTCTCTTTATTATGCTTTAGAATGCGCAGGCAAAACTAAAACACCTTGGAAGTAATACCAACAATTGGAGTAATTTATGTTTGACTTTGATCCACAAGAGATATCTGGCTTAGTTGATACCTACGTCATCCCTTGGTCCATTAATATAGTAATGGCCTTAATAATTTATGTCATCGGACGAATTATCGTTAAGATTTTAGTCAACTTGTTTGGCAAAGTAATGGCGCGCTCCAAATATGACGATATGTTGGTTGACTTTGTCAAAGCTATTTTAAATTCGATATTAATGTTATTTGTTATTGTCGCATCCTTGGATAGATTAGGAGTTGATACCACTTCATTAGTGGCTATTTTAGGTGCTGCCGGTTTAGCCATTGGCTTGTCACTGCAAGGTTCATTACAAAACTTTGCCGCGGGGGTTATGTTACTGGTGTTCCGTCCTTTTAAAGCCGGAGATTTTGTTGAAGCAGGTGGTACGGCCGGTGTAGTTAAAAGTATCAGTATTTTTACTACTATCATGACAACACCTGATAACAAAGAAATTATCGTTCCCAATGGTTCTATTTATAGCGGCAACATCACTAACTACTCGGCCAAACCTACACGTCGTGTTGATATGGTTGTGGGTATTAGCTATGACAGTGATTTGAGAAAAGCGAAGGCTATTTTGAACGAAATGGTTGCAGCAGATGAACGTATTCTTAAAGATCCTGAGCCAAAGGTTGCTGTTTCTGAATTAGCCGATAGTAGTGTTAATTTTATCGTGCGCCCTTGGGTTGCGTCGGCAGATTTCTGGGCAGTTAAATGGGACTTTACTGAGGCAGTTAAACTAAGATTTGATCAAGAGGGAATTATTATTCCTTATCCTCAAATGGATGTACATTTACATAAATCTGAATAATTTCAGAGTAATAAAAAAGCCAGAACTG
>Ga0163216_101062_pt1 | contig 22322 bp, 14 predicted proteins | sample SynspAceP_FD_167610 | JGI IMG/M metagenome (GOLD analysis project Ga0163216, IMG submission 167610) | Saline lake microbial communities from Ace Lake in Antarctica - Synechococcus sp. Ace-P (Illumina Assembly) | ecosystem: Environmental > Aquatic > Non-marine Saline and Alkaline > Saline ...
GCAAAGCCAAAGCCCTTCACCTGGACCAAAACGGCCGAAGACATCCTCGCTCGGGAACGACGCGCGCTGGACAAACTCGATGAAATCAGAGGAAACAGGTAGCAAGTGTCAGACTCGGAACACTAGAGTAAGTTTTGAAAACTAAATACTGCGTCGACAATTGCAATAAATTGCTGTCGGCGCAGTGTACATTTTCATGGAAGCCATGGGCCAAAAACGGTCGTTTTCGTCACATGCGTTGCTGACGACGGAATCGTTGAAAAATCTTGTGCCACAAGCCCGTGGCAAAACCCCGTTTTATTTTGTCACGTTTTTGACCACCTCCCGAGGAGCGGACATTGGTGCATGGTGCAGCATCCGGCAATTTGGACTCTTTCGGTGAATTCGCCGCAGCATGCGCGAACGGCCGCTGTCAGATTAACCCCTTATCGGTTCCCGTCGATCCCCTTTGACATGAGCCCCTTGTCGCGAAAGCATTCATCCGGCACGGCGCGCCGTTTGATGCGCGCGAGACGCTCAGCGAAGGCGACTTGCTTCGAGGTTGGGCGGCTGTCCTGCGCGACAGGGTTCAGCGTGACCTGTGCCTCGATCCAGGCGCTGAGGGATCGGCGATCCTGCTGAACCTCCCACGGCAGAAGGGTCTGATTGCGCAATGCCAGTGATCGCGCATAGGCGATCTGCTTCGGCGTTGCGGGCAGGGCATAAGTGGTGCTTTCCATCTAGGAATTCCCTTTCTGGCTTAGCTTTGAATATAGAACATAATAGGAACAAAATCAAGATGACTGTTGGGCTCAAGGCGTTTGAGAGAAAGAGGAGGGTCGGGAAAGTTTAGGCCTGAGGGTGCCCGAAAGAGGGTGTCCGGGCCTGATCCTATCCCTCATTCCGGAGTTTCCAAATGACCCATCTCGTCCCTTTTGCGACCGAGCACGCCCTTGCGCGTGTTGTCCCCATCCCCTCCTCAGATACTGCTGCAGCGATCATCGCCGTTGCTGAAGCGCTGCAACCCGACCTGGCACAGGGCTTCCAAATCGACGGGCTGCGCCTGCGCCTTGAGATGGAGCACGCCTTTGGCGGCTCAGATGCAACAGGCGCCTGGGACTGGAAGCTCGCCTATGAGGCTGGCGAGGTGGCGCTGGTCCTCTTCTTGCGGAAATTCGGCCGCGCGTTGCTGGCCCGGTCCGGCTCACCGACGGTGCTGCTGCCGATTCTCGCCAAGGTGACGGGCTTCTTGCCCACGCACACCCGCCGCTCGGAGGAAATGGAGCGCTTCCAGCAATTTTCGACGCCGCTGCCCATGGGTTTCGCGGCACTTACGGCCGCGCAGATCACACCCCGTGACCTGATCCTCGAGCCTTCGGCCGGAACTGGACTTCTGGCAATTCTGGCCGAGATTGCGGGCGGCAGCCTTGCGCTTAACGAGTTGGCCGATACCCGCGCCGATCTTCTGCGCCTCCTCTTTCCGGGTCGTCCGGTCACTGCGTTCGACGCCGCGCAGATCGATGATCATCTCGACGCGGGTCTGTGCCCGAGCGTCATCCTGATGAACCCGCCCTTCTCGGCGGTGGCCAACGTCGATTGCCGTACCACCGAAGCCACGGCGCGGCACATCCGCTCGGCCTTAGCGCGACTTGCGCCCGGCGGGCGACTCGTGGCTATCACTGGCGCAAGTTTTGCCCCCGATGCGCCAGCCTGGGGCGAGGCCTTCGCAAAATTGGCCGAGTCTGCGCATCTCGTGTTCACGGGCGCGGTTTCGGGTGCAGCCTTCGCCAAACACGGCACCAGCTTTGAGACGCGGATTTCAGTATTCGACAAATGTCGCGGTGGCGAGGCGGGCGGGATTACCGCCGATCTGACGCACCCGATATCGTCTGATGTGACCAGCCTGCTGTCGCTGATCACGGCCCATGTTCCTCCGCGCCTCGTGCTGGACGCACGAAACCCAAGCGCAAACCTCTCCACTTCCCCCTTTCCGGGAAATCCCACCCGAGCCACGCGCACGGCCATCAGCACATCGCGCGCCACGCCAGCAACAGCCCCCACCAACACCGCCGCGCAGATCGAGACTGCAGACCTCGCCTATAGCCTGCGCGATGCGACCGAAGACGATGCCAGCGCGCGCTTGTCGGATGCAATTTATGAGACTTTTCGGCTGCAGGCGATCGACATCTCTGGGGCGGAACCGCACCCGACCAAGCTAGTGCAATCGGCGGCCATGGCCTCGGTCGCACCACCAAAACCCAGCTACCGCCCGAAGCTGCCAGCCGCCATTCTGGGCGATGGTCTCCTCTCGGATGCGCAGCTTGAGACTGTGATTTATGCGGGCGAAGCGCATGGCACGCATCTCGCCGGGTCCTGGACCGTGGACGAGACTGGCGACATGGTTTCAGCTGCACCGGGTGATGCGACCGATGCCGTCCGCTTCCGGCGCGGCTTTTTCCTTGGGGATGGCACTGGCGCGGGCAAGGGCCGTCAATCCGCTGGGATTCTGCTCGACAACTGGGCGCAAGGAAGGCGCAAGGCGCTCTGGATCTCTAAAAGCGACAAGTTGCTTGAGGATGTGCAGCGCGACTGGTCGGCGCTTGGCCAGGAACGGCTGCTGGTGACGCCGCTCTCGCGTTTTGCGCAAGGCCGCGACATCCCGCTCAATGAAGGTATCCTGTTCACCACTTATGCGACCCTGCGCTCGGAAGAGCGTGGCGCCAAGAAATCCCGTGTCGATCAGATCGTCGACTGGCTTGGGCAGGACTTCAACGGGGTGATCCTCTTCGACGAAAGCCACGCCATGGCCAATGCCGCTGGCAGTAAAGGTGAGCGCGGCGATGTGACCGCATCCCAACAGGGCAGGGCGGGCCTGCGCTTGCAGCACAAGCTGCCCAATGCGCGCGTGGTTTATGTCTCGGCTACAGGTGCGACCTCAGTGCACAATTTGGCCTATGCGCAGCGGCTTGGCCTTTGGGGTGGAGAAGATTTCCCCTTCGCAACCCGCGCCGAGTTTGTCGAAGCGATTGAGGCCGGTGGCGTCGCCGCGATGGAAGTGCTTGCCCGCGATCTGCGATCCCTCGGCCTCTATACGGCCCGGTCGCTCTCCTATGACGGCGTCGAATACGAAATGCTGGTTCATGCCCTCAGCTTTGAGCAGCGTGGTATCTACGATGCCTATGCCGGGGCCTTTGCCATCATTCACAACAACCTCGCGGCGGCGATGGAGGCCGCGAACATCACAGGAGACAACGGCACGTTGAACCGACAGGCGAAGTCCGCCGCGCGCTCTGCCTTCGAGTCCGCCAAGCAGCGCTTCTTTGGTCACCTGCTCACTTCGATGAAAACCCCCACCCTGATCGCCGCAATCGACTCTGATCTGGCGGCGGGCCATTCGGCCGTCATCCAGATTGTTTCGACCGGTGAAGCACTGATGGAACGCCGCCTGTCGGAGGTTCCGACCGACGAGTGGAACGATATCCGGGTCGACATCACGCCGCGCGAATATGTGTTATGCGGAGCTCCGCATAAAACGTAATATGCCGCTCCCGCGTTATGCTGAGTGTGGTGGTTCAAGTTGTTGTTTTGTTGGTTCATTTTCCATTCTCCGCTTTGGATAATTATGATGCCTCTGCTCTAAACCTCAGAAGGACATCCTCCATGTACTCCCCCTCTAACTCTCCGCTTGGCAGCCGCGCCAACGGCCGCGAGGACCCGCTTACACCTTTGCTTTCTGCGCGTTATGCTGGGCGTGACAGAGAGGAACAGGTGGAAATCGCGGGTGGCGGAAAAGAGGGACATAGAGGCGGATTTAGCGCGTGCTCGAGCGCGTCTGGCCAATTTGGAGGCTGAGCGGAGTGACCTCCAGCGTGAGGTGAAGGCCCTCGAGGTTCTGCTCACCTCGGAAAAGGTTCCCGCTGCGAAGCAACTTTCCTTCGAGAATGCGCCGGTTACGAACACCTCGTCATCGCGTGAGAAAGTAGACTTATTTCGTCGCCTGTTCGCCGGTCGGCCCGACGTGTTTCCGGTGCGATGGGACAACAAGAAGACCGGCCGTTCTGGATATTCACCGGCTTGTGCCAATGAATGGGTAAAAGGCATTTGCGAGAAGCCGAAGGTCAAATGCGGCGCATGCCCTCATCAGAAGTTCATCCCACCTGATGAAAAGGTAATCGAAAAGCACCTGCGTGGCGGCAATGGAGATTTTGTCGCTGGCGTCTATCCATTGCTGCCCGGAGATACATGCTGGTTCTTGGCGGCGGATTTTGACAAGGCATCCTGGGCGGAAGACGCCAACGCATTGCTCGAAACCTGCCGGGCGAAACAAGTCCCTGCAGGATTGGAACGGTCAAGATCTGGCAACGGTGGGCATGTCTGGATCTTCTTCTCCGAACCGGTCTCGGCCCGCCTTGCACGCCAGCTTGGATCGGTCCTGATCACGGAGACGATGGAAAGGTGGCCGGAAATCGGCTTCGCCTCTTATGACCGCCTGTTCCCAAATCAGGATATCATGCCGCTTGGCGGCTTTGGAAACCTGATCGCGCTGCCACTCCAGAACAACGCGCGTAAGGCTGGCAACAGCGTCTTTGTCGACGGGAACTTGCGGCCATACGACGACCAGTGGGCCTATTTGTCCTCCTTGCCGAGATTCTCGGCAGAAGCGGTGGCCAACCTCGTCGCAGCTGCGGAGCTTTCCGGACAGGTGCTGGGCGTGCGCATGCCGGTGGACGACGAACAGGCTGACGAGCCTTGGAAAATGCTTCCGTCACGGCGCAGCACGCCGCGACGCCTCGATGTGCCTATCCCGCAGAGCATAAAGGTGACGATTGCCGATCAAATTTATATCGACCGGTCCGAACTGCCTTCGGCCATGATTGCTCAACTGGTGCGGCTGGCCGCGTTCCAGAACCCCGAGTTCTATCGAGCACAGGCAATGCGGCTGCCGACATTCGGGAAGCCTCGAATTGTGTCCTGTGCCGAGCTGCATCCCCGGCATGTAGTACTGCCACGCGGCTGTTTTGATGAAGTGGTCGGGCTCCTGTCCGATCAGGGTGCGAGCGTGGATCTCGACGATCTGCGTGAAGACGGCACCGCCTTGCTGGAGACGGTCCGTTTCCGTGGCGAACTCCGCCAACAGCAGTCGCGAGCATTTAATGCATTGATAGAGCACGACAACGGCGTGCTTGCCGCCACGACCGCTTTTGGCAAGACAGTCGTGGCCTCGGCTCTGATTGCGCACCGTGCCCGCAATGCGCTGGTCCTGGTCCACCGCCGTGAATTGCTGAACCAATGGGTCGAGCGTCTGGGGTCCTTTTTGCAGATTGATCCGAAGCAGATCGGCACGATCGGTGCCGGAAAACGCAAACCCACCGGTGTAATCGATGTGGCACTAATCCAGAGTTTGGTCCGCAAAGGCGAGGTGGACGACATCGTCGGCGATTACGGTCACCTTGTTGTCGATGAATGTCATCATCTGTCCGCCGCGAGTTTTGAACTTGTCGCTCGGAGAACGAAGGCGCGCTATGTCGCAGGTTTGTCTGCGACAGTCGCCCGAAAAGACGGGCATCATCCGATCATCTTCATGCAGTGTGGCCCGGTGCGCCATCGGGTGAGTGCCAAATCGCAAGCTGCTGAAAGCGGCATTCACCATCGGGCGCGCGAACGTCATACGAGGTTCCGACTGCCAGAGGATCTGGCCATGGCCGAACGCCCGTCAATGCCCGCGATTTATTCCGCCTTGGCTGAAGACCGTGCTCGAAACGATCTAATCTTCGATGACGTGCTGAAATCGCTTGAGGCCAAACGCTCCCCGATCGTGCTGACCGAGCGCAAGGATCATCTTGAATATTTTCAGCAAAGGTTCTCCAGATTTGCAAAGAACATCGTTGTGCTGCGTGGTGGCATGTCTGCCAGGGAACGGAAGGTCGCGCAGGCGGCGCTAAGTGTTGACGAAAATGAGGAACGGCTGATCCTCGCGACAGGCCGCTATATCGGCGAAGGCTTCGATGACGCCCGGCTTGATACCCTGTTCCTGACGATGCCGATCGCCTGGAAGGGCACGCTGGCGCAATACGTCGGCAGGTTGCACCGACAACATGATGCAAAGACAGACGTCCTTGTAGTTGATTATGTTGACAGTGCCGTGCCTGTTCTCGCCAGAATGGCCGCGAAGCGACGAACGGGATATCGGGCGCTTGGCTATGTTTTGGAATAGCGTCCCGCGCGCAGCAGGACGCTAGTTTTGTCCGGTCACTCAGGAACTTTGTGTGGCCGCTGCCAATATCTGCATCAGCTTGTCCGAGGGTCCGCGAAACCGTCCGGGTTTGATCAGCGGCGCATGATGGGCATCCAGAAGTGCGAGCTTCTCGGTTAGATCCGCGCGCAAGTAGATCTCTGTCGTCTGGATGCTGGCATGCCCGAGCCAGAGCGCGACTTTACGGACATCGCCAGTGGCTTGAAGCGTGTGCATCGCACAGCTATGCCGCAGTACATGCGGTGTGACGTGTTTTGCCGTAATCGACGACGTCGAGCGTTCGGCTGTCGCCACATGCTGTCTGAGCCTATAGGCGAACCCATCTCGCGTCATCCTGCGACCATCGCGGCTCAGGAACAGTTCTGGTCCCCCATCGCTAGGCCGGACAGCCAGCCAGGCACGAATGGCGGCCTGGGTCTCTTTCCAGAGCGGCAGAACACGTTCCCGCCGGCCTTTGCCAAGAATCCGTACGTGGGAAAACGACCCAGCGGGAAAATCGTCCATTCGTACCGAAAGTAGTTCGGACGCCCTCAAGCCTGCAGCATAGGCCAGATGCAGCATGGCCCGGTCCCGCAATCCACCTGAGGTGTGGCGGTTTGGCGCGCCAAGCAATGCACGGATCTCTTCCCTGGTCAGATAGTCAATAAGCTTGGTGTCCGTCCGCTTGATTGGCAAGGCTCGGATCATCATCGCTTGTTCGAGGCAAGCCGGGTGTCGATGTTCGACGAAACGGAAGAATGACTTGATCGCGGCCAGTCGTGCATTGCGGGATCGAACAGAATTGGCGCGCCCTTCTTCGATATGATCAAGGAACGCCCTGACCATCTGAACGTCGAGGTCTTCGATTGCGAGTTGCGAAGGAGAGCGCTTAAGCCGTCCGGCTATGAACCGCAGCAAGAGGGTGAACGCATGGGCATAGGACGCGATGGTATGTCGGCTTGCTCCACGTTCATTGGGGAGGTGGTTTTGCAGGAATGCCGAAAGGTCGGGGGCGAGCGGGGTCATGCTGCACCTCCGATCCAGTTCTCTTCGGCGGTCGAAGCGATCAGCTTCAACAGGACCGGCGTGGCCTCGAGGTACCAGTAGGTGTTGGCTATATCGGCATGGCCGAGATAGGTGCTCAGCGCCTTCATGTGTCGCAATACCGCCTGTGGATTATTCCCACAGGCTTCCAGTGCATGCACCGCAAAACTATGGCGTAGATCGTGCAGCCTGGGGCCAGGGCCTGTTGGGTTGCGAAGGCCAAGCTTCCGCACGATCCGGACAAAGACTACATGAGCTCTGGTTGCCGTCGGTGCATGCCCATGTCCCAAGACGAACAAATCATCGCCCGCGTTACGTACGCAAGTGCGGGCTTCGAGATACAGTTCCAGCGCAGCGCGTGTTGAGGTGTGTATGGGCACAAGCCGGCTTTTGCCGAACTTGCCCTTTTGGATCATGATGCCGTCGGCGTTCAGGTCGTCGCACCGAAGGGATAAAGCCTCCGAAATACGTATCCCTGTCGAAGCGAGCAACCCGAACAGATAGTGGTAGGTCAGCGGGCTGATTGGCGTTCGGCCGGGAACCAAGAGCGCTTCCTGCATGATCTGACTGATCTGGTTTTGCGTCAGAATATGTGGGGCGGGCCTTCGTCGCCGTGAACGGCCCAGCAGGCCCATTGCCGGAATCTCGTGCCGCACATCTTCTGCATGTAAAAATACGGCAAGGGCACGTGCTTGATCAAACCGGATTTGCGCGGCACCAGGAGTGGGCGCACAGCCAGCCCATGCCACTATCAGGGCCGTTGTCACATGGCTGGCAGATCGTTCTACAGCAAAATCCGCGAATGCCCGTAACGATGTCTCTTGCACGGCAAACTTCTTTCCAAGGGCTCGGTTCAGTTGAACAAAGCGGTCGACATTGTGATGTATCATGATGCGCACTCCGGCCAAGGCTGTGCCACGCCCGCTAGCATGTCGATATCGACCTTCGCGTAAATTGCGGTCGTATCCCGCGAGACGTGGCGAAGCGCGACACCAATTTGGTCAAGATCCGCGCCGCCGCGCAACCAGGATGATGCAAGTGAATGGCGAAATACATGCGCGCCCGTCGGCAAGCCTGTAAAGCCACCTCGGGCTAAGACGCGGGAAACAATACCGGCAATCTCGGCAGAGGATCGCAGTGGGGTGAAGGGTGCCTGAATCCTCAGAAAGACCCTGTCCGTATAGACAACTGGGCGTGCCTCCTCGATATAGGCCAGCAGGGCATCGCCTGCATCCTGTGGTAGGGGCATCATTACGCCCCGCCTGCCTTTGCCATGCAATCGTAACCGCGCGGCGCGCCATTCAATATCTGACAGCCGCATTTGCCAAATGTCACCCGCGCGCAACGCCAGCCGCGCGAGAAGTAGGAGTATGGCGCGGTCCCGTATCTCGACGGGCGTGCCCGTTGGGCATGACTTTATGATCTCTTCAATCTTCGGAGCGGGGATCGTTCGCGGCACCGTCGAAAGCTTACGACGAACTGCAGGGGGCACGGCATAGAGGAGGGACGGTGCGCATAGACCTTGAGTGATTGTGAATCGCAGGAAGGCGCGCAGCACGGTCACCGTCATACGCACGGATGATCGGGAGCGCTCTTCGGACTGATTCAAAACGATGGAGCGGACTGCTGCCGCGTCGTAGTCCTTCGGGCTTGCCCCAAGGTTGTCCACCCAGCGACCCGCTTCGTACAGAAAACGCCGTACTGTCTCGGATGTAACCCCACGTTCACGCCGCAGCCATTCCGAGAACTCGGTCAAGCGCGGATCGCAGGCGGTAACGCAGTCAGGCGCTTTGGGTGGAAGCAGACCCTCACTCCTGAGGAACTGGACAAAAGCACGTGCACTACGGCCACGGTTCTTGAGACGCGAGCCCAGCATCTCTTTGCGATGTTTGGTCATTTCCCCGCAGCGGCAATCGTGATGCGCGAATTGGTCGATGGTAGCCTCGTTGATTCCGGGAATCGGAACACGCATCTGCAGTGCCCATTCCGCGAAATGATGGGCCTGACTCAGCTGCGTCGAGTACGTCACTTTGCTGTAACCGACGGCGCCGAGCTTCTCTGCGTAGGCCTTCAGATATTGCGTGAGCCAAGCGACGTCATTGGGAAGCGCGATCGCACCAATCCCTTCGAGATAACGAAGAAACCGCCGAGTACCCGTGGCGTAGGTCGGGCTCCGCAATTGCTTAAGGCTATAACGATCGCAACGGCAGCGGTGGCGTAAGAAACGATCCACCGCCGATGCATCCAGGTCTCTTGTCGGGATCCTCCGGGCGTGCGCCCACTTCAGAAAATGCCGGGCAGCGCTCAGAGCGCCCGCCGAAAGCCGAGGGTTGTCTGCGAGATAGGCACGGACCAGAGCCGAGTCATCGGCGTTGGCGCGGCTGCCAAAGGGAGAGTTAGAGGGGGAGTTCATGGGGGATGTCCTTCTGAGGTTTAGAGCAGAGGCATCATAATTATCCAAAGCGGAGAATGGAAAATGAAGCAGCAAAACAGCAACTTGAACCGTCACACTCAGCATAACGCGGGCGCGGCATATTACGTCCTGGATTACCTCGCCCATTCCTTCCCGGTGCAGCTCTACGAGCCCTTCACCGACAGCGAAGGCAATCTCTCCTCCCGCCCTGTGATGCGGGACGGCCAACCGGTGGAATGCCGCGAGGCCGCCCGCAGGCGGGATGAGCTGATCGAAAAGCTGGCCTCTCTGCCACCCGTGCCGGGGGCACTTGACCAGATCGTTCAGCGTTTCGGCACTGATATTGTGGCGGAGGTCACCGGCCGCTCGCGTCGCATCGTGCGCAAGGGCGAGGGGGCTGCGGCCCGGCTTGTGGTCGAGTCCCGCGCCGGGTCCGCCAATCTGTCCGAGTCTGCAGCCTTCATGGATGACCAGAAGCGTATCCTAATCTTCTCCGAGGCGGGCGGCACGGGTCGTAGCTATCACGCTGATCTGGGTGCAAAAAACCAGCGCCTGCGGGTTCATTACCTATTGGAGCCGGGCTGGAAAGCCGATGCCGCCATCCAAGGTCTGGGCCGCACCAACCGGACCAATCAGGCGCAGCCGCCGCTGTTCCGACCAGTGGCCACGGACGTGAAGGCGGAAAAGCGGTTCCTGTCGACTATCGCGCGCCGCCTCGACACGCTCGGGGCCATCACGCGCGGCCAGCGCCAGACCGGCGGGCAGGGGCTGTTCCGGCCCGAGGACAATCTCGAGTCGCCTTACGCCCGCGACGCCCTGCGCCAGCTTTACCGTCGGCTCTATCGCGGCGATGTGCCGGGTTGCTCGCTTGCGGCATTCGAGGGGGCGTCCGGTCTCAGCCTGACCGATGACACTGGATTGAAGGACGACCTGCCGCCGATTACAACCTTCCTCAATCGCCTCCTGGCGCTGACGATTGACATGCAGGCTGTGCTATGCTCGGCCTTCGAAGAGCTTCTCGACCAGCGGATCGAAGGTGCCATTGCTGCGGGGGTCTATGACCTCGGGCTCGAGACGCTGCGCGCCGAGAGTTTCCGCGTGACGGATGCCCGGGTGATCTACACCCATCCTGGCTCAGGTGCTGCAACCCAGCTTCTGACCATTGCCGAAAAGCGCCGCAACATGCCGACGTCACTCGCGGATGCGCTGGATTGGCTGGAAGACCCCAAGGCGCGGCTTCTGGTCAACAGCCGCTCGGGCCGCGCGGCGGTGCAGGTGCCAGCGACCAGTTTGATGTTGGACGATGGCACGATTGAGCCTCGCCTGCGGCTGATACGCCCAACGGAAGCCAGCACTGTGCCAGCGAGGATTATGGACGACACCCATTGGCTTGAGGCGGATCGTGCAGCCTTCTCGGCAGCTTGGACCGCAGAGCTCGCGGATGTGCCGGAGTTCTCGGAATCCACACTTCACATCGTGGCAGGTCTGCTGCTGCCGATCTGGAAACAGCTTCCCCAAGATGAAACCCGGGTATATCGGCTCCAGACCGATGACGGCCAGCGGATCATCGGTCGTCGTGTCTCGCCGACTTGGGTCGCGACAACGCTCGCCACTGATGCGCCAAAGCTCACGAGCGCGCAGGTCCATGCCCTCGTTCTCGAAGGCAAGACAGTGGTGCGCTTGGCTGAGGGGATGGAACTCCACCGGTCCCGCGTGATGGGGGTGAACCGGATCGAACTGTCGGGCTTCTCTGAGGCCGGCAAGGACCGGCTCAAGGCCGATGGCTTCTTCTCAGAGATCATCAGCTGGAAACTGCGCCTCTTCTGTCCGGTTGATCAGGCCGGCATCGCGGTGCTTGATCGTCTACTTGCACGTTGTTCTGTCACAGGACTACATAATCGCGAAGGGAGCTGATTCATGTATTCTGAGACTGAAGACATTGTTCGCGATCTGGCAGCAAATGCCGAAAGCGTTTGTCGTGCATACCTTCCCGCCGGGCGGCGGGAAGGGTCCTACTGGATCGTGGGCGATCTGCAGAACAATCCCGGCCGATCGCTCTTCGTGCGCCTGGCAGGTCCGGCATCCGGGCCGGGCGCAGCCGGTAAGTTCACCGACGGCGCCACCGGTGAACATGGCGATCTCCTGGACATCATCCGCGAGCGAACGGGGATCTCACGCTTTCCCGACCTCCTGGCCGAGGCCCGAGCGCATCTTGGCCGTCCGCAGCCGGTTCTCCCGGATATCCCGTTGCCAAGGAAAGCCAAGGGAACCGGCGGCACACCAGCCGCTGCCGCACGCCTGTTCGCGGCGTCGGTGCCGGTCGCAGGAACGCTTGCCGACACTTACCTCCGCTCCCGGAACATCACCCAAGGCGGCGCGAGCAGCGCCCTGCGCTTCCACCCGAAATGCTGGCATCGGGATGAGGGCCAGACCAAGCCCGTCCCCAGACCGGCGCTGATCGCGGCTGTCACCGATGGGGCAGGGGCCTTGCAGGGTGTGCATCGGACTTGGCTTGCACCTGACGGACAGGGAAAGGCAGTTGTTGAAACGCAGCGGCGGGCCATGGGTCATATCTTAGGCAATGCTGTCAGGCTGAGCCCACATGATGTCATCCTCGTGGTCGGCGAAGGCATCGAGACCATGTTGTCGCTGTCCGAGGCGGCTCCCGGCCTTCCCGTCTGGGCGGCGCTATCGTCCGGTCACCTCGGGGCGGTCCTACTGCCGGAGGGGCTGCAGCGCCTCTACATCGCCATTGACCGTGATCCGGCCGGGCAGCGCGCGGGGGAGAGGTTGAGCGCCAGAGCCACAGAGGTAGGTGTTTCCGTGCGGGTGCTGGAACCGCAGCTCGGGGATTTCAACGATGATCTCCGGGCGAACGGCTATGAGGTGCTGCGCCAGCATCTGGTAGAGCAGATCGGGCCCGAGGATCGGCAGCGCCTGTCGGTCTGAGCCACGTCGAGCAAGGGGCGGTCCATGGCTGTGGGGCAGGGGTCATGCATCCCTGTCGCGAGTCTCGATCGTCGCCTTTGCCTCGTCTCGGGCAGTGCTCATCCACTCGTCCCCGAGCGGCCTTCAAGAGATGGGCAGGCGGCCGTCAAAGGCGACGCCCCCTCAAGGGCGGCAGGCAAGCTATTTCCGCCGCGGGGACGAGCCCCGCTTTGCATCGCGAAGCAAATAGCTTGCCTGCCGCCCTCCTCCACATGCGTTCCGGCCCCGAAGAGGGGGTGAAGGGGCGTCCCCAGCGACAGCTTTCGCAGCCCATGAAGGCCGCGCGGGATGACGCGCGGACGAGACAGGCCCGGAGGCAAAAACGAATGACGATCCAGACCCACGACGATACTTATGAACCCGCCCACACCGCATCCCAGACCGCCCATGCGCTCGACGAGTTGCAGCTTTATGGCTTCCGCCCTTTTGATGAGCCCGATCCGCGCCCGATGCCTGATGGGCAGCGCCTCGCGGTTGCCGTCGCCGACATCTTCGATGCCCTCGTCGCAAGCTTGGAAGACACCCGTATGGAACCCGACCTCGAAGAGGTGCTCTGGGGCCAGGTCAACCTCTTCCACCGCGCCACAGCTCGTATCGAGCGGTCGCTGGATGGCAACGAACAGGCGCAGCGCCGGCTCCAGCGGGAGCAGGACGGCTCCGAGGTGAAATCCGTCGAGCTTGAGCGCCTGACGGCCGAAGGCCTGACTTTGATCGAACGGCGCAACTGCATGGACATGATGCGCGATCACGCCGCCACCGAGTTTGTCCATCACACGGGCTCGGCCTGGCGTCCCCGCACCGGATCGATGGTGAACCGGCAGCACCTGACCGCAGCGCTGATCGACAGCCGTGACTTCCTGGCTGCCAAGCGCCGCGCGGAAACCGAGGTGATGCTGCCCGCAGGCCCCAAGGTCGCCCTCACCGGCGGGACTGATTTTAACGATCATCGCCTGATCTGGGGCAAGCTCGATCAGGTCCAGACCAAATATCCCGACATGGTCCTGCTTCACGGTGGAAGCCCCAAGGGCGCCGAGCTCATCGCCACCAAATGGGCCGAAGCCCGGGGCGTCACGCAGGTCGCGTTCAAGCCCGACTGGACCAAGCACGCCAAAGCAGCCCCCTTCAAGCGCAACGACGCAATGTTGGATGTGCTGCCCGTGGGTGTCCTCGTCTTCCCCGGCACGGGGATCCAGGAGAACCTCGCCGATAAGGCCAAGAAGCTGGGTATCCCGGTCATGAAGTTCGAAAAGGGGGCGTAAGCCCCCTTTCCACACGCGGTGAAATCGAGGTGGCAGGGCATGCGTCCACTTGATATTATGGAAGAAAGCTTGCTGGATCACGATATGTCTCACATTGTCGCTCAACTTGAGGTGTTCCCGACCGACCTGCAGATGCGGCGGATCGATCCAGCCCGCAACATGCGGCGGTTTTACCGCATGAGCATTCAGCCCGATCTTTTTGGGGGCGCCAGCCTCGTACGTGAATGGGGCCGCATTGGCGCGCGCGGGCAGATGATGATCGAGCAGCATCCGGATGAAGGGCGCGCGGTCACCGCGCTGATGAAGCTTGCTGCGGTGAAGAAGCGGCGGGGATATGTATGAAGCGCGCGCTCGACGACATTGCGCACAAACCAGACCAAATCCAGAAGAAGGAGAGATGGCACTCGACACTGACAAGATTGATGATGCGGCTATCTAGCGGCAAAGCAGGACTAAATTGAAGTTCGCTGCAGCTGTAATTTGCGCTGGCCCAAGTGAGGGCAATGCGCATGAAGACTGACGCTTGGCTTCGCCCGTTGACGCGATTTCATATCTTTGACAGCACGAACAGCTTTGCGCATTTATTTTCAGGGCGTTGCACATTCACCCGCGAGAGTTAGTGTGGCAATATTGCTGGACATGCGACCTCTGGGGGAACTTTTGCGGATTATCGACAACACAACCACGCTGCTGGGAGATGATCTGAAAAGCGAGCTGTCCGGCGCGTCGAAATTTCGGGTCGCCGCCGCGTGCTTCTCTATTTACGCATTCGATGCCCTGAAAACGGAATTGAGTGAACTAAAAGAGTTTGAGTTCATCTTTACCACACCGACGTTTACCCCAAACGGTGCGATCGACCGCATCAAGAAGGAGAAGCGTGAGTTTTTCATTCCCAAGGGGCGAGCGGCAGAAACGTTGTCAGGCAGCGAGTTTGAAATTCAGCTTCGGAACAAGATGACTCAACGGGCGGTCGCGCGGGAATGTGCCAACTGGATCCGCAAGAAGGCGCGCTTCAAATCGAACGTCACATCAGCGCCGATGCAGCAGTTCGGACACGTGCAGCGGTCCGAGACCGGTGCCGCCTACATGCCGCTGTCAGGGTTTACCGCTGTTGACCTTGGGTATCAGCGCGGGGATGCTGTCTCAAGCTATACACAGGTCATGGATGAGCCCCAGTTTGCACAGACCTACCTGAACCTCTTTGACCAGATCTGGAATGATGAGGAAAAGCTGGGGGATGTCACGGCCGAGGTCCTTGAGCACATCGAGTCCGTGTACCAGGAGAACCCTGCCGAGCGGGTCTACTTCATGATCCTGTTCAACCTGTTCAGTGACTTCCTGAGCGAGATCGATGAGGACGTTCTTCCCAAGGATCGAACCGGTTATCTTGAAAGTCTTGTTTGGCAGAAGCTGTTCAATTTCCAGCGCGATGCCGCAGTCGGCGTGATCAACAAGCTGGAAACTTATAACGGGTGCATTCTGGCCGACAGTGTGGGGCTGGGCAAAACCTTCACGGCACTGGCGGTGGTGAAGTATTACGAACTGCGCAACAAGGACGTTCTGGTCCTATGCCCGAAAAAGCTGGCAGACAACTGGCGCAACTATAATGCAAACCTGACCACCAACATTTTCGCCAAGGACCGGTTTCGATATGACGTTTTGTGCCACACGGACCTTTCACGCACGTCTGGCGAGTCATTCGGGATGCGGCTCGATCGTGTGAACTGGGGCAATTACGATCTGGTCGTCATCGATGAATCCCACAACTTCCGGAACAACGATGTCTACAAGGACCGCGAGACCCGTTACCAACGGTTGATGAACCAGGTGATCAAGGCCGGAGTCAAGACCAAGGTCCTGATGTTGTCGGCCACTCCGGTTAACAATCGTTTCACCGATCTGCGCAACCAGTTGGCCCTCGCCTATGAGGGGCATTCGGACGCGCTGAGCAAGAATCTCAAGACCAAGACCAGCGTGGAGGAGATATTTCGCTGCGCGCAAACGGCTTTCAACGTGTGGTCCAACTTACCTCCGGATCAAAGGACGCCAGCCTCTATCCTGCGGGCATTAGACTTTGATTTCTTCGAGCTGCTCGATGCGGTGACCATCGCCCGATCCCGCAAGCATATTGAAACCTTCTACGACACGGCGGACATCGGAAAATTTCCAACTCGCCTGAAGCCGTTGTCACATCACCTGCCGATCACGCACCGGGACGATGTCATCGGGTTCAACGAGATCTTCGCCCAGCTAAGCGATCTGAAGATGGCCGTCTATGCGCCGGTCAACTACATCCAGCCCAGCCGTCTGAAGAAATACGAAGACCTCTATGATACCAAGACGGAGGGCGGCAAAGGCACGCTGAAACAGGCCGACCGCGAAAAGAGCCTGCAAGCGCTGATGACAACCAACCTGCTCAAGAGGTTGGAAAGCTCAGTCCATGCATTCCGCAAGACCCTTGGCGCGCTGTCCAGCAATATCGGCCGAACGCTGGATGCCATTGCACAGTTTGAGGCTGTGGGCGGTGCAGCGACGGTCGAGGATCTGGATATCGACCTGGAGGCTGTTGCGGACGAGGATGACGACTTCGCCGACTTCTCGGTCGGCAAGAAAATCAAGATCGATCTGGCCGATATGGACGTCACGGCATGGAAGCAGGAGTTGTCGGTCGACAAGATCATCATCGACGGCCTGATTGCCGAGATGGAGAAGGTCACGCCCGCTGACGACGCGAAGCTCCAGCATCTCATCGCAGAAATCGCAGACAAGATGGCCAACCCTCTGAACGCTGGCAACCGCAAGGTGGTCGTCTTCACCGCCTATGCTGATACGGCGAACTACCTATTCGATCAGCTCGCGCCGCATTTCGCCGAGGCGCAGAACATTCACAGCGGAATTGTAACTGGCTCTGGCAATCCGCGAACCACACTCAAAAAATTCTATGACTTCCAGTCCGTCCTCACGCTCTTTGCCCCCCGCGCCAAGGAGAAGGACAAGATCATGCCCGATGATCCGGCGGAACTGGATATCCTGATCGGCACCGATTGCATTTCCGAGGGACAGAACCTTCAGGATTGCGATTACCTGATCAACTATGACATCCACTGGAACCCTGTTCGTATCGTCCAGCGCTTTGGCCGGATCGACCGGATCGGCTCACCCAACACCCAGATCCAGCTGTCCAACTACTGGCCTGACATCAGCCTGGACGAATACATCAACCTCAAGGAACGCGTCGAGAACCGCATGCACATCGTCGACATGGCGGGCACCGGTGAGGATAACGTGCTGACCTCCAAAAGCTCGGACGTCGCCTACCGCAAGGATCAGCTTCAACGCCTGCAGAACGAGGTGATCGAACTGGAAGACGTCAAGACCGGCATTTCCATCACCGACCTTGGCCTCAACGACTTCCGCATGGACCTGCTCAACTACCTCAAGACCCATGACGACCTGCCACGCATGCCGCATGGGCTGCACACCGTCATCCCGTCCGACCCCAATCGCGGGCTGCACCCAGGGGTGATCTTCACGCTGCGCAACATCCATGACAGCGTGAACGTCAACCAGCAGAACCGCTTGCATCCCTATTACCTGATCTACATCGGTCAGGACGGGCGGATCATCGCGGACCAGACGCAAGTCAAACGCCTGCTCGACCTGATCCGGTCGGGTTGTAAGGGAAACACCATTCCATTTCGCGACCTTTGCACCGCTTTCAACGCGGAAACGCAAGACGGGCGCAAGATGGGAACCTATTCCAATCTGCTGAACGACGCGATCCGGTCGATGATCGAGGTCAAGGAGGAACGCGATATCGACAGCCTCTTCTCGGGCGGGCACACAACCGCCCTGACCCAGACCATCGCGGGACTGGATGACTTTGAACTGATCGCCTTTATCGTGGTGCGCGACCCATGACGCTTTATCAGTATCCACCTCAGACGGCGCTGAAACGGGTGGTTCCGAAAAACCGCATCTATGACGGGGCAGGGGCCAGCACTGCCCTGCGCGAGCGGCTCACACGCGAGGTGGACCAGATCACATGGGCGCAAAAGCTTGCCCCCGAAACGCTGAACCTGCCCGCCACATCTGCCGTGCAGGAAATTCAGGTGTTCCGCGTCACGCTCAAGGGCGACGCGCTGCATGATGACGTTCTGCGCGCCATTGACCGCGCTGTTCCCTTTCCACTGATGTTCGAGCTGGTGGCAGGCGGGCGCATCCAGCCCGTCGCCGCCTACAAACGCCCGTCCGAGGCGGAGCGCGGCAAATGGGTGCTGTCCGACCCTCTGAGGGGGGACTGGGTGGCGCGGGATGCCGCCCGCGTTCCCTTGCCGGTGGCGGTCAACCTGGGCGCGCTTTATGACAGGATGCTGTCCGCGCTGATGCCGGTGGCGCCTGTGCCGGGCGAGGGTATGGAGACCCGCCTTGCGCGACTTGCGGCAATCAGGGCAAAAGAACGTGAGATTGCACAGCTTCAATCGAAACTGAGACGCGAAAGCCAGTTCAACATCAAGGTGACGCTGCACGGCCAGTTGGCCGAGGCTCAGGCGGCCTTTGACCATATGAAAGACCCGGAAAAAACGGGCGGGGGAAAACCATGAGTGACGAGATTGAAAAGCTGAAGATGCACAGCCCCGACCTGACCCAAGACAACATCGCCAAGATTGCGGCGATGTTTCCCGGGTGCGTGACGGAGGCGAAGGGCGAGGATGGCAAACCGGCGCTGCGCGTGGATTTTGACCAGCTGCGGCAGGAATTGTCGGACAGCATCGTGGAAGGCCCGCAAGAACGTTATCACCTGAACTGGCCGGGCAAGCGCGCCGCCCTGATCACCGCCAATGCGCCGATTGCCAAAACCCTGCGCCCTGTGCGCGAGGAGAGCGTGGATTTCGACACCACGCAGAACCTGTTCATCGAGGGCGACAACCTTGAGGCGCTCAAGCTGCTGCAAGAGACCTATCTGGGCAAGGTCAAGATGATCTATATCGACCCGCCGTATAATACGGGGAACGATTTTGTTTATGACGATGATTTTTCTGAAAGCACGGCGGAGTTTCTGGAGCGGTCGAACCAGACGGATGAGGCGGGCAATAGGCTTGTTGCGAACACGGCCAACAATGGACGGTTCCATTCGGATTGGCTGACTATGATGTATTCGCGACTGAATTTATCCCGTAATTTACTACGATCTGATGGAATTGTCATGATTAGTATTGATGACAACGAAATCCACAATTTGCGAAAAGTATGTGATGAAGTGTTCGGCGCAGAGAACTTTATAGATAATATTATTTGGAAAAAGCGCTATGGCGGTGGTGCGAAGGAGAAGCATCTTGTTTCCATTCATGAATACGTCCTGATGTATTCTCGCGATATTGAAGCTGTCGAAAATATTTATGTGCCGCTTACAGACGCTCAAATAGAAAGATACTACAAGATAAAGGATGAGCATTTCGAAGAGAAAGGCCCATTTCGAACGCATCCTCTTGAGGCAATGAAGAGCTTCGAAGATCGACCAAATTTAAGGTTTTCCGTAACAGCTCCCGATGGCACTGAAGTTTTTCCAAAACGTCAGTGGAGGTGGAGTAAGGACCGAATGGAAGAAGCGCTCTCCGTTGGCGAAGTGTATTTCCAAAAGCTAAAGGATGGTTCGTGGTCACTTTCATCGAAGCAATACCTAAAGGCTGCTGATGGTGAAACGAGAGCTTCTAAGTTTTTTTCGATCATTGACGGCGTCTACGGTCAGCATGGAACGAACGAAATTCTAGATATTCTCGGAAACACCCAAGTGTTCCCTTTTGCTAAGCCATCTGAATTAATCCGGAAATTGGTTGAGTTGGTTACGTTTAATGATCGAGCGGGTATCGTTCTAGACTTTTTCGCGGGTTCAGGATCAACTGCACATGCGGTTGTTAAGCAAAATGCAACTGACGGTGGTAGTCGTTCATTCATACAGGTGCAGATTCCAGAAGTGTTGGATGAAAAAGCGCTAAGTTCGAAAGTTGCTGCAAAATTCTGTCATGAGCAGGGCTTTCCCTTACATGTTTCGGAAATCACCAAAGAACGCATCCGCCGCGCAGGCGCAAAGATCCTCGAAGGGGACACTCATCCCGACTGGAACAAGGACGTGGGCTTTCGGGTGCTGAAAATCGACAGCTCCAACATGGCCGATGTCTATTACACCCCCGATGCCACGACCCAGGCCGACCTGCTGGCCCGCGTGGACAACATCAAGCCCGACCGCACGCCCGAAGACCTGCTGTTCCAGGTGCTGCTGGACTGGGGCGTCGATCTGACCCTGCCCATCACCCGCGAGATGATCCACGGCAAAACCGTGTTCTTCGTTGCAGGCACCGCCCTTGCCGCCTGTTTCGACACAGGCGTGGACGAGGTGCTGGTCAAAGACCTCGCCACCCGCCACCCCCTGCGCGTGGTGTTCCGCGACACAGGCTTCAAGGACGACGCCACCAAGATCAACGTGAAACAGATTTTCAAATCCCTCTCGCCCGACACAGACGTCAAGGCGATCTGATGACCCCCGCCGACTTGCGCCAGAAACTGACCGAGCTGATTACCACCTGGGAAAACGAAGTGGTCGAGTTCAAGGAAGTGTCAAACGACTTTGATACCGACAAGATCGGGCGCTATTTCTCTGCCCTCGCGAATGAGGCGAACCTGCGCGACGCCGATGCAGGCTGGCTAGTGTTTGGGGTCAGCAATCAGACACGCGCAGTGGTGGGCACCAGTTACCGGCCCGAGCGTGAACGGCTGGACGGGCTGAAGCACCAGATCGCGCAGGGGGCCGACCCGACGATCACCCTGCGCCAGATCCACGAGGGTGATGTGGACGGCGCGCGCGTTGTCATGCTCGAAGTGCCGCCCGCCCCGCGCGGAATGCCGATTTCGTGGAAGGGGCATTACTATGCCCGCTCAGGCGAGAGCCTTGCGCCGCTGAACATCGGCAAGCTGGAGGAGATCCGCGCGCAGACGCTGGACACCGATTGGAGCGCGCATCTGGTAGAGGGTGCCACGCTGGATGATCTGGACCCCGTGGCAGTGGACAGGGCGCGCAGTGACTTTGCCCTGAAGCATCAAAACCGGATCGACGCGGATGAGGTGCGCGGCTGGCCGGTTGCGACCCTGCTGGACCGAGCCAAGGTGACCCAACGCGGGCAGGTGACCCGCACGGCGCTGTTGCTCTTGGGGCGTGCGGAAAGCGCCTATCTGCTGTCGCCGCATCCCGCACAGATGACATGGAAGCTGGTCGGGCCGGAAACGGCCTATGAACATTTCGGCCCGCCGTTCCTGCTGGCGACCTCGCAGCTCTATCAACGCATCCGCAACATCCAGCTTCGCCTGCTGCCCGATGACGAACTGCTGCCGCATGAGGTGTCGAAATACGACCAGAAGGTGGTGCTTGAGGCGCTGCACAATTGCATCGCCCATCAGGATTACCGCCAGAACCAGAGGATCATCGTGACCGAACGACCGGATCGCTTGGTGTTGGAGAACGCAGGCCGGTTTTATGAGGGTGCGCCCGAGGATTATGTGCGCGGCGACAAGACGCCAAGAGGGTATCGCAACCCCTATCTGGTGCAGGCCATGGTCGAGCTGAACATGATCGACCAGATGGGTTACGGCATTCAGCGGATGTATGAAACGCAGCGCAAACGCTATCTGCCGATGCCGGATTACGAGGTGGCCGGGGATGCTGTGGTGATGACGGTCTATGGTGGGGTTGTTGATCCGGCCTATACGCGGGTGCTGATGGAAAATGGCGGCTTGAAGCTGACCGACGTGTTGGCGCTGGACAGGGTTCAGAAAGGGCTGGAGGTGCCGGATGCGGCGATCCAGGCGCTGAAGCGCAAGGGGCTGGTCGAGGGGCGTAAACCTCGGTTTCGCGTCTCGGCTGCTGTCGCGGCCGCTTCGTCTAAGAAAGCCGAGTACATCAAGACCCGTGCATTTGACGATCAGCATTACGCGGACATGGTGGTTGAGTTTTTACGAAAGTTCGGCAGCGCTTCACGAAAGGACGTTGATGATCTGCTCTGGGAAAAGTTGAGCGATGCCTTGGATGACACGCAGAAGAGAAACAAAATCGGAAACCTTCTCAGCGGCTTACGGCGTAAAGGTGTGATTTTCAACGCTGGCTCCAAACCTGCCCCACAATGGGAGCTGTGTGAATGAAACAAGAACATCCTACGAAAGAAATTACGAAAGAAGCGCTAGATTTAAGAAAGCGACAGTCATGAAAATCAAGTTCAAGTCGCAATCCTATCAGTAACAGGAGCAAAACTGCGGGCAACATGGCCCGCTATGCGTTTGTGGCGCTGTGTCTATTGTTTGCTCAAACTTGGCAGCGTTGGCGGACGATTTGGGCAAGGTGTGGTACGGGCTGGGCTCC
>Ga0163216_101066_pt1 | contig 22206 bp, 18 predicted proteins | sample SynspAceP_FD_167610 | JGI IMG/M metagenome (GOLD analysis project Ga0163216, IMG submission 167610) | Saline lake microbial communities from Ace Lake in Antarctica - Synechococcus sp. Ace-P (Illumina Assembly) | ecosystem: Environmental > Aquatic > Non-marine Saline and Alkaline > Saline ...
GATGGCCAGCAGGATTGTCCAGCTTTTCAGGGCCTCGCGCTTTTCGACCACAATAGCCGAGTGCAACAGCGCCGCAGCCAGAAGCCATGGCATAAAGCTAGCGTTCTCAACCGGATCCCAGAACCAGAAACCACCCCAGCCCAGTTCGTAATACGCCCACCAAGAGCCGAGCGCGATCCCAATAGTCAGGAAAACCCAAGCCGCCAGCGTCCACGGACGCACCCAGCGCCCCCAAGCGGCGTCAACACGCCCCTCGATCAAGGCTGCGACAGCAAAGCTGAACGCCATGCTCAGCCCCACATAGCCCAAGTACAAAAACGGCGGGTGAAATGCGAGGCCCGGATCCTGCAACAGCGGGTTCAAGTCCTGCCCGTCAAACGGAGGTATAGCCAGACGCGCGAACGGATTGGACGTCAGAAGGATAAACGCCATAAAGGCCACCCCGATGGAGGCCTGAACAGCCAACACGCGGGCGCGCAGGCTCTCGGGCAACTGCCCGCCGAACCATGCGGCCATCGCCCCGAACAACGCCACAATCAGTACCCACAACAGCATCGAGCCCTCGTGGTTGCCCCATGTTCCACTGATTTTGTATATCATCGGCTTCATCGAATGGCTGTTCGCAACAACGACAGCAAGGCTGAAATCGGAGGTCACAAAGGCCCATGTGAGCGCACCAAAGGATGCGGCAATCAGGACAAATTGCACCATTGCGGCCGGTTCGGCCACCGCCATCCAGCCGGGCCAGCCTTTGGCCGCCCCGACCATGGGCACAATCATTTGAACAAGCGCTACGCCAAAGGCGAGCATGAGGGCGAAATGTCCGAGTTCTGTAATCATGCTTCGGTTATAGCCGTCCAGTGCTGTCGATCCAATCAGAATCGGCAGTACAGGCACCACGGGGGCAAAGCGCCGCAGGCGGCCCCGCTAATGCGCCCTGCGCCAGTCCTGAAGGGCAGGATTATCATCGGCCTCTAGCGCCTGCGCACCCAGCCGGACGTCGGTGCCAATATCCGCTGCTCCCGGCGTCTGCGCCCGCATCCTGCCGATACTCTCGATATTTTCGACGACCTGCGGGACATGCTTGATTGTGCTCACGATACTGCGCTGGAAATCTTGCGATTTCACCTGATGTCGCGCGCCGAAATAGAAAGACACGATCACGCCTAGCAGCCACCAAAGCGGCTCGGGTACCAGCGCGATGCCCTGCATCCGCTGCGCAAACCACAAAGGCGCCACCATCGCCGAGATGAACAGCCCAAGCGTTCCCAGCGCCATCGCGGGACGCGGCAGGCGATTGACCCCGTCCATAAGCCGGTCAAACCAGCCCGCTTGCGGCGTGCGGAACTCTTCGCTGTACTGGCCCATCGCCTGCTCCTGCACTTTCGCGCTGCGCACCGCTCCTTCCTCGGCGTTCTCGCGGAAAATCTCCACAGTCTCGCGTACCACATTGCGGTTGTTACCAAAGACCACACCAAAGATTCGCTCGATCAGACCCATTGACGTGTCCTCGCTTTGAATTGCACTTCTGTAAGGTGATAGCGCGGCGCGATGAATTCCTCCGCCCGCTTGATCCAGCCGCCCTTGCCGCCTGCCCGTGTGCGCGCGTATTTACGGCTGGCAACGCGTCTGTCCGCTATGCGGAAATAATAGTTCCGCCGCGCAATACCGTAGGCGTTCACCATATCATCGGAAGAGGCCCCATAGGCTGCGCGCGCAGCCGCAAGACTCTGTGGCCCCAGCGCACCATCAACGGCCACTGCATACCCCATATCCACCAACAACTGCTGTAGGATTTTCACTGCATTCGCCCCCGCATTGACGTACATATCAAAAACAGTGGCGTGCAAACCCTCCGGAAGCTCCGCAATCAGCGGGCGTGAAAAATAATGCTCCAGAAAAATCTCAATCGCCTGCCCGCGCGTCAGGCGGCGCACGTCTTCCGACGTGATGGTCCCATCGCGGTCCAGATCAAGGCCCAGTCGGCGCATCGTGTGGATCGTCACGCCAAAGTTTGTGGCCCCACCCGGATCGTCAGGGTCATTCACATAGCCGCCTTCGCGGTCCACAATTTCCTGTGCAATCTGCCGGACACTACCCATGGTTTTCCCCTTGTTGTTACGGGGAAATCAGGCCTGAAAATAGTTAACACGCGCTCACCTGAGCGCGCGCCCTCAGCTTTCGGGTTCTTTGTAGACGCCTTGCTCCTTGAGCGCGTCCACAACCTCTTTAGGCATGTAGGTCTCGTCATGTTTTGCAAGAATCTCAGACGCTTCAAAGACGCCGTTGATGTAGCGTCCGGTGCCAACCATGCCCTCGTTCTCGCCGAACAGATCAGGCAACACCCCCGCAAACACCACCGGCACACTTGCGCCACCATCGGTCACCGAGAAACTGATCTTCTCACCCTGCCCACGTTTGAGCGTACCTTCCTCGACCAGCCCGCCGATGCGGAACACCTCTGTTGGTGCGGGCGGCTCCGCCATCACCTGACTGGGCGCGCGGAAAAAGTTGATCCCGTCGCGCATGCCATAGCCAATCAGCGCCGTCGAGCCGATCAGAGCCACAACCGCCACAGCGATCAGCTGGATACGCCTTTGTTTTTTCAGGCTTTTCATTGTAACCTCCCGTAGGTCAAGGGAACAGCGGGGCCATCATTAGCCCCTCTGTCTCATCAATATTTAGCATCAGGTTGGCGTTTTGCAACGCTTGGCCGGACGATCCTTTAGTCAGATTGTCAAGTGCGGCAACCACAATCGCACGTCCCTCGATCCGGTCTCCGCTTACCCCGATGTGGCAGAAGTTGGATCCACGTATGTGCCGCGTTGAAGGTGCCTCACCAAACGGCAGGACTTCTAGGAACGGCTCGGCTTCATAGGCAGATCGCAGCGCGGAATAAATCGCTTGGGGATCGCCTTTCACATAGACTGTCGCCAGAATACCGCGGTTGGCAGGCATCAGATGCGGTGTAAACTGCACTTTCACAGGCCGCCCGGCCAGCGCGGAAAACTCCTGGTCGAACTCGCCCAGATGCCGGTGCGTGCCGCCCAGTGCATAGGCGTGATAGCCCTCGGACAACTCCGCATGCAGCAAATTTTCCTTGAGCGCACGTCCCGCCCCGGAAACAGCACATTTCAGATCAAGGATGATGTCATCCAGATCAATCAGCCCCCCTGTAATCAACGGACGCAGCGCAAACTGACCCGTTGCCGCATTACAGCCAGTGCCCGCAACCAGACGCGCAGTGCGGATCTCCTCGCGGTAGAACTCTGTCAGGCCATAAACTGCCTCGGCTTGCTGCGCCATCGCCGCATGGGTGTTGCCATACCAGCGCTTGTATTCCTCGGGATCGCGTAGCCTGAAATCCGCTGACAGGTCCACGATCTTAAGGTCAGACGGCAGCTGCGCAATCACCTCTTGCGACGTCTTGTGCGGCAGCGCGCAAAAACACAAATCAATGCCGGAAAAGTCGATCTCTTCCATTGTCACCAGATCAGGCAAATCCATGTGGCGCAGATGCGGAAACACTGATGCCATGCTCTGCCCCGCCTTGGAGTTCCCACCTAAAGCTTTGATCTGCATGGAGGAATGTCCGTCAATCAGGCGGATAAGCTCGGCGCCTGTATAACCGGACGCGCCAAGAATTGCGATGTCGTATGTCATCTGAATGGTCCTGAGTAACAATATTGAAGGCAGTCTAGCGCAGGGTCACGCGGCGGTAAACGTAATCTGGCGTCGCAAGAATTGTGTCGCACGGTCACTCACCCGCTTTGAGTTGCCCGTGGTCAGAAACGCTGCCTCGCCCGTGCCGCGTTTATCCGGGTGGCGTTGCAGATAATCGGCAAGGCTCGCCGCGACCAGATCCGCCTGACTGAACACTTTCACATCCGCGCCCAGCGCGTCCTGAAAGGTATCCTTCAAAAGCGGATAGTGGGTGCACCCCAGAATGGCCGCCTGTGGTGACGGCATCTTGCGGCGCAGCGCCTCGACGTGGCTACGCACCAGCGCTTCGGCCAACATCATGTCCCCGTCCTCGATCGCATCCACCACGCCGCCACAGGCCTGCGCCTCCACGTCCACGCCAATCGCGCGGAACGCCAACTCGCGCTGGAATGCGCGCGTGGCCACTGTAGCGGGGGTGGCAAACAGTGCCACATGCTGCACGGACACTTCGCGCGGTGGAGAGTTGTCGCCCCACTGCCGTTCGGTCAGCGCTTCGATCAGGGGTACGAACACGCCCAGCACACGCTTGCGCTCGGGCACCCAGCCCTCCTGCATGCGCCGAAGTGCAGCCGCCGAAGCGGTGTTGCACGCCAGCACAACCAGATCACAGCCCGCATCGAACAGGCGCTGGGTGGCTTCAACGGTCAGATCGTAAATGTCGTCGGGGCTGCGCACGCCATAGGGCGCATTGGCACTATCGGCGAGGTAGATAAACTCCTGATCCGGCAGGCGCGCCTGCACAGCGTCCCAGATTGTGAGACCACCCAAACCGCTATCAAAAATGCCTACCGCCATCCGCGCCTACCGGCGTTTATGCCGGTCCTCAAATTCATATCCCGCTTCAAAGGATTTGAGCGGCTCTGGAGCAAGCTCATACGTTGCTTTGCGCAGGAAATCCATCATCGCTTTTGCGTCTTTGGCCATCGGATCCAGAATATCGCGGCCCAGCGGCTTGCCGATCACCACGCGCACGGGCGTATCCACGCGCGCGCGAAATTGCTGGATCAGCAGACCAAGCCGCAGGGTTGTGTGAACATGACTGGCGATCTGGAACATCCGGCTGGTATGACCGTCGAAGTAAATAGGCAATACAACCGCCTCGGACTTGGCCACCATCCGCGCCGTAAAGCTGCGCCAGTGGGGATCCATCGGCCGCGCCCAAGGCTTGGCGCCTGTGCTGACAGTGCCACCAGGGAAGACCCCGATCGCGCCGCCCTGCCCCAGATAGTCCAACGCATGTCGCCGCGTCTCGAGATTCAGCGCCAGCGCTTCCTTTGTTTCGTCAAAGCTGATCGGTAGCAGATGCCGCTGAACCTGTGGCGCACGGGCGAACACAGAATTGGCCATGATCCTGAAATCTCCGCGCGTTCGCGACAGGACATGCCCCATGACCAGCCCGTCCAGAATACCGTATGGATGGTTCGCGATCATCACCAGCGGCCCATTGCGCGGCACATTCTCCAGCGCACCGCCCGCCACCTCGAGACTCAGCCCGAAGCGGGCCACCATCAAGTCAAAGATATTCGCACCGCACGCCAGCGCCAACTCGCACCCCTGCGCGCGACGCAGCAAGCCAATCCGCCCCGTCGCGTTCTCCATCAACCGGATCAGCGCACGACCGCCCCGTGTCTGCGCACCTTGTGCATAGCTGAGGTCACGTTCGGCGAAGGCGGGCGAGGGCATCATAACCATGTCAGGCTCCTTTGCCCCCGCTATAGTGGCCTTGTGTAACAGCTGTGTTGCGCTATTCCGCTGCGCGGGCCGCAGGTAGACCACCCGCACGGATCACGCCCAACAGTTCCTCGCGCCGCTTGGCCGCCTTTGCCTCGTTCTCCTGTTTGACAGGTCCAAAGCCGCGGATTTGCAGCGGCAGATTTGCCAGCGCCACAATCGCCTCGCGGGTATCGTCATCGAGCTTTGGCAGCACCTCACGCATATCTGCCTCGTATTGCTTGATCAGCGCACGCTCCATCTTCCGTTCAGCAGTGTAGCCGAAGACGTCCAGCGGTGTGCCACGCAAGCTCTTGAGACGCGACATCAGCCGCAACGGGCCTTCCAGCCATGGACCGAATTCGCGTTTCATCGGACGCCCGTTGGGGCCGGTTTTGGACAGCATCGGCGGGGCGAGATTGAAGGACATCTTGAAATCACCCTCGAACTCCGCCTGCGCCTTCTCACGTGAGGACAGCAGCAGCCGCGCCACCTCGTATTCATCTTTGTAAGACAACAGCTTGTGATAGCCCTCCGCTACCGCCGCACGCACGGCCGGGTCTGTGATACCATCCAGCATCTTGGCGTAGCGTTTAACCAGCCCCTTGCCTTGATAGGCCTTCAGGTGATCTTTTCGGCAAGGCCACCACGTTGGGCGTCAGCACACTCTTGGCCTCCGCCGGATAAAGCACTGCCCAGCGCCCGATCTCGAACGCGCGCAGGTTCCGCTCGACGGCGGCGCCGTTCAGGCGGATCGCGTCCTGCACCGCCTCCAGCGTCAGCGGGATCAGCCCGCGCTGCCACGCCGCGCCAAAGATCATCATGTTGGAGTAGATCGAGTCGCCCAGAGTTGCTTTCGCCAGATCGGACGCATCAAACATCGACAGCTTATCCTTCAGCCGCGCCTCCAGCGCCAGCTCCAGCCGATCAAACGGCATCTTGAACTCGGTGTCACGGGTGAAATCGCCTGTGATGATCTGGTGGCTGTTCACCACAGCACCCGTGCGTCCGGTCGAGGTGAGACCCAGCGTCTTGTTCCCGCCCGATGTGACCAGATCGCCGCCAATCAGCGCGTCACATTCACCCGTGGCCACACGAATCGCCGAGATGTCCTCGGGACGTTCGGACAGTCGGCAATGGATACTGACCGCCCCGCCCTTCTGCGCAAGCCCAGCCATCTCCATCATGCCCGCGCCTTTGCCGTCAATCTGCGCGGCCTGCGCCAGTACGGCACCGATGGTCACAACACCCGTGCCACCGACACCGGTAATCACCACGTTGTAGGTGCCTTTGATCGCAGGCAGTTCAGGCATCGGCAGATCGGGGATTTTCACCTCTGTCGTGGGATCTTTGCGGATCTTCGCCCCTTCCAGCGTCACGAAGGACGGGCAGAACCCGTTCACGCAGGAGAAATCCTTGTTACACGACGACTGGTCAATCGCGCGCTTGCGACCCAGTTCGGTTTCCGCAGGCACGATGGAGACACAGTTTGACTGTACGCCGCAGTCACCGCAGCCTTCGCAGACGTCCGTGTTGATGAACATCCGCTTGTCGGGATCAGGGAACAGCCCACGCTTGCGGCGACGGCGTTTCTCAGCAGCACAGGTCTGGATATAGACGATGGCGCTAACGCCCTCCACCTTCGCCAGACGGTCCTGCACGTTCATAAGCTCCGCACGCTCATGCACCGGCGTGCCCTTGAAGGCGGCGAAATCGACATCCTCTTTTTCGTCATAGACGACTTCGAGCTGCTTGATCCCCATCGCCTTCAGTTCGGCCACGATGCGGGCCGCGTCCAGATCGCCTTCGTTGTGTTGGCCGCCGGTCATGGCCACGGCGTCGTTATAAAGGATCTTATAGGTGATGTTCGTCTTGGCAGCGATGGCCGCACGGATGGCCTGCACACCCGAGTGGTTGTACGTTCCGTCACCCAGATTCTGGAAAACATGCGGCGTGTTGGAAAACGGAGCCTCTCCGATCCAGTTGGCGCCTTCGCCCCCCATATGGGTAAAGCCGTAGGTCGCGCGGTCCATCCATTGCACCATGAAGTGGCACCCGATGCCCGCATAGGCACGGCTGCCCTCAGGCACTTTGGTGGAGGAGTTATGCGGACAGCCCGAACAGAAATACGGCAACCGCCCCGCCAGCTCTTCGGCGTTGTCCGCGCGCTTGGCCTCTGCCAGATCGGACAGCCCCTTGCGGATGCCATCCGTACCGCGTCCTTCTTCGCACAGGACATTGCCCAGCTTTTCCGCGATATCGACCGGATCAAGCGCCCAGCGCGCCGAAAAGAATTCCTCGCCATTCTTGCGCCCGCCATAGACGCGGTGGCGCATATCATCGTCAAACAACGCCTCCTTGATCTGCACCTCGATCAGCTTGCGCTTTTCCTCGACCACCACGATCAGGTCCAGATCCTCAGCCCAGTCATGGAAACCCTTCATGTCCAGCGGCCAGACCTGTCCGACCTTATAGGTCGTGATCCCCAGCCGCTCCGCCTCATCCGCGTCAATGTTCAGCAGGCTAAGTGCGTGCACCAGATCCAGATAATTCTTACCCGCAGCTACAAAGCCGATTTTCGCACCGCGCTTGCCCCAGACGCGCTTGTCTATCCCGTTTGCATTTGCAAACGCTTCAGCAGCGTAGCGTTTGTAGTCGATCAGCCGCGCCTCCTGCGCAATCCGCTCGTCCACCAGCCGGATGTTCAGCCCACCGTCGGGCATCTTGAAATCAGGGGTCACAAATTGCAGCCGGTGCGGATCACCATCAACTACCGACGTCACCTCAACCGTATCCTTCATGGTCTTGAGACCAACCCAAAGCCCTGAATAGCGAGACAGTGCCCAGCCATAAAGACTGTAGTCCAGTATTTCCTGCACGCCTGCTGGCGACAGTACCGGCATATAGGCGTCCACCATCGCGAAATCAGACTGGTGTAGCACCGTAGAGGATTCGCCCGTATGGTCGTCCCCCATCGCCATGATCACGCCGCCGTGCTTGCTGCTGCCCGCCATATTCGCATGGCGCATCACATCGCCCGAGCGGTCAACCCCCGGTCCCTTGCCATACCACAGACCGAACACACCGTCGTACTTCCCCTCGCCGCGCACTTCCGCTTGTTGCGCCCCCCACAGGGCGGTCGCTGCAAGATCCTCGTTTAACCCGGCCTGAAAGATGACCTGATGCTGGGCCAACTGCTTTTCCGCACGCATCATCTGCATGTCCACCGCGCCCAGAGGCGATCCGCGATAACCGGTCACCAGGCCCGCAGTATTCAGCCCCGCCGCCTTATCTCGCGCGGCCTGCATCATCATCACGCGCACCAGCGCCTGCGTGCCATTCAGCAGCACGGGGCTTTTGCCGAGGTCAAAACGGTCATTCAGTGAAATCTTTTGCGTCGTCATGGCATCCCTCCCAAGAAACCAGCGGGCCGTTTAGCCCACAAGAACATGCATCATTTAGCAGCACAATAGGTCACAAAAGCTGACCTGTATAGCATCTTATCCGCTCTTGGCAAAATTCCCCGCCGCTAGGGGCTGTGCCGAGAGGGTAAATACGTTAAAAGACACATCAATCAGGGAGACATATCATGGATTGGGACAAACTGCGGATTTTCCACGCGGTTGCGGACGCTGGGTCGCTGACTCATGCGGGGGATAAATTGAATCTGTCACAATCCGCTGTAAGCCGTCAGGTGCGCGGACTGGAGGAGCAGTTGAACACCAATCTGTTCCACCGTCACGCACGCGGGCTGATTCTCACCGAGCAGGGCGAGTTGCTGTTTGACGCCACACGCGCGATGTCCAAACGCCTCGACGCCGCCGCCGCACGTATCCGCGACAGTGAGGAAGAAGTATTCGGCGAATTGCGCGTGACCACCACCACCGGCTTCGGCACCTTGTGGCTGGCCCCGCGCCTGTCCAAACTCTACGACAAATACCCCGACCTCAAGGTGGACCTCATGCTTGAGGAACGCGTCCTGGACTTGCCGATGCGCGAGGCCGATGTGGCCATCCGCCTCAAGGAGCCGTCACAGGCCGATCTGGTCCGTAAACGCCTGATGACCGTGCGCATGTGCCTCTACGCCAGTTCGAGCTATCTGGAAGCCAACGGCACACCAGAACAGCTGGAAGATTTCTCCAGCCACAGACTGATCTGCCAGAACACCGGAAGTGATCAGGTGGGCGCAGGGCTGCATCTGATCCAGCAGCTGATGATGTACGACATCCGCTCCCTGCTGACCGTCAATAACTATTTTGGTGTCTTGCAGGGCGTGCTTAACAACCTCGGCATCGGCGTGTTGCCGGATTATCTGTTACAGGACTTCCCAGATCTGGTCCGTGTCCTCCCCGAGATCGAATCTGCCGATGTGCCGGTTTTCCTCGCTTACCCCGAGGAATTGCGCCAGTCCAAACGCGTGGCGGCCTTCAAGGAGTTTGTGCAGGAAGAAATTATCAATTTCCGCAAGCAGCAAAAGGACGGCTAGGTGCCGCAGCAGCAGCCATGCGCCGAACGCATAGCGGACATGCTAAGGCGCGTGTGGAATCTGCCTTGATTATAAGCAGGGTGCGTCTTAATTGACCCGTATAAGGATTGAAACGCTTCGGCGCATCGCCTTATACCTCCCTGTTGGACTTGGCCGGGCCTTTGTGCCCGGTCTTTTTTTGTCCTGTCGGGTCTTGAGAACTCGCACGCTCAAACCGCAAACAGCACTTCCCCCCCGCACGCTCCTGCCCTAAGAGAGACCCCAAGTTTTATCGCCTTCGGGGAGCGTCACCATGTCAGAACCAGCCATCACCCAGGACATCATTTCCGCACACGGGTTAAGCGACAGTGAATATCAGACCGTTCTCGACCTGATCGGCCGCACCCCCACATTTACCGAGCTGGGGATCTTCTCGGCCATGTGGAACGAGCATTGCTCCTACAAATCCTCCAAGAAGTGGCTGCGCACCCTGCCCACGGACGGCCCGCAAGTCATCTGCGGTCCGGGCGAGAACGCAGGCGTTGTCGATATCGGTGATGGTCAGGCCGTGGTCTTCAAGATGGAGAGCCACAACCACCCCTCCTACATCGAGCCCTACCAAGGCGCGGCCACGGGCGTGGGCGGCATCCTGCGCGATGTCTTTACCATGGGCGCACGCCCCATCGCGGCAATGAACTCCCTCAGCTTTGGCGAGCCAAGCCATCACAAAACCCGTCAACTGGTGCACGGCGTGGTCGCCGGTGTCGGCGGTTACGGCAACTGCTTCGGCGTACCCACAGTGGGCGGCGAAGTCCGCTTTGACAAAGCCTACAACGGCAACTGTCTGGTCAATGCCTTCGCCGCAGGACTGGCCGATGCAGACAAGATTTTCTACTCCGCCGCCTCCGGTGTCGGCATGCCTGTCGTCTACCTCGGCGCGAAAACAGGCCGTGACGGTGTCGGCGGTGCCACGATGGCCTCCGCTGAATTCGACGACACGATCGAGGAAAAGCGCCCAACCGTTCAGGTCGGCGATCCCTTCACCGAAAAACGCCTGATGGAAGCGACGCTTGAGCTGATGGCCACCGGCGCTGTGATCTCCATTCAGGATATGGGTGCTGCGGGTCTGACCTGCTCGGCCGTCGAGATGGGCGACAAGGGCAACCTAGGCGTCATTCTCGATCTGGAGAAAGTACCGGTCCGCGAGGTCAACATGACGGCCTATGAAATGATGCTGTCGGAATCGCAAGAACGTATGCTCATGGTCCTGCGCCCAGAGTTGGAAGCCCAAGCCAAAGCCGTCTTCGACAAATGGGACCTCGATTTCGCCATCGTGGGCGAGACCATCGCCGAGGACCGCTTCCTCATCCGCCTGAATGGCGAGATCAAAGCGGACCTGCCGCTCAAGGCGCTCTCCGGCACCGCACCCGAATATGACCGCCCATGGGTGGAAACACCCGCCGCAGAGCCCCTCACAGACGCCCCAACAATCGACCCCGTCGCAGGCCTCAAGGCGCTGCTGGCCTCGCCAAACTACGGCAGCAAGGCCTGGGTATTCGAGCAGTATGACACGATGGTCATGGGCGACAGCGCCCGCACGCCGGGCTGGGGTGCAGGCATCATCCGCGTGCATGGGACAGACAAGGCGCTTGCCTTCACCTCCGACGTCACACCGCGCTACGTCAAGGCAAACCCCGTGGAGGGTGGCAAACAGGCGGTGGCCGAGGCCTACCGCAACCTTACCGCCGTGGGTGCGACACCACTCGCGACCACCGACAACCTCAACTTCGGCAACCCGGAAAAGCCCCAGATCATGGGCCAGTTTGTCGGCGCCATCAAAGGCATCGGAGAAGCTGTGGCCGCCCTCGGTATGCCCATCGTCTCCGGCAACGTCTCGCTCTATAACGAAACAGACGGCTCCGCGATTCTGCCCACACCCACCATTGGTGCAGTAGGTCTGCTCAAGGCGTCCACGGATATCATCGGCTTTGACGTGTCGCCCGGCCATGTCGCCCTGCTGCTGGGCGAGACATCGGGTCATCTTGGCCAGTCCGCCCTACTCGCCGAAGCTTTTGGCCGCATCGAGGGCGATGCCCCCCATGTCGATCTCGCGCTCGAAGCCGCGCACGGCGATTTCATCCGTGCCAACCACACAGCCATCGCCGCCTGCACGGATCTGTCCGACGGCGGTCTGGCGCTGGCGGCCTTCGAGATGGCAAACCACGCAAAGCTCGGAATGGCACTAGAGACAGAAGACACAGCAAAGCTCTTCGGAGAAGACCAGGCCCGCTATCTGATTGCCGCAACGCCACAAAACGCAGCCGAGCTCCTGTCAGCCGCTACCGCTGCCGGCCTCTCGCTCACCCAAATCGGCACCTTCGGCGGCGACACGCTGTCCTTCGGAACTTCGTCCGCGCAACTTTCCGACCTCGCCACGCTCTACACTGGCAGCTTCGCGCAAACGGTGACCTGAGCCCGCTTCTTCATTTTGCCGAAAAACTCCGGGGGTGCCGTGCCTCCGGCACAGCAGGGGGCTGGCCCCCTCAAGCACTCTCGATCATGCGCATCAGCCGCGCCTTTTCGCCAACATCATCAGGATGTGATATAGCGGCCGCCAGAGCCTCCAGCGATTCAATCGAGTGCCCCGCGCGAAAGCTGTCCACATGGGGCAGCATCGCGCGGATGCCTGCTGCCTTTGGCGCAAACCCGTCCCAGCGCAGCAGCGGATTAAGCCATATCACCCGCCGCGCCGACAGGTGCAACCGCTGCATCTGACGCGCAAGTGCTGCCGGGTCATCGCGGTCCAGCCCGTCGGTGATCAGCAACACCACCGCCCCCTGCCCCAGCACCCGTCGTGACCAGTCGCGGTTGAAACTCTCCAGTGACTGACCGATGCGCGTGCCACCCTCCCAATCCTGCGCCTGCGCCCCCGCAGCCTTGAGCGCCGCATCCACGTCACGGGTGCGCAAATGACGGGTGATATTGGTCAATTGCGTGCCGAAGGTGAACGCATGCACCTGCGCCCAGCCCGCGCCGCGTTCATTGGCAACCGCATGCAGGAAGTGCAGGATCAGCCGCGAATACTGGCTCATCGACCCCGAGATATCGCAAAGCACCACCAGGTTGGGCCAGCGGTCTTTCGGTTTCTTGAGCGACAGCGCCGTCATCTCGCCGCCCTGCCGGAGCGCTGCGCGCAAGGATCGCGCCGCGTCCACCCGACCTTGGCCGAAGCTCGCCGCACTGCGCCGCGACGGCAGCGGCTTGATCGGCAGCTTGAGCCGCGCCATCATGCGCTTGGCCTCGGCCACCTCCGCAAGGCTCATCAGTTCAAAATCCAGCGTCTTAAGACGCTCGGAACTGGACATCGTAAGCGAGGCGTCCACTTCGATGAGTGTTTCCTCCTCTCGCTCTTCCTCCGCCTCGTCCTTTGGCGGCGCCTCGGCCCCGTCCAGCAATGCCTCCGCCGCGCGTTTCTCTGCCGCCTGTGCGGGGCGCTCTTCCTGCACCCCGCGGATCGCGGGCAGCATAGCGGCCATCATATGCTCCAGATACCGCGGATCACGCCAGTAGAGGCGGAAAAGCTGCGCGAAGATGCGGGCGTGTTCGGGGCGGTTCACGAAACAGGCATGCAGGGTCCAGTAAAAATCCCGTTTTTCAGTGAACCCTGCCGCCTCCACCGCGCGGATCGCGTCGATCACCCGCCCCGGCCCGATGGGCAGCCCCGCACGGCGCAGCGCCCGCGCGAAGTGCGTGATGTTACCCGCAAGGCGCGGCGTGTCAGGGAGTGCGAGGGGCGCGTATTCAGCCATTCAGAGTGCCTGTACGGGTAGATAGGGCAGGATTGAGTTTAAAGGGCACAATGAAGATACCCGTCATGGCTCAAGGCTGGCGCGCGCTTCGTCCAGCAGGCGCTTGGCCTCGGATCCCTGGAGCTTGGCAATGTCATCCTGGTATTTCAGCACGGCACCCAGCGTATCCGCGATGACCTCGGGGCTGAGGGTCAGCACATCAAGCGCCAGCAGACATTTGGCCCAGTCGATGGTTTCGGCCACGCCGGGCTTTTTAAACAGATCCTCGGTGCGAAGCCGTTGGACAAAGGCCACAACCTCGCGGCTGAGCGCTTCTGCGGCTTCGGGTGCTCGGGCAGTGAGGATCTCCATCTCGCGCTCGAAATCGGGATAGTCCACCCAGTGATAGAGGCAGCGGCGTTTGAGCGCGTCATGAACCTCACGGGTGCGGTTGGAGGTAAGGATGACGATGGGCGGCTCGGGCGCTTTGATCGTGCCCATTTCAGGGATGGTGACCTGAAAATCGCTGAGCGCTTCAAGCAGAAACGCCTCGAAGGGCGCATCGGTGCGGTCCAGCTCGTCGATCAGCAGCACCGGCGCGCCATTCTCGTCGGGACGTAACGCTTGCAGCAGGGGCCGCTCGATCAGGAACTCCTCGCTGAAAAGCTCTGCGTTGAGCGCCTTGCGGTCCGCCCCCCCGGTGGCCTCGGCCGTGCGGATCGCAACCATCTGCGCGGCAAAGTTCCATTCATAGACTGCCGTTGAAGCATCCAGCCCTTCGTAGCATTGCAACCGGATCAGGCGACGGCCCATCGCGGCGGCCAGCGCCTTGGCGATCTCGGTCTTGCCCACGCCCGCCTCGCCTTCCAGAAACAGCGGGCGGCCCAGCTTGAGGCTGAGAAAAACCACAGTTCCCAATGCGCGCCCGCAGACATAGCCCTGATCTGCCAGCATCTTTTGCACTGCATCTATGGATGAAATATCGGTCATCTGTCGCTCCCCCGCTTCTGACCGCTACACAAGGCCATTGCCACGCACGGGGGTCAAGCCGCCATTGGTCGTATTGATAGATATGTCACGTCGCACCATACCCCTGCCGCTCGCAGATTGACGCAATTGCTGCTAAATGCCATCCTGTTAAGGAGCAAAAAAGAGGTTTCGGGCCAAACTGGCACCGCGACCCTGTTAACGAGGCGAAGATGTTATATCCCCAACAAGCGGCATGGGACGGATATGTCCATGGCGCATGATCTGAAAATCACAGCCGTCACTTGCGTGAAGAACGAGGGACCGTTCCTGCTGGAATGGATCGCATATCACCAGTGCATCGGCGTCACCGATTTTTTGTTTTACTCCAACGATTGCGACGACGGTACCGACACGCTGCTGGACGCGCTGGCAGAGCAGGGTCATCTACGCCACCTGCCCAATCCCGCAGAAGGACGCAATTACCAGATGGAGGCGTTGAAGGACGCAAAAAAGCAAGACATCGTTAGCCAGGCAGACTGGGTCTGGATCGCAGATGTGGATGAATTTCCGAACATCCAGGTGGGCGATCACAGTTTATCCGCCTTGATCGAAGCCTGTGGTAATCCGCAAGCCATCAGCCTGAACTTCCAGTTTTTCGCCAACGACGGGATAGAGGCGTATCAGGACCGTCCCGTGATCGGCCAGTTCACCCGTTCGCACAATCCCGATCTTTGGTGCGGGGAGGCCGCGATCGAGGTTAAGTCCCTCATCCGGCAGGACTTTCCATTGCAGTATTATGGCGCGCATAGGCCGTTCTTCCAGCCCAAAGTCAAGAAGAAGCAGCGCCCCAGCTGGACAGATGGCGCGGGACGCCCTGTGCCGCATCGCTTTTTGGTGGCCGCCAATCCGCGCCGCATCCGCCGCTTTCCAGCCGGCGGTGCGCGGACGTTTGCAACACTCAATCACTATGCCCTGCGCAGCCTGGACAGCTATCTTGTCAAGAACGATCGGGGTGACGTGAACCGCGAGAACCGCGTGTTTGACGACACCTACTGGCGCGAGCGCAACGATCCCGCGTGGGAGGACACCTCGATCCAGCGGCACCTGCCTACCGTCACCGCGAAGATGGACAGGCTGAAGGCGCAAAGTAACATCCGCGCGCTGCACGAGGCCTGCGTCACCGCCCATATCGCGCGCCGCGATGCGCTGCTGGAGCAAGAGGACTACCGAAAGATGCGCGCGCAGCTGCGGGCAGCGTCCACCCTGCCCCCGCAGGAAGAAGCGATGCTGCGGGATCTGGGCCTGTTGGAGGGGCTGGCGTGAGCGGCCTACGGGTTGTCAATCTGGGCCTCCCCAAAACCGGCACCACGTCGTTGGCGCGGGCGCTGAAGATGGCGGGATTTCGCGTGGCTGATCACCGCATTCGCCCGCGCCAGACAGAAGTGGAGATGCTCAAAGACGCCTTCGTCGCGGATATTCTTTATCAGGGGTATTTCCAAAGCGGCGATCCGGCAGAATTCTTCGCGGATTTCACCGCCCTGACCGAGCTGAGCTGCCTGCGCAAAGGTAAATCGCTCTGGCCGCAAATGGATTACGCGATCATCGACGCGATCCGGCGCAACAATCCCGATGTGCGTTTCCTCGCCTCGCGGCGCGACAGCTGGGATGTCTCGCAATCCATGCTCGCGTGGTCCGATCTGGGCACCGACAGGCTTCATGCCGCGGACATCCCCGGCTTGCCCGAAGGCTACGGCGAAACCTCGCGCGAGCGAGTTCAGTGGATCGATGCGCATTACGCCCATCTCAATGCGATCTTTGCGGGCGATCCCGCCTATCTGGAATACGACGTGACAGAGCCGGGCTCCCACGCGGCGGTGGCGGCACATCTGGAAGTTGACCTGCCCTGGTGGGGTCAGGCCAACGCAAATACGGAACACAGGGCGGGCTAATGCGAATATACCTCCACATCGGTCCGGAAGAAGCCAGCGCCGCGCGCATCCAGTCCGTTCTATCGAATAAACGGGCGGACCTGCTGGACCAGCGTATTCTCTATGCCCGCAGCCCTGGCAACAAGAACCATACAAGACTGTTCATGGCAGCCACCGATCCCGGCCATGTGGATCCGCTTCGGTTCAACCGCGGCTATATCACTCCGTTGAAACAGGCCACTCTGCGCGACAGTGTTGTTAGGGACCTGACCCGTGAAGTCGCACAGCACACGCCTGACGTGCTGATCCTGTCGTGCACCCAATTGGGCAACAGCCTGCGCAGCAAAACCGAGCTGGCGCGGCTGCGAGATATGCTGTCGCCTTTGTCCGAGGATATCCGCATCGTCGCTCATGTGGATATGCCAACCCGCATGCTGGCCCGCGCCTACGATGCCCAAATTCTGGAGGGTCGTGGCCTGAGCCTTCAGGCCGAGCTAGATCTGGCAGGCACCGACAGCTGGTGGCAAGCCGCACTGGACGCGACACCCCAGATCGACCCTGCCGCCGGTGTCTTTGCAGAGACCCAATCGCCCAATCACTGGCTGGACCTGCCCGCACTTGTCAACTTTTGGGAGGAGGCCTTCGGCGCAGGCAACGTGGCGCTGCACAGCTATGACGCAAACCGCTTTGCCTCCGCGGAGGTGACTGAAGACATCACGAGCGCCTTCGGAATCGCGCAAGGGTTAGGCAAGGCGGAAGAGATGGTCTATCCCGCCCCCACCTCCGAGGCGGCACTGGCGCGGGGCCGACAGCTCAACGCGCTGATCCTCAAGGTACTGGCCAGCCGCCAGCGCATCCTGCCACGCCACATGTGGCGTGGATTTGTTCAGGAGGTGGCCGTAGACGGCCCGCCTGTGGATCTGGCCAGCCTGCATCCCGTCACCCGCCATTTCGCGCCCGGCCTCAAGACGCTGCTGAAACAGCACCCCGGACTGCATACCGACACCTTCAAGGGACCGCGCGCCAAGGGGCGCTGGGCCGAGGCCGATCCCCTGTTCGGGTTCCGCCCATCCCAATATCTGCTGGGCTTCATGTGGCGCATCGACAAGGCGACGCGGCAGGAACAGCGCAAGCGCGCCGAGGATCTGGCCCGTCTTGCAGGCGCAGTGGAAGGCGCCCCCGAACCGCTACCAAACCTCGAGACAGCTGTAGAAGCACCTCCGCGCAGCGAAGCCGACGCCCCCGACGGGCTGAGCGCCACTGCGCGCAAACTCATGCCGCCGCTAGCCGTGCAGAACTTCGAGCAGCTGCGCAACTCCTCCTTTGCACCGCATAACAAACTGGGATCGGTCAACGAGGAAGAACAGGCCGCGCCCTACACACCCATCACTCCGCGCGATTTGCCTGCAGGCAATTCCGGCAACGTCATCGTCGGATGCATGAAAAACGAGGCACCATATATCGTTGAGTGGGTCGCCTACCACCGCGCCATGGGGATCGATAACTTCCTGATCTACACCAATGGCTGCGAGGACGGCACGAGCGAAATTCTCGACCGCCTTCAGGAAATGGGCGTGCTCCAGCACCGCAACAACGACGGTTGGAAAGGAAACTCTCCCCAACAATACGCGTTAAACCAGTCGCTGGAAGAACCGGTAATAAATAACGCCGAATGGATCATCCACATCGACGTGGACGAATTTATGAACGTGCGCTGCGGCAACGGCACAGTGCAGGATTTTCTTGCGCGCGTACCCGATGCAACCAACATCGCCATGACGTGGCGGATGTTCGGCCACAACGGCGTCACACAGCTCAACAATGATTTCGTCATCGACCAGTTTGATGCCTGCTCTCCCAAATTCTGCCCCAAGCCGCATACGGTTTGGGGTTTCAAGACGATGTTCAAGAACATCGGCGCCTACGAGAAAATCTCGTGTCACCGTCCGAACAAACTGCAGGACGAATTCGAGAAGACCGTAAAATGGGTCAACGGCTCGGGCAATGACATGACCAAGGATGTTGCAAAAAACGGCTGGCGGTCCTCCAAGAAGAATGTGGGCTTTGATTTGTTGCAGCTCAACCACTATGCGCTGCGCTCGGCCGAGAGTTTCCTGATCAAACGCCAGCGTGGCCGCGCCCTGCATGTGGACCGCTCGATCGGGATCAACTACTGGATCCGCATGGACTGGTCAGACTGCCGCGACATCACGATCCAGCGCAACTCCGCCCGCCTGAAACTGGAATACAACCGCCTGATGGAGGATGACATTCTGCGCGGCTGGCAGGAAAAAGGCAGTCAGTGGCACCGCGCCAAGGCAGCCGAGTTGCACGAAAACCCCGAATTCGCCGACCTCTACCGCGATGCATTGGCCGTAAAGCTGACCCCGACCGAGCGGGTGGCCTATGCACTGGCGCTGGACATGGAAAGCTGATGCCAACTACGCCCTCCCATCTGGCGGTCCTGTGCGTCCGCAATGAGGGGGCGTTCCTTCTGGAATGGCTAGCCCACCACCGCGCAGTGGGCTTTGACAGCTTTCTGGTCTTTTCGAACGACTGTCAGGATGGCACCGACAACATGCTGGACCGCCTCTCAGAGATGGGCCTGCTGACCCACATCCGCAACGATGGCCCCTATGACAAGGGCGGCATCCAGTTCACCGCGCTCAAAGCGGCCGCCAAACATGATCTGGTGCATCAGGCGCAGTGGATTCTGCCACTGGACGTGGATGAATTCGTCAACATCCACTGCGGCGATCACACGCTGGACGCCCTGCACGCGGCCATCCCCGACGCAACAGCCATCACCCTGACATGGCGGCTGTTCGGTGCGGGCGACCACGTCCGCTATACGGACACCCCCGTGCTCGATACCTTCACCTGCGCTGCCCCGGCCGTGATGTACTGGCCCTGGCGCGCAGCGATGTTCAAAACCCTCTACCGCAATGACGGCACCTACAACAAACCCGGCGTCCACCGTCCTCGCGACATCAATCCGGACAAAATCGCACAAGCCCGCTGGTTCGATGGCAACGGCGCGCCCCTGCCAGACCAATTCGTGAAAAAGCGGATCTTTTCCAACTTCGGTCAGGACAATTACGGGCTGGTCCAACTCAACCACTACCCTCTGGGCGCGATGGAAAGCTATGTGGTGAAAGCCGACCGCGGCCGCGCGGTGCACAGTGACCATCTGCTGGGCCTCGACTATTGGGTGGAGCGGAATTTCAACACCGATGAAGATACCAGCATCCAGAGCCTCGCTGCCCCGCGCGCAGATGCGCTGGTGGCGCTCAAATCTGATCCGGTGCTTGCACAATGCCACACGGACGCAGTCGCATGGCGCAGCGCGCGGTTTGACGCGCTCTTACAACAAGAACCGTTTCGCGCACTCTTCGGACGGCTTATGATGGCCCCCCCCTCGCGCCCTGTTTCCCAGAGGGCTGCGCAATTCATGGTCCACCACGCAAATCTGGCGCGCAGGTCAGCCCCAGACGCATTCTGACCGCCCCCCAGAAAATAGCGCGCATTTTCCGCAATTTTGCCCCATTGCGCTGCCATCCTTACCCGTGAACCTGCATGCACCACATGCCATGCGGGACAGATGAGGATGCACAGATGGCAGATGACAGTCTGAATTTCGACACGTCCCTTGCGGGCATGAAAAAGGCGGACTGGCTGGCCGCTATAGAAGAACTGTGCGACGAGGACGGCTATTTCGAGCGTTTGGGCAAGCGTCACTTTTCCGCCTTCATCGAGAGATCAGAAACTCTTCTGGTAACCTTCGAGACGCTTCAGGGTATTCCGGCACTCTCGTCGTTGGCCCAGCCTCTGGGATGGGAAATGATGCTGGAGCATAACTGGTCCAGCCTGTGCATCGCTTCCAACGGCGACACGTGGTTTCGCGATGCATCCGTCTACGGATATTTTGACCGTCTGATCGACGATGGATTCTTTGATGATTTCGAGCAGGTTATTTTCTACGGCGCGGGTCCCTGCGCCTATGCTGCTGCCGCCTATTCCGTCGCAGCGCCCGGATCCCATGTGCTGGCGGTCCAGCCACAAGCAACTCTGGATCCCCGCGTGACTGAATGGGACGACCGGTTCACCACCATGCGCCGCACCGATTTCACCACCCGCTACGGCTATGCGCCCGACATGCTCGACGGTGCGCAGTCGGCCTATGTGGTCTATGACCCGCGTGAGACATTCGACGCGATGCACGCCGCTCTTTTCACCCGCCCCAATACCCGTAAACTGCGGCTGCGATTTATGGGTGACGCCATCCAGACCGACTTGCTGGAGATGGAGCAACTTTCACAGCTACTGCTGGCCATTGCGAACGATAGTCTGGATGATCTGGCCTTTGCCCGGATGATGCGCGCACGGCGGGACCATCCACCCTATCTTCGCAATCTGTTGGCCGCACTTGACGGAGAGGGCAGAGAGACGCTGTCACTGACATTGGCACGCAATGTAACCGCTCGGATGGACGCACCCCGGTTTGCCCGCAGACTGGCTGCTACCAGTAAAAACAGCGACACAGAAGACTAGCGCGCCTTCCCGCAGCATGCTAGCACGCGGATATGACACAAACACTCACGGTCCGCCGTCCTGATGACTGGCACCTGCACCTGCGCGACGGCGACATGCTGCGCGCTGTGCTGCCACATACCTCCCGACATTTCGCCCGCGCGATTATCATGCCCAATCTGGTGCCGCCCGTGGTTACGGCCGCCGATGCCCGCGCTTACCGCGACCGGATCATTGCCGCGGTCCCGCAGGGCGATGATTTTACCCCTTTGATGACCCTCTATCTGACCGAAGACACAGACCCTGCCGATGTTGCCGCGGCCCACGCCGAAGGTCTGATCACCGCGGTCAAGCTCTACCCCGCAGGAGCCACCACTAATTCCGCCTCCGGTGTCAGCAACTTCGAAAACGTGGCCAAAGTACTAGAGAAAATGGCCGAAATCGGCCTGCCGCTGTGCACCCACGGCGAAGTCACAGATCCGTCCGTTGATATCTTTGACCGCGAAGCCGTGTTTATCGACCGTGTGCTCGATCCGATCCGCCGCGCCCATCCCGGCCTGCGCGTGATTATGGAACATATCACCACATCACAGGCCGCGGACTATGTCCGCGCCAATGACACAAACCTTGGCGCCACAATCACCACACACCACCTTGTGATCAACCGCAACCACATCCTCGCCGGTGGCATCAAGCCGCATTACTACTGCCTGCCCGTGGCCAAACGCGAGGAACACCGCCTCGCTCTGCGCAAAGCGGCCACATCCGGCGATCCGCGTTTCTTCCTTGGCACCGATTCCGCTCCGCATACGGATGCGAACAAACTGCTGCCCTGCGGCTGTGCGGGCTGCTTTACCGCACCCAACACGATGTCGATCCTCGCAGAAGTGTTTGAACAGGACGGCGCGCTCGACAAGCTTGAGGCCTTCACCTCGCTCAACGGACCCGCGTTCTATGGCCTGCCCGCCAATGAGGACACCGTCACACTGGTGCGCGAAGACGCAACATTCCCGCCCCACATCGACACGCCCGAAGGGCCCGTCACGGTCTTTGATCCGCAGATGGAACTGCATTGGACCGCCTGACTTCATTG
>Ga0163216_101070_pt1 | contig 22154 bp, 21 predicted proteins | sample SynspAceP_FD_167610 | JGI IMG/M metagenome (GOLD analysis project Ga0163216, IMG submission 167610) | Saline lake microbial communities from Ace Lake in Antarctica - Synechococcus sp. Ace-P (Illumina Assembly) | ecosystem: Environmental > Aquatic > Non-marine Saline and Alkaline > Saline ...
TGGTCGTCGCTTGCTTGTGAAGATGGATCAGCATGGCAGCACCCCGTTCTGAATGTCCCTCAGAACCGATCTTGCCATGAAAAATGCAGATCGCCGAGGGTCAATGTGATCATCAGGGATGGAACATGAACGTACAGGCGGACATTTGTAGGGTGACCATCGGCTACAACTTCTATTTGGCAATCGGTCCCGTAGTCCCTGCGGTCGCCTCCCTGAAAAACAAAGTCGCTACTCTGCGCGATCAGCGCCTGAAACGCCGCTTCTGTTTCATCTTCCAATGCGTGGTTGCGATCGCGTTTGGGTAGATCATCAAACGAACTCACATCATTTCCTTTCTGCGTGCCTACGGAAGTACGACTTTGGACGCAGCCTTGTGGTCGCCTGCATAGAAATTTCTAAAATAGACTACTGATTGCCGCCACGACCTTTTGCACCTCGGCGGAATGTAGTTTGAGACACACTGCAGTCCTCTGCCAATCGAGCAATGCTGCATGATGTCACGAAAGGCCGGTTCGGGAAAGCTGCGGCGCAGCGATGGCCAGTATAGCGAATGACGGCAATGGGCCGGTCACGTCAAGAAGGACGACCAAAGTCCGCAGTTTTTGCGACGCCTGCTTCCTGTGCATAGCTGACATCTTTGCAACGCGCCGCGAAAGGTCGAGACCGCCTCCAAGTTTGGTTGCATTTGATTGCGCGGTGACGTTGAGCGATTACTTTCGGCATGTCGTCAGCATTGTTCTTGTCAACGCCTGGTCAACCCGCGAACGCAGTTTTGAGCACTAAGTAAGCTGTCTCAATCCGTCGAAACCCGGGAAATCACAGCGAATAAGTTCGAGCTATCAAAAGCTTGTCGGCTAAGTGTCTGATTTCGTTAACTTATTGGAATCGTTGGATTATAGGCTCATAACCTGAAGGTCGTAGGTTCAAATCCTACTCCCGCAACCAAGAAACTGCGTTAATTCAAACGCTTAAAGCCCGACCTAATCAGTCGGGCTTTTACTTGTGCAGTTCTTGTCAACGCCTGGTCAACGTTTGACGAGTCCCCCCTGTTTGTGATGCCGAACAGAGGGTGAGATGCTGGCGGGGATGCTCGTTACTGTGAGCGAAGCCACTCATCGAGCTTTGAACAGCGGCTTCGCCCCGAGACATTCTTTACCCCGATTGCGACGGCCTTCTTCTGGCCGACCAGCACGACCAGCTTCTTGCCGCGGGTCACGCCTGTGTAGATCAGGTTACGCTGCAGCATGGCATAGTGCTGGGTCATTACCGGAATGACCACGGCGGGATATTCCGAGCCTTCTCGCTCATGACTTGCACAGCATCGGTGCCATAGGTCTTGAATATCCGGACCGCCCGAGCCGTGCCCACGCCGTTCTCGTGCAGGAAGACCATGATCTCGCGGATCACCTTTTGATCTGCCCAACCGGCGGTAATCTTGTCGGCACGTTTTGGCCCGATACCGTCAACGTCGCGCAGACGCTCCGGTGTCGCTTCGATGATGTCAAAGACATCCTTCCCGAACATCTTCACGAGCCGCTTGGCATAAACCGGGCCGATGCCGCGGATCATCCCCGAGCCGAGGTATTTCTCAATGCCGTCCAAGGTGGAGGGCGCAGAGGCTTTCAGAAAATGCGCTTTGAACTGTAGCCCGTGATTGTGATCGTTGAGCCAGATGCCCGACGCCGTGATCCATTCCCCGGCCGAGATCATGGCTGCATGGCCGACTGTCGTCACCAGGTCGCGGTGCCCACGCGCTTTCACCCGCAGAACGCAGAAGCCGTTCTCTTGGTTGTGGTACGTCACTCTCTCGACAAGACCGGCGAGTACCTCCGTCGTGCTGTCAGCCTGCGGCCTCATGGCGTGCAGACCTCGCAACGCCAATCCCAAAGCAGGATGAGGCTGCCCGACCAGATGTCACGCCCAGCGCGCCGGGCAGCGCCTTCGTCACACCTGTGGTTGTCTCTTAAGTCGCCGGCGGCGACACCGGTAAAAGGCAAAGGATCAGAGCAGATTGCAGCATCGGGACATCCGATTCAGAAGCCCAAAGAGATGGTGCCAAGCACCCTCCGCATTCTGTCATGCCGGAGTGATTTAGTCGAGGCGCAGGCATCCGCAAGCAAGGGGGCAAGGTGGTCCGACACGCTGCCCTTTATATCACCATGCGGCGCCACAGATGTCATTGGGTGCCAGCGTACGAATGCAGAACGTGTCCTGACATTGGTCGCTTTAGAAAAAGTTCGATTGGCATTCTCTCGATAATTTCGATTGCGAGCTGTCCATTCAGGCGAACGGGTCCGCCCGCCGTCTATACGCTCCTGGAGAAACACTATGTGTACGCTGGAATGCCCTAATCAGGCTCTCGGGATGTGAGTATCCAACAGCATTTGCGATTTGGGCCACGCTCATCCGCGTTGTTGAAAGAAATCTCTCCGCTTGGGAAAGGCGCAATGCCTGAAGGTGCTGCCCCGCCGACCCGCCCTTCTCTCGGCGGTGCAACGCACGAAAGGCGCTCTCTGATAAAGCGATCTGAGCTGCAACGTCAGAGAGCGAACGGACGTACTGCAGTCGGTCCGTCGACCTTTCCCAAGCGGCATCGACCCTGTCGGTTCGATGTGGTGCATCTTGATCCGGCAGGAACGCATCAAGAATCGCGATCAGTAGACGGATACGACTTTGGCGATCCTGCTCGTTGCGCGCGTAGCGCTGAGACAATTCAACCATTGCCTGAAGCGGAAAGGAAATCAGGGCGGGCGCAATCAGAAAACCGGGCAGTTTGCCACTTTCGCCCTTAGTTTCGAAATGTGTGATGGAAGCAAGCGCTCCGTTCGCTTCGGCTTCTCCGATGAACGACGTATTCGGGCAGATTAGTATTCCGGTCGGCGCTTCTAGACGAATCTGGTTATTCGACTTACCGATAAAAAGTCGAACAGCGCCCTTATGGATCCAAAGCAGATCGTAATGCCGCCACTCCGCCGGTCCAATACTGAACCGCGCATCAAAATTTCCGTAGCCCTGTCGAATCAAGTTTGTCGGATGGATCATCGGTATATGCATGACTGGATAGTTTCGCATGTCAAAAACAATCGGTATAGACACTAAGTGGTCGAACTTATCAGTCCACTAACATGCATCCTTGTTCTAAGTTCGTTAAACACGAGCGAGGATTAGGAGTATGAGATGTCAGGCATTGCTCAGCATGAGTTCGGAGAGAACGTGCAGGCCGATTTTGATCGGAACGGTTTCGTCCGTATTGAATCTGTCTACGCGCAGTCGGAAATGATTCGTATACGCGCTGCCCTTAATCGGTTCCTCAAGGTGGGCGTTCCTGAAATGCCGCCTCAGGATGTGTACTACGAAGATCGCGATGACAAAACTTCGATCAAGCAGCTTCAGCGCCTGTTTGACTATGATCCTTTCTTTAGGGAGATGATGTTCGAAGGGCCTGTAAGACGAGTAGCTGAAGCTGTCTTGGGAGAGCCAGCTAGGCCGGTGAACATGCAGTATTTTAACAAGCCGCCGGGCATCGGCAAGCCGACACCGCCGCATCAGGATGGATATTTTTTTCACCTCTCACCACCTCAGGCGGTCACTGGATGGCTCGCGCTCGAAGAGGTTGATGAGGAAAACGGCTGCCTACATTATGTTCGCGAATCGCATGTTGGAAACGGTTTTCGTTCACATGGCCCTACGGGTGTATTGGGATTTTCTCAGGGTATGACTGATTTTGGCACACCAGAGGACAGAACGAAAACCGTCGCTGTGCCAGCTCAACCTGGCACGCTCCTAATCCACCACGCGAAGACAGTCCATTGGGCAGGAGCCAACACCAGTCCGACTCGATCAAGACGCGCGCTGGGGTTTATCTTCTATGGCCAGAGCGCGCAGGAAGATGTCGCTTCAAAGACCGCGTATCGAAAGGCACTTGATGCACAGTTGATGGCCGCAGGCAGTATCGGATGACCCTCAATGCGCGATTGCCTCGACGAGCGGGTCTTCGACATCTTTCATCGTATTGATAAGCAGATCGTGATGCCGTGAGACGTTTTCGCGATGTTCCAATTCTTCCGCTATGTTCCGGACTTCGTATGGGTCGTTTTGAAGATCGTACATTTCTTGCTCGCCTGACAAATGCCAAATATACTTCATTCTAGCCTGTTCGATCATGCGCCACGGCTCTGTCCCCATCCAATCGCCAAGCGGTCGGTGTAGAGCGAACATTACTCGGGCCTCATCTGCCGCCGCCCTTCCGGAAAGGACGTCCGAAAGGTCTTTACCGCGCCAATCTGCCTGCTGCGGCAAGCAACACAATCCCGCAAGTGTTGGTGCGATATCGATTAGACTCGTTGGGGATTCCAGCCGAACATCAGAGCAGATCCGACCCGGCCACCGGAAAATCATAGGGATGCGGATCGACTCCTCATAGGCTACCATCTTGTGCCACAGACCGTGCGCGCCAAGGTTTTCGCCGTGATCCGACAGGTAGATAATCAGCGTGTCGTCTGTGATCCCCTGTCGGTCGAGTTCGGAGAGAACGCGACCAAGCTGATCATCGATTAAGGTCGTGAACCCCCAGTACGCAGCATAGCTCTGTCGCCAAGCGCTAAAGTCGCTGCCGTGATCTAGAAATAGTTGACGGTAGTAGCTTGTCCGATTGACGTCCGGTTCGCCGGGCTGCGGGCCAAAATTCTTGGGCTCTACCACGTCTTCCGGATCGTACATTGAAAAGTAGGGCTCGGGGATCATAAAGGGCGGGTGCGGCCCGTTGAAGGAGCAGACCTGAAAGAACGGTCGGGATCGGTCTCGCACCTTCAAATGCTCGATGGCAATGTCAGCAATATATGCGTCGTTCGTCGTGTCGGGCCCCATTTCAAGCGGTAGGGCAACGGGCGTCGACATCGACGGTGTGCGATGCGTGCGCACCCGAGGGTCGTTGAAGGTCCAGCCATCGACAAGGCCCTGCGCGGCGCACCAACGGGAGTATTCGACTGTACTGTCGCCTGCGTAGCGATCAGTGAATGTCCCTAAGTTGTCAATGCCTAGGTGCCATTTTCCAGCATAGCTGACTTCATAGCCGGCTGCCCGAAAAGTATCGAGCAGCTGACACCGGACAAGGGCACTCGTTTTGTTGTCCAACATGTCGTTTTCATGTGGGTAGATGCCGGTGAACAGCGCGGCCCGGGATGGCAAACACAGTGGGCATGGTGTCATGGCGCGATCTAAGGAAACACCTTCCCGTGCCAGACGGTCAATGTTGGGAGTCAAACACGGCGTTTCAACGCGGAACCCTAACGTGTCTCGGCGTTGTTGATCGGATATGACAAGTAGGACATTCGGCCTGCTAACCATCTTTGTCACCTCTATTAGCAAATTCGGGTATGTGACGCCGCGCCGCTCTAGCTATCCGGTTGAGATCATCCTCCGTTGCGCCAGATTGTGGCCACATCAAGCGGGCGTCGATCAATGTCCAGCCGCCGGCAGCAGCCATCGCCTTGTCGCAGGCGTATCCGGGGAGGCCCCGGTTGATCATAGGAACGATGCCATCCTCCATAAATGCAGCAATGCGAAACTCCATATCGAGTGCGGCATCTGCGGGCAGTCGCTTCCAGGCAACCGCTGCGGAGGGTGAGAGGCAGGCCATGTTCGAATAGCTACCATGTGCACCCGCGCTGGTCCCGCTTGCATAATGGTGGCCGGGTATGAACACGGACAGGCGTTCAAGGACAGGAGCCATATCCCTATACCAATCTGCGCCTCCGCCGCCACATTTGAGGCCGATCAGCGCAGACACAGCTTCGGTTGCGGCAAAAAGCTGAGTTGGTGACAGCACCGTCTTGGCATGTGGCGGATTGTAGAGGACTAGAGGTACGCCCTCGGCTGCCTCTGCTGCTTTAATCAGAAACCTGATCGCGCTTTTTAGGTCGAGAGAAGTCCAGTCAGGCAGAATAATCTGAATTGCGAGTGGCTCAAGCGTTGCGGCGAAAGCGATCCGTGCAAGTTCTTCGTTCGCCAAAGGGTGCGTGGCGCCTATCTGAAAAGGAATGCCGACGCGCCGTGCGGCCGCAGCGAATCGAGTCGAAACTTCGCGGACTTGGCTGTCGGTCATACTGTGGATCTCGGACGCCGTACCGCCGCAATACACCCCATCGCAGCCAGCCTCGGCGTAGGCCCGCACCTGATTATCGATGACATCTAGGTCTACAGTACCGTTGCTTCGGACACTGGTTAGCAATGTGGCCCAGACCCCCTCTATATTACCCCAACCTGATTTATGAATCATGAGTTAAGTTTCCTGCGCGGCGTTGCGTCGTGTCAGCAGGTGCAACCTCAGCGCCTCGGCCGCTGTCGCAGGATCGCGGGCGCGAATCGCATCTACGATCGCTGCATGCTGGTCGACCACGCGTGCATGAATCCGATCCAGACCAGGTCCATGCTCTGGGTTGTACAGCCCCCAGTCGATCAGCGCCCAGTGAAGCGCATTGGCGACCGAATTCTGGTGGGTCGCCATGAGGCAGTGGTGAAAGGCGCGGTCGGCATCTCTGAAGGCCTTTGCCTTTCCGGCCGATTGACGACACGCCTGAAGCGCCTCTTCGAGCACGGTAAGTTCGTCTTCGTCACAATGCCGAGCTGCCTCCATCGCAGCGGCGATCTCAAGCATGATGCGCAGGTCGTAGAATTCTGATCGAAACGAGGCATCGGAAAGCATCGCCCGGACCATGTCACTGATGGCTTCCATTGCTCCTTGCGGCGTGGGTTCTAGAACGACGGGCGCCACACCGCGTTTAAGCTTCACGAACCCCTTGCGCTCAAGCATCAAAAGCGCCTCTTTAACCGACGGCCTGCCGACGTCAAACATTTCCATCAACGTGCGTTCCCCCGGAAGTTTCGAACCTGCCGGGTATTCCCCTGCGCGGATCGCTTTCAGGATCGCTTCTTCGATCTGTTCACTGAGGCGGATGCGCCCAAGCGCCGTATCCATGTTAGACTCCCGTTGAATTCAGATCGGCTCGGATCATCTGTCCGCTACCGAAATTATGCTCTGCGACGGCGTCCAGCTTCTGTCGCGAGGAGTCTGATAGCGGGCGGAAGGGTCTGCGGCAATTGCCCATTGGGATACCGCTCTGATCTAGAAGGTACTTCAGCCCTGGTAAAACGCCCACTGACACGAGCACGTCGATCAGGTTGTTGGCTTGCGCCTGCAAGTCTTGCGCCTCTTTCGTAAGTCCTCTTCGATGTGCGTCCGCCAAGGCCAGTATGCGTGCTGCCTGAATGTTATAGGTTGAGCCAATTCCACCGTCGGCGCCGACCGACAGACCGGGCAGCAGGGTCTCGTCAAACCCATGGTATAGGATGCTTTCGGGTGATCGCCTCCTTAGCTTCTCGAAAGCGTAGAGATCGGCGCAGGTATTCTTGACGCCGATCACACCGGGAAGCTCCAGAAGGCCTGCAAGTTCATCCACGCTCCAACGGACGCCTGAAAGCATCGGGAAATTGTAAATGATGAAAGGTAGATCTGTCTGCCTGGCTAACAAGCTATAATGTTCGCGGATCTCCTCGATCCCATACTGATAATAAAAGGGCGGTACGGCCGAAATCGCATCATAGCCCATCTTCGCCGCTACCCGCGCAAGCCGTCCTGAGACAGTGGGGTCAGGATCGCCGACGTGGGCGATCATCCGGCCCGGGCCTGATGCGGCCTCCAGCGCAATCCTTAGAACACGTTCGCGCTCTTTTTCGGTCATTAGAAAAGCTTCGCCCGTGCTTCCGCCGACATAAAGTCCATCCAGCCCCGCGTCGAGATTGCGCCGGACCAGATCGCCGAGCGACCTTTCCGCAATATTTGAGCTATCCGCTGTGAATGGTGTCGGTAGGGCGGCAAAAAAACCATGCAAATCGGTCATCTCGGTTCTCCAGCAAGCCAGCAGTACTGCCCGCGTTATTCAAAGTGGCATGATATGTTGACAACATGCTATTATGATATATAGCCTCCGTCAACATGGCATAGTAGATAAGAGCCATTCACAGGGAGGATGACATGAAGAACCTAATCACGCTTACAGCGGTAGCTGCACTATCGATGGGTCTGTCTGCGATGTCGGCAGAGGCACAGCTCAAATTTTCCACCGTTGGGAAGGGCAGTGATCCAGACGCTGTCGCGATGCGGATCTGGGAGGAATATATCGAAGCCAACTCGGATCTTGAGGTCGATGTGTTCGATAGTGCTGCATTGGTTGAGCAGGGCAAGCAGGGCCAGGCGCTTGCGCGCGGCACAATAGACGCTGCGTATATGTCACCAGCTTGGCTTACGGACTTGGCGCCGCAGTGGGAGATTCTTGCAACGCCATATTTGCTGTCGGGCCCTGACCATATTTGTGCCTTCCGAAACAGCGCGATTTGGGATCAGATGGTTTCAGAGGTCGAGGATGCTATGCAGCTTAAGCTGCTAGACGCGGCCTATCAGGGCACTCGAACTCTCAACTTGCGGGAGCGGCGCGATATCAATACGCCCGAGGACATGGCCGGACTTTCATTGCGCGTTGTCCCCTCGCAATCCAACATACTGATGGGCGAGGGGCTAGGTGCAAACCCCACACCGATACCGTTCTCGGAACTCTACCTCGCACTTCAGACTGGTACGGTAGACGCGCAAGAAAACCCGCTCACGCTAATTTACTCGCAGAAATTCTACGAAGTGACCGAACAGATCGTGGACACCAGACATAAAGTGCTGATCCAGTTTCCTGCGTTCTCGTCCAGAAGCTGGGCAAATCTCACTACAGATGAGCAGCAGGTCGTTTCCGACGGTGCTGCGGTTGCAATGGCTAGCTACACGGAGAATGTGATGCAGCAAGAAGCCTCGCTTCAGGCGACTATCGAAGCGGAAGGCGTGATATTCACTCAGCCAGATCGCGCGGCATTCCGCAGTGCCGTCCAAGAAAAGTTCAAGACAAGTGAACTGGCCGAAAGCTGGGAAGATGGCATGTTCGACAGGATTGCCAACATGGAGATTCCGGACAACTGTTCGGCAATTATGAACTGACAGAATAATGGAACAGTCGGTCGGTGGGCACTGTCCCGCCGACCGCAAGTGAGTGCAAAGGCGTAGTAAGAAATGGAGCACACTGAGATAGCTTTGACTGTCATACAAAGGCTCACTTCTCGCATTGCTCGCATCTGCGAATGGATTTCAGCAGCTCTGTTCGCGGCGCTTTTTTTGATCTTCGTGGCACAGGTCTTCTGGCGTTATGTCTTGCGTGACCCGCTCGTCTGGACACTAGAGGTTGCAGGGATCCTTTTCGTCACGCTCAGCCTGTTCACCGCCGCAACTCAGATGCGGATTCGCGATCATGTGGCGCTGGATCTTGTGGTTGACCTATTTCCAAACCGGATCGCCGGGCTTGCACGCGGCTTCTCGCTCTGGCTTTTTGGTACTATCATGCTCTTGTCGATTCCGGACACGATCGACGTGCTCGAATGGATGTATCGCGAGCGAACCCACGCGATTAAATTCAATCTCGGACACATATTCGTCCTTATGATATTTTTTGTGGTAACGTATGTCGTTCGCGCCTTTCTCGATGGGTTTGTTATGGCGCGCGACGGCGCGGACGCAGGAGCTTAGGGATGTGGGATCCACTCTTATGGGCTGCGGGCTATTTTGGGCTACAGATTATTCTCGGACTTCCTATCGGCTTTGTCCTTATTTCGACGGTCGTAGTCTGGTCGCTTCTCGCTGGCGCTGACATGAGCCTGATGGCCGAGCGGGTGATCTTTGCGTCGGTGGAGAACATAATTGTTATTGCAATTCCGCTGTTCATCTTCACGGCCAAGGTAATGGACCATGGCGGCATCAGCGAACGACTATTAACATTCTGCCGTGTACTTGTCGGGCATCGGCCCGGAGGTATAGCCCAGGTGAATATTGTATCCTCCATCATCTTTTCGGGGATGAGTGGCGACGCGACTTCGGATGCCTCCGGCATCGGCCAAGTTCTTATCAAGATGATGCGTGCTGAGGGAAGATACCCTCCGGCCTATGCTGCAGCTGTAACAGTTGCATCTTCATCCATCGGGCCAATCATACCGCCGTCGATCCCCATGCTAGTCTATGCTTTTTTTTCAGGGGCCTCAGTCGGTGCGTTGTTTTTGGCTGGTATCATCCCGGGCCTGCTGATGGGCGTCTCGATGATGGTTCTAGTGTCCTTCCAGGCTAAGCGGCGTAGTTTTCCAACCGAACCGCGGCTGGGGCACGCGGTAATGTTGATGGCGACTGTTCAAGCAACTGGGCCACTGATGATGCCCGTGATCCTTCTGGGCGGCATCTATTCCGGCGTTTTCACCCCGACTGAGGCTGCTGCTGCCGCAGGCGCCTATGCGGTCCTTCTGTCGGTATTCTTATATCGCGCCAGCTCTTGGTCCGCACTTTATAATGCTCTTACCGAGAGCGCCAAGCAATCTGGGATGGTCTTCCTTCTCATTGGCGGAGGCTTTGCGCTCAACTATGTTTTCACGGTTGAAAAAATAACCGAGTCGATAACCCTTTTTATCCTCTCGCTGGATATCACAACTCTCCAGCTTCTGTTCGTCGTTCATGGTGCCTTCATCGTGATGGGCATGTTCCTAACAAAGGCGCCCATGATGTATGTCGTAATCCCGGCGCTGTTGCCCGGTTTAGCGGCAGCGGGCGTGGATATGGTGCACTTCGGCGTGATTATTGTACTGAACATGATGGTGTCGATGATCACTCCGCCAATGGGATTAATGGTCTTCATTGTCGGTGGTCTGTCGAAGATTCCGGCTGGCCCGATCTTCCGCGAAAGCGTACCCTTCATTCTTACGCTCTATGGTGTAATGTTCCTCATAACTGTGTTTCCGGGGATCGCCCTTTGGCTGCCTAGTTTGGCGAACTAAAGATGAGCATTCGCAATATACTCCTGATTGGCGTGGATCAAATGCGTTCGGACGTGGCGGGGCCCGGAAAAGCCGTGCCCGCCTTAACTCCGCATCTCGATCAGCTCTACGCAGAAAGCGCCTATTTCGACCGTTCGTATTCGTCTTGTCCGCTCTGTTCCCCTGCTCGCGCATCGATGTTAACTGGCGACTACGCCTTTCGGCATGGCATGGGAACAAATTGCGACATGTATCACAGCTTGGCGACCGATCTGGCCGATCCGTCGAGGCTGTTACACTTGGACCTTTTACGTGCCGGGTATCGCTGCGGTTTCATTGGCAAATGGCATGTCGGAACTCAAAAAGGGCCTACAGATTTTGGCTTCGAGGGGATGAACCTCGCTGGCTATGGCAATGTTGCCATGTCACCAGAGTTCTTAGCCTATCTCGACCGTATGGGTCTATCATACTCCGTCGAGCCAACGCTTTTCGCCAATCCGGACCAACAAACGATGTTGGCAGGCAATTGGAACGGCTCTGTGGCTTCGACGCCCTCGCACTATCTGACAGACCGGACAATTGACTTGCTTTCAGATTTTGCGGAATCAGGCTCGCAGTTCTTTGCGACTGTGCAGTACTGGGACCCCCACCAGCCGCACCTGGTTGCCGAAGAATTTCAGGGGATCACTGACCGCTCTGCCATCACGCCGTGGCTTAACTTCGCCGACGACCTAGCTGACAAACCTCGCCGCGTAAGAAGAGAACGAGACGATTTTTATCGTCTGCATCCCCGTACTGAAGAAGAAGTCATCGCTTACATCGGGTACTATTGCGATCACATGGCGATGCTGGATGCGCAGATTGGACGGCTGCTGGACTGGCTGGAACGGTCAGGGTTGGCAGAGTCGACCCTGGTGGTATTCACCTCGGATCATGGCGACATGACAGGCGCGCATGGAGGTTTGATCGACAAGGGCCTCCTGTATGAAGAGGCGATCCGGATCCCATTGTTGTTCCGCCATGGAACGATCGAGCCCGGGCCGCGCCGCCAGCTTGCAACCAACATGGATATTATGCCGACATGCCTCGACCTTCTAGGGCTCGACCTTCCACCTCGGCATGGAGAAAATTTGAGCTCCGCGCTGTGCGACCCGGCAAGCCTAGGGCGTGATCATTTATTAGTAGAATATCATGGTCTGCGATTTCTTTACTCCCAACGCGCTCTAATCCGCCAAGATGGGTGGAAGTATATCTTTACGCCAGGAGATGAAGACGAACTTTTTGACTTGAAGGGCGACCCAGCGGAGATCCTCAATCGGGCAACTGACGTTGGGTTCAGTGACGTCCTTTCCGAAATGCGCATTTCTTTGATTGGTGAAACCGCGCGGCTGGACGATCCGCTGCGCGATTGTGTAGCTAAGTTCAACGGATTCTGGAATACTGGTTCCGGTCAGTTCGATGCAACAACTGTGCCGAAGGGAAAGAGAGGTGGCCCGCCAAATCTGAACAGTTGAGTTAAGTGGATTTTCTGCTCTCAATCCGGCAGCTTTGTCGGGAGAGAGGAGCGAAGGTGACAAGACGACCCAGACGGCACCACAGCCCTGCTTTCAAGGCAAACGTCGCATTGGCGGCCTTGAAGGGCGAAAGGACGATGAGCGAACTGGCGACGCAGTTCGACCTGCATCCGAACCAGATCAAGCAGTGGAAGGATCAGCTGCTGGACGGCGTGTCGGATGTCTTCGATGACAAGCATGAAGGCGCATATCGGCGTCGAAGAAGGGCAGATCGCTTGATCCTCGGGTCCGGCTATTTCGAAGCAGAAGGCGATGGTGGCGCGGGACTACCGGAAAGGCTCCGCAAGTCGCTGGTGACGGAAAAATTGTTGAGAAAATCTGCCGAACTTGACCTGTTTCTCAATCCGCTGTCTTGTCAGGGTCTGGCCGTACGGGCTCCCGCCCTGACCGACGCGGGGTGGAACCTGCGACGCCCAACCTCTGCCTTGCACGGCGAAGACGGGCGGCTTCATGCCAAGTTTGTTCTCCTGGCCTCGGGTCAGGATGAGGCAGTAGGGCGCGCTTACATAGGGTCGGGCAATCTCAGCCGCAATGGATTTGAAATGGCCGCAAACGCGGGCGGAAATCTTGAGGCGGGTGTTGTCGTCGATCTTCCTAGGGGCTTAAAATGGCGCAGCCGAAAGAACAGCAAGGGTGGCCTAGCGGCCCTGTTGCCAATCCAGTTCAACGACACCGTGACACTTTCGGCGCTACAGTCAGGTAGTGGATTTGTGCCCCCTGAAGCGCCTGCATCGCTTCCGCTAGTGTCATGGTTGATCTGGCAGGACGACGAACTTTCTACGCCAGGGGGGATTATTGTTGATGTTGTAGGCCCGGACGGGACATCTGTCCCGACCCCCTGCGCATGGCCTGCGCCTGCCCCCGCCATTGTCACCCTGTCACACGGCGACTGGCGCCTTCCGGTCATTGCCGGGGGCGTGCTTGTCGTGCCACGGCCAACCGAAATGACCGTGGAAGATGTCTTGGCCAGTCTTGGGTCGTTCCCCGAACCTATGGATGCGGATCAATCCGATGACGGGCCCGAAGGCGGCGAGCCGTTGGTTGAGGCATCTGACTCACCGGAACTTCCGCCCGCCACATATGCCATTCGCCGGATGATGGGCCTGCTGGTCCGGCTTGGCGAAACCCAGGCAAATATCCAACCCAGAGACTGGCCGCGATGGTGTCGTGAGCTGCGCCAGAACCTTTGCGCGATCTGCGCGCAGGAGCAGCCGATGATTGAATTTTTTCGCGACGCACTGGCAAATCCTTTGCCGGCATTGGTGGACCCGCGCATGTGCCCCGTAGGGGCTGACCTGAAACTGCTGGAACAATCGTTGAAGGCCGTCGCGCAGGAATGGGAACTGGATGATACTCCGTCGCTTTGGGCCGAAGAGGGCATGTAAAATGGATTGGGCAAAGGCAGCCGACTTTTTGGACCAACTTTCGTCTCATCGAACGGACGATCTGCTCGACGCTGGCCAGCGCGCGTCAGTTGCAGAACTTGCCCGGCGGATCAGATCAGGTCAGCGCGCCGTCTTGTTGGCGGATGAGGTCGGTATGGGCAAAACCCGCATTGCGGTTGCGCTGATCGCGGCGGTGCGCAACGCAGGCGGCAGAAGCGCCATCGTGCTTCCCGCTGGGTTGGGCGTGCAATGGCAGAAGGAACTGAAGCTGTTCGAACCTGATGACCAGACGCTTCTACCTTTGCGCAGTTATGACGGATTTGTCGCGGGCTTCCTCACCGAGGAAGATGCCGAAGGCAACGAAAAACGCAAAAGCAAACACACCGACTGGCTTAAGGATCGCCGACAGCAGCGGGAATTGCCCAAAAACGGGTGGGCCGCCGAAAAGGTCCTGATGATCTCGCACACATTTGCAGCCATGCGCTTCCCGAACACAGGCGACGGTCCGGCGGGGGGATGGCGGCGTGAGTTGCTTCCGAATGTGGTGCGATCGCTGGCCGGGCGACGGCGCAATTTGATGCGCGACAGCTTTCAGCCTGGAGAAATTGGCTATGTTCATGCCAGTCGCCGCGCAGCCCGGACCATTGCCGACACAATTATTGAACATGATTTGCCGCACGGTCTGGGTTTGAACAATGATCAGGCCGAAGACTATAAATGGCTTGGGGCCAATGAGTACAAGCACAAGATCCTGCGATTGATCGGGTATGGGCTGGGTCAGTTCGACCTGATCGTGGTCGATGAGGCCCACAAGGCCCGTGGGGCCGATTCCAGCCTTTCGCGCATTCTCGGACCGGTCAGCTGGGAGGCCAGGGATCCATTCCGTCTGGGGATGACTGCAACGCCTGTTGAACTGGACTCAGGGCAATGGATTGACACACTGGGCCGGATTAGCGGGCGGGACGATAATGAGGATGTTACTCAGCTTGCCGAACTTGCAGAATGGATCGGTGGTTATGTCGACATCGTCAAACGCCTCCAGATCGAAGAAATTGATGCGCCATTAACCGATGGCTTCGTGAGCGCCGCAACCCAATTTCAACGCGCTCTGCGCCCGTATGTTCTGCGACGTGACAAGCGCCACGACCCACAGGTCCGCGCGTTTCAAGAAAGTTACGGTGATTATCGTGTCGTGGAAGACCTGAAGGTGTCTCCCGGAACCGAGGGATTCACACGCGACTGGCTGCGCCGGTTCTGTGCAGCCGAAGCCCTGTCGATCCTCCCACAGGATGATCCCCGTGTAAAACGTGCAAGACTATCGGTCGCGCAGGGGTACGGCTTTGGGTTCGCGCCTGACGCAGACCTCGCCGAGCAAGTTCAGCTGGAAGATGAGGTAAAAGGCCCACAATCGTTCTGGTTGGATGCCTTCTGTGGCCAACCTGCGGATATCTACACCCATCCGGCAATTCTGGCCGCGGCTCGACTGATCGAGTCTTATGCTCAACAAAACGAGAAGGTTCTGGTTTTCGGGCGCTTTTTAGCCCCAATGAATGCGCTGACTCGGGTGCTGGATGCGCGCGAAATGCTGCGGCGGCTCAGAGACGGGCAGCACTGGCCAGCCTCGAAAGTGCGGGACGAAAGCGAACCCGCCGTTCTTGCGGCCATGCAAGATGCTGATCTCTGCGTGCCCTCGGGCGGGATCACGGCGATCAATCAGATCCTGACAGAGCGTTACAAAAAATGGTCCGCTGCGCGCCGGACCGAACTCGCAAGGCTTCATCGTGAAATCGACGCCCTTGCGCCACAAGATGATATCGCCACTCTGCTGGTTAGCTTCTTGCGCCAGGATGACGATGGCGAAGAGTTGCAAGGCGATATCGGACCCCTGCTAGAAGCGCTTGGCGACAGGCGCGAGCGCGCGGATGCACCTTGGACCGGCGTCGAAATACTAGACCTGTTCAGAGGGCTGCTTGCGGAGCTCTCGACCGATGACGGGCAAAAAGACAACAACACTTTGCGGTCCAGACTGTTTGTGTACCTTCAGGATTATTCAGGGCGAGAGGGAAATTTCGCCCGCATGATGTCTGGTGCAACCTTACCTCAAACGCGCCGCTTGTTGCAGTCCGCCTTCAATCGCGCCTCCAACTGGCCAATGGTGCTGCTTGCCCAATCTCGCGTCGGGCGTGAAGGGCTGAATTTGCATGAAGCCTGTCGCACCGTGGTCATCCTGCACGCAGAGTGGAACCCTGGCATCGTCGAACAACAGATCGGCCGCGTGGACCGTAAGGGCAGCTGTTGGCTGCACGACCTGAAATCATGGCAGGAGCATGCAGAAGGTGAACCACCGCGCATTCGCATTCATCCCGTTGTCGTGAGCGGAACCTATGACGATCACAATTGGCAGGTGCTAAAAGCACGCTGGATGGAGTTGCGCGCGCAGTTGCATGGAGAAGTGTTGCCGAAGCACGCAAAGTACTCCGCGACATGGCCTGAAATTGAGGCACTTCGGCACCGCATTTTAGCGGCCACACCTAACTTCGCGCCAAGGGATATTGAAAACGAACCATGACCTAGCGCCCCGCCTCGGCGACATACCTTGAAACGATCATCCTGCTCATTTCATTATGCAATTCGTGAACGCAACATCTTCAAAACGCGAACCGCTCGGTTTTGGCCAACGACCGTCTAACCGCGCCTCATAGGCGGGACGCTCCTCGTTTTCAGATGGTTACACGCCACCCCTGCCCTGTCACCTCGCGGAACAACCCCTGTTCTGCCATCCACGCGAGGTTGCGCAAGACTGTAGGCGACGTTCCAATCACACATCTGGCGATGTAATCCCACGGAAGTAGATCGTTGATCTGGCTCTGTTTATGGCCGCTTATCTGCACGCCCGCGCCTGCTCCCGCATGACAGCATAATCCCCCATCATCTCAACAACGACTGATCCATCTGGCAACAACGCCAACTCTTCGGCTGCCTGCGCCTGGACCTCCCGACTGTATTCCACGACCGGCGGGCACACTCCCCCACCACCCGCTTCAAAACCCACCGCCCCGCAACCGGTCAACCAGCTCGCCGCGATTACGAGGACGGCGCGCCGCTGCCTCCAGCATTCGGCGTTGAGTGTCATTGGCTTTCTCCGTGGTCTCAAGGCTTTCTGCGAGCCGCCCGGTGCGCTCTCCGGCGCGGCGCATTGAAAGTAAGAACAACAGGACGGCAGCCGCGATCGCGCCGTAGCGCAGCGCTGCCCGCGCCCATGGGCTGGCAATAATCCCGCCGAACAACGTTGCGATCATCGCTGCCCCCTGCGCCAATCATCAAACCGGGCGTAGATCGTCACGACAACACCTGCGAGGGCCACCGCGATGAACACCCAGCGCAGGGTGTCGAGGTACGGCACCAGCGGCAGGATCGCCCCCTGCGCCTCGGCAAGCACGCCTTGGGCGACCTCAACGCCTGCAGCCCCCAGCGTTGCCACACCCGCAGCTCCGCCACCCTTCAGGGAGCGGCTGCCTGCAAGCACCTCACGGGCGAGGGGCTTTTCTGCGGCGAAGGCGCTGGCACGGACGGCGAAGCGCGTGCCCCACCATCTGTCTGGTCCCAAATCGACATGGATAAAGCCCGAGCGTGGATAAAAGCCAAACCCAAGGAACCCGACCTCTCGGGCGGCTGCTTCAAACGCGACGGGATCATGGTTTGCCATCTCAATATCAAACGCGGCCCCGCGCATGTGCTTCGAATTCAGTGCCCCTTCAATCGCGCGGTTGTGCTCTGGGCTGCGATAGGCCGAGCGCAGGATCAGCGGCTTGCCGAGGAGGTCACGCAGGGCCTGCAGCTTATCGAGCGCGGGCTCGTTGAGCAGCAGCTTGTCGGTGCCGCGGCAGGCAATCTCGGCGGGCGAGAAATTGCGCCAGCGCCAGGCTTGCTCGGGCACATTGCGCCAGTGGGCGTAGAAGGTAGGGCTCATGGTATTCTCCATTGGAATTGCTATCCCGGCCCCTCGCAGGGGCTCAGGGCGTTGGTTGCTCGAGACGGCTCGTTGGTTGAGGTGTCACGTCCGCCCCGTAGAGCGAGCGCGCGGCTCTCACCCCGCCGAGGAGCGGTTCAGGGTCTGGGGGTGAACTTGGCGGTTGAACTGGGAAGCGGGCCGCTACCGACCGCTAAACTGGGGGACGCGCGCCTCTAAGGCCCACCCCCAAAAACTTTGAGCTTCACGGCAATCCCGGCCAGCAATGCCAGGATCACGCCTGTGGTGATGATATGGACGGATGTCTGGACAGCCGTGCGCCGCACAAAGCGAATACAGTCGAGCAGGGAGCGTAGGTCGCGGATATCGAGGGCGGCGTCCTTGCCGTCGAGCCCGACATCGGCCAGCGCGCGCCGCGCGCCTTGCTGGGCGGCGCGAGCCAACAGCGCCTCGAACTCGGCGTCGGGCATGCGGACATGGCCTTGCCCGGAGCGGCGTGGGCTCATGCCGACACGATCCCAACTTCTGTTGGCAGCGTTGCGCTGGTCCACGCAGCCGCCCCCACCGGATTGAGCGCCCAACTGGAATAGACCGGGGTTGGCGCAATGCTCGGAACGCTCACCGCGCTCGCATCATGGTTTACCCCGCCCATGCGCAGGAACCCGGCCGTGGCAGTGGGCCCACCAGTGCCGGCTTGGGCAATCTGTTTGAGGTGCACGCCTGCAATCGCCGAGACCGCGCTGGGCCCGGTTGGCCCGGTCAGCGAGAAGGACATGCGCTGACCAGCGGTGGTGCTCGCAACCCGTGTGGCAATATCACCGTCCTTGAGCGCATCGAGGCTGCCAACCATCTCATTAAAGCTGGCCAACGCATCCGGGCTGCGGCGCACAAAGCGTCGTCCGATGGTCGAGACCCCGTCGAGGGCGGCGATATGGGCGTAGTACCAGACCCGTGAGGCCGAGATCGCGTGCAGGGCCGTGTTTGCAAAGACGATTGTGCGGGGCTTGCCTTTGGCCGCAGAGTTGGGCGCGGTGGCCGTGCTGTGCAGAACCCCATCGACGTAGAAATCGATGGTGATCTCGGCCCCGACAGCCACCCGCAGATCGATCCATTGCGGCTGGCCGCTGGGGGCAGTGTAGCTGGAGGCACCTTGGACCGCCGCGTCGCCATGGGCGATGGCGTGATACCGGCTTGTGACGCTGCTTGGTTTGACCTGGGCCAGCATCAATCCCGCCCCATCATAAAGCTCCAAAAAACTCGCGGTGAATGAGCTGATGCTATTGGCGTCGCTGTTGGGCGTCACGTAGCGAAAGCCCAACCAGAGATCGCCGACAGGTTCCGGGACCGCAAAAGAAAACGGTGCCCCAAGCGTCCGGGTCCCGATGAAGCGGATGCAATTGACATCCAAGGCAGGATCAAACCCCAGCGGTGTGGTGTCCAACAGCCCGTTGATGCCAGAGATATCGGCAGGTTGATGGCCCAGATGCAGGACGTAACTCATGGCAACACCAGTTCTAGAAAGAGGTCAATCTGTGCAGCGCTCAGCGCAGCGCTGCCGCCTTGTTCGAGATAGACGGCGCTGCTGGCGGCGGTGATATGGGCCCCGCCGCCCAGATCGCGCCAGGGCTCAAGGGCGGCGATACTGAGCGCGCTATCCCAGCCGATCTCGAGGAAGCTGTGGGCTTGAAGGATCCGCAGCGTTGGATCGGTCCGCCCCAAGGGCTCAACCCCGAAGGGGACGGGATAGGCAAACTGGCTGGCCAGCGAGCGCAGTGTGCCGCCATCGCCGGGATCGCGGCCTTGGATGTAGGGATAGAAGGCCGCACTGCCGCCTGCGGTCCATGTCGGGGCACCCGCGACCGGATCATCGCGCCAGACGCCGTCCTTGCCGATCCAGAGCCGTGCATCGCTGGGATCAAGGACAAACATTAGAACATCCCCCGCGCCAAAGCTTGGCAGACCGCTCAGGCGTTGGACGGCGCTCGCGGTCTGCGAGGACCAAAGCGTGCCATCTCCGCGCCAGCCAATTGCGCCTTGGGTGATGGGATGGATGCCACTGTCATAGGCCTCCAGCTGCGCAGCCGGGATTACGCCCATATAGCCATCGAAGCTGGCCGCCCCGCCCGGGGCGCAAGCCACCTCCCAGTAGCGCCGCCCATCGGCGGGCGTGATGGCTTTGGCACTTGGAACCCAGCGGCGATAGTCGCTGCCGCCTGCGGTGTTGATGGCGGTTTGGTCGCTGTCGGAGAGCGTGTAGCCAGCAGGGGTGCGGGTGGCGTCCAACTCCCACGCGCTGTCGGAACTGACCGGGGGTGGCACAGTCGCTGTGCCTTGCGCGAGGATTGCGGCGCGCTGCATCAGAAGGCTCAAGCGACGGCTCCGGCCAATGCGCCTTGAATGATCCAGGCATCAGCCCCGCGCTTGGTCATGGCCACGCCGGACCATTGGGCCTCAAGGGCGACTGATCCGGCCGTGATGCCATTGAGCGACACCCCGGCGGCGGCCTCAACCGTGGCCATTCCGGCCCCAGCTTGGGTGAGGTTGATCAGCGTGCCGATTGCGAAGGGCACGGTCGCCTCATCCGGGATCGTGATGGTCACGGCGGAGGCCCCGGTGGTCTCAAGGATGCTGCCTGCATCGATGAGCTCCAGGGTATGCGCGGTGCCAATCAGCGCGCGGACCGGCACCACACCGGAGGGCAGCAAAGCGTGCCAGGCCGACCCGGTAAACCGCACCCGCAGCTCTTCATCGAGGATCCAGAGCTCCCAACCGGGCTCTGGCGCAAGATAAACCCAAGCCTCCGCACCCGGTGTGCCGTCCCAAAGCGCAATGTTGTTCGGGTTCGTCGCAGCCGCACCCGGCACGATGTAGATGTCGCCCAGGCTTCCGCTGGTGGGCAGCGAGGTGCTGCGTGACAGGGCGCGGGCCTGCACCAAGGCGGAGACCAGACGCAGGTCCTCGCTGATACTCTCGCCCCAATTGCGTTGGCCGGGCTCGTAGAAGGCGCGCAGCCCCAGCCCCGGCAGAATCCGTTCCGGCATATCGTCCTCGTTAGATAAGGGTGATCAGATAAGAGGGAGCGGGTGAGAAAGCTGATGGCTTAGCCGCCCCAGTTAAAGCCCCAGGCCTCGCCCCACCCAGCGGCGAAGGGCGCGGCAAAGCGCATGGTTCGGTGCGCGCGCGCGTAGATCCAGGTCCCGCCCACGCTCCTGCGGGCGCGCACCATCACGTCGATCTCAACCACCCGGTCGGGTGCTGTCTCATCCGGGATGTCCTCAAAGGTCAGAGTGCGGCTGGTGGCCGTCCCGAGATCCATCACCGCCGCAGGGGGGATGATCTGCGCGCCTGTGTCGGGATCAACCCAGCGGATCTCGATGATGTAACTCACCCCCGGCTCCGGTCCGATAGAGGCGGCGGTATAATCGGCAATCACCGGGCTGGTCTGGGTCAGTCGGTCCCTGTGCGCCCAGGTCAGCGCAACATCCCCGTCAATCAGCGCCCGAGGGTCTGGGGCATAGCTGCCATTGCCCTGCACCCGGCCCTGTGGCAGCGGGCGCAGAGCACGGCGTTTGAGCGTCACCGTGTCTTGCGGGGCGAGCGCAAAGGCCAGCGTGCCGCGCCCGGTCTCGGGCAGAAGCCGAACCGCAAGGGTCTCGCCTGCGGCCCAGGCCTCATCAGTGATCTGTGCAACCTCGTCGAAAAACACCACGGCCGTACCTGCACTATGGGCTTGCGGGACGGTGTCGAGACATCCACGCCCCACGGTAATCGCCTGCGGGGTAATGCCGTCAATGCGCACCAGCTCGCCGCCGATATCGGCCAACGTGCCGATCCCGACCTCGCCGATATCTTGCCAGTCCGTAACGAGGATTACGCGCGCTTCAGGATCACCGGACACCTCCGCCGCCAGCAGCGCCGTCGGGGCGAATGCCACGGTGCCTGCTGCGCGCGCGCCAGTGCCCGGATCAATCCAGAGCTGTGCGGCCAGCGCGTCCGCACTTGGGCGCTCGCCGGTGGCCACCAGCGCGCCTGCATCAGGGTCGTCGGTAAGGATACGGTCGGCCTCGCTGTGGCCAAGCGCGCGCACCAGTAGCCAATACGGGGCCTCTTGAACCATCCGTCGCATCAGCGCCCGGGGTGGAACTGCGAGACCCGCGCCTGCGGGCATCTGCCCTCCGACCATGGCGGTGGATCCCAGAGCAAAGACATCTTCGGCGATCTTGAGCCGGATGCCGTTGTCGCGCCCGTCGCCCTGGCCGATCTCGGAGATGCGCATAACCACATCTGCAAGCCGAAGTAGGTCCGAGCGCAGACGGATTACATCGCCGGGAGCCAGAT
>Ga0163216_101073_pt1 | contig 22092 bp, 22 predicted proteins | sample SynspAceP_FD_167610 | JGI IMG/M metagenome (GOLD analysis project Ga0163216, IMG submission 167610) | Saline lake microbial communities from Ace Lake in Antarctica - Synechococcus sp. Ace-P (Illumina Assembly) | ecosystem: Environmental > Aquatic > Non-marine Saline and Alkaline > Saline ...
GTCGGTGACCAGCGTGATGACGACATTGGCAATCACAGGGGCGATTAACAGCCCTGCCGATCTTCCTGGCAAGACTGTCGCGGTTTTCACTGGCAGCGTTTCGGAGGAATTCGCGCGCACATTCGGACTGACCAGCCGTTCGTTTCCCGGTATCGAAGAAGCAGTCATGGCGCTTACTGCCGGTCGTGTCGACGCGATCATCGCTGATGCGCCGGTACTGGAATACTATGAACACACGCGCGCCGAAAGCGATGTGTCGGTGGTTGGCCAGATTTTCGAGCCTGATAAATACGGTTTCGCCTTGCCGTTGGACAGCACCCTGCGCAAATCGATAACAGTTACTCTATTGGGCCTCCGTGAAGACGGCGTGATCGATGAATTGCGCACCATATACTTTGGCAGGGACTGGTAGTGACTGAGGCAATTATAGTCGGCGATCCTCAGGGGTTCTTTCATGTCCGTGTGGTCATCGGCCTCGTGACGGGACTCAGCATCACTCGGCTCCTAGCGGGACTGTCTCGGTTTGTCCAACATCCGGGCCGCAACCGGATCTATCCGGCGCATTTCCTCTGGGTGATCTATTTGCTGTTGTTTGTGACCCATTTCTGGTGGTTCCAGTTCGGTCTGGCGACGATACCGAAGTGGCAGTACCCTGAATACGCTTTCGTCCTGTTCTATGCGGCATTGATTTTCTTCATCTCAACACTGCTGTTTCCGGACCAGATGGATGACTATTCAGGCTTCGAGGACTACTTTCATTCGCGTGTACGCTGGTTTTACGGGCTGCTGGCCGCTGTCTTTATTGTCGACATTGCAGACAGTCTGATCAAGGGGTCCGAGCACTTCCAATCGTTAGGGACGTACTATGCCCTACGCCAATGCGTTCTTGCCGGACTGGCTTTCATCGGAGTTTTCGTGGCTCACCGCGCTTATCATATCGGGTTTGCTCTATTCGCTATCCTGCTGGAAGTCTGGTGGATTTCCGCACGATTTTTTCTGCTTGCCTGAAAGTGGAGGCCGGACGCAGAGTGCGCACCCCGCAAGATGGTTTCGCGCTGGGAAGTGTTCGAGCCCTTGTTTCTTGCGCAGCCTGATGCTCGAATAGTGGTCCTTGGAGCATTTCAACTGACCGGATGGGGCACTTGTTTTATGTTTTTGAGGAACTTTACGAATTCATGGACTTTCCGTGTGCGGTGTAAATCCACATGGGTCACGATCCAGAGATCTGTCGACCACCTATCCCGACACGAAGTGATTTCGACTAAACCCCGGCGTTGTTCTGCGTCGTGCTTGGCCAGAAACCCAAGTCCCAAACCTGCAAAGACTGATGCGTTGATTACATTCTGGTCCGAGGTTTCAAGCGCCAGTTGATCTTCTGTGACGTGCTTGTTCATCCAATGCGAATAAGGGCGTCGAGACGATCCATCTATGGAGCCGACGAATTGATGTGCCGACAAGTCGGACGAATCCGGCATGCCGAACCGGTCGATGTATGATTTTGCTGCAAACAGACCAAAGCAGAGTTTGTGAAACGGTAGCACGACATAATCCGCCTCTTGCGGGCGGGATCCGGCGCGGATTGCAACATGGGCTTCGCCATACTCCAACCGGGCAAGTGCATCATCCGCGCTGAACACCAGATTGAGGTCAGGATGCTCTGCTTTGAATGTCTGGAAGGCTGGCATGATCAGCGGTGCAAGGCCTGCAAGGGAAGTGACCACTAATGACCCTGACAGTTTCCCGACCTGTCCCTTGCTGCGACCTGCAAGATCAGAAAACATCTCATCCGCACGACCTGCCACATCCAAAAGATCCCGACCCGCCTCGGTCAATGTATAGCCACGGGCATGGCGCTGAAAGAACTTGGCCCCAAGCGCCGTTTCGATGGTGTCGACATGGCGGTTGACCGTCGCGCGGTGGACACCGAGATCCTCTGCCGTAGCACTGACCGTGCCAAGCCTGGCCAACCGAAAGGCGGTGCGAAGTTCGAGCCAATGTTCCATAAGTCAGTACGTAGATCAATTTGATGTCGCTTCAACGCGCAAGGGGTGCGCGCAAGGCGCACTTATGCGCGATCAAGTCTGGTGGCACATTCGGGTTAGACAATCCGTCGTCTCCCATCCGCGCAGAAAGCAGTCCGGGCGTGAGAGATCTCACCTACCCAGCTTCGGAGCAAATCCCGTCCGCAGTTTGACCAACCCCAGGAGTAACATCATGCAGAACAAGGCAATTCTCAAAGTCATAGGTATCCTTTGGATAATCTGGGGGCTGGTCCATGCGTTTGCAGGAATCATGACGATTGTGGGCGAGACATCCGATGCGATTGCAGCTATTGCCGATGCGGTAGATCCGGTCTTGTTGACTGGCCCTTACCACGAAGCGGTCGGCGCCGTCGTCAACCAGCACGGGTTCAATCTGCTTTGGATCGGACTGACCACAACCGTCTGCGCAAGCTTCATCTGGCGCGGTAACCTCACCGCAATTTTTATTGCCGGTCTCACTGGCGGGCTTGCAGACATTGGATATTTTCTGTTTCTGGACCTTGGTGGCTTCGTTCACTTCGTGCCGGGTACGGTTATGACACTCATCTCTTCCCTGGCCATTCTGCTGAGCATATGGGTTTGGAGGCAATCGCAGGCGCGATCCTGAAGGTGCCATTGCCTTGGTGCTGACGAACTTAGCTGAAGTCCGCATTGCTGACCTCTGGTTGCCCCAAAAGTACTGCAGCCTGTACGAATGGCTCGTTAGGTGAAGCTGCGCAGCGGCGTCCGATCTCGCGGCCAAGGCCGGCTCGAGTTGCAAGCGTTGCACCGTGTCAGGTCGCGCTTGGTGTCGCGACGGACGGCAACGATCAATCAGATCCGCGCCTTTCTAATTGAACAGGGCATCCCTGTCTGCAAAGGTTTGCGTGCGTTGAAAAATTCCTTCGAGGCCATCCTTAAAGACTGCAAAGATGAGATATCGCCGCCGATGCGGGAGATACTCATCGGGATCTATGGTGATTGGATCTGGATGGATGATCGGATCGATACAGTCTCAAAAGAGATCGAGGACATCAGCCGAACGTAAGAGAACTGCGTCAACGTGATGACGGTGCCCGGGATTGGACCGATGATCTCGACGGCGATGGTGGCCGCTACCGGTGAAGGCGCGGCCTTCGATCGTGGTCGTGACTTTGCAGCCCGGGTGGGATTGGTCCCCCGACAATACAGCAGGGATGGCCAAACTATATTGGGACGGATCACCAAACGTGGAAGCAGGTATTTGCGCGTGATGTTCGTTCAGGCGGCCAAGGTCATCCTGATGCGGCCCCACCGGTGGCCGGACTTAGCTTCGGTGCATGGCTCACACGCGCATCAGAGCGGATGTACCGCAACAAGCTGGCAATCGTGTTGGCGAACAAATTGACTTGGATGGCGTGGAGCATATTGAGACATAAAACGGCATCTGATGCGCCCAGAGATGAGATCATGGCTGGCGTCTCAAGCACCACCACGATCCAAAGGAGTTTGCGATAGTTAGAAAGCATGGAACAGAAATATTACGCCCCCTGCTGACCGGCAGGGCATGTTTGCATGCCCGAGAGGGGGAGTCTGACGGCCCAAATGGTCATAATCGACCTTGCAGCTAATGAGATCACGGTGCGTGCGTAACCCCAACAAGGCCACGACCCGCGTGTCGATCAACAGGCCGGATACATATCCGCGACTTCCGAGAACATGCCAGAACTCATTTGCGAACAGCAGCCGGTACATACGTTCGGGCCGTAAGTCACGCCCGACGGGACTGCTAGACCGCTGATGCTGCGGTGCATCCGAGGTCCGATTCGAGCCCGAAGTTACCTCTCTGGCTTCTTGCTCATTACAGTCGTTACAGTGCGCGTTGAGCGACTGTTTGTCATGGCAATTGCACCCAACACCAAGGCACAGGCAATCGCCTGTGCACCGGTGATCACCTCGCCAAATGCGATAACCCCTACGGCAAACATCGTAGGCAATTCAACACTGCCTAAAACAGCTGTACGCGTCGCCCCGATGACAGGTGAGCAGACAGTGTAAATCAGCTGCGGAATAAGCGCGGTCACAAGGCCGATCCCAACGATCAGAAACCAGTCACTACCGCCCTCCGGTAAAATCTCGCCAAGTTCAGAAGTGAGAATGAGAGGCGAAAGGCCAATGACCGACCCAAGAGAGATCGACGCTATTCTGGCCAAAGGCGCAATGCGCGAAAGGCGATGAACGAGAACACAAATACCAAAGCCAAACCCAAAAGGTGCCGCCAATGAGACCAGCAGCGTTGGAAGCTGGTCGAAAGGCACAGATGCTGGAGAGCCTGCAATTATTGCTCCAATAACGATCAACCCGGCAGCAACAAGGCTGCGCCGTGTCGGGTGATCGCCAAAGAGTACCCACGCGATGGCTATCGTGAAAACAGGATACGTCATGTATAAAACGCCGACCGTCGAAGCAGGAACGGATTCAAGAGCAGTGACATAGCCAACCCAGCCAAGCCCCATCACGGCTCCTGCAACCATCCCCCAAACGATTTCCCGCCAATTTGCGCGATATTTAAGGATTGCGGGCAACAGGATAATTGCAGCCAATATATAACGATAAAAGGCAACCGCATACGGGGCGAGACCTTGATCGGTTAGCCCACGACTAAAGTACGGTACAAAGCCAAAACATACAGATGCAAAAAGAACACCAGCGACCGCAAGCGCATAGGGCGTAGCTTCTCGCTTGACTGAGTTTGGATTGTCCATTTCTGATAGCTACCATACGCTGATGTGATTGGCATCCCAACAACAAACGAACGGCAATTTTGTCCCGCTCAGCAGACCTTTGGAAAACAAAAATGCTGCACAATGTATCGAAGGTCTGCTTCGGTGAAGCTGCAACGCAGCGCTTGGATATCTGGCCAACGGCAGGTCTGGGCCGTTCAATACATCGAAGATGAGCGCCAAAATTTAACAGATTCATTGAATTCGGCCGCATAAAAGGCGGAAGCTTCGGGTCCCAACGGATCGCCGTCAAAACGCCCAACGCGCTTTGCACATTCGAAAAAGCCGGGAGCCGGCAATCCACCTCTTGCCTTGCTGATCACCAGTGCTGCGATCATTGGACGACTGGCGGTGACATCTTCTTCAATCAGGCATTCGAGCGCCACAGTAAGCTGGTGGATCGTATTTGGCGGCGAGAGTTCAAGGGCCTTCGCGAGTGCCTGATACGTGATGGGAAGTGCGTTCTCTGCAATCTCACAAAGATGATCCCTTATGCGTTGTTTCAGCATTATCTGAGGCCTTTCGCTGAGTTCGATGTTCAAGAGGGTTGTTCACCGTATCCGGGGTTACGGTCGGTGCGGTCGCGGTATGCCATTACATCCGATTTCCACGCGGGTGGCCTTAGCTGCCAGTTTCAAATTCAGGCAGTTCTTTTGCACAACTGCGCAGTATCCTTATGAAGGTCTCTCGCTCCAATTCGAGGCCTCTTCGGTTGTGGGTCGCAAAATAGTAAGGTGTGTAAATTTTGGGCTTAAAGGGACGGGACGTGATCGTGTCAGCAGACCAGAACCGTGCGCTGAAGGGTTCGATAATACCGATCGCAAGGCCTTGCCCAATCAACGAGTAGGCTGTCAACGACGTGTCGATTTCATAGGTGTCTTTGAAGGGCACGTTCATGTCTTCGAGGGTTTGGAAAACCTCGCTCCAACTTGCCGGGCCGTCTGACATGATGCGCAGGATCGTTTCGTTGGCGAGGTCTTGCGGGCGGATTACCTCTTTTGTGGCCAACGCATGCGACGATGGGACCACGCAAACTTGACGCACATGGCCGATGATTTCGCGTTTGCTGCCTGGAACTTTAGGAATTTGCGAGCCGATTGCGATATCCACCGAAACGTTCTGCAAGCGTAGAATGATCTGGGATAGACGATGTGAATGCACGACGACCTTAACGTCGGGAAAGCGTACCTTAAATGCTTTTAGCACTGGCGGCAGTAGTGTCGCAGCAAGGGAGTGGGTCACTGCTACGCGCAACACCTGACCACCCTCGCCACGGATATGTTTCGCGGTGTTTTCCAAGCGCTGAATACCCATGAAGCTTTCTTCGACAGCCGCGAAAAAAGTCAAGCCGTTGGACGTGGGAACAAGCGACCCTTGTTTTCGATTGAACAAACTAAAGTTCAAATCAGCCTCAAGGTCCGAGATCAGGCGGCTGACTGCTGGTTGGCTGATATGCATCGCGGCAGCTGCCGCGACCATCGAGCCGCCGGTCATCACATGGTTAAAAGCTTCAAGTTGTCTGAATTTCATAAAGTTTAGATATAACATTCACTAATATATAATCAATTAAAGTAATTTGATAATATATCAACCATTCGGCATGTATGAGGCTACGCATTGGGAGATTGACGTGTCTGCTGCCGAGAACAGTTTTTCAGCCACCTACAATATCGCGCGCCAGCGCTTTGTGCATGCTGCTCAGGAGAGGGGATTTGCCCATGAGGCTGTGATGCACCCTGAACAGGACCCGTTGCTGCCCGTTGCTGTGGTTGATGTTGTGCGCATTGGGCCACGTGACGCGAGCAAGGTGCTTTTTGTTACTTCCGGCGTGCATGGCACAGAGCTGACGGCGGGTTCTGGCATTCAGCTACAACTCATTGAAACCTTTTCCGACACACTGCCCCAAGACTTTGCAATGGTATTGGTCCATGCGGTCAATCCAGTAGGTTGCGCGCGCCTGTCGCGGACAGATGAGAACAACGTCGATCCCAATCGGAACCTGGTCGCGTCCTTTGATGATCTCCCCGAAAACCCCGAGTACACCGCGTTGCATAGCGCTTTATGCCCGACAAAGTGGACCGACGATGTGCCGGTACGTGATCAAAGCTTGCTCGATTATGTTGTCGAGAATGGCGAGAAGGCGTTGGTTCAGAACGTTCTAAAAGGACAGCACAGCCATCCAGATGGATTGTTCTTTGGCGGTACAGCGGAAAGCTGGACGGTGAGTAATCTGACCCGGATCGTGCGCGATCACGGGCTGGGGGCAAAGCAATTGGGTGTCGTTGATCTCCATACCGGTGTCGGACCTTATGGATTTGGCGAAGTGATGCGCATGGACAAGCCGCCGCTTGTCGGCTCTGAGTGGGAGAAAATCGGCAACCTGATGTGTGATGTGCTGGATCGCGTCGAGGCCGAGCGACCGCCGCTCAAGATCATTATGGAATTTGGCACATATCCATTCGATCGCGTGTTGAATAATCTTCGGGCGGATAACTGGCTACGTCATCACGGAACAGTCCACACATCGCAGGGCCGCGAGATCAAGAAGGACTTGCAGGATGCGTTGTTCGCTGATGATCCCAAGTGGCTGGTCGAAGTCTCACGGCAAGGGATCGAAGTCTGCCAACAGGCATTGAACGAGATGGCGCAAGTTGATGCGGTCTTGCAAAGGTTTGAGCAAACAATTGCGGGTGCCGCATCCGCTGAAGCCATATTCCAGCATCTTGAAGATGCAGCGCAAGAGCATATCGGCGTAAAGCTGTTTACCGTCATGGACTATGTCGAAAGTCGAAATATGGGGCGGCGGTGTTACACTAATAGTCCCGAAAGCTACCCCGCGTCGGGGTGGATCGCGCTGCGCGACAACAATTGGTTCGATTGTGTTATTCGCAATCAAAAGACCTATGTGGCCAATGATATTGACCATATCATTCAGGATTTTGCAGATGCGGACCTGATCGCAAGCCTTGGGTGCGGGGCTATCGTTAACCTGCCGCTGGTTCAAGAGGGGCATGTCATCGCAACCGTCAACCTGCTGAACAGTGCAGGGTATTTCAACAACCAGAAGCTTGAAGATGCGCACCGTTTCCTGCTGCCTCTGGCACGCATGGCTTACTTCGCATCCAGCAAGCTCGCTCAACAAAAACCAATAACGGAGTAAAATTATGTTCTATTCAACCACTTCGCGTATCGTGGCAGTGGCTTTTGCTGCAACGATTGCCTTGCCAGTGACCGCTGAAACCACGTTCAATTTGGCCAATGAATACCAAGACACAACGTTTGCTGCTGTAGCGGACAATTTTTTCATTGAGCGTGTTGGCGAATTGACCGATGGATCGGTTAAAATCGACTATTATCCAGGCGGATCACTGGGCTTCAAATCTGTTGACCACTACGATTCAGTTGGTGATGGCGCGATTGATATTGCGGATACGTACATCGGGCAGTTGTCAGGAATTAATCCCGTCTTCAGCCTGCCTTCGATGCCGTTCCTCGCCACTACAAAAGATAAGGCACTGGCATTGGAGGCTACTTTGCGCCCCCATTATGACAGCGTGTTTGGTGATGCGAACCAGATGTATCTGTTCAGCACACCTTGGCCGCCCTCCGGTATCTGGACAGGCGAAGCTCTTGAAACTCCTGCAGGTTTGAAAGGCATGAAGATCCGCGTCGCTGACGTAACATCCATGCAGACCTTCAAAGAAGCGGGCGCCAACCCTTTGCAGATCAGCTGGGCCGATGTGGTACCACAACTGTCTGCCAATGCCATTGATGCGGTAATTTCATCGGCCGAGGGAGGCACCAACATCAAGTTGGGTGAATTCTTGCCGCATTATACCGCAGTCGATTACGTCATTCCCGTCAATGTCGTGCATATGAATTTGGATGCCTATGGCAGCCTGAACGAAGCCGAGCAAGCTGCGATCATGCAAGCGGCAGCTGACACTTCCGAGTTTATTTGGGGCAAGCTGGAGGAACGGCTGAGCAACACCTACGACGATCTGGCCGCGCTCAAGGTGAACGTTCAGCGGGAACCTAACCTCGAACTGATGGCGACATTGGAGGCCGCGAGCGCTGGTGCGTTGGACGAGTGGCTGGAAAAGGTGGGTCCTGAGGGGCAACAGATTCTGGACGCATACGCAACCGAAGCAAAATAGTGCAGCATAAAGGTGGTCCTCACAGTGGTCAGGGCCGCCAGCTTTATAAGTCCGAATAAGGAAGCCCCTGCCCATGATCCGAATTCTTGGCCTCTATGCGCGGTTCACCAGCCGATTGTCGGATGTCGCCGCGCATTTTGCGATGCTCGCTATCGTTTTAATGGCAGGGCATATTCTGCTGGAGATTATCCTTCGGGCGGTGTGGTCCACGTCGACATTCGTGATGGATGAATTTGTGGGCTACGAAGTGGCCGCTATGACCTTTTTGGGGCTTGGGGCCGCTTTGGACGACAAGGTTCTGCTGCGGGTCAACATCCTGCTTCTGCCGCTTAAGGGCTGGGCGCGGGCAGTAGCGGAAATTTTGAATGCTGTTGTTGCGCTGGCCGTGTTTGGTTTCGTCACCTTTTTCCTGATCCGCCAACTGATCCGCAGTTACGAGCGCGGCACCACGTCAATCTCGATCCTCGAGGTGCCTTTATGGATACCACAAGGACTGGTGGTGATTGGTCTTCTGGTTTTCTGCATACAGCTGACGGGCTTAATCGCCCAAGCGCTGCATGCCCCTGAAAAAGTCGAGTGAGGTGTCACCATGGGTCCTTATGAAATAAGCCTATTCGTTCTCGTACTTCTGGTTTTCACGCTTGGCTCTGGCATCTGGATCATGGCGTCGCTGGTGATTGTCGGTTTGGTCAGCCAATTTATCATCGCTGACTTCAGCTTTGTGAAAATGGGTATAATCTCCGCCACGATCATTTCTCGTAACTCCATGTCGTGGGAACTGTCGGCGATCCCGTTGTTCATATGGATGGGGGAGCTGTTATTCCGCACGCGATTATCGCAATCTATGTTTGAGGGCCTGACGCCCTTCGTGAACCGCATTCCGGGGCGATTGCTGCATACCAGTGTTCTGGGCTCGACGATGTTTGCAGCGGTGTCAGGATCAAGTGCGGCAACCACCACCACAGTTGGACGCATCACGGTAGGCGAGTTGTTGGAGCGCGGCTACGATAGGGCGTTGACCACAGGCTCGCTTGCTGGGGCAGGGACTCTTGGGCTGCTGATCCCACCGTCGATTATCCTAATTATTTATGGTGTAATTTCTGAGGTATCGATCATCCGACTTTTTGCGGCCGGTGTGCTTCCGGGCCTGCTGATCGCATTTCTTTACAGCGGATACATCGTTATTCGCGCCATGATCGACCCCGATATTGCCCCCAAGCGGGACGTAACCTATTCCACCCGCGATCTTTTCATAGCAGCGCGTAAGTTGCTACCCGTGATAATCCTGATGGTGGTGATCCTTGGCGCGATTTACTCGGGCATTGCAACCCCGTCCGAGGCTGCTGCAATCGGTCTGGCGGCGACCATCATTATAACTTTAGTTCTTCGACAGCTGAGCTGGATCGTGCTCTACGATTCACTCAAGAGTGCCGTGAAAGTATCGGCGATGATCACCAGCCTTGTAGTCTGCGCGGCCGTTCTGGCATCCTCAATGAGCTATGTGCGTCTACCGCAATCCATCGCCGAGATTATCGTTGATCTCGCCCCAAGCGAGTTTCAGTTAATCTTGTTGTTGGCGGCCTTCTATATCTTTTTGGGGCTATTCCTCGATGGAACTTCGATCACCGTTATGAGCCTACCAATAACCATGCCAATCGTGATGGCAGCAGGCGTAGACCCGATCTGGTTTGGAGTTTTCTTGGTAATCATGATTGAACTTGGGCAGATTACGCCGCCTGTGGGCTTCAACCTTTATCTGCTGCAAAGCCTAACCGGGGACAGCTTGCCAAAAGTGGCGCGTGCTACATTGCCGTTCTTCTTGTTGCTTTGCCTTGCGGTTGCAATACTTTATGCGTTCCCAAAAATTGTGCTTTGGTTGCCGGAACACATATATGGATAGCTCTACTCTTGTACCTGCGAGAGGCGTGGGTGATTTAACCTGGCTAGCTTTGGGCGGTGAACCGCCATTCGCTGCGCCCGCAAACTTAAATGGGGAAGCCGAACAAAGCAGACGCTCGGGGCGGTCGCCCAATATTTTTCCGGGTGCATCTGCTGCAAAGGTCGGAAGTGAGCCGTGTTTACCAAATTGCCCGCCGCAGCAACTAGCGCAGGCAAAAACCAAGCGTGTCGCGATCGTCCAAAACCGGACTATTATTAATGGTCACTGATGCTGCACCGTAGTCAAGAACCATTCTGTTCGCAAATGCAGCATTTCGGATTCCAACATCGATAATTTTTTGCTGCATGAAATAAGCGATAAGAAATCACAACTCACTTAAGACCGCTTACTGGTCGCCATATGTCTGACTTACATCATGGTATTAGACGTACATTTTTCTTTGTGCCACATTTGACTGCTGTCTAGCAGGTGGACAGAATTTTATTCTTCCTGTGTTCACCTCCTGGCGCGCGAGACAATTGCATAGTACCACTTATCAGAGGCACACCATTGTCAGCTTTATTTCTTACTGCGGCACTCCTTGGCAACTTTTCTTCGCGCGCGCAAAACGCGAACTTGCCGATCACACCAAAAGAGATCGCACGCGATGCGCTGGCGTCGGCGCAGGCCGGGGCGGCTATCGTGCATGTCCATGTGCGTGATCCTGGAACCGAACTGCCATCAATGGACACTGAATTGTACCGGGAAGTGGTCGACCGCATCCGGGACAAGAATGATGACCTGATCATCAACCTGACCACCGGCAACGGGGGGCGCTATGATCCGTCTGCGGCAAATCCTGCGGTTGCCGGACCCAAGACCAATCTTTTGCTGCCCGACGACCGGGTGCAGCATATTCTTGCGATCAAGCCCGACATTGCCACGCTCGATCTGAATACGATGGTGTTCGGCGAGGAGGTGGTGATCAATACTCTATCGTCGATCCGGCGTATGGGGACGCTGATGCAGGAGGCCGGGGTGCGCCCCGAGATCGAATTGTTCGACAGCGGTGACGTGGCGATCCTTAATGCTCTGATGGCAGAGGCGTTTTTCAAGGAACCTCCGCTGTGTTCGATCGTGACTGGCGTACGGTTCGGTTTCGTGCCCTTGCCAGAGACGCTGCTTTACGCACGGGGCCTGCTGCCGCGCGATGCGATCTGGACGGGCTTCGGGACGGGCGCGATGGCCTTTCCGATGGTGGCGCAATCTGCCCTGCTGGGCGGAAATATCCGGATCGGGATGGAAGATGCGGTCTGGCTGTCAAAAGGTGTCAAAGCACCGTCCAACCGGGCGATGGTCGAAAAGGCGGTGAGGATCGTTGAAGAACTGGGCTTTGATCTGGAAACACCGCGCCAGGTGCGTACTCGACTTGGCCTTTGAGGGGATCGCCTGTGCTGACATTCCACCATTCACCGCAAAGCTGTTCAAACGGTATCCTCCTTCTGCTGCACGAAGTCGGCGCGGCGTTCGAGACCAAGATTGTCGACGTGCGCGCGGGCGATCAGCGTGGGGCGGCCTATCTGGCGCTGAATCCAAAGGGAAAGGTCCCTGCGCTGGGGCTGGACGACGGTGCGGTGCTGACTGAGTTTGGTGCCATCGCCCTGTGGCTTGCCGAAAGCTACCCACAGGCGGAACTGGCTCCGGCTGACCCGACCGAACGCGCGCGGTTGCTGGACATGCTGGATTTCATCGTGGGATCGGTCCACATGCGCGGGTTCACCTTCGACAAGGTGCCGCACAAATTCCTTGCTGATCCGGACGGGCAGGCGGCACTGAAGGCGCATGGCCGGGCGGAGGTCATCAAGGGGCTGAAGGTATTGTCCGACATGATGGGCGATGCCCCCTATCTGCTGGGCCGTTTCAGCGTCGCAGATACCGCCCTGTTCTATGTTCTGGACTGGGCCGAACTGGACGGGGCATACGACGTATCCGCAAATCTGAGGGCGTGTCTAAAACGGATCAGGGCGCGCCCGGCCTACGCAGCCGCAGCTCCCCTCCTGTCGCGGTAAGGAGGCCGGAAGTGACCGCAAAGAACATCCTTTTCATCATGTTCGATCAGCTGCGGTGGGACTACCTCAGCTGTTATGGCACACAGCATATCAAGACACCCAACATCGACCGGCTTGCGCAAAAGGGTGTGCGGTTTACCCGTGCTTATGTGCAGGCGCCCCTTTGTGGTCCGTCGCGGATGTCGACCTATACGGGGCGATACGTCCACAGCCATGGGGCCAGCTGGAACGGGACGCCCTTGAAGGTGGGCGAGCAAACCATGGGCGATCATCTGCGTCGCGCCGGTATGGGCTGCTGGCTGGTGGGCAAGACGCATATGGCCGCAGACGCCGAAGGCATGGCCCGACTGGGGCTGGACCCCGACAGCATCATCGGCGCACGGGTGGCGGAATGCGGATTTGATGTTTTCGAACGTGACGACGGCATGCGTGCGGTCGGCCCGGATGGGCCGCTGACCGAACCGGGCGGTCACGGCTACGACGCCTATCTGCAAGCACGCGGCTATGACACGGACAATCCGTGGCACGACCACGCCAATGCCGGTGTCGACGCGCAGGGCAATGTGCTGTCCGGTTGGTTCATGAAACATGCAGGCGAGGCCGCAAATATCGAGGACGCCGATAGCGAGACCCCCTATCTGACGCGCCGCGGGATCGACTTTATCAACAGCCGTGACGATGTGCCATGGCTGTGCCACCTGAGCTATATCAAACCGCACTGGCCCTATATCGTCCCCGCGCCCTACCACGACATGTACGGCCCGCAGGATGTGCCGCCGCCGAACCGCGCGCAGTCCGAATTCGACAATGCCCATCCCGTGCTGAAAGCGCTGATGCGCAATCCGGTTGGCAAAGCTTTCGCCCGCGACGATGTGCGCAGTGCCGTCATCCCCGCTTACATGGGGCTGATAAAGCAATGCGACGACCAGATGGGCGTGCTTTTTGAATGGCTGGAAAAGACGGGTCGTATTGAGGATACGATGATCGTCGTCACCTCGGACCACGGCGATTTTCTCGGCGATCATTGGATGGGGGAAAAGACGTTCTTTCACGATGCCGCAGTCAAAGTGCCGTTGATTATCTATGATCCCTCTGCGGCGGCGGACGGCACGCGCGGGACCGTCTGCGATGAACTGGTGCAAGCGATCGACCTGGCCCCCACCTTTGTCGAGGTCGCTGGTGGGGATGTTGCGGATCATGTGTTTGAGGGTCAGTCGCTGCTCCCCTTGCTTTATGGCGAAACCGCTTGGGGCCGCGACCGGGTGATCTGCGAATACGACTATGCCTCGACCCCGCTGGCAGACGTTCTGGGGTTATCGGTGCGTGAGGCGGTGATGTTTATGGTCGCTGACAAACGCTGGAAACTGATCCACTGCGAAGGCGGCTTTCGTCCCATTCTGTTCGACCTGAAAAATGATCCCGACGAATTGGTCGATCTGGCGGAAGACCCCGACCACCACGATGTCATCGCGCAGATGTACGACAAGCTGCATGCGTGGACGCGGCGCATCGCCCAACGCACCACGCGGACCGAGGCGCAGTTGGTTGAATTGCGCAAAACGCTTCGTCGGCGCGGCGTCGTGCTGGGCATCTACGACGAGAACGACACGGATCTGGAGCTGACCGTCGCCTACCGGGACCGCAAGGCGCAGGTGCGCAAGCCGCCTGCCTGATCCACAACGGGCTGTCCACCTCGTGAACAGCCGGACGCAAGCCGTGGACGCAGCAGCCCCGCCCAAGCCACAACAAGGCAGGTTGCGAAGCGTGAACGACGCGGAAAGGTCCATTTGATGCCCCTCTACCCGACAGATATTCCGGTCGTAATCATTGGCGCTGGCCCGACGGGTCTGACAGCGGCAAATCTGCTGGCGGTCTACGGGATTGACTGTGTCGTTCTGGAACAGAACAAAGGTCCGATGAACCTTCCACGCGCCATTGTCATTGACGATGAAGGTGCGCGTACGATGCAGGTTTTCGGGTTGGACAAGACCTACCTGAAGGACACGATGGAAGGCTCCGGGTCACGGTATTACGACGATGCCGGAAATTGCTTTGCCGAAACCGGACAAGGGCCGCGCACCTTCGGCTTCGCCAAGCGGCAGTTCTTTTTCCAGCCCGAGCTTGAGGCAGCGCTACGCGACGTGTTGGGCCAAAAGGTCCCCGGCACGCTGCACTTCGGCGCGCAAGTCACGGATGTCGCAAACGGTGCCGATGATGCTCTTGTAACCGTGCGGGACGCAGACGGGCAAAGTCACCAGATCCGCACGCAATGGGTGCTGGCCTGCGACGGCGGGCGCAGCCCGATCCGCGAGCATCTGGGCATTGCCATGTCCGGCAATACCTACGAGGAAGACTGGATCGTTGTGGATACGGTCAATGACCCTGACACAACGCTCTATTCCAAGTTCTTTTGCAGTGGCTTGCGCCCCACCGTGAGCGTCCCCGCACCGCATGGCGGACGCCGCTACGAATTCATGTTGCTGCCCGGCGAGACCCGCGAACAGGTGCTGGAGGATGCTTTTCTTGAAGGTCTGGTAACACCCTATCGGCCCTACCGGACCGAGGATATACTACGCAAGACTGTCTACCGTTTTCATGCGCGGATCGCCGAACAATTCCAGTCAGGCCGCACCCTGCTGATGGGGGACGCAGCCCATTTGACGCCGCCCTTTGCAGGGCAAGGAATGAACGCCGGATTGCGCGACGCGCACAACGTCGCGTGGAAACTGGCGGCTGTCATGCTGGGCGGCGCGAATGCCGCCATCATGCAAAGCTACGAGGTCGAGCGGCGCAAGCCCGCTTGGGACATGATCCAGCTGGCCGTCGCGATGGGCAGCATCGTTATGCCTGCGGGACGCGATCAGATTATGTTCCGCGACCTGCTGATGCAGGCGCTCGAGCCGTTCCCGGCGGTGAAAGACTGGCTGGTCCACATGCGGTTCAAGCCAAAGCCCCGCTACGCAGATGGCTTGTTCCTCGATCTGGACAAACCGTTGTTCGAAGCGTCGCTGGTCGGAGAGATGATCCCGCAGCCGGACTTTCACGGGTTTGATGCCCAGCACCTGCTGGATGATGCGATGGGGGCGGGATATTGCCTGATCGCGCAGAACGCTGAAGGCAGTGCAGCGCTGACGTATTTAGATCGAACCACGCTGCTGGGTCTGCCGCTGACCAAGATCACGCTGGACACAATGGACCACAATCTGCCGTCGGCCCTGCGTCCCGTGCAGCAGCAAACAGCCAGCCCGCTGTTGACCCACCGTGATCAGATCATGTTGATCCGGCCTGACCGCTACTGTGCGGCTGCGTTCTTTCCGAACGATCTGGAACACGCGCTCGATCGCTACATGGGGATGATGGCAAGTTTATCGACAAGGGGTCCGGGGGCGATTGTGACGACCTAACAAGAAAGAACCACACGGCGAGGTGGCAAGGGAGGAGGAGACCCGATGCAACTTATCTGGAACCGGTCATACGCGTTGGCGCGCGCTTTGGCCTTGATCGGGTTTACCGGTCTGCTGGTCCTTGCGCTGATGACGACCTCGGACGTGCTGATGCGCTGGCTTTTCCAAGCCCCGCTGCAAGGTGTCAACGATGTCAGTTCGGTCGTAATGGCGGTTGTGATTTCCGCCTGTATTCCGGCCAATCTGGCGATGAAGCAAAACATCCGTGTCGAGGTTTTCGGCGCCGTCGCCGGCCCCCGGCTAAAGGCAGCACTGGAAGCGTTTTCAAGCTTGCTGACCTTCATTCTCATCGCACTGATCGCGTGGCAATTCGTGTCTTACGTCACCTCTCTCAAGGTAAACGGCGACCGTACATGGGTGCTGGGCTGGCAGATTTGGCCATGGTGGAGCGCTGCAACCGCGATGCTGTGGCTGGCAGCTTTTGTGCAAGCGATGGTCCTGATCACCGACATCGCGTTACTCGTCGGTGGACCGGACGTCGATGCGCAGGCCAACGAAGACACTTCTTCCCCGCTCTGAACGGGCAAAGACCCAAAGGAAACGGATATGGATCCTCTTATTATTGCTTTGATCGGCTGCGCGGCCATGATGGGGCTTATTCTGCTTCATGTTCCGATCGGCATTTCGATGGCGCTTGTCGGTGTCGTGGGCTTTGCTCAGGTCGTCGGCTGGGGCCCTGCGATTTCGCTGCTGGCCAGTGAACCCGCGTCGGCGATGAGCTCGCTCGATCTGGCCGTGATCCCGCTGTTTATGCTGATGGGCAGTTTGGCCGCTGCAAGCGGGCTGGCGTCCGATGTTTACGACATGGCGAATGCATTGTTCGGCCACCGCCGGGGCGGGCTGGCAACGACGACTGTTGTGGCCAGCGCGGGCTTTGGTGCGATTTGCGGGTCCGGGGTCGCTACGACCGCCACGTTTGGGCGGGTTGCGATGCCGGAAATGCTGGCGCGTGGGTATCATCCGGGGCTCGCCTCCGGTGCTGTCGCAGCGGGTGGCACGCTGGGCATTATCGTGCCGCCGTCAGCGATGATGATTCTGTATTCCGTGCTGACCGAACAATCCGTGCTGCAACTGTTCACCGCCGCCATCATCCCTGCGCTGCTGGCCGTGCTATTCTATGCCATCGCCGTTCAGGTCACCGCATGGCGAAATCCCGAAGCAGCGCCGCGATCCGAGAAATTACCGTTCAAAGACCGCATGGCCGCGATTGGCCGCGCATGGGGTGTGATCCTGTTGGCTGTGGTCGTGCTGGGCGGCATCTATTCGGGCATCTTCACCGTGAACGAGGCCGCAGCTGTTGGCGTTGTGATCGCATTCCTGTTCGCCTTGCTGCGTCGACGGCTGAACCGCGCCACATTCCTGCAAGTGATGGCAGAGGCAAGCGGATCGACAGCGATGATCTACATCATGGTCTTTGGGGCGACGATCTTTTCTTACTTCATCTCTGTCACGGGCGGCGCGTCTTTCATCGTCGGCGCAATCTCGGATGCGTCGGTTCATCCGCTCATCGTGATCTTCGGCATCCTGCTGCTTTATATCTTTCTGGGCGCGTTCTTTGACGAAGTCGCGGCGATGGTCATCACATTGCCCTTCGTCATTCCGGTGATCCAAGGGCTGGGATACGATCTGGTCTGGTGGGGCATCATCAACGTGGTGGTGATCGGCATTGGCATGATCACCCCGCCCATCGGGATCAACGTGATGTTGCTGAATTCAATGTACCGCGACGTTAAAATCACGACGATCTATCGCGGCATCGTTCCGTTTCTGGTGGCCGATCTGGTCCGCCTTACGATCCTCGTGCTGTTTCCAGCTCTAACCCTCTGGCTGCCCCGGATGCTGGGCTAAGCTCTTGTCCGCCTAACGGACAAATCTGGTTGCTTAATCGAGTGCTTCGCCCATCGACGCCAGAGTGAATTACATAAAAGGGAGGATATCATGAAACTACGACATTTCCTAATTTCGAGCGCTGCGGCCATTGTCTTTGGCACCACCGCAACCGCCGAGATCCTGCGATTTTCCAGCTTCGAGCCGCCGGTCGCACATGTGACGAAAAACATCCTGACGCCTTGGGCTGAAAACGTGAACGCTGCATCGGGTGGCGAGCTGGATGTGCAGATATTTCCGGGCGGGACGCTGGGTCGAAATCCCGCGCAGCAGCTCAAGCTGGTAGAAGACGGCGTGGCCGATATCGCCTGGGTCATCCCAGGCTATACGCCCGGTCGTTTTGACCAAGGCACCATCGGCGAGTTGCCGTTCCTGGTCCCCAGTGCGACTGTGGGATCTGGCGCGATCTGGTTGATGTATGAGCAGGGTCTGCTTGGCGGCGACTATGAAAAGTTTAAACTGATCGGCGTTATGATGTCTTCTCCCAACGGGTTGGCCAGCGCTGCGGAAATCCGCACACCGGCGGACATAAAGGGCGTAAATCTGCGCGCACCCGGCCCGACCATGCTGGGGGCTATCGACGCCCTTGGTGCCGTGCCCGTCGGCGGGATCACCGGCCCCGGGTTGGCCGAAGCAATGAGCCGCGGTCTGATATCAGGAACATTCACACAGTTCGGTGCGATCGAGACGTTTCGCGTGGGCGAAACCATGAGCTACTACCTCGACTTGCCTTTGGGCGCGACACCGATGCTGATCGTGATGAATCAGGCCAAATACGACGGCCTGTCCGATAAGGCGAAGGCAGCCATCGACCAGTATTCGGGCAAGGCATTCTCTGATACTTTCGGCCAGTCATTCGACCAGAACGTCGCCGAGGCGCGCGAACGGGTGCTGGCGGCCAACGACATCACCGTCATCGACCCTGACGACGCAATGACAAAAGAGTGGGAAGACGCGCTTGCCGTCTCTACCACCGAGTGGATTGCCGGTCACGAGAACGGTCAGGTGCTTTATGACGCCTTTGTCGCGGCGATCGACAAGGCCTCTGCCTCAAACTGACGCAAGGCCCGGCACCGATGACACGGGTGCCGGGCGTTTTCGATCACGGGGGGGGGGGGCGACTACATGTGCCTGACCGCAGACAAAGCAGACATATCCCAGCTGATCCAGAGATGGGGCATGTGCCGCGATCAAGGTCGATGGGATGAACTGAGCGACACGTTCACCGCCTATGGCACAATTTTTGTGACTTGGTTTTCCGGCCCGTTCAAGGATTTCGTGATCGCCTCGCGCAGGATGCACGCACCACAGTCACCGCGCGTGAAACACCTGATCGGGGTGCCCGTCATCCAACTACAGGGCGACCGTGCCCTGGCAGAAACCAACGTCCAGATCCTTGGCCGCTTTGCGGCAGAGGTGATCGACATAGACTACACCAGTCATGCGAGATTTCTGGACCGTCTGGTACGGTGTAAAGCCGGTTGGCAGATTCAGGCACGCACAGCGATCTACGAAAAGGACCGCTTCGATCCGGTCACCCCCGGTGATGCTTTTGCCCGTTTCATGGTTGAAACGGATTTCTAAGGGATTCCCAAACCCTACTGCTATCTTGGTTATCGCCTGATCTCGGCAGGCAGGCCTTTGCAGGACGGGATCATCTGTGACGGATCGCCAGATGCGGATGCGCTCATGATGGACGCCCGGCGCTGGCTCACCCAGCCTTAATCCGGACTCTCGATCCGGTTCAGGGCGTCCGAAATTCCCTCCGCCGATTTTAGCAGCTTGTCCTTGTACTGCTCCAGCGCCTTATCGAAGGACAACGCGCTCGCGGTCCAGATCACGGTCAGGCAGGCAACGACACGCGGCCCCCTGAAGATCGGCGCGGAAATGCTCTGGGTGTTCAGCCGGTAGCCTTCCTTGCGATACCCGACGCCCAGCTTCACGCTGGTGGAAAGGACGTGAGAGAGCGGTCCATCCTGCAATATAATCGGGTGCTGCAAGCCTGATTGGGCCTGCAAACCTTTGAGGGCCTGCACGCGGTCCTCCTCGGGTGAAAAAGCCAACCATGCCCGCCCGCCCGCAGTATCCAACATGGGCAGTTGAACCCCGACCATGCCGTGGTCGATGGAATAGGGGCTGATGTTATGGGTCGATTCACGGATTTCCATGCGGTGGTCGTTGAAGGTCACCAGATCGAGCGGCCACAAGATTTCGCGCCCCAGCCGCACCATTTCCGGGATCGCGGCTTGCGTTACCCAATCCTCGTGGCGAAACCCCGAGCTGAGCGATTTGGCCTGCAACGTCGGGCGCCATTTTTCTGACGAATGGTCGCGGCTGACATATCCCAACCCTTCGAGGGTTTCGAGCAGGCGGTAGACAGTCGGGCGCGGAATTGCGGTAGCTACTGCTACCTCGGCCGCTTTCAAGCCGTTGCGCCGGTTCAGAGTTTGCAAAATGAGCAAGCCGCGTTCCAATGACCGGACAGATCCAAAATTCGAAATGCGCCGCCTCCACATTAATGCTCGCTACATGTGCGACCATCGCACCGGCTCTCAGGATGTCAACGGGGCACTATGCCGATACCATGTGATGCGCCCTGTCCGCCTTGTGGACAGCCTGTCCCATTCCAAATTCAAGAGCCGCTGGCTGGGCTATGGTCCAGTGAAACCCACAATTCCCCCGAAAGGAGCCTTCTCATGAGCCTCAGGTCGCTTGGCTATATCGGCATCCGATCCTCCAAGACCGAGGATTGGAGCAGCTTTGCAACGTCCCTTTTGGGGATGCAGCAGGTTGATCGCGGCGGCGGCGCGCGGGCGTTTCGCATGGACGACCGCAAGCAGCGCCTGTTGGTCACGGACGATGGTCAGGAAGGGCTGGATTTCATGGGGTGGGAAGTCGACCACCCTGATGAACTGGACCGTCTGGCCAGCCGCCTTGAGAACGCGGGCGTGGCAGTTCGCGTGGAATCTGCGGCCCTTGCCGATCAGCGGCTGGTCAGCCAGCTGATTTCCTTCAAGGACCCCGACGGAAACCATATCGAGGTGTTCTGCAACCCGCAGATCGCCGACGCCCCCTTTGTGCCCGCGCGCCCCATTTCGGGGTTCAAGACCGGAACTTTGGGCATGGGTCATGCCGTTCTGCACGTAGAGGACGCCACCGCCCTTCTGCCCTTTTACCGCGATCTTCTGGGGTTCAGCGTCACCGATTATGCGCAGGCCCCATATCCATTGTATTTCTTTCACGTGAACGGACGACACCACAGTTTTGCGATGGTCGGATCGGGACGCAAGGGGCTGCATCACTTCATGGTTGAACTGCAATCGCTGGACGATGTCGGCCAAGGCTATGACATTGCGCAAGCCGAAGAGGGACGTGTCGCCTACACGCTGGGTCGCCACTCCAACGATCACATGACGAGCTTTTACGCCACAACGCCATCCGGCTTTTTCGTGGAATACGGCTGGGGCGCGCGGGTAATCGAACCGGACACATGGGAAGCCCACGAGACTTCGGACGGCCCAAGCTATTGGGGCCATGAACGGGTGCATCTGCCCGAAGGCGACGCCGCCCGCGACCGCTTGCGCGAGATGCGGATGGATGCGGCACGGCGCGGAGCGCGTGCTGCCGATCCTGTGCCCAACTGCGCGTGGCTGGATGCAGTCGTGCGGCAAGAATAATGGCACCCAACGCCACCTTTACCAATATGCACGAAACGGAGCGATAGTCCCGTATGACCACATTACCAAATTTCCAGACATCCATCATCATCTTGGAAGCGGGCCGTCCTGAGGTTTTGCAGCCCGCGCAAGTGCCTCTGCCCAAACCCGGCGCGTATCAAGTGTTGATCCGAATC
>Ga0163216_101075_pt1 | contig 22047 bp, 16 predicted proteins | sample SynspAceP_FD_167610 | JGI IMG/M metagenome (GOLD analysis project Ga0163216, IMG submission 167610) | Saline lake microbial communities from Ace Lake in Antarctica - Synechococcus sp. Ace-P (Illumina Assembly) | ecosystem: Environmental > Aquatic > Non-marine Saline and Alkaline > Saline ...
CGAGACCTAAACCGACTTCTGCCATTTTCATATACGTTTGACGGCCAGTAGCGTTGTTTTTCACCACCCCATAACCACCACCAAAACTTGCTAACAGCACGTTGACGTTGGTATTGTCAAATACAGCGTAACCTGCAGCACTGGTAATTTGCTGCTCAACACTAGGCTTCAAAACAAATAATTCGTCTAATACTTGAGAACGCATTTCTAATACAGCTTGGCGTTGCTGGCTAAGGGTTTCACCTGAATGGCCCGCACAACCGGCCATCGCAACACATAAAAAAATAAGGCCTAGGTAGCTAAATGATTTAATTATATTCATGACGTTCTCCAGTAAGGTTGGGCTTAACTACAATGATAAAAGTCGTTTTGAATGGCAATTGTACCTTCGCCCTTTACTACTTTAATGATCGCTACTTAAGTGCTGATATAAGCTTAACAAAAGCAATTATCAATCCAAGATGACATAAGCCAATAAATTACCTGTATCACATCACGCTATTTTACTTAAATAATATGAACTATTGTCATACACACGCAGTATAATCAGAGGCTCTGCATACTGATTAGTGAATGCGAACGTCAAAAATATTCATACTGCTGTTAGGCTTTTTGAACCATGATAATAAGATAGAAAGAGGAAGTCTGATGCAATTTCGTCCCTGGATTGCCGCCATTGGTTTTTGCATAGTTACTTTTTTGCTACTGGCTTATGTAAAATTTACTCAAGTCAGCGCGGCGATTGCTTTTGGCGAGTCATTTCCTGAGCCTAGCGAAACTGTAGTTCCGATGACTGTTTCACTTAGTAGTTGGCAAGATACCTTGCAAGTACTCGGTGAAGTCAAAGCAACTCGGGCCTTAGATATCCGCAATGAACTTGAAGGTATCATTACCTCTGTGGGTTTTTCTTCCGGCGGCCAAGTACAAAAAGGGCAGATGCTCTTAACCCTAGACAGCATTAATGAGCAAGCTCAATTAGACGCCACCCAAGCTGAAATCACCTTGGCCAAGCTAGATGTATCTCGGCTCACTCAGTTAGTAGAAACACGCGCTGCGAGCCGCTCGCAAATTGACCAAGCCATGGCCCAATTAGCCATTAAACAAGCCAATGCAAGAGCCTTGCAGGCCACCATCGCTAAAAAAACCTTAGTGTCTCCGTTTAGCGGCACCACCGGATTACATGAACTTGAGGCCGGCGGTTTTGTAGCCGCTAATTCCTTGATAACCCGTTTAATTGGTAAACTAGACCAAGCTTGGGTCGACTTTTCAGTGCCGCAATCTGCATATCAATTAAGTCCTATGAGTGAGCTTGAAATTGCCACTATTAATCAACCCGATATTAAACATACAGCAAAGATAATCGCCATTGATCCCGTTATTTCGAGCACCTCCCGTAATGTGCGTATTCGCGCTGAACTGGACAACCAAACTGCCCAGTTAAAACCTGGTACCAGCGTCAAGGTCATGCTCCCAGTCGGAAAGCCAATAAGCGCGATCCGTCTGCCCAACACCGCCGTTCGTTATGATTCTTTTGGACCTTACGTTTATTTACTGACACAAGCAGCAGATGGAAAGTTGCGCGCCAAAAGGCAGGCGGTGGAGTTAGGCTCACATGATCAAAAGCAGATAGTAGTATTGTCGGGCCTAAAAGCTAATGACCAAGTCGCGACTGTGGGTTCATTTAAATTACGTGAGGGTATGTTAGTCAATCTGACTAGTGATACTGCAAACGCGGAGCCTTTGTAATGGCCGAGCATGAGACTGACAAGAGCGGCATAAAGGAACATCCTGAGGATGCCTTGGGCAAGCGCCCCTCGGTCATGGACATATTTTGCAAAAAACCGGTATTAGCCATTGTCCTGTCACTGATCCTCGTATTAGTGGGTATACGTGCTGCTATTGATATTCCAATCCTGCAATTCCCACAAATTACCAGTGCATCTTTACAGATAACCACACCTTATGTCGGCGCTTCTGCCGAAGTCATTCAGGGTTTCATCAGTGAGCCGATTGAGCGAGTAGCAAGCTCGGTGCCCGGAGTTGACTATGTTGAATCACGCAGCACACCTGGACTAAGTTCAGTCACGGTTTGGTTAAAACTAAATCAAGATAGTACTAAAGCTCTGGCTGAATTATCTGCCAAATTGGATCAAATTCGCTTTGAATTGCCCGAGGGAGCTGAAGATCCTTCGGTAGAAGTCGTGCGGGCTGACCGTCCTTTTGCCATTTTCTATTTAGTTGTGAATTACAATCAGGCCGACAGTCAGATGTCGCGCATGGATGTCACTGACTACTTATCTCGTCGCGTTTCACCCGCTTTGGCGTCTATCCCTGGAGTACAGCGAATTGGCTTAGAAGGGGGCCGCTCACCCGCCATGCGAATTTGGCTCGACCCCGCTAAATTAGCCGCATTTAATATTGCCGCCGACGAAGTCATGTTGGCACTGCGCGCCAATAATTTAATTGCTACCGTCGGTCAGAGTGAAAACAATCAACAACGTATTCCGCTGCTAACTGATACGTCTTTATCCACGGTCACTGATTTTGAGCGGCTTGTGGTGAGAAATATCGATGGGGCCCAGATTAGATTATCTGACATCGCTGATATCGAAATTGGTGAAGAAGAAAGCGAAGCCAGTGCCCGCTTTAGCCATGATACGGTGTTGTTTATTTCAGTGTGGCCTTTGCCTGGCGCAAACGAAATCGAAATCGGCGATAGTTTGTATGCCAAGCTCGATGAAATAAACCCTACTTTACCTAATGGCTTGCGCATTACCGATGGTTACGATGGCACCTTGTATATGCGCAGTGCGTTAAAAGAAATATTCATAACTCTGGCTGAAACGATTTTACTAGTGGGCATCGTAGTTGTGGCCATGATGGGTTCGTTTCGTACCGCACTCGTGCCTCTGGTTACCATTCCAATCTCCATTTTAGGCGCTATCGGCACCATGGCATTAATGGGGTTTAGCCTAAACTTGTTAACTGTACTGGCCATTGTATTATCTGTTGGCTTAGTGGTGGATGATGCCATAGTGGTGGTTGAAAACGTGGCCCGCTACATGCGTAATGGTATGAGTCGTATGGAAGCCGCTTTAACCAGTTCCCGTCAGTTATTGGCGCCCATCATTAGTATGACCATCACCCTAGCGGCGGTATATGCCCCCATTGGTTTGTTAACCGGTTTAACCGGCGCTTTGTTTAAAGAGTTTGCCTTTACCTTAGCCATTGCAGTATTAATTTCTGGTTTTGTGGCTATTACCTTGTCACCGATTATGAGCGCTTATGCCTCACCCGAAGGCGGAAAAGAAAGTCGATTAACCCAGCGTATTAATCATGTTTTTGACCGTATTCAACAGGCTTACAGTAAAGTATTGCTCGTCACCCTCAGATATAAAACTCAAGTACTGTTTGTTGCAGTATTTTTAGCCTTACTGAACGTGCCATTTTATTTGTTTTCGCTCAAAGAACTAGCGCCAACCGAAGATCAAAACAGCATTAATGTGGTGGTTGAATCTGCACCAGAGGCCTCTTTAGAATACACCATGCAACACATGGATGCGGTAGTCGACACCATGCTACAACTAGATGGTGCCAAATATATGTGGCAAATCGTTACGCCCGCAGGTGCCTTTGGGGGATTGGACTTAGTCGACCCAGCTGATCGCTCAGAAAAAACTCAGGACATGTTTTGGCAAGCTTTTGCTAGTTTGTCACAGGTGCCAGGCTTAAAAGCCTTTCCGGTAATGGAATCCGCCTTACCTACTTCCGGTAATTTTTCGGTTGAGTTGGCGGTACTCACCACTGATTCTTACACTGATATGAAACGCTATGCCGACCAGATGGTCGCGGCAGCCCAAGCCAGTGGTAAGTTCTTATTTGCTGAAACCGATCTTAAATTAGACTACCCGCAAGCCCGTTTTAAACTAAACCGCCAAGCTATCGCCGACTTAGGCATGGATTTAGCCAGTGTTAGCGCCCAGCTTCAAGTGCTGTTATCGGGTAATTTTGTTGGTCGTTACAATCAAGATGGGCGAGCTTACAGGGTTATCCCAATGATAGATGATAGTGCTCGTATTAATCCTGATGCCATATTGTCACTATTGATTCGCACGCCTGCTGACGAGCTTATCCCCTTGAGTGCAATCGCCAGTTTAGAAACCGAAATCATGCCGCGAGTGCTGAGTAAATTTCAGCAAAAAAATGCTTTTAGAATTTATGGTGAAGTGATCCCAGGTACCACTAAAGAACAAGGCCTCAGCGCCTTAGAAGAGGCTGCATCCAAACTATTACCGGCAGAATACAGTATTGATTATGCCGGCGAATCACGGCAAATTCGTTTAGAGGGTAATACCTTAGAAGGAGTGTTAGTTGTTGCTTTAGTATTTGTATTTTTGGTTTTAGCGGTACAATTTAATAGCTTTCGCGACCCATTGGTGGTGTTACTTGGCTCAGTCCCCTTAGCCATGGCAGGTGCCTTGATGTTTGCCTTTTTAGACTTCACCACCATCAACATTTATTCACAAGTCGGCTTTATTACCTTGGTCGGTCTCATCGCCAAAAATGGGATTTTAATCGTCGAATTTGCCAACAAAATGCAAGAACAAGGCAGGACTAAATTCGAAGCAGTACAACTTGCCGCGCAAGCGCGTTTACGCCCGGTATTGATGACGACAGCCGCCACAGTGCTAGGTCATTTCCCTTTGGTTTTAGTCGTAGGTGCAGGAGCAGAAGCACGCAATAGCATAGGCATAATCTTAGTCGCCGGCATGTTGGTAGGTACGCTGTTTACCCTGTTGGTTTTGCCCAGCGTGTATGTGGTGCTAGCATCAAATCATAATCCGAAGACCGACGATAAAGTCACCAAAAACCACGAGTTAAACCAAGCTTAAAAAAGTGAGTAGAGGGACATCCAACCTAAATAACACCCAGCCATTTTGAGAATGCTTTTATGCCTAAGTTTAAACTCTTAAATATGGTCAAAGATGAGTGCCCAATATTGTGGGGTCTTAGTTAAATCTCAATTCCAACTTCAAAATGTAAATTGCTTATTCATTTCACAACATACGTTTGCAGTAGTTCGCCTTTCACCGTTTCAGTGCATACAATGTGGTGATAAAAAATAATTCATCTCAGGAGTCAGCATGGCGAATAATTCTGCCTACGCTTTGCGTTCAATTAAGACGACTTTTTACTTTGTTATTTTCAGTTTGAGTGCCGTTGCACACGCCGCTTCTATTGAGCGAGTAGAACCACTATTTTGGTGGACTGGCATGGCGAATCCCGAGGTTCAATTGTTAGTGTATGGTGAGAATATCAGCCACAGTAAAGTCAGCGTTGACTACCCTGGGGTTAGTGTTGTTAAAACGGAAGTGGTAGACAATCCTAATTACTTATTTGTAAGCTTAAATATCGCAAAACAAACCTCACCTGGGCAACTTAACTTGCGGTTTAACCCACTACCCACTGGGCTCTCCTTTGACTATGTTTATGAGTTAAAAAGTCGTGAGGCCGCCTCTGCCCAGCGCCAAGGTTTCAATCAAAGTGATGCTATCTATTTAGTGGTACCCGACAGATTCGTCAATGGTGATCCAAATAATGATGCAACGGCCGACACTCTCGAATTGCCACAACGCAGTGAACCGAGTGGGCGCCATGGTGGCGATATTAAAGGTTTAGTTAAAGCCTTACCTTATATTCAAGATATGGGCTTTACTCAGATATGGTCAACGCCGCTGACTGAAAACAATGGCCAACGTTATTCCTATCATGGCTATGCTGCTACTGACCTTTATCATATTGATCCGCGTTTTGGTAGTAATCAAGATTATCGCGACTTTGTGCAAGATGCCAAAAACAAAGGCATCGGTGTGATTAAAGATATCGTACTTAATCATATAGGCCTAGACCACTGGTGGATGAAAGACTTACCAGATGCTAACTGGATAAACAACAAGGGCGTCTTCACTCCCACCAATCATGCGCGTAATACCGTGCAAGACCCTTACACTTCTAATATTGATAAAACCGCCTTTGTCAGTGGCTGGTTTGTTCCAACCATGCCTGATTTGAATCAAAAACACGTCCTACTGGCTAATTATCTGATTCAAAATAGTATTTGGTGGATAGAATACGCGGGGCTTTCTGGTATTCGTGAAGATACCTACAGCTATGCTGACAAAACCTTTCTCAGTCAATGGGCTAAACGTATTCTTACTGAGTATCCTAACTTCACCATGGTGGGAGAAGAATGGAGCGCGAATCCGCTGATCGTATCGTATTGGCAGCAGGGTAAACAAAATATAGACGGCTATGTGGGGAGCATGCCAAGCATGATGGATTTTCCTACTTACTACGCACTTTTAGCCGCTCTGAATGACGACGAAAGTTGGGATGAGGGTTGGATTAAACTTTATCAGTCTTTGGCAAACGACGGTAATTACCCTGCACCCGACAAACTGGTGCTATTTGAAGGTAATCATGACACTGCCAGACTCTTTTCTTTGCTCGACGATGACTACGCTAAATTTGCCAAAGCCATGGTCTTGATGACAACTTTGCCGCGTATACCTCAGTTTTTTTATGGTACTGAAGTATTGATGCAAAGTCCCAAACAGCGAGATGACGGCCTAGTGCGCGGTGATTTTCCTGGCGGCTGGCCCGGCGATAGTCAAAATGCATTTACCGGCGAAGGTTTAAATCAGCAGCAGAAAAAAGCACAAAGTTTACTTAAAACCTTATTAAATTATCGTAAAAATAATGCGCTTCTATCCTCGGGCTCTATGACTCATTTTTTCCCACAAAATGGTATTTACAGTTTTGTACGGCGCAATAAAGCACCTGAGCTAGGCAAACAACTGTGGGTGTTTTTAAGTAAAAATAACGAGGCCATGCCCATCGATGCTGAACGCTATTTCGAACTTTCACCGGATAACTGTTTATTTAGCGATGTCATTAGTGGTAAATCCTATGCTCAACTGGGTGATGCCATTATTCCTGCGCAAGCTTGGCTAATGTTAGAATGTCAGCCAAAATAGGCGCTATGCTGGTTTATAGATAAGTTGATGAATTTACTGCGCGATACTCTGAGCATATTTTGGCGTTTCTTGGCTTTGGGCTGCATCAGTTTCGGTGGCCCTGCGGCGCATATAGGCTATTTTCAAAAGACCTTTGTTGAGCGTTTACATTGGCTCAGCCAAGACGACTACGGCAAACTCGTCGCGGTGAGTCAGTTTTTACCTGGCCCAGGCTCCAGTCAGGTCGGTTTTGCTATTGGCTTACACCGTGGTGGATTAGCTGGCGGTATGGCAGCATTTTTAGGGTTTACCTTGCCTTCGTTTTGCCTGATGTATGGCTTAGCCCATTACATGCAATCACCCGCTTCCGCCGGGTGGATGCCCAGTGTGATACAAGGTTTACTGCTATTGGCGGTTGTTGTGGTCGCAGATGCGGTATTGACCATGGCCAAACAGTTTTGCCAATCGTGGTACACACGCTGTATTGCGCTAACTAGCGCGTTGCTGCTCATCAGCTTCAGTACTATTTACCTACAATTTATACTCTTGTTTACTGCTGGATTGCTCGGCTTTTTTGGCCATCAATATTTTGTCAACTCCACTCAAGTAAGCCATCAAACCCGCAGTTATCATAAAACGTGGCTGGCCCTGTTTATTTTTGCCTTATTGTTTATGGCCAGCATTTTTATTCAGGCTAACTATGGCGCTACTGATAGTCCGCTACTCAGTTTAGCGGCCAACTTTTATCAAAGTGGTAGTCTTGTTTTTGGCGGTGGTCATGTGGTGTTGCCACTGCTACAACAAAATATTGAAGCCTCACTCAACACAGAACAATTTTTATTTGGTTATGCCGCAGCACAAGGTGTGCCCGGGCCAATGTTTACTCTTGCCACTTATTTGGGTGCCCAGCTGTTGCCCACCAGCCCTTTATTTGGCGCGACCATTGCAACGTTTAGCCTATTTTTACCCGGTTTGTTATTGATGTATGCGCTGCATCAGCAGTGGGCCATGTTGTCAGCCCGAGTCTCAATCGCAGGGGCTATGGCAGCCATCAATGCCGCGGTAGTGGGTTTATTGTTAAGTGCATGGGTGAATCCAGTCGTCAGTCACGGCATCAATCAGCTGAGTGATGTATTGGTGGTTGTTATCTTGTTTACGGGCTATCGCTTGTTGAAACTGCCCATCGTGCTGTTAATTCTATTGTCCATAAGTTATGGCCTAGCTTGGCTTTGACAACTCACCAATAAAACGGCACAAAAGGCCGTTTGATTTAAGCCCAACGGGCATTAAAAATAAAGAATAAACATTCACAATAAATTTAGTTCATAAATTTCAATAATATACTTATAAAAATTAGATATTCACAGATTTCTAGTTAACGCTGATTTAATCAGCTTTCAAGTCAAGAACTACTATTCTTAATCGAAAAAGTGAGAGTAATTTTGTTAAATAGGTCACTAATTGCAGCTTTAATCAAAGTATATTCTGGCCTTTTTCAGGGTCACGGGCTTCTTTAGCCTGTTGGCGTATATCGTCAGCATCACTGGCTAGATCAGCATCTTGCTCATCATCTTGCAAATCTAAGGCAGAATCGTCGACAATCTTTTCGTATTTAACTTTGGGCTCAAGGTCTGCTGAGAGTGTTTGTGGCTGTGCTTGATGCACCACAATACCTTGTGGAAAGATAATTTCGCGCGCATCGTCTGGCATACTAATACCGTGTTTTTCAAATTCACGCATAATGGTGCGCATTAAAAATGACGACACTTTTAGCAAGCTATGATTGTGGGTATTGATCCAAAAATAGACCTTTAAATTGACGGTTGATGAGGCAAGCACATCAACTAATACTTGAGGTTCAGGATCTTGCAGTACGGCTTCTGTATTGCTAAGCACTGCTAAAGCAATTTTTTGTGACTCAACAATGCTTGATTCGTAACCGATGCCAATAACAAACTTACCACGTGATTTGGGGTTAGCCGTGAGGTTACGAATAATGTTTTTATATACCGTAGCATTAGGTATTTGAATGTGATCACCATCAAAATCCACCAAGGTAGTTGCCCTGGCAGTGACTTGTTTAACCACACCAATGCGCCCTTCTACTTCAATGACATCATCAATTTTAAAGGGTTTTTGAATACTCAGTAACAGACTAGAAATAAAGTTTTCTGCGATGTCTTTAAAAGCAAATCCTATGATTAAACCAATGACGCCTGTACCTGATAACACAGCGACGGCAAATTCACTTAAACCGGCAAAACGTAAAAATAGATAAAAGCCAAATAAGATAAATAGAATGCTGATCAAACGACGGGTAACTAGTCGAATGAGTTGGCTGGTACTGACAAAGGAAATTGGCCTGACTAATAATTCTGATAGTGGACGAGCCAATAAAAATATCAGGACAAAAATGACCAAGCCTAAACCTATCATGGGTAATTTTTGCAAAAAAAGCTGCCAGTTATTTTGCATGTCTTGCCAAATTAAGTTGGTTTCGATGCTAACTGAATCGGGAGTATCTGCTTCAAATAAACTGCCGTCGGTATCAGCGACTACCTGAGCAAAGATATCCGTAGGCGCAGAGTAAGCAGGGCTTGAAAGAAGCGTCATTACAGAAATAATAATCAATAAAATAGAAAACAAGCGCGTTTGCATATTTTGCTTACCTGTGGCCAAAACTTAGGATTTTAGTCATACCTTATAACAAATTAAGTGCTTCAGGAATAATTTAAAGCCCAACAACGAAGCAAATGGAGCGACAAACAAACGTGGACTAAAATTGATAGCCCATTTGAAACAAGGCCCCACCACCGGAACTATTATCACCTTTACCTGCGACTAAAGTAAAACCTAGGTTAAACCCAGGGTCAGCGATCCCATTAAAAAAGTAATAATACCCCAGCCCGACTCCATTGATAATTTCAGAACTATAAAAAGAGTTTTCAGTGCCTACGGCACCTATATAAACACCTAAACCATGTTTATTAGAACTTGTATCAAACAAATCTGTTTTTATCCAACCAAGTCCTGCACCACAAGTCGCGTTACTTTCGGTATAGCGTAAACAGCCAACTGAAATATATTTCATGTCTAGCTCAGACAACAAACCAATATTTACGCCAAGACCACTATACGCTGTACCCAAGCCAAGGCCGAAGGTAAAGGAGTCTTGTGCTTTTGCACCGTGGGTGAATAAAAGTATTGGTATGACTGAAAGAAATTTTGTCGCGAGGTTCATGAACATCCTTATTGAATAAAAGACTGCGTTATCGCAGCCATAAAGTACCGCATACTTTTATACCCATTTATATTACCGGCATTTGAAGACTTGTATAGTCTTAGTTTGGTGCTTTTTTAATGACTATTCGCTCTGCGCAAATTTTCAAATAACGAAGGCTCCCAAGGTCGCATCGCCATCAGCAAGCCAAAATGCTGGCGCTGGTGTAAAGGTAGCTCTGCATCTTCTTGGTTAAGCACCGCCGCCTCTTTTGTTAGTTGATTGAGCTTGCGCTGAATAATGTCGATAGAGGTTTGTGAATATCGTCCACGTAAATAAAAACGAAAGGTCCAAGGTTCTTCTTTCTTTGGCGCCATAAACTTCACCATCACTTCTTGCTCCATAAATTTCTCTAATGGCCCCCCGGGGATCCATCTAAAATCTTGGGCAATAAGCGACTTAAAAAGATTATTGGGCAACAGTGTGATTATTTTTAAGCGATCAAGCCGCGCAAGCAAACGAATACATTCGTGTTTATCAATTGCGTAGTAGTCAATAATTTCAGCAAAGGTCCAAGCATCTCGCACACAGACCGCCACCAGCAATAATTTGCTATCAGCGAGTAACTCAAGCTCTTGTTCTTTAGTCAGTTGGCTTAACTGCTGAGTTTGTTTTTGCGCAATAATAAACAAATCCGACAAACTCATTTGCAATATCTCACAAATTTTTTCTAAGCGTTCCAAGGTAAAGGTATTAGTTGAGAAAATGCGTTTGATGTTGGCTTCACTCATTTCTAGCTTTTCTGCTATGTCTTTATAGGTAAGCTGTTGCTCTCGAAGCAACTGTTTAAGGGTGTTACGAATTTGGCTAATTTGACTCATATCATCTCTTTAGTATTGGATTACTATACTTCTGGTGTTGCTTTAGTATACATATTTCAAGCACGTTTACAGTAGTGCTACCAAGGAATATGGTGGTTAGGTCTTATTTGAGACGCAACTTAATAAGGAATACCCATGAAATTGATCAACACCCTAGTGGTTCTTAGCCTTTCTTGTACTACCTTTATTTTACATGCTGAGGGATCAGTTAATCACAGCGCTCAGGCGAGCAAACATAGTGTACTAGCCGTAACTGAAGGCCTTGTATCAACTGCCAAGGTTGCCAGTGTGGTGGTAGCCGCTCCGCTTATCGTGGCCGGTGGAGCAAGTTTAGTTACCGGCAGTGTTATTGCCGAATCAGGTAATAAGATTAAAAGCAGTCATGCTCATGACGGGCCTTTAGTGATAAGCGAAAAGACAGTAACGGCTGATCCGGCGCCTAATCAAATCATCATCATTCAAAATAACCAAACCAATAAAACCGACCTTGATAACAAGGAGTAAGTTATGAATATCAAACATCTCATGATGTTTGCGGGTTTAGTGGTGACAGCTATGTCACCACTAGCCGCAGCAGGTAGTAAGGCAAATCAAGCACCCAGCCATGAACCGCAGAAAATTGTTAGTTTTGCCAAAGAAGTTGAAAAGTATGCCGCCTCACAAGGCGCTCGCGCTTTTATTATTGCCAGAGTAGGTCGCCCTGAAAAAGACCTACCCAAAGGTATTAAGTTTACCCATACTGCTATTGCTATTTATTCAGATATTACCTTAGACAGTGGCGAAGTGATCCAAGGTTATGGCATACACAACCTATATCAAAAAGACGGTGAGTTAGATAAAAGCCAATTAATCACCGACTACCCAGTTGATTTTTTCTGGGGGGCTTATGACTTAAAAGCTGGGATCATTATTCCCACTCAAGAGATTCAAAGCCGTTTAATCAAATTAATTAGTAGCGGCAAAGACAAGTTATTACACAACGAACGCTATTCAGTTTTGTCCAATCCTTTAAATTCGCAATTTCAAAACTGTACCGAATACACATTAGACCTGCTTAACGCGGCTATTTACCAAACCACTGACGTCAGCAAGTTAAAAACCAATGCTAGTGCCTATTTTACACCGCAGCGCCTTCACACCAGTGGTTTCAAATTAATGTTAGGTTCAATATTCCAAGACGACATCACCACCAAAGATCACAAAGGCAAAGTCGCCACAGCTACTTTTACTACTATCGCAAAGTATTTAAATCAATATGATTTGGTCAGCTCTATGGTGACGTATTACAGCGATGGCACTACCCAAGCCATCTAATTGCTGAGGGTTTATTCAGCACTACATTTACTTAAAAGGACGATTAATATGAGTACTCAAGCACCCACTAAACCTTACATCTTTGCCTCCATAGCCGCCTTACTCATCGGCAGTGGCGCGTACAGTATCGGCTTATTAAATACCAGCATGGAACTAAACGAGAAGGGCTACTATTTAATTACTTTGCTATACGGCCTGTATTCGGTCATTTCACTACAAAAAACCATACGCGACCAAGCCGAAGGCATTCCTACTACTAAGCTGTATTTTATGATTTCGTGGGGCTCAAGCGCCATTGCCATTGCCTTATTGGCGATAGGTTTAGTCAATGCTGAGATGAGTTTAAGTGAAAAAGGTTTTTACGCTATGGCCTACACCTTGAGCTTATTTGCTGCCATTACTGTGCAGAAAAACGTGAGGGATAAACCACAGCAACCAGCTCAGCTGCAAAAGATTGCTGAACTTGAATAAGATGCTTTGCTGGCAAACTGCACAAGCCCTATAATTGGCCGCAAACAGATCCACTAAGAAAAATGATGGAAATCATCAGAAGCAAAAATTTCACTGCTCCCGAAGCTTGGGGAGCGAAAACTATTAGCAACATGAATGGCATTACTACCCGCCTGCATTGGACAGATCAACCTTACCGTTGGCACATCAATGACGGTGAAGAAGTGTTTGTAGTATTGAGCGGCATAGTCGATATGTATTACCGCCGCGAGGGCAACGAGCATTGCGCTACCTTGCAAGCAGGCGATATTTTTTATGCCACAGTTGGCACCGAACATGTGGCACACCCCCAAGGCGAAGCAAGAATATTGGTGGTTGAAAAAGAGGGCAGTATTTGAGCATGAGTAGATGCCAATAACACATATGTGGGCTACTGCCATTGAATGAACAAAACGCACTACTGAGACACCCATGATAAATATTGTCAAATTACGCTAAATTTCTGCGTGATTTACAATGGGTAACTAAGTCATTTAACGATGAACACCAACGTTACAAAGTTGCCTTCATGCACAGCACAGAGCAACAACATGCATTAGTGGATGAGTTGTTGTTAGGGGAAGCATATTGAGGGTTTATAGCGATGTGCCCGTTAACCGCTATTATTTAGTCTTGAAAGCTTTTGGGTGATATTACGTTTAGCACCCAAAATAGGCGCTGAGCATTTCGGCGTCTAGTGCAGGGTTGCGGTAAGTACAAAGCATAATTTATTAGCTTTAGCTTTTGAAAAGATCGCGGCTAAAGCCGCTCCTACGAAAGAATAAATTTTGCTGGCAGATTATTAGACTTCATTGTTGTATTAGAAAGTAAAGAAAACAGGTGTATCTTTCTACACCTGCTCGAAGTGCAGTGGCTTTGCGTTAAGCTAAAGTATGTTCACCTAATTCACTGGCAGATACTTTTGCCCCTGTTGAGAGTTTCAACATCCCCGTTATACTCGGTTCTTGAGTCCAAATTTCGGCACTTTCTAGTTCAAAACGCATCAGCAGTAGATTTTTGTCTGTTTTACCATTTTCATACCAAGCTTCCACACCTGAGGACCAAAATTTATCTAGCATGGCCTTATCTTTTTCTTCAATTAACTGACCACGGAGGCAAGCAAAAATATCGTGTTCCTTACCCACAAATTGCAGCATGCTGTTACCCCCTCCAGCCACTCTATTATCCTTGGTGGTATATATCCAAAGATTATTGGCAATATCTTCATCAACTTGAGCATACATAGGCTCACTATGTTCGTCGTTTTTACTGAGTCCAACCATCACAGAACCCTGTTCATGCATTTTGTTCCACAATTTATTTTTAAGTTCGTTTGACATTAAATTCTCCTGTTTGATACTCCAAACATTATCGTCAAGCGCTAAAATAGCCCTGACTTATAAACCTAGCCTTAGAAAAGCATAGTCCGTTCCACAATAGTTTAATTTACGAAATTACAAATAAAAACAAGGACTTATAAAAAGAAGAATTCCATCAAAGTCGATAAAAATAAACTAGACAGTTAATGCATGAAATATTTACACGCTGATCGAGTAAATTCGAGAGCGTTGACGAATGACTTAATTTGAATACCAAGGCGGCGTTTAAAATAAATACTCCGAGTCCTCAATTGTTGGATGAAGAGACAGGACTTAATTCAGTTGCAACGTTTAAAAACTACGTGATTTATAATTATTCCAACCACCATAAACCATTGATATATAAATCGTAAACATTGCAAGCAGAGGATACTTTTACGCCATAGTTGCCCCCACTCCCGCAAGGCGAAGCAAGAATATTGGCGGTTAAAAAAACAGAGCAATTGAGTCGTATAAATCGCTTTGGGGATGTCAGTAGGGTAATTGAAGATGGTGTTTAAGTTCTGCCAACCTGCTCGCCTTGACTTACTAATCTGCGGATATTACTCATCCCAGCTATCACTGAAACACTCTAATTCAAGCAAGGCTTTCTCTTTTTTATTTGAACGCCCCCTTTAAATTAGTCATAACAGCCTTGTAGTCTTTTCAAGAAACATATTTGAGCGAATTACGCCGCAGATACACAGTTGCACATCGACTTGCGGGAAAACGGTATTAATTGCATCAGCAAAGCCTTTGAGGCCATCTATACAGGCTATCAAGATATCTTACATGCCACGGTTTTGGGCGTAAGCTCAGATAGTCTGAACGTTTCCGAAAAGCTTGCGATTAAAAGCTAGCCTTCGCACGCTACCAGAGATTGAGCAATACAGCGCTGTTTAGCTTCTTCTTGGGTAGCCCCACCCATGCAAAAGTCTAATCTGATGATTTTTTCTTCTGCTATGTTGGCTGTCCCTTTGGCATTAAGCCATGTCCAACTTTTTATGACTTTGGCAGCAGGCTTTGCAATGTCTCTTTTGGGCACTGCACTAATAAGGTCAACACTGTCAGTATTTCCATCTTCGTCAACAAATATCTTAAATACCCCACAACCAGCGATACCCTTCATGGCTAATTCCTTCGGATACATTGGACTAAACTGCTTTTCTCTTAACCAAGTTGCTTCTTCTTTAATAGGCGTAATATGCGTTAAATGTACGTCAGCAAAATTCTGAGCATTGGCTTGTGTGCATAGTGTGAAGGTAGTAATGCCAGCAAGAAAAATGTATTTCATCAAAATATCCCTATCCTTTTCAATTATCAGTTTTAGCGAGGCAATTTAACAACTGATGACTTGATTTTTGGTATAATTTCATATTGGTCGCAATATGCCAAGGCTTAATTAAATGGGCAAAAGTATTGACTAATATGTTAAGTAAAGTCTGTTTTTAGTGGCCACTTAAAACGCACTCACAATAATAAGCACCAAGGCTAATGCAAAATATTTGTAACTGTCTGAATTCAGGCGACGGCCAGAACCGAACCGTGCTTTAGGTGGTGAAGCGAATAGTGAGGGCGACAATAAAAAACCGCGCAGTAAGGCCAAAACACCAATAGAACCGGCTATGGCACCAAAATCAAGTACTTGAGTTTGATAAAACTGCACTACCTGTACAAAGACTACCAGCAACATAAAACCTTTAATAAGTTTTGCGTTGCTTTTTATTTTGCTTTCTTGCTCTTCTAACACCCTTTACATCCTTTTTAAGTGATTGATTAATGAAGCTTATTCATTTTTTAAAAATATACATAAGATGTTAACCCTAACAGGTATTTAATTTAGATACCCTTAAATTGCAAAAAAGTACTTAAGGCACGCAATTAAGACGCCCACTGTCACTAGAAGTTAAAACATTTGAACCACGGGCAAGCCAGTTAGGCCAAAATCGGGGCGGTAAAACAATGAAAAAACATAATAGGCTTTGTTTAAGCGGGTCAATATTCGATTAATAAATTTAGCTGAGCGACCAGCTAAGAGACAATACTGAGACTTTTTCCTAATATCAAATTACTGTGCTGTTTTCGGTGTCCACAGCTTCTGTGAGGGAACCCCCTTGTCCTCTGCGGTTCAACCGCCTTTATCTTCAGCTCTTAACTAACTACATTCATTTCGTATCCGCTATTCGCTAGCATCTCGAATCTAGCATCTGCTTTTTTCATAACATCAGATCTCTCTTCGCACACCAAGCGATACCTATGTGCTAAGCGACCATTAACACCTTAAGCACACAGCAGTTGGTTTTTACTAAAACCAACTGCTGTGTTTGACCTAGTGAATGAGCCCTAGATTGAATAGTTCAGACTGAGGTAAAACCCTCGACCGTTAGCGGCAAAGCCAATGTCATTCTGATAATCCGTATCACTTAAATTTGTTATGTTCAGCGCCACTTGCCACTGTGTATTATAGTTATAGCGTGCATTGGCATCGAAGCGCATATAGCTATCTAGACTTTGTTGTAACGCTTCACCTGTATACAAGCTGGTTGCATAACGCTCGTCCACCCAGAGTGCTTGCAGGTTGTAGCTAAAATGGGCATTTTGCACATAGCCAAGACCACTGCCCAAGGTGACTTTAGGTCGACCATTAAGGATATTGTCTGAGTCAATATCAGTGTAATTAAACTGGCCATTTAGTCGCCATTGTTTGTTTTCAGATTGCCATTCAACATGGCCATCAACACCTGTAATGCCGACTCTAGCTCGGTTTATATTAGTGAATAAATCGGCGTCAAAGTCGATTAGATCATTGAACTCATTGTTAAAATAGTTAAATGCGGCACCAAGCTGTGCGCTTTGCCATTCTATGCCTGTTTCAATAGTGACTGACGTTTCGGGTTGTAAGTCGGGGTTACCCACTAAAGGGTGCCCCAAGGCAAAAAAACTCGGCAGCTTAAAACCTTCGCCGCGATTCAAAAATACATTTATATTGTCGTTAACCTGATAGCGCAAACCTAACTGAATACTTTTATCTGCGGCAAAACCATCAGGATCGTCGTAACGCACACTGCCTTGTAGCAGCAATTTATCGGCCACCGTACCATTAACATTGATAAAAACGCTGTTGATACGCCGGGATAAATTAAAGGTGGTTGGCAACAAAAAACCTATATTGAGATAGCCATCACTCTCGCCCTGTTCTTTTTTAGTTTCTACCCCAATATTTGCCCAGCGGTGCCCTTGTTCACCTAAGGTGTTAACCCATCGGGTGCTGGTGCGTGTAAAGTTAGTACTCGCACCGTTGGCAGGCACGGCATCAAAAGGCACTATGCCAGGGGACTGACTGTCATCTTTACGATTAAACCAGTTAGTATTGACGCTGCTCAGCCAAAGGGGCGATATTTGCCATAACCAGTTTGCTGCAACCTGCTGATCGCGATATTCACCGTTGTCGAGTGCATCACTTAAGGCGAATTCTGGACCACCGCTTTGTTCTGGGTAACTGCTTTTATTACCATCAAAATAACGATAAGACATATCAATGTTATGCTCATTACCCTGCCAATCGAGCTTGGCTAGCAAGTCGCTATTTTCAGCGGTGCTGCCCGCTAATGGCTCACCCGCATCTTTTTTCTGGGCTTTTAAAACATAAGCTACGTTATTGGCTGTGCCCGACACGGCTGCACCGTAAGTCAGGTAGTTATCACTTCCACTAGTAGCAAAGGCCTGAACCTGCTGTTCAGTACTTGGCTCTATAGTAATAATATGGATCACACCGGCTAAGGCATCAGAGCCGTAAATTGACGACTGGGCACCGCGAATAATTTCGATGCGGCTAATCGAATTAATATTGACGTTATTCAAGTCAAACGAGCCACCACGGGTGTTGGTTGGGTCATTCAATTGCACCCCATCCACCAATACCAGCGTATGATTACTTTCAGCGCCACGCAGTATAATTGAGGTTAAACCTCCAGGGCCCCCCTGTGATTCAACCCACAGACCGGGAACTTGTCTTAATGCATCCACTAAACTAGTGGCACTCAGACGCAATAAAGCGTCACGTTCAATAACCACAGCTGATGAGGTAATTTGCGCTTTTTCTACCGCACTATAACTGCCGGTAACCACGATATTTTCTAAGGAGTTTGTAAATTGTTTGCCCGCCAATGGATTCTGGCTATCTGCGAGCGCAGGTGCGCCTATAGCCAGACTTAGGGCTACATAAATAGGATGTAATTTCAAAGTTTACCTCTACACAATACTGCCTGCTTGCACAGGCATTAAATTGGATTATTTAAACGAATATAAACTGTAATAAGCGGTCATAGTTGCCGGGCTAGCTGCGGAAAATAATGCTTTTGACTGTAACACCAGATGATAAACCCGCGCAGTTTGCTGTGGATGCACCTCAGGGTGGCTTAGGGTCGCCAGTTCAATACTGAAAGAACGACGATCATCACTTATGCTCAGGGATTTGAGTGCTTCTTGCTGATAGCTCATCTCGTCAGAGCCGTAATTTGGCGCATCACGATAAACCCATGAATCTAAGGCAAGTGCTGCGCGCAGAGCGACAACCGACAACGACTTGGCTAATGGTTGAGTAAGTTGCACCTCAAAACCTTTGGCTGTTACCCTCATTTGTTTAATGTTCGGTGCGATAGTTGAACCATCCCAACTAACTCGTTGCAAGCTGGCAACATAGCCACCTTTTGCCTGCCAGCCTCGTCCAGTTTGCCCGAGTAATAAACTGCCATCAGCTAGAAATAACGGACGCATAACACCTGATTCCAAACCGTCGATGAACGGCATAATGCTACCTTGCATCTGACCATTAACCAACTCAGTGGCCACACGGAATAGATTAGATTGAGTTTGATCGCCCATCAGCATTTGTCCTGCAAAGGGGCCAAACTTACCATCTGTGGTATCCCACACCGGATTGCCTGGTGAATTTGCCACACGATTGTGGGGCAGTAATATGGCCGGCAAAACCCGTTTATTTAGTACATTTTCCCATAGAATTTCTGGCGAATCAGGGGTCATGCCAGGCAAATCAACTAAGCCTGCTGGATGGCCATAAAAACCGTCTTTCTCAAGGATAAATATTTTTGAGGTGCCCATGTATTCACCTTGATTATCTGAATACCATATTTGACCATCAGGGGCGGTACCCATTCCGGCTGGGCTACGCATACCATTTCCCCAAGTTTGATAGTTGCCTTGTGGGTCGACTCGAAAATTCCAACCGGCAAAACCACCTGCTGAACCCATATAAGGGCCGCCCGCTTTATACGCGGCTCCATCACCGCCATCGGCTAAATTAATATTCAGATAATAAGCGCCATCACTACCGCGCACCGGTCCGTGCATATAAGAGTGATAATTACCGTGGTAGCTAAAGGCGTCGAACATAGTTGCATAACTGTCTGCTAGGCCATCACCATTGGTATCAGTTATACGGGTTAATTCGGCTTTTTGCCCTACAACTAACTGTAAACCATGTTTATCTTCAATTTGCACACCTAAGCTATCAAAGGTGCCTTCGGCAAAACGTGTCCATTTGTTATCTTTTAAGTGCCAAATACCAGCAGTACGAGTAGCAACCACTAAAGTACCGTCTTCAGCTAGTGCTAGGCCTAGGGCTTCAAATAATTGCTCGCGCCCATAATTATCTCGCGGTGAATAGTAGTTTTCGATTTGATAACCATCTGGCATATTGGCTTCAGAAGGTACTATTTTTAAGGCTTGAGCTTTAAAGTCAAAGTTTGATTTTACTGCCTGCCAAGCATTAGCAGAAATAGGCATATGAGCTGTAAGCATTGCATTAATCTTGCCCTTAGGTAGTTGCCAATTATTGTTGTTATACGTGCCTGCAGATACCTGTAGTTGACTGAGCAATTTGCCATTGACCCTAAAGTCTTGGGCGGATTGTAAGTCACCGCTTACTATCACGCTGACCTTGCCCGTGTTATCTATTGCGGTTTTTACTGATAATTCATTGTTGCCTACCCGGTAATGAAATTCTGGGGCAGCATCAGGTTTAGACGAATCAAGATCGTAGCCTTTAAATTGGGCATTCACTTTGGCCAGTTTGTCCACATGATCTTCTTTGCTATATAGCTCAGCCAATACCCGTTTTTTATCGCCAAATTTAGCGCTTTGGAAAGAGAAATCAACTGGCTCACCCGCTTGGTTGAGTGGCGCCATTAATACACCCATTTCACCCAAATTTATTTCCATACTTTGATAACCGGTTTTTAACCCTTTACCGCCGCGATTTTGAAATTCGCCGCCCATATCCAGAAAACCGCCTTGCCAAATTTTGCTGATGGCCAATACCCTTGGATCAAAACTGTAGTTAATACTGTTTATTTGCCCAACATGAATAGCTCGACCAGAGGTGCCTTGCAAAGGGCCTCGTTGCATACGTGTACGCTGGCTTACCAATAATTGTAAATCATCGTTTAAGGGATCATAATTTTCCTGCCCTGCTTGCGACATTAACTGCACCACTGGCCCTTGCTGGCCCGCTGGATTAAGTGTCGCTAAGTAAGCACCAATAGCGTCAACTTGCTGCTCACTCAAAACTTGCTTAGAAAACACCGGCATGATTGGCAGATAAGCTTGGCCGACAGTTTTACCTTTTTCGGCTATGGCGAGTTGTGCTGCTGGGGTGCGGATACTGTTATGTAGATAGTTGCGATCAGCTTTTATGGTAAAAAGGTGATTTTCACCCCCTTCCATGATTTCACGATCTCGTGGTGTTAGTTCAAACAAGCCGAACAAATTAGGTCCTGTGGTAGTTTGACTATTAGCCCCATCAACACTGTGACATACATTACAGCCCACCGACTCAAAGCTGTCTTTACCCATAGCCACAAAATCAATAAGTTCGCTTTCATTGGTCTGCTCGCCAGACACTTTAGGAACAATAATTGCCGAAAAATCAGCCCGTTTGACACTCACGTTACGCAAGGCAATACGCCCTTTGGTAACAGTTATAGCAGTGCCGTCCATTGGATTATCCCAATTCGTTAGGGCATGTTCGCTAAAAGTTGAGAAAAGCATGTTTTTTGCCACAACATCACCATTTACCCTTACCTCAACAACCATGGCAGGATCAATTTTATTGCTGGCATCGTCATACCTTGAAGTGCGGTATTTTACCTGCATATGCTGCCACTCATTATTGTTGGCTGGCATGTCAACATCATAACGGCGCTGCACGACTAATATGGCGCGCGCATCTTTAGCTAATAAATAGTCGAGATTGATTAATACATCACCTAAATAGGAATTGTGCTCCAGAGGTGTGGCATTGTCTTGGCTGACAATAATATTATTGTCAGATTGTGAACTTGAAGCAATTTGCAATCTGTCATCGATGGCACTCACTGCATTGGCCAACTTCCACGTATTATTATCCTTAAATTCACTTAAAGGATCTGCAGATGTCAGTGCGCTAAAAAACACTATACTAAGGCAAATTACCGCAAAGACTCGCTTAACTATTGTCATTGTTTGATTCTCGATTTTAATAGACTTAGGCCAGATTAATATGAATTAAGGTCAACGTTGTAAGCTCTCCTACCCATTTAAAATCAAACTCATTTGTTAATGATCCATGCAGATTTATTTTGCAAAAATAGCAGGCTAAGGGTAGGTAACATAATTTTAACAATTGTATGCAGTGTATAAGCTATTGCTAAGGCGGGGATATAATAAAATCGGCCAGCACTATGACAAACTAGGCGTTATTATATTTGATT
>Ga0163216_101082_pt1 | contig 21895 bp, 17 predicted proteins | sample SynspAceP_FD_167610 | JGI IMG/M metagenome (GOLD analysis project Ga0163216, IMG submission 167610) | Saline lake microbial communities from Ace Lake in Antarctica - Synechococcus sp. Ace-P (Illumina Assembly) | ecosystem: Environmental > Aquatic > Non-marine Saline and Alkaline > Saline ...
ATCCACAAGCCTGGCTCACGCACGTCCTGTCCAGGATCGCTGACCACAAGATCAACCGCATCGACGAACTTCTGCCCTGGAGCTGCAAAGCCTGATCAGGTCAAGGGCGTCAACGCCGGACGCTTACGAAGCACCAATGCTAGTTTGCTTGTTTTTGGATCGCATCTGATCGAGTGTCGGATTGGCACTGTAAGTGTGAACAAAATTCTACTGTTCATGAATGGTTACTTCGCAGCTAAGGGGTTCAACCGATCTTAATCTAGAAACGTCGAGGACTGGTCATGGCTGGCATATTGAAACGGCTTTTCGGACTATCTTCCTCTGAGGATACCCGCAAGCCGAAGACGGAGCGGGAGCAGGCTCGCAGCCGGGCCCGACCAGAGCCCGAGCTGGAAAATATCCGGGAGGCGGACCCCTCTCTGCCTGGACAGCTCTATTTCACACAGCTCGAGAGGCTGACATCTTCGATCTCCGCTAAGGAGTATCCGGCGGCGGCCGCGGCTGCACGCGCGAGTCTACCAATGCTGCGCGACTGGCTGAAAGACCCTCGCGGCGATGGCCAGCGTCTCGGCATCCGGATACCAGCCTTGTCTCAAGGGGGGACAATGATGGCCATCACCGGAGACCGGGAGGGGCTTTCCGAGTTGCGCAGGCTGGTGCAGGAATTTGACTTCCTCGAAACTTATCGGGAGGAAGCGGAGGAGCACTTCGCTGACCTCGATCTCTTCGAACAGATCCGCGATGCCATCCGCAGCAACCCGGGTGTGCTACAGACTCAGCTGAAACTTGACCTTGGCATCGAGGATGGTCGCCGTGCGAGTCGGCTCGTCTCCTACCTAGAAAAGTCCGGCGAAATCCGGCGCGCGAAAATCGGAAAGACCTATGAGCTCTACCTGGCCTCCGACGAGATGCCCAAGGCTTCAGCTGAGAAGATTTACGCGGAGCCAGCCAACCCGGGATCCCACCGGCATGAAACGCGTGCGACCAGTCCTCACGAACTGGACCCAAAGCGTGTAAGCATTGTGAGCCTCCCACCCTCACCAAATGCTTGGGAGCGGCCGGTCGACCTTCCTCTCACACAGGAAGCCTTCGCAGACCCGTTAGGCGCCTGGGGCGAAATCCTCATCGAGCCGATCGCGAAAGATGACCGGCCCAACCCAGCGTTTCGGAGACATTACAGCACCCGGGGTGGCGCGCTGTCTTTCGATGATCTTGCGAAGTCGGATGCGAGTCTCGGCGCGCCCGGGGCGGTGATGTTCACCAATGCGAAAGGCCAGCCCGCAACGCCTGCGCCCCTCCACCGTGACCCCTATCAAATTTCAGTTCACCCGGAAGGCGACGGCTTCGCGCTGCGCTCGAAGAGCAACGTGCTGACCGTCTATACCGGGGATCTCCAGGTCGATTTCGAGACCGATCTAGAGCGCTCCCCGGAAGTCACTGCGACACGGGATCGCCTCGGTTTAGCTGGTGGCGACTCACACCGCGCGCTGCGGTGCGTCGCCTTGAGCCCTAACCGGGACCGCTATCTTTTTACCCACGTCGACGAAGCCTGGTGTATTAGTCGGGACGGAGAGCGCTTGTGGGGCCTTCGGATGCCAGCCAATGAGCCGACCCGCATTCGGGTGGGCGGCGCGAGCTTCGGGACGGCCGCCGAAATCGTTGAGGCGCTGGAGGTCATGGGACTCGAGATGCCGGTCACTCCTGGCGCGATCCACAAACGCTACCGGGAGCTGGCGCGCGAGCTGCACCCGGATCTTAATCCCGCAAACGAGGAACGCATGAAAGCTTTGAACCTCGCCTCCGAGCGGCTGACCGGCCTGGACCCCGAACAGCTCGACGGCAGCGACGAAAGCGGTGATGGATTTGAGATTGTAATCAGCTTCGGCGCTGCCGCCCAAGCGGACTGGATCTATGCTGCGGCATTCTCGGGGACCGGGGAAACTGCTCTCCTCGGCACCTACGCGGGTCGCGTCGTGCGTGTGGACAGGAAGGGCATGCCGATCGAAATCTATGACGTCGGCTCAATGCCAGTCCGGATCATCGAGACTGAGGCGTTCCTCTACGTGATGACCACAACTCGCCTCTACGTACTCGATGGCGACCGACTTGTAGCGCTGCTGGATTGCTCGCCCAAGTGCGACCTCCTCGTCAATGGGGGAATGGTTCTCTTGGTCGAGGACAAAGGGATCCGCGTCTTGACCGAGGATGGCCGCCCGCTTGGCGTCGCCTTGACTAAGGCACCAATCCGGCGCGCTTATCTCTACGATGGGGATCTGGTTGTCGAGACCCGGACGCAACGAGGGCGCTTCCGTGGCCTGCGCTCAATGACTACTTCGTAGTGCTTCCGAACCATGCGCGATGATGCTTCCAAATAGCAATGATGATCCAATTTCGATCAAGACGGGCCCGGCAACTCAGGTCTACTTTTGCGCCCCTAAGAGCCGAAAAGCGTAAGTCTGTTCTCGGTCGAATTCATGGCGCTGCGACGACAGCGCCCTTCGTCCGTTCTCGGCGATAAATTGCCGGTAGCATGACAATTGACGAGCATATTCGTTGGATCAACTCCTGACTCGCTGATGCTAAGCACGTTGTGCAAGTTCATTACGCGGTTGTCCCGGCATCTGTAGCCTTCCTCCGCCTCAATATCTCTCCCGACCAGCCGGGTCTGGGCGGACGGTGCGTCTGCCAGAGCGCGGTCCCCGCACAAGGGGGCGGGTCTATGTCATGATTGATCGTCTTTAGGCCTCCTACCTACGGCCATCCCCTTGCGCAGCGCCCTTGTGCGCTCTGGCGATGCACCTTTTCGCCGCCCACCCCCGCCTGATGCGGGAAAGAACGCGGGGCGGCGCAAAGGAGACAGACATGACGGACCAACTCGCAACCAATGCACCCCTTGGAACATCTACCGCGCCCATCACCACAGATCGCCCACGTATCTATGTGGCCTGCCTTGCTGCCTATAATAATGGCCGCCTGCATGGACGCTGGATTGATGCCACCGACCCGCACGCGGTCTGGGAACAGGTTCGCGCCATGCTGGCAGAAAGCCCCGAGCCGGAGGCTGACGAATGGTCTATACATGACTATGAGAACTTTCATGGCTGCCGGATTTCCGAATGGGCAAGCTTTGACACGGTTTGTGACCTTGCCGATTTCGTCGAGGAGCACGGCGAGCTTGGCGCGATGCTCTACAGCCAGTTCGGTGATGACCTTGAACAGGCGCGCGCTGCCTTCGAGGATTATGCCGGAGAGTATCGCAGTGCGGCAGATTTTGCCGAGCAGCTGCATGAGGACACCGGAACGGAGATTCCCGACAGTCTCAAATACTATATCGACTGGACGGCGCTCGCCCGCGACATGGCGCTGAATGGCGAAATCATGGTGTTTCAGACGGGCTTTGATGAAGTCCATGTATTCTGGAGCCGCTAATCCATGGCTTTCACAGAGCATTTTCAGAGCTTCGTATGCGCGGGCGATTGCATCGCATGCGAACAACACGGATTCCGGATCGTCGCGCGCATTGTGCGCGACGATTGCCCGGACGCGCCAGACCAGCGGCAGGAAGGATTCTGGCCATCCCTCTACAAGGGTGCGCCGGGATTTATCGGGCCGGGGCCAAACCATCGTCAGCGCTTCGCCGACGCGCGGGCCAAGGCGGAAGCCATCATGGAGTCATGGCGCAAGAATGAATGGTTCTATTGCGGGATTGTCTTGTCCGTTTCGTTCGATGGTGTCGAATTGGACAGCCATGCCGCAAGTATTTTTGGTATCGAGACGAACCACCCGGGCGGTGACAATGCCTATTTGAGCGAAGTCGCCGATGCGCTCTTGCCCGAGGCGCTGTCTGCTGGCCGCGCCATACTGGCTAGGCTGACAGGCCGCGCCGCAGCGTCACCATGAGCGACTTGCTTGCAAGCCTTGGCCCGCGCCCGCGCATGACCTTGGTCATCTGCGAGGCCCAAGTCGCCGAAATTTGGGTCGAGGGCCGCGCCCCGGCGATCACCATCCGCGACTATGACTGGGGCGAAACGGACCCGGACCCATCGCGCGACGCCGATGGATTTGCCTTCACAAAGATCAACTGGAGAGACCCCGCATGGAAGCTGGGACTTTCCCTCTATCCGCCAGAACAGGAGACAGACATGGCACACCCAACGCTAAAACATATCCCGCTTTCAGACTTGAAGATCAGCAAACTCAACATGCGCCACGGGCGGAAGAAGCCGGACGTATCCGATATTCTGCCATCGATCAAGGCAAGCGGCATTCGTCAGACCTTGCTCGTGCGCCGGGAAGGAAACCATTTCGGCGTCATTGCCGGACGCCGCCGCTTCTTTGCCTTGCAGGCCATCGCGAAAGAGACAGGCGAGATTCCGCTCGTGCCATGCGCGATCATGTCGGAGAAGGATGCAGCGAGTGCAATCGAAGCGTCCGTCATCGAGAATGTCGGACGCCTGCCAGCGACCGAGATGGAGCAGTACACCGCCTTCAGACGCCTGCATGACGAAGGACGCAGATTGGATGATATTGCCGCCTATTTTGGTGTCACCGAGCTTCTTGTACGCCGCGTGCTTGCACTGGCTTCGCTCTCCTCGCCGATTCGCAAACTCTATGCCGAGGATGAGATTGACCGGGAGACGGTCAGGGCGTTGACGCTCGCCAGCACCGAGCAGCAGGCAGAATGGTTGCGGCTTTATGAGAGCGAAGACGAGCGCGCCCCGATGGCCAGACACTGCAAGGCATGGATTACGGGTGGGACCACGATCACGACAGACAAAGCGCTGTTTGAGCTTGAAACCTATCAGGGAGGGATCACCGCTGACCTGTTCGGCGAACATGGCGTATTTGCGGATGCGGAGATGTTCTGGCAGGCGCAATCAAAAGCGGTTGCGGCAAGGATTGAGACCTATCTCGCCAAGGGGTGGCGTGACGTGACCTGTCTTGAGCGCGGGCAATATTTCCACAAATGGGACCATGCCGGACGCGCCAGAAAGAAAGGTGGAAAGGTCTATGTGGAGCTGCGCCATGACGGCACGGTGACCTTTCATGAAGGTTATATCTCGCAGGCCGAAGCCCGCAGACTGGACCGTGAGGTCAGTGGACAAATCGACAGTGCGCCCACGTCTGTCAAACCCGAAATGTCCGGCCCGCTTGCCGACTATATCGGCCTGCACCGCCACGGCGCTGCCCGTGCCAGCTTGCTGGAGCAACCTGCCATCGCGCTCCGCCTGATGGTCGCCCACGCCATGACAGGCTCTGCATTGTGGGATGTGCGCTCGCATACCGCCAGCAGCCGGAAAGAGGACACGGCTGCCAGCGTGGAAGGCTCGAAAGCCGCAGCAGAAATGAACGCAGCCCGTCAGCAGGTGAGCGACCTGTTCAAGGCGCTCAACGTCAGTGGCACAGCTCGCCGCAATGGTGATGAATACCGCCTGTGCGAAGTATTCGCCGCTTTGCTCGCCATGTCGGATGCGGAATTGATGCAGGTACTCGCATTCACCATGGCGGACACAATGCAGGCTGGCGGGGCCGTTGTTGAAGCCGTCGCCCATGTCTGTGAAACGGATATGCCCGCCTATTGGAAGCCTGAACCGGCTTTCTTTGAGTTGCTCAGGGACAAGCGCGCGATCAATGCGATGATTGCAGATATTTCGACCAGATCGCTGGCGGACTCTTGTGTCACGGACACAGGGAAAGCCCAGAAGATGATTATCGGAAACCGGATTGCGGGTGAAGGCTGCGAGCCTGATACCAACTGGCGGCCAGGCTGGATGCAGGTGCCGCCAACCCGCCTTGTCGAGGGGGCGCCATCTGCGCCGGTTGATGCGTGGACCCGGATCAAGGGTCTTTTCGAGTGCGGCGAGAGAGATGCCCTTCCTGAAAAAAATGCCTTGCAGCAGCAGGATGCCGCCTGACGATTTCGTCTCCCGTTGGTGAGGACAGAGAGGCCGTCCGGTGCGGGTCATCGGGCGGCTTTCTTGTGTCTTCTGGTCAAGCAGATGTCATGGGTTCATGAAACGAGGCGCTTAGAAAAATCGCCCGTCTGGAAGTTTCGCGGGGTCTCCGACAGGCGGGCCATTGGCACGCCTTTTCTGATGTCTCCTTGTCAAAGAGAGACCCGGTGTTCCCGTCTCTTGCCGTATGACCTGGACGATGCCTGTCTGTCTTGAAACCGGTCACGGGAAGAAATTTCCTCTGCGTGTTCCACGCATTCACCGCGATACAAATTTCATCCCATGACCGGTGCTCCACTACGTTACGCCCCTTCGGGTTCAAGCCCGTCCGGCCTCGTCCGGGCGGTCCGGCGTCGACGGGGACAACGGGTCCCCCGAAGACAGCCAAGGAAACGAAAAGGAGAATACCATGGCCAACGCACTCGGATATGTCAGCGAAACCAAAACCGGCTTCGAAGGCGCCCTCGCAATGATGAACCTCACAAGCCCCATCCGCATCGAGAAGAACGCGGGGAAAGCCGTCGAAGGCCAGCCGGACTACCGTATCTTCGCCGGAGAAACGTCGACCGAAATCGGCGGCGGGTGGATGCGCAAAGCCAAGGCTTCAGGACGCGACTATGTCTCGATCACCCTCGCGGACCCACAGATCGGCCCGCGCAAGATCTACGCAAATCTTGCCCCCGTGAAAGGCAAGAAAGGTCGCCACGTGATCCTCTGGAACCCGCGGGACTAGGCTTCAATTCGCTCGTACCTAGCCGCCCCGGAGATCCTCTCCGGGGCGGTTTCTACATGTCTGCACATGGTAAATCGGTTGGGGGAAAATGCGCCAAGGGCATTTTCCCTCTCCAGATCGCGGCAATGCTGGCCAAGAATATGTCATCGCACAAAACGAAAAGGAGCGATGTGTAATGACGAAAAACAGACGAAAAGAGATGAGCGATGATGGCTGGCCAGAGCTTCTGAGCGTTGTCGAAGCAGCAAGCTTTCTGAGGTTGAAACGCTCGACCCTTGATCATTATCGCTGCGAGGGACGCGGGCCGGTATATCGCAAACATGGCGCGCGCGTCTTCTATCCAAAGCCCGGACTCATCAAATGGTCTGAACGTAATGCCTATGCCTCGACATCGCAGCGACTTCGGAATGGCGAATGAAAACCACCACCCTTTTGATAACGGGGGCAGGTCTTTGCCTTGTCCTCTTTGGCGGACTGTTTGACCCTGAAGATCATCTGATCTGGAACCGGACAGGCAGCGCGCTCGAAGGGCTCTACTGGCGGAGCAATGACCCATTCACCCTCGGGCGATGGGTCTTTGTCTCCAGTCAGAGCGCTGATGCGCAGTGGGCTGAAGCGCAGGGTTTTGTGGGCAGGGACTGGCCGCTGCTGAAACAAATTTCAGGCGTTTCCGGAGATGAAATCTGCAGGACGGGACAGATCGTTTCGATCAATGGCGAGGAGGTTGCCAGCGCGCACCTTGTCGACTCGTCCGACCGAATTCTTCCTGACTGGCAGGGCTGTGTGCGCCTGACCAAGACCGAAGTATTTCTGTTGAACACGCATCCGGACTCTCTTGATGGCCGGTACTTCGGGTCAACAAAACTGGAAGACCTGGATGGCGTAGCCATCCCCCTTTTCACATTCAAAGACTGACAGGAGGGCAATCGGATGCAAAGCGCTGCAAGCGGATGCAGGGATTATGAAGGCGGACCCGGTAGGGCAAGATATAAGGATGTGCGTACACGCCCATCCATGTCATTGTCTGCACATCATTTTTTCGTATGCTCTTGCCGCTCTCTGCTACGTAGAGGATTTGCGGAATGCGCAGCAAACACTGATCTTCGACTGTCATACGCCGCGCGGGTCAGGCCATGAGCGGCGACGATGACTTCACCCCGAGGCTGGGCCGGCTGCGTGACCGGAACGCGGGCGCGATCGGGCGCGGATCGAAGGCGATCCGGAAAGCTGCCGCCCGCCTCAGGAAGGCTGCCAGGCCTACAGGGTTCACAGGACGACATATCGGACGCGGAAATGGTGCCCTTCCGTCTACCGCGCGTACACCTCGCGGTTTTGCGGCGCGGCACATGCGACGCGTGACCGTGAAAGTGCATATTGCGCGGGCAGGACGCGCAGGTGGCCGGCAGGCCTTTAGCGCCCATGTCCGCTATGTCCAGCGCGACGGTGTCGACCGGGACGGCAGGCAAGGCCAGCTCTACGACCGGGATGGTGAACGCGCCGATGGCAAAGCCTTCCTGGAACGCAGCAGCGAAGATCGCCATCAGTTCCGGTTCATTGTCTCGGCAGAAGATGGCACGGCGATCGGGGACCTGAAGGCGACGACGCGCCAGCTGATGAAACAGATGGAACAGGATGTCGGCACACGGCTCGACTGGGTCGCGGTCGATCACCACAATACCGGCCATCCCCATACCCATGTCATCGTGCGAGGACGCGGGGCAGATGGCGCGGATCTCGTCATCGCGCCGGACTATCTCATGAAGGGGCTTCGCGGACGGGCGCAGCAGGTCGTGACCGAGACGCTCGGCCCCCGCCGCGACATGGACATTGCAAATGCTGCGCGCCGTGAGGTCGGACAGGACCGGTTCACAGGGCTCGACCGTGAACTCTCAGAGCTGGCGCAGGGCGGGGAAGTAGCGGTCGCTGGTGCGAGTGGATCAGCTGACCGCTTCCGGCAGGCCCTGCACCGGCAGCGTCTGAGACATCTTGAAGGCCTCCATTTGGCTGAGAAGACGGGGCAGACGACATGGCGTGTGAGGCCAGGCTGGGAGAAAGCCCTGCAGGCCATGGGACGGCGCGGTGACATCATCCGGTCATTGTCCGCGGGGCTCGCCCCGGAGCAGGCCTCTGGTGAGGTCCGGTTTCTGGAGGAGCGAGGTGCAGATCACGCACCATTTCCTGGCATCGTCGTCTCGCAAGGGCCTGTCGATGAGTTACGCGATACGCGCTTTCTGATTGTTGAGGATATGAAGGGGGCAGCCTGGTATGTTCCTGCGCGCAATCTGGGCCCGGGTGAGGTGCCACCCACCGGCGCGGTGGTGGAGGTCGGCGCCAGGCGGGCCGAGGCGCGCCAAGCAGATCATGTGATTGCCGGCATCGCGGATCGGTCGGGCGGGCTCTATTCTGATGATCTGCATCTGGCGGCAGATCCGGCATCCTCGTCGGCTTACCGGCTGGCACACAAACGTCGGCTGGAGGCGCTTCGCCGGTCAGGCATTGCAGACCGGCGGGCGGATGGGGTCTGGGATATTCCGCACGATTATCTCGACCGGGCAGCTGCTTTCGAGGCAAGCAAGGGAGAGGTGTCGGTGCGGGTGCGCTCATGGATGGCGCTGGACAAACAGGTGAATGCAAGGGCGCTAACCTGGCTTGATGGTGTCGACACTGCGGGGGATGGGGAGCTATCTGAACGTATCCTCACTGTCCGCCGGGCACGCCTTGCGTTCCTTCAGCGGGAAGGCTTGCTGGGGCCGAATGCGCAGGAGCTATCAAACGCAGCGCGGGCCTGGTTAAGAACAGAGGAACTGGGCAGGGCAGGGGCGCGCGAAGCTGGACGCTCGGGGCGCGCGCAGGTGACGGCTGGCGATGGTCAGACCTTTGAAGGGAAATTTGAGCGGACGGTGGAGCTGGCGCAGGGGCGCATGGCGCTTGTCGGAAACGAAATGACATTCGCCCTGGTGCCATGGCGACATGATCTCGAACGCTATCGGGGACAGAGCCTTATACTGGAGCAAAAGGCTCAGGGTATGGGATGGACATTCCAGCCAGGAAGACCTCGCGGAATATCGAGATGAGCGAAAGGTCGCCGGTTGAACGTCTGCACGTCGGATTTGGTTAGCTTTGTAATTCATCCTGAACAATGCGAGGCCGTCTCTCGATCAGGGCCAGCAATACCCTCGCCGGACCGTCTGGTCTGCGCCGCCCCTGTTCCCAGCCACGTAAGGTTCCGACCGCCACACCAATACTCCGGGCAAACTCCGCTTGTGAGAGACCGGCGCGGGCGCGGATCGCGACCACATCTGGCTCTGGGACTTCAACTTGATGGACGCGCGCTCCGACATCCTTGCCCTTGGCGTGGGCGAGAGCGTCTTCAAGGCCTTGCTTGATGCTTTTATATGCGTCGCTCATTTTCTGGCTCCATAGGTTTCCGCGATCAGATCGCAGAGTTTAATGAGATCGGCCTTTTCAGACCGGGAGATATTCGCCTGCTCGTTCTTGGCAAACACAGTCAGCAGGAACAGCGGCATGTCCGGGGCGCGGTAGAAATGGAGCACACGATAGCCGCCGCTCTTCCCGCTCCCACGTCTCGCAATGCGAACCTTCCGCAGACCGCCCCCGAGCGAGATGCCAGCTTCGGGATTCTCAGCCAGCTGGTCGATGACATCCATCCGATCTTCATCTGACATTCCAACTGCACTCGCGCGCTTTATGAACTCTGGTGTTTCAATAACCGTTTGATGCGCCATGCCTGCTGCTCCTCATATACGTCAATGACGCATATGTCAATGACGTAGTCCGCACTCTTATCGGATCCGCTGGGTAACGCGTTTATCACCGGTTGAGAACGCGCGTCCAACCGTTGCAGCCGTTTGCCGCCTTTCCCACTGGTCGCGACAACGAGATCGCCAGACACTAGCCGCGTTTGTCCTGCGCCGGAGTCCTCGCTCATGTCACCTTCCAGAATTCTGATCGGGCAGTTCCTGATCGTCCTGACAATTATCGTGCTGACCATGTGGGGCGCGACGCAATGGACAGCGCATGCGCTTGGCTACCAGCGGGGGCTTGGGCGACCCTGGTTCCTGCTCAATGACTGGCCGGTCTACAGGCCCTGGCGCCTGTTCCAGTGGTGGTATGCTTATGAGGCCTATGCGCCGGCCGTGTTCGCAAAGGGCGGGGCAATCGCGGCGAGCGGCGGCCTGTTCGGCATCGTGGCGGCGGTGATCGGCTCAGTCTGGCGATCACGCTGGGAGCAGGGGGTAACGACCTACGGCTCTGCCCGTTGGGCGGAGAAGCGGGATATGTTGAAGGCTGAGCTGCTGGGTGGCGAAGGGGTGTTTCTCGGTCAGTTTGAAGGGCAGTACCTGCGCCATGACGGACCCGAGCATGTGCTGGCCTTTGCCCCGACCCGATCGGGCAAGGGGGTCGGTCTTGTTGTGCCCACGCTGCTATCTTGGACAGGCAGCGCGGTCATTCATGACATCAAGGGTGAGAACTGGCAGCTGACCTCAGGCTGGCGAGCGCAGCTTGGCCCTTGCATCCGGTTTGATCCGACGGATGATAATTCACCGCGCTACAATCCCCTGATGGAAGTGCGCAAAGGCCGGTTCGAGGTGCGTGATGTCCAGAACATTGCGGACATTCTGGTGGATCCGGTTGGCACTCATGATAGCCGCGACCATTGGGACAAGACAGGCTATGCGCTGCTCGTCGCCGTGATTCTGCATGTGCTCTATGCTGAAGAGAACAAGTCACTGGCGGGCTGCGCGGAGTTTCTCTCCCATCCCGATCGGACGATCACGCAGACCATTCAGATGATGAAGACGACACAGCATCTCGTTGCCGCGAATGGAAAATCACGCGTTCATCCTTATGTGGCCAGGGGCGCGCGAGCGATGATGAGCAAATCGGAGAATGAGCGCTCCGGCGTACTATCGACCACCCTGACCCTGCTTGAAGTGTTCAGTGATCCCGTCATTGCAGACCTGACATCGACAAGCGACTGGGGTGTGATGGACCTTGTGGAAGCATCGCGCCCGGTATCGCTCTATCTTGTGGTTCCGCCGTCCGACATTTCGCGAACGCGGCCCCTGATGCGCCTGATCCTGAACCAGGTCGGGCGCAGGCTCACAGAGCGCCTGCCGGATCCCGGTCGCCGAAAGGTCCTTCTGATGCTGGATGAGTTCCCGGCACTCGGACGGCTTGATTTCTTCGAGACGGCGCTTGCCTTCATCGCGGGGTATGGCATCCGGGCCTTCCTGATCGGACAATCCCTCAATCAGATCGAAAAGGCCTATGGGCCCAGCAATGCCATCCTCGACAATTGTCATGTCCGCGTCGCCTTCGCGACCAATGACGAACGGACGGCCAAACGGATATCGGATTCATTGGGGGCGAAGACCGAACTTCGCTCCCAGAAGAATTATACCGGACACCGGCTGTCGCCCTGGCTCAGTCACATGATGGTCTCACGCCAGGAAACCGCCCGCCAGCTTATGACGCCGGGCGAGGTAATGCAGATGCCGCCGGAAAGGGAAGTGGTCATGGTGGCAGGTGTGCCGCCCGTGATGGCGGAGAAACTTCGCTACTATGAGGACCGGAACTTTACACCCCGCGTGTTGGAGCCCGCACCGAGCGCGATCGCCCCGATTAGTCAGGCAATTGATTGGCAGGATGTCGGTGCGGGTCAGCCCAGTCGGATGGGGCCGTCGGTGGCCGGGCAGGAGAGTGATGGGCGGGAGCGGTCGGTGGATCTGGGATTTCCGGACAAGACGGGTCCACACGAACCTGAGCCGGAGATTGGGATTGAGCCTGATGAAGGTGTGCAGCCTGAACTGGACAAGAACCTCGACACGATCCGGCGCGCTACCGCGCTGGATGGCGTTGACGATAAGACACTTCCGGGGTTCTGATGAAGAAACCGCACCGACTGAACATTCGTGTGACGTCTGCCATGCTGCGCCAGCTTGAGCGCGAGTCGCGCGGGCATGGCGTGACCATGACCGCCATCATCGAGACGGCCCTGCAACGCTATTTCGACACGGAGGAAATTGAGCCGCTGGACTCCCGTGTCATCCGGCGGCTGGACCGGTTGGAACTGAGCCAGACCGAAATAGAGCGCGATGTCGCGATCGGTCTTGAAACGCTACAGCACTATATTTTCTACTGGCTGACACGAACGGAACCAATTCCGGAAGGGGAGCGCGATGCGGCGCATGCGCTTGGTCAGCGGCGGTTTGATTACTTTGTTGAGCAGGTGGCGCGGAAGATTGGGCCCGGATGACCAGTGCAGGCAGTGGTTCACACTTCAGTCTCAGAGTAATTGGAATGCTTGGCTCTTGTGGTTCGGCCTGGTGTCAAAATCCTGCGATGATGAAGTGCTTAGAGATTCCGATCCGTGAAGGTCTATGCTACCTGTGAGTTCGACGCGATGATCTGAGCGTTGAACGAACGCGGTCTACAAAACTTTGGACCAAAGTCATACCTAACTGAGGACCAAGATTTGATTTTCGATTACGTAAGTAGTTGAAAAAATTTAAAAACAATATGGATCGTGGCACGTAGTGCACACCGTCCCGGATGGAATGGCGCGCGACAGGAGACGCGCCGGCCAGGTCATACGTCTTCAGCCATATTGAGGGCTCCAGGACGTCGGACAGCCCCGCGTCAGCGGGCAGGGGATAGGCTATGCCTCCAGATCATCCGCCACGTCTTGGGCAGACAGATCTGAATACGATCGCGCATTTGCAGAGGCATGCTCAGGAAACTGGAATTTCGCACGCATCTATTGAGTGCTGCCTTGCGTGTTGTCAGTATTTCGACTTGTTTGACCGACGCAGCGGACCACGCCACAACAGTTATCAATTTCGGCAACCCAACTTCGGAGATGTGAATGACGGCGATCCGAGGGGGCGTTTCTGACCTTGAGCGACTGTTGACTGGGCACTATTTTCGTCCGGCGGCTGTTCAGCGCGAGTTCCAGTGGGGCGCCGAACAGTGCGCAGCACTTCTCGCGGACTTTGAACGTGCCTGGAGATACAAGCTAAGTGACTTAGGCAATACTCCTGAGACCGAGGCGGCAAATGGCCGCGAGCAGCGTCTCGCCGAACAAGAAGGCGTGGTGCTGAGGAATCAGAGTTCTACAGGTTCAACAGAAACAGTCTATTATCTCGGATCGTTCGTCCTCCGGCCGAGCGGGGAGAACCAGTTCGAAGTATTTGATGGGCTTCAGCGCCTGACGACGTTGACGATTTTCTTTGCCGTCATCAGAGACCTGCTTGATGGTATGGTCCCTGCGATGCACGAGCGCCTTGCCCGAATGGTTCATGACGAAGCCGATCAGCCGCATCTTAGTCTCGGCAGTGCAGATCAGACGCTAGCAAATCTTGTGCAGGCCCGCAGCGAGGCCATCCGCAGCCGCCGGAACCTTGCCGCTAATACGCTGCGCGGGCGCCTGCTGTCTGCTGCAGGTTTCTTTGCCTCACGCCTCAGGGATCTCAGTCCGCAGGAGCTCGCGGATTTTGCCGACTTTGTCCTGACGCATGTTCAGGTCGGTGTCGTCGAAGTTGCTGACGAGCGGCTCGCGCGCCAGATATTCATCACAACGAACAATCGCGGTGTGCCATTGAATGAACCGGATGTTCTGAAGAGCCAGATCAACTCAATTGCGTTCCGACAGGATGTTGCTGACAAGGTCCTTTCCAGCTGGAATCGGGTGCGGGCAAGTTTCGACGCAGACGATGACTATACCGCGTTCCTTTATGCAGTTGATTTCCTGACGCGCCGCCAGGGGCGCGGCTCTGACGGGCTGACAGGCCTCGGTGAGCATCTCGCCTCGGAGCTCGACGACGCAGGCATTCTGAACTGGCTGGTGCTCTATGAAGATAAAGCGAAAGTCTGGCACTGGCTGAACGCGATCCGCTCTGATCCCAGACGCAATGATCCGACAGGCGGACACATCTTTAGGCTGTTTGCCTTCGATTGGCCGGAATGGCGACCAGCGGCACTTGAGCTTGGCGACCAGCTGCTGGTAGCTGTGGGGAGCCGCGACAAGCGGCGTATCAAAACCCTCGCAAAGCGGTTCGAGGGGCTGCATCGGGCTTGCGCTGCGGTCACACTCGCCGAGATGACCGAATCTTCAAGGGTGCGCCTCTTTGTGCGGGCGCTGACGGATATTGCGTCTGACCGAAATCCGGCCAGGCATGCGCTCGTGCTCAGCGAGAACGCCTTTACTGCGATAAGCAATGTTCTGGCAGCGCCTGCCTATGATGAGGTCATGGCAAGGCAGGCACTGCGCTATCTGGAGAGTGTTCAGGCGAAGATCCTGTCAGAAGACATCCTGTCAGCTGAGCTTCAACGAGTGCTTCCGGCTCAGTGCGCGGAATTTTCCGACTGGGAGAAGGCCTTCCCTGACAGTGAGCAGCGCTGGCAAATGGCACATGCCTGGGGCAATCTCGTGCTCAGGGTGCCTGGCCGCGCAGATGAAGGTTCGCCTGAAAGCTTTCGCGAATGGAGGCGCGCGGCCGGGCGTGACAGCCCCCGTCCTGCCTTGCTGTCTCCGGCCTTGAAAATGTCAGACTGGACGCCGGAGGTTGTCGCGTCGCGGTCTCGGGCGTTCCGGGCGGAGATGTTGAAACTGGTACAGGCGTCTGAGTGATACGCCTTGAGTTATTCAGCGAGGCAGATCGTAGAGCCCGCAGGTGACGGACAGCTGATAGGCGGCCAGTGTCAGGTTCGCGTGGGTTTCGGCGATCGCCCGTTCGGCGGAGATTTTCTGCTCCATGGCGTCTAGCAGGTCCGTGACGGACCAGAGCCCGGCACCGCGCCCGCGCCGCACGCCTTCAAGGGCCTCGTCAGCCGCTTGCAGCCGCGTCTGCAGGGCTGAGAGTTCGAGCCTGGCCGACTGAACGCTGAACCAGGCTTCAGTGACTCGGAGTTCAATATCCTGTTCGGCTTGTCGCCTGTCGGCGCTGGCGGAGGTCTTCTGGGCATAAGCCTGGCGCCGTTCGGAGCTTCCCCGGCCGCCGTTAAAGAGCGGAACGGACAGAGACAACGTGGCGCGTACATCATCGTCGCGTTCGATGGCGGGAGACGGTCGTCTGGCGGTTGAGGCTTCGACGGACAGATTGACCTGGGGGCCATATCGACGCGACGCGGCTGCAACTCCAAGACGCGATACGTCATAATTGGACCGGGCGAGCGCGATCTCGGGGGCGCTATCCCAGGCGAGTTGGAGGGCATCTTCCAGACTGAGAGGCAGAGGAGGTTCGTGAAGGGGCGGCAGGAACTCTGCCACTTCAAGCCCGGTCAGGACTGTGACATGGCGCTCAGCCTGTGCGATATCTCCTGAAGCCCTCGCAAGGGAGGCGTCGGCCGATGCAAGTCTGGCTTCGGCCTGTGCAACGTCTGTACGCGTGCCCGCCTGAAGGCGGAGCCGTTCCTGCTCGGCTGTCAATTGCGAGGTGATAAGTTCGTGCAGTCTGAGTTCGCTGTCTTTTGTGCTCCGCGCAAGGTGAAGCCGAACCATCGCCTCGACAACCTGAAGTGCGATTGCGTTCCGTGTGGCAGCCAGTTCATGTCCCCGGGCGCGTACACCGGTAATCGCGCGGCGCTGTGCAATCGGACGCAGTCCATGCGTGTAGAGGGACTGTTGAGCGCGCAGGCTTGCGGAGACCGGTTCGGAGTTTTCGGAGAAATCGGAACTCCCCCGCAAGCGTGCATCACGCTGTGATGTGCTGGCAGACGCGTCGAACGACACTTCAGGCAGATAGGATGCGCGGGCCTGCCGGACATCTTCCCGGGCCGCACGTTTCTGCGCCTCTGCGCGATCTATGGAAGGGCTGTTGTCCAGCGCCGCAGCAATTGCCTGCTCCACAGACTGGGCAGATGCGGAGACTATCACGTATCCACAGATGATCGCAGTGATCGCGTACCTCGCATACCCCGCCGGAATTGCCCGCATGTCGTTTACTCGCTCCCCGGCTCTGTGACTGTAACTCTCTTAAAGGGAGAATTAAATCTCGCAAGGCACGCAATGAGGGATTGCAAAACGGTGGCATACGCGGTCGTATCAGCAGGGGCAGAAAACAGGGAAGCAGCTTGGACGGGACAACACCTTTCATGGATGAGGGGCTTTCCTGCCTGTCGCTGATGCTCGGTTTCATCGAGCTTCCGATTGATGCTGCGCAGATGCGCCATCAACTCGGAAGCGATCGGGCGGCCACGCTCGAAGACATGACGCGGCTGGCAAGGCGCGCAGGCGCGCGTGCAAAACAGACTCGCATTCCGGCTCAGCGCCTGGAGGATGCGCCCCTTCCGGCGATCGCTGAAACGCAGGATGACGGGTTCCTGATTCTCGGCGCCGTACGCGAAGGCCGCGCACTCATTCAGCGTGCCGGCCAGCAGGCCGAAGAAGTCAGTCTGGACGAACTGGCCGGGATACTGACGGGCCGGTTCCTTCTGCTGACAAGCCGTGTGGTCGGGACCGGCGGGGAGCGTCGGTTCGATGTCAAATGGTTTATTCCGGCACTGGTTCGCTACAGGGGACTGATCGGTGATGTCCTCGCGGCATCCTTCATACTTCAGCTGTTTGCGCTGGCGACGCCTTTGTTCTTCCAGGTCGTGATCGACAAGGTGCTCGTGCATCAGGGCCTGACAACGCTGAATGTCCTGGTGATCGGTCTCATCGCGATCATTCTCTTTGAAACCATGCTCGGTGGCTTGCGGTCCTTTCTGTTTACGCACACGACCAGCCGGGTCGATGTCGAACTCGGCGCCAAACTTTACCGTCATCTCCTGAACCTGCCGCTTGCCTATTTCGAGTCGCGCCGGGTCGGCGACACGGTCGCCCGTGTGCGCGAACTGGAGACTATCCGCGAGTTCCTGACCTCATCGGCTGCGACGCTGGTGATCGATCTGCTGTTCACGTTCGTGTTCCTGGCCGTCATGTACTTCTATTCGAAAATGCTGCTCATCATCGTGCTCGTCGCGATTGCGCTTTATGCGCTGATATCCGGGCTGCTGACGCCGCCGCTGAGGGCGCGCATCGATGAACGGTTCCAGCGCGGCGCGGAAAGCCAGGCCTTTCTCGTCGAGAGCGTCACAGCCGTTCAGACGCTAAAAGCATCTGCCGTCGAGCCGCAAATGCAGCGGCGCTGGGAGAAGCTCCTCGCCGGGTATGTGCGCTCGTCTTTCGATGCGAATGTGTTGGGTATCTGGGGCGGCCAATCGATTCAGGCGGTCAACAAGATATCGGGCGCGGTCGTGCTGTTTGTCGGGGCAACCCTGGTCATTGATGGCAAACTCACGGTCGGCGAACTCGTCGCCTTCAACATGCTGGCCGGGCGCGTGGCAGAGCCGGTGCTGCGCCTGTCACAGCTCTGGCAACAGTTTCAGGAAGCGCGCGTTGGCGTCCAGCGTCTGGGGGATATCCTCAACACCCCGCAGGAAGCGTCAGCGTCGGGGACGCGGTCGTCATTGCCGAGCCTTGATGGGCATATCCAGTTTGATGATGTCGTTTTCCGCTACCGGCCGGGCGCGCGTGAAGTGCTCCGCCGGGTCAACCTTGACGTGAGGGCAGGAGAGGTTCTTGGCATCGTCGGCCCGTCGGGTTCCGGCAAGTCGACGCTCGCGAAACTGGTCCAGAGACTCTACGTGCCGGAAAGCGGCCGCATCCTGATAGACGGCGTTGACCTCGCTCTGATCGATCCTTCGTGGTTGCGGCGTCAGGTCGGCGTCGTGCTGCAGGAAAATATCCTCTTCAACAGAACCGTTCGCGACAATATCGCGATTGCCGATCCCGGCATGGCGATGGAGCAGGTGGTCAAGGCAGCAGAACTCGCTGGCGCGCACGAGTTCATTCTCGAGCTGACCGAAGGCTATGACACGCAGCTGGAGGAGCGGGGCGGAAACCTGTCAGGCGGCCAGCGCCAGCGGATTGCCATTGCCCGGGCCCTCGCCGCTGACCCGCGCATGCTCATATTCGACGAGGCAACGTCTGCGCTCGACGCCGAGAGCGAGGCGGTCATCCAGCGCAATATGGGCGCCATGTCCAAGGGGCGGACGGTCTTGATCGTTGCCCACCGGCTGAGCACGCTACGTCATGCCGACCGCATCATCACGATGGAAGCAGGCGTCGTCACCGAGAGCGGAACGCATGAGGAGCTGCTGGCGGCGGGCGGGCGCTATGCCAGCCTGTGGAACGAACAGATGGGCGCGCGCTCGGGAGGCGTCGCATGAGCCATTCAGGAGCCCTGCGCGATGCCTGGAAGGCCGAATCAAAGCGGCGAAAGGACGACAAGCGCAAGCGTTTCGAAACGGCTTTCCTGCCGGCGGCGCTTGAAATCATGGACACGCCGCCGCGCCCGATTGGCCGGGCGATTCTCTGGCTGATCATTGCCGCTACGGTGTTTGCGATTGCCTGGGCGAGCCTGTCGAAAGTTGACATTGTTGCCGTCGCTGAAGGGCGCATTGCCCCGCGGGGGAAACTGCAGTCCGTGGAGGCCGCCGAGTCCGGTATCGTGCGGGCGCTGCTCGTCAGGGAAGGGGACCGCGTCAGCAAGGGCGACCCGCTGGTCGAGCTCGACCCGACCTATGCTGACGCAGATGCCGACGCGGCCCGCAGCGAGCTTGCGACCGCGCGGCTCCAGCGGGCCCGCGCCAGCGCGCTGCTCCAGTACAGCCGCGGCGAGCGCTGGCGCATCGACCCGGAAGGGCTGGCGCCGGGCGTGTCGGCCGCCGAGGAGAGCCTGGTGGCCTCCCGCATCCGCGCGCATGAGGCAGAGGTCGACAGTCTCTACGAGCGCATGAACGGGGCCGACCTCGCGCGCAAACAGGCGATAACGGAAATTGCCCGCATCGACGCGACGCTGCCCGGAATCACCCGGCAGCGAGATGCCCGCCGCGAGCTGGCGCTCGCCGGTTACGCGCCGATGAACCAGGTCCAGGAAATGGACGAGCGGGTGACGAGCCTCACCTACGAACGCCGTGTCCAGATGGACGAGGTGTCGAAGGCCGAAGGCCAGATGGCAATGATCAGCCGCGACATTGCCGCCTCCAATGAGAATTTCAGCGCCTCTGCGGCTGGCGAGCTGTCCGAGGCCGAATCAATCATCGCCACGCGCAGCGAATTGCTGGCCAAGGCCGAGCGGCGCGAAGCCCTGCAGACCCTGAAATCGCCTGTCGACGGCATCGTCCAGGAAGTGTCGATCACCACGATCGGCCAGGTCGCAGAGCCCGGATCGCCCATGATTACAATCGTTCCGGAAGGCGACGAACTGATCGTCGAAGCCTATCTCCTGAACAGGGATGTCGGATTTGTAAAAATCAACCAAGAGGCGATAATAAAACTTGAGGCCTATTCCTTCATGCGCTACGGCTATCTGGAAGGGGAGGTTGAATTTGTGTCGCCGGATGCTGTTGTCGATGAAGCACGCGGGCTCGTTTTTCCCGCCCGGATCCGGATCACCGGATCGAAGTTTCGCTCGCTCGGCGATGATGCGAATGACCTCTCCACCCGAATAAATCAGGATACAGACTATAAGTCCCTGCTCACGCCCGGACTCTCGGCCGCAGTCGAGATCAAGACGGGCAAGCGGAGTGTGTTGTCGTATCTGCTTTCGCCGGTTGCGCGGAGTGTTTCGGAAGCGGGGAGGGAGAGATGAAGAGCGTTATCATCGCTTTATTGGTCCTAAGTGCATGTGCTTCCGGCAGAGGGTTGGTCTCAAAGACGAACACACAGACGTATGATCCGGGTTCATTTCAATTGACTAAAGTCTTGGGTACAGTTGGCGACACAGCAACTGGAGAAGGCGCAATTTCCAACGATGGAATCTACATAGCGGTTCCCGTTAGGAACTCTCCGACAGCGCCCAAGTTAGCAGGGTTCTCAACCATAGAGGTTTTTGACATCACAACCGGGAAGTTGGTGGCCACAATTGTTGATAACGATGCTGAGAAGTATTCGGGTGGGGTGTTGAATATTGATGCGCCGTTTGTAACTGCAGACGGGGATCTGGCAGTAGTGAATGCTCACAGACGGCCCGATAACGGCTTAAATATCTGTATCCGAAAGTTTGAGTTTTCCAGCGGTGCCGAACTCGCGAATATGTGTGCCCCGGAATCGAAAGAGTTGGGCTGGTTGGTCGTGGTCCAAGACCGAGTTGTATCTCCGGATGGCCGGTATGTGCTGATTCAAGGTGCTTCGCGAATTGAGCCGGGCCCAGGGACAGATTTTTTGGGAAGCACGCACATTGTGTTCGACGTAGAAACGGCAGAAATCGTGGCATACCGCAATACACTTCTCGATCCCGGGCACCGAACCTTTTCCGACGCAGTCTTTGGGGCGGGTGAGCCGTCGAGCCAGTTGTTTTTTGGCAGCAAAAAGAGGTTTTATTCAGGTGCGAACAAAAACGGCGATCAACCGTCCTTTTCTTACTTGGGCTTCACCAAAATAAATAATGCTGAAATCGTTGTGGGCACATTCACAGGACTGGAGTGCATGCAAAACGGGTACAGATTCCTGGATTCAAATAAAATTGGAAATGTTGCATGGTATGTTGCGCGGGAAAGCTCAGGGGGCATTGGCCGTTGTCGCTCTGATGCAGATCGCATTTCCATATTCAAATGGCCAACCGCTGACGGCGCAAGCCGACCAGAGTTGGTCGAAGGAGATGTCCCCATTTATGGGGCTGTCGACAGTGCGACTGGAGTCAAATTGGCGCCTATCGGAAAATTTTTGGGCGACGATATGTTTCTCCAAACATATTGGATCACTGATGCTAAATCTGGCCTTCGGCGATCAGAAACAGCAGTGCATCGGGTTAAGAACACAAGCTTTGCGGGTGTTTCTCAGAGGGTCTCAGGAACTGTTACAGCAACGTGGGAATCGGGATCGAGAAAGGTTTTCGTTACGAGAGAAGACGAAGGAAAATCGATTTCTTTGAGGGTTTTTGAGCGCGTCAATTGACCCCAAGTCTTGATGGCGTTTTTTTTGTACACGGGGGTGGGAAATGGGTTTCGGAGATACGTCAAAAAGTTGGCAAAAGCCGTCGGCGTCTAGCTATCAGACCCACCGACAGAACACCCTAGAGCATCCTGCTGATTCTGTGAATCGAAGGATTCCCATTTGGCGAGAACGGTGATTCACTCGTTTGAGGAGGTGGATCATGGGAAAGGTATATTCAGACGACATCCGGCTTCGGGTAACCGGGCT
>Ga0163216_101084_pt1 | contig 21816 bp, 25 predicted proteins | sample SynspAceP_FD_167610 | JGI IMG/M metagenome (GOLD analysis project Ga0163216, IMG submission 167610) | Saline lake microbial communities from Ace Lake in Antarctica - Synechococcus sp. Ace-P (Illumina Assembly) | ecosystem: Environmental > Aquatic > Non-marine Saline and Alkaline > Saline ...
GCGATGTAGAGCGTTCCATTGCAAAGATCCTAAGCGAGTAAATCCGTCTAACTTTTGCAATTCAAAAGCTCAGATGCGAACCTCCCCTTAGTCTCGCAGATTACCCAGTGTGGCGCAATCGCCCTGCTATGGTGCTGAATGACAACAGCGCGTCGACGTCGCCCAACATGGTTTTTTCGCATAGTCCGCTTCGCGGATCACCTTCCATGTTTCGCAACGCGGGCTTTTGCTGGTAAACTGATTGACTGCTCAGAGTCACACGCTTCATTCACGGCGGTGACGTAAAAACCTTCCGTTGGCGGACGCTAACTTCCTCAAGCTGCCGGCTCGGAAAGCAGCACTACCATCTGGCGGCCGACTGCTTCAGCGTAGCGTTCGAGGGTCGTCAATGTTGGGTTCGCTTCCTCGTTGTTTTCTAGTCGGGACAAAGCAGCACGGTCGATGCCGGTGCGTTCCTGAATGTCGGCTAGACTTAAACCCTGCCGCTCTCGTTCGGCTCGCAATGCCGCAAGCACTTGCCGTAGCGGCGTCCCCTCTTTTTTCAACAACGCCAATCGTTCTTTCGCGCGGCGTCGAATGTCGGGCAACTCGTCGACGATCTGCTCTCGCACTTTCGCGTGGCGCGCTTTCTCTTCGGCTGTTGTTTTGCGATAGATTCGCTTGCCTCTTTCTTCTGCCATCGTCTTACTCCTCAACATCGTACGCGGTTACGGGATACACCATCGCATCGCTGATTTTTTCATACACAACCAAAATATAACGCCCATCGGGCGTGAATCCGAAAACGATAGGCAGGCCTGACGACCGGCTCAAATCATGATCGACTGGATTGAACAACACTTCCTCGACATCTTCGGGCTTGAGATCGTGTTCGGCGATATGTTCAACATTGCCACCAGGTTCGTCGTCCCAGATGACTTCCATATACGGCATTGCGTCCCTCCGATTGGTGTTGACATATATTACAACGCCAGTGTCCCGCAGTCAATGCCCGCGTCCGACAACATGGTTTTACCGCAAGGGCCTTCGGCACGCCTTGTTTGGTTGGAGAAGCTCTATCCCGTTGGTAGAGTGATCTGGTTGTTTAACGTCTTTCGCTTCGTTCGGGGCGGCGTCGGCAAAACCTCCCGTTGTGTGACTCTAGAGTGATCGGATGTCACGGTCGCCAGCAATAACGCGAAGCACTTCTATACCGTTCTTGATTGGCCGAAAGAAAATCACATACCGTCCGAGAGCGCTGCTGCGAACGCCCAATCCATATTCGGGACGCCGCTCACCAAATTCCGGCGTGGTTGCGATGAGCTTGCACTTCTCGTCGATTTTCTCGAGCCAGTTAGAGGCTGCAATGGGCTTGTCTCGCGCGATGTAGTCGAAAATGTCGGATAAATCTTGCCGCGCGGACAGTACGACTACGAGCTTGGCCATTATTCTGCGGATTCCATCAGCCTTTTCGCACGTTCTCGCAATTCCGCGAATACTTTTTCACCGTCGACGGTTTGTCCAGCGTCAGCTTCGGCAATTCCCTTTTGTATTTCTGCTCGTAGCTGCTGTTGGCTCATCAGCAATCGAACACCTTCAGCCACTGCTTCCTCGGCAGATTTGAACTGTCCTGCAGCGACGAGTCCTTCAACAAATTGAGTCGCTTCTGAGTTAAGTTGAACATTCATGGCACACCTTTAATGTAACGCAGCTAGGTCACACAACATGGTTTTTACGCAAAGCCCCTTCGGGGACATCTCCGACGTGGTTCTAGCTGCGTTTCCATTGTACAATCAAAACCTGATTCAGACCATCTTCGCTTTGGTGGCGACGGTGTCGTAAAAACCTTCCGTTGTGCGACCTACTGTTTTGTATTCGTTCCGAATCCTTGCCGTGATTGATGAAAGCAAGCCGTATTGGTTCGCCGAACAGCTAGGCGGTGGGGATTTCCGGTTGACAGACTCTTCGACGCTCGGCGGCGTTTCAGTCAAACCCTTTGTCAGCATGCCCAGCGTTGCGGCTCGCGATGACGGTTCGCATCCGGTTGTCTTCGCATTTCACCCATCTGACCGCCGCGACATCTCGGTACTCGGGGTCGGCGATGACGTTCAACTTTTGGCCGAGCGAATTCGCGATTCACCGGTCACATAACATGGTTTTTACGCAAGGTCGCGGCTGTCGTCGTTGGAACGTCTTTCCGTAGGCAAACTCAATTGCTCCGGTTTAGTTCCCACTGCTACAAACCCGCGATCACGGGCCAATTGGTGCCACCCAGCACGGGCCAATTGGTGCCACCCAGGAAGTCTAAGCTAGCAAATGAAAGTCGAGTTGAAGGGCCCAATGCTATCAACCAATTTGTGGGTGGCACCATTTAGGTTCCTCGTTGACGTAGCAAACAATATCGGCACGGCGGTTGTAATGCGGAACGCCGAGTCCCTTGACCTTTAACTCTCGTACCGCCACGAAGCGATTGTTCCGCACGCCACGGGTTTCTCCGTCAGCAAAGTCGATCACACGAGCGTGGGCGTGCTGTTCTTCATCCTTCGTATCGCGCCAAGACACCGGCACGCCGTCGCGAATGTAGCCATAAAATGTCTGGTTGTGCTGAACCATCGTGCGAGAGAAATCGACGTGGGTCAGTTTCTCGAACGCCTTTTGTCTCGCAACTTCAGGTAAGTCTGGATTCAACCGAGCTATTGCGGCCTTCAAGTCAGGAGCCAGCACCGCGTCACGCTCGTCAGCCCGGCCCAGCGAACCGCCAGGGCCAAACGTTTCCGTGTTAAACGCATAAACGCTCTCCCACCCGAGGCGATCGCGCATGTAATCAGCAAACGTCGCTTGGACGAGTCGGTCTTCGCTGTTGATTCCAGTAAATGCCATCTATGAGCCCTCATTGAATAAGTGATTCACTCGGGAATCGAACCCGATCATCCCCCTTCAGCCAGGCACTCGTGTCTGAGTGCCGGGTTGGAGGGGGGCATGCTGCCGTTACATCAATGAATCATGTTTCTGCACGATCTCAATCGCGATTTGGTCTGATGTGGTTGTATCTAGGCCAAAAACCGTTTTCAGGCTTACTGCAACCTTTTTCTGTATTCGTGGCGTATTCCCAGCTAACTTTCTAAAAATCGTTGCGTGTCCGTCGACGACATTACACCACTCATCTCCATCCGGCATTGACGCTTGAGACAAACGCTCTCCGATCGTCTTCGAGATTCGACTGAATAAAACGAAATCGTCGAAGCAGAGTTCTTCCGGTGGGCTTGGTGCGGCAAGCTTTACATATTCCTTTTCGTTCTCCGGAGACCATGAAACCAATTTCTCAAATGCAGATTCAACTTTCTCTATAACGCACTCTTCCTCGTGAAGGACCCAATTCCGAACCGCACGGTAATAATGAAATCGAGAAATCAAGTCTTTCCCAACGAACCTTTGCATCTCATGCGTCGTTTGCTTCATGTTCTTTAGCGCAAGCGACAACTTATCAATGCCTTTTGCGTCACCAGAATATTCGTGGCATAGTAGATCTAAGTGTTCTCTACGAAGGTTCGAGAGAAATCGGTCGGCCGACTCGTAGACAACAACTATGTGGTGGCGGTACAAGTGCGTTTGAAATGATTCAAGTTCGGAGACATTGACACAAACGCCATGGGATTTCGATGCGGCTGCGACGAAGTCCTTGACGCTTGTATCGTTCGCCGCAGCGGCGACGAAGTATCTCGCAGCAAGTTCCGTCATTTCGACCATCGCGTCCAGTTCGCCCATCTCTTTCTGGAGTTGGCGGTAGCATGGAAGGCTAAACGTTTTCGAGGGCGAATTCATTGAATGCCCTTTCGTCGAGAATGCCCCAGCTCATCTCGCACAAATTCTCCGAATGCATCGAGCACCAAGTCGATCGTCGACAAGCAATGTTCGATGAACTTGCTGGTCACGCAGAAAACCCATGGTTCGCCGCCAGAGGTTGCGGACGAAAACCATGTCGTCGGCCAACTCTCATTTGCGATCCGTTTTGCAAACTTCGAGCGTTCGTCAATTGGCCACTCAAATCCGCAATGAAACATCTTGTTGCGATAGCCAAAGAGAGCTTCAAGCGTCATCTTCAAATCGGCGGGAAGTCGATCGCTCACTCCAATTGCCTCTGCAAGCTGAAGTATCCCCCGCACTAAGTCCGTACTCGACTCCCCGTTCTTAAAGACAAGATGGCAATCCCACTTTGTCTTGGCAGCATCTTCCCAACGTGAATGTTTTCCCAGTTCCGTCTCGCTCGATTCCAGCTTTGCACCAATCGCCAAAAAGCACTGGAAGAAGACTGTCTCGAAGAACGGTGCCAGCATTCCGATTGCCGCCATGCTATGAGCGGCATCCTGATACACGGATTCATGCATCAGTGAAACATACACATCGGTCGCGTAATCGTTCCAAATACCAGAGAGCCGCTTCGCCTTCTCCTCGGCTTGTTCGATTCGTTCAGAGTGTCCAGCCTCGGAATCGGCGTTCCGTCGCAGCAATTGTTGAATCGCATCAAGTTGCGATTCGACATCGAAGTCCAGCCCTAAGACATGCAGCCAATCACGAGCCGAAAGCTCTGGGAGAGATCCGGAGTCGAGTTTTGCGAGCCACTCGGGCGGCTCTGGAAATGCGGAGTTGGAGGTCATACTGGCACCTTACCGCTCATCAGCCGAGGCGACAATTGGGGCCACCCACATTCCATTGCCCCGATTCACTCTGATCGCTTGACTTTCGATCATATCGAATTCGCCCGAGGAGACCCTCGGGCCACGCAAGCCTCGTTGCGAAGTCGCTGATTCTGCTCAGGTTCAGGTCTTTCATGCCATTCAGCTGTGTGTTCGACGGGCGTTTCTGTGCGGCGATGATCCGCTGACCGGGCAGTCGTTCGAATATCGGCGGCAGTGGATTCGAGACCGCCTGGAGTTCTTGGCTAGCGCCTTTGGGATCGACTGCCTGTTTTACACCGGCTCTCGAATCACCTTCACGTGGTTCTGCGGAGTCGTCCTGATGTCGTGGGGCCGGACAATTGGGGCCACCCACATTTCGTTGCCCCGATTCACTCTGGTCGCTTGGACAATTGGGGCCACCCACATTCCATTGCCCCGATTCACTCTGATCGCTTGACTTTCGATCATATCGAATTCGCCCGAGGAGACCCTCGGGCCACGCAAGCCTCGTTGCGAAGGCGCTGATTCTGCTCAGGTTCAGGTCTTTCATGCCATTCAGCGGTGTGTTCGACGGGCGTTCCCGTGCGGCGATGATCCGCTGACCGGGCAGTCGTTCGAATATCGGCGGCAGTGGATTCGAGACCGTATGGAGTTCTTGGCTCGCGCCTTTGGGATCGACTGCCTGTTTTACACCGTTTTTTCGAATCACCTGCACCGTTCTTTCGAATCACTTACACCGTGCTTTCGAATCACCTGCACGTGGTCCTGCGGAGTCGTCCTGATGTCGTGGCGGCTTGGTCGGATGAGGAGGTCGCCCGACGTTGGCTGCGACTATTTCCTCATCGACGGAAACCCGACGGGTCGCGTTGATCTCAATCCGATCCGTGCGGCGATCGCTGAAACACCGGAAACGAGTGACTACACCGGGGCGAAGGATCGGATTGACGACCTGAACGAGCGGGAGGATCGCACGCGACCGAGCACGCATGATTGGGAACGCAGTCGTCGGCGTCGCAAGAGCTGTTGGATTGGACTGGACGGCAATTGAAAGCCGACAAGGTGGGAGTCATTCCTGATCACTTGGCTCCGATCCTGACACGCATCGGATTGGGCGCGACCGGCTGGTGTGAGGAGCTGAGCGAGTTCGGCCGAGTGTTCAAGCGTGCGGCGGGGACGCCGGAAAGCTTGGCGCGGGAGGCGATTCGTTGCGGCCAGCATTGGCTGTGCGCTCGAGACAACCCGCTGGGTTGATCGTCCACCTGAAGAACGCCGCTTTGGGTTGCTGATTGATCGGTCAAAGAGGGATTTGAGGGAGTCCGCTGCGCGGATTTCTTCTCAGCGTCGATTCGATGGTGCCCAATCTGATCCTAGGTAGGTGAGCGGATCAGTATCGGCAAGCGAAGCCGATGCGGTCATTTGCTGAAATCAGTCTCGTGAGTGGTCATTTCCCCTGCGATGACTTTTGCCGCAAGTAGTTTGTCCACGCGAATGAAATGGTCCACCATCGAAAGAGTCAAACCTTGGAGTTCCATTCCCGCCAAGTCGTCAATCTGAGTCACCGGCATGTGGCACTCCACACAATTGTCCGCTATCTCCGGCGACAGATCCGGCCGCATCTTGCAATGCACGGAATCGTGGCAATTCAAGCAGCCTTGTCGAAAATAGTCCTTGTCGCCACGTTGGTTGACGTGAGGATTGTGACACGCGCTGCAGGTCATATCCGACTCAATGAAACACGCGCTCATTCGAAGTCGTGCCAGCTGATTGCTGGTGTGAATGCCACTTTTATCGAAATCGGGATTGAGCGTTTTATGGAAATCACTGAGTTCATCTCCCGGTCGGAAGCTGAACGCGGGTTTTCGAAAGTCAAATGATCCGCTATGGCACTGACCGCATATATCCAACTGTTGGTCTCGGGATAAATCGTTGGGATGAATAATATGCCGAGGTTCTTTCTGAGTTGGATTTTGAGAGTGGAAATCCACGTGTGATTTACCTGGGCCATGGCAACGCTCGCACGAAATCCCCCACACGGCCGAACTGGGTAAATAGTGATTGGGTGGCTTGGTTTGCTCGATGTAAGTGATGTGGCACTCCAGGCACCCAGGCTCAATGGGTCTTGCAAACGTGATGTCGTCGTCTTGGTAACCTGGACTCGGTAGCCATCGATCCGCACCGCTAAAATACGACACATAGGATTCAAATAGCCTGCTTTGTTCCCAGTATAAAAACGTTTGGGCAACAGTTCCCGATCCGGTGACAACGTCCATCGGAATGTCGCGTGTCCAATCGTTGATGGTCACCGCTTGAAAAGCTCGCTTATCATTTTGACGCATCGTCAACGACAAGCCACGATGGGGAGAACTCATTTGATTCATGGGCGGAACCAGCGGGCCAAGAATGCGATCGATCGTCACTTGGCTGCTGGTGCGATGGTGAGCGGTATGCACAAACCCCTGAGCCACTCTGGATGTCAGATGTTTGACATCGACATCCGTGTCGGCGGGATCGAATGGAACGTCTTTCGATGCCAACTTTCGTTGCAGGGATTTCACCAAGTCGGCATCGTCGTTCGCTCGATCGTTGGATAGCAACAGTCCCCCCACCAATCCAAGGGCTGTCAGGCACATTAGCCAGCGATTGACGCGGGGCACCACAGTCTCCTTCAGTTAAGCAATGATCGCGACCCAACGTTGACGCGACACTTGGATATCAGCATAGCGATGCCAACGACTGATCCGTCCAGCCCGAGTCCCGATTGGGATCTGCTGCGATTCGAGCTGTTTCCGGCGGCGAGCCATTGGATGACAAAACTCGCCACGATGTTTGGTGACATCGGGTTCCGCCGGTTTGAAGATTCGCCCCACTTCGATAGGCAGTATCAGCTGCATGGGAGGAGCGAACCGGCCGTCCGGATGCGATTCATGACTGATAGCGATTTGAATCCCTGGTCTGGGTTCAAGCGTACCGGAAACTGCCTGCTAATTCCACCTGGGCGGTGACATCTGGCTGCTGCTTGCACACTTATTGACGATAAGCAGTCATGATCCGGCCGATCTGGCGGCCGCTTTAAGATTTTGGGTCCTACCAGCACGAAAACCGTGCCAACATCGTTCATGCGAAGGGGATTGCGGTGTTTTGAGTAGTCCGACGGCGCGCACCACGAACTGGACCTGAATTTCGGTGCGAGAAGAGTTTGCGTAGCGAGCACGCCCTCAAGGAATTCGGGATCGAGCACCAACTGTAACTCTCCCGTCGCATCCGCTGCGAACTCGCGACCATCCGATTTGAAACACTCCGCCTGCTGGCACTCGAGCATTTTCTAGCTCGCACTAACTACACGAGGCCCTTCGCCATGTACTTCACCATGTGAATGTTACCGAATTCGTTTTCTGACAACAATTCGCTTGGCCTTCCGACGATCAACGCGGAGCCTTCCAGGAGTAGTGCAGTGGCATATCGGGCCAGGGTTCCTGGTAGAACGTCTTCGAATCCGGCAGTGGTTTTTCGAACAGAATGAAGTCAGAAAAGTCCGCGAGTGCTTTCCAATCCTGCTCGCCCTGGTCGTGGCCGCCCTCGCGGTACCATTGGGCGCAGCGTTCCTTCACGCCGAGCCAATCGTAGACAACACCTGCCGCTCGCCAAGTGACCATGCTGCCTTCGATGTTGAGTTTGTCGCTGAGGCCGTTGGAGTTGAACCACGCGCGCGGTGCGACGGACGCCTTGATAAAATGCAGGTCGAAGGGCAACCGAGTTTCACGATCGCCGAATGGAGTCAGGTTGGGATGAAACCAGTACGCATTGACACTCGCCATTTTGTCTTGAATGCTGCGGCTTTTGTTGCCAACTCGGTGGCAACCGGTGGTGATCGACCCGCCGGCATTTGGAGCGACGACAGCGACTCGTTCGTCCATCATTCCCATCAGAGCCGCCGTCTGGCCGCCTCGCGAATGGCCCGTGCAGACGATCTTCGTCATGTCGACTTCGGGTAGGGTCGAAAGCCAGTTGATGGTCACACTGCCGCCCCACGCCCAGACTCGGAGGCAGCCCCAATCATGGTCGGGATAAGCTCGACGTGCGTCGCCGCGATCACGTCGTTTTTTTGCTTCGGCATTCTTCCCCCAATCCGGGTGCAGGTCGGTTCGCTGGTAGCTGACCAGCATGTAGCCACGACGGACGAGATCCGCAACGATCGCATCGTCGATTTCAAACGTCCCGGGGCTGTTGTGGACAATCACGGGAAAGGGCCCCTTGCCCAGCTTCGGCGACTTTGGCACATGTATTCCCAGCGAAAGTGAGAGTGACTTGTCAGGGCCGAAACGAAGTCGCACCGCTCGCTTCATTGCCTTCCCATCGAGCGATTCGGTTTCGGAGAGGATTTCTGCGTTGATTGTGTCGGGCGCGGGAAGCGTGGGAGCATGCCCAAACTGATAGTGAAGCACCATCGCCTTCATCTCCGCCCGTCGGCGTTCCCAGTCTTCGCGGGTCTTCACCTTTGTGCCGTCAAGGAATACGAAGGGGTTGGGCAACTCCTCGACCTCCGGCAGTTCGTCCACCGATGGGAAACTCAGACGGGGATCGTCCAATGGAGACTTAGCAGAAACCAACTGCGTGGGGGCGAAAGCAGGAATGAACACGAACGCGATGGCTAAGTGGATTCGGCTTATCATTTGTCAAATTCGTTAGGAAGGCTGGTGTGCGTTAAGGTTTCGTCCCTGGGCCGCTTGGTAAGTATTCGGCAGTCTTATCCGCACCTAGGGGCGAGCTTGCTTCGGCGAGCTTGCTTCGGCGAGTACTGCCGCTTACTTTCCGATGCAGTAAAGCCTTCGATCGCTACGCAGTAGCAGTTGTCCTTGGTTGATCGCGATCGACGAACGGAAGATCTCTTCGTCATCAACACGCACGGAGACGCGTGAAAGAACCTCTGGTTTTGGCTCAGCTTTGATGACCATCACTTCGCCCCCTTCCGAAGCAACGTAGATCAGTCCTTCGGCGACAACGGGTGAACCGGAAAAGTTCCCGCCCAGCCGCTCTTTCCAAAGTTCATCGCCATTGATCGCGTCGTAGCCGGTTGCGATTCCTGACATACCGATGACAACCATCACGTTGCCGACGATCGCCGGCGAAGGCAAGTCTCGCCCGCCTTTCCGCGGAGTGTGCCAAACCATTTTTGATTTGGTCACGTCCCCTTCGCCGCCTGGCTTGACGGTGTAGACGTCGCCCGACTTGCCGTTGACCACGTACAACATGCCGTTGCCCCAGACCGGCGACGGTGTGCCTCGTCCGTTGAAACTCTGGCAGTTCCAAAGTGCCTTCCCTGTCTTCGGTTCGTACGATGCGATACCAAATTCACCGTTGAGCACCAACTCCGTACGGTCGCCGGTGTCAATGACAATCGGTGTGCTCCAGCCTCCTCTTGGTTTGGATTGCCGCGGTTTCCGCCATACATCTTTGCCGCTTCGCTTGTCGACAGCCAACAGAAACGAGTCACCCTGGGCATCACAATTCTGAATTACCAAGTCGTCATGAACTATCGGGGAAGCCCCAACGCCCCAAATACCTGGAAACTCACCCAGGTCGCGCGACCATAGCGGCTTTCCATCGACAGAATAACAATGCATTCCGCCGGCACCGAAGAAGGCCACGACGCGTTCGCCATCGGTGGCACAACTCGGCGTCGCCCAGCTATTCATCTTGTGCCGTTTTTCACCGCTGCCCGTTGCCGCAACTTCATTCCACAAAACGTCACCGTTTTGGCGATTAATGCAAACGACTCGGCGCTGGAGTGATTCGGCTTTGCCCGTCGTGCCCGTCAAAAAGATTCGATCTCCCCAAACAATGGGTGACGAATGTCCGCGAATCGGAAGCTCCGAGGCCCAGGCGACCGAATCAGCACTCAACTGCTGGGGAAGATTCGTGGCATCACTTTGGCCCGTCCCAAGCGGCCCACGAAATCGCGGCCAGTGGTCGGAACCGCCCGATGGCTCAGCAGCGAAAACCGAGGATAGAAATACAAAACTGAAAACGGCGAAAATGAAAGGCATCATTCGCATTGATTTGAATCCAATATGGGACGACAGATTTACTTGGACCGTCACATGATACGCGGGTCCCCAGTCACGCGAACAAGTTTAACCTCAGCTGGCAATGAAATGCACCCAAAGCTTCGTTCGTGTCGTCGCAGCGGGCTTAGCAACCAGGCTGGGAAGCCGACTGCGACGTGGACTCTGTCAGCGACCTCGACGACTTGTTCTTGAAGCTGCTTTGACTGCTCAGTGAGCTTTCGAGTTGCCGGGTTGTATTTGCGATTGGTGAAAGGTGTGCGGGTTAGGTTGACGTCAGCCCAGTCTTAAGCTGGGCTGACGTAACGGAGGAACCTAGTGTTTTTCAGCACCCGATGTGAGATTGCCGGACTTCGGCGTAGGCTTGATTCCTTTTTGAGGCCAGAGTCGTTCCGCTGATCGTCGATGACGATCTCTCGCCGCCCGACCTCATTCGACTGAATTAGCTTCGGCACCAGACGTCTTAGTTTGCTTCAATTAGTAACACGCTCCGAAGCCGCCCGCGTGCCCATTGCTCCCCAGACACCGTACGGGATTTCGCCGCCGGGTGGCAGCACGGTATGGAACTCTGAGAACGTCACGGCGGCATCTGCCCAACGGTACCCGCGTGATTCCAAGTCCGCACCGTTGGAAAAAAAGCCGGGGTTCGCTGGGTCCACCGCACGTTGGCACGCTTGAGGATCATCAACAATGCCCGGTACCTCATTGAGCACGCTGGAGATCACGGCGTGATCGCCCTGGTCGACGGCAACTTCACCCAACAGCAACGTCGACGACAAGCCGTCGGTGCAATCTCTCCACAAAAAAGCATGCCCATTCGCAAACAGGCCGCGGATGGTTGTGTCGTCGTATTTCAAGGGCGAGGTGTCGCCCGCCGCAAGGTACTGCGGCTTTCTTATAGGCACAGCCGATTTCGGCGATGCCGTCTCCCATGCAGGCGGCGTAATTGATTGCCCCGCTGACGCCAGTCCTGGCGGGATCGCTGGGGCATCGCCAGCTCACTATTTCAATTTCCCAGGGAGGATACAGGAACGGAAATCCGATTGGCAATTCATTGAACCATGGCACCGGGCCCATGGCTGGAAATAACCGCCCGCCGGGGTGTACCGTGGGCGTCGATATTTCATCCCACAGAGCTTGCTGTCCCAGTTGGGGAAGGATCGCGACTGCGTAGTTCAGCCGGTGGTGGTTGGAGTCCTTCTCTGTGATCGTGCGAATACCGCCCCGTTGCGCCGTTCCCCCACCCTGCATTGGCAGATGATTGAAGGCCGAGTGATAGCTGTGAATCCAGCATCGAACTGGAGAAGCGCCTCCACTCCGATGCCATCAATGCGAGCTGACGCGGACTGTCGATCACGGTCCTCGTTCTGGTTCAGGGTCAGACGAGCACTTGCGGAAGAGTGATGGTCGCACCCGATCTGTGAATGGATTGCGGCTTGAAAGCGAGCCGGTCCGATTCATTCTCTCTGCTTGTGGTGGGGTCGCGACCTATCTCTAGCCTGGCACAGAGGCTTTTGAACTGCGAGGCACGCGTCGGCGGAGAGGCCGCGTCGTGGCTTGGGTAAATCTGCTTGGCTTCTCATCCTTGACCTCGGTGGGTGGAGGTCACATTGTCCATCATCGCCCTCCACCTGAAACCTCTCCAAGGAGCTGCCCGGATCATCGCGGAGTGCTAGCGAATCAATGTTGCTTAAACACGGAGAAGAACGCTGCTTTGCCACTCACCGGGAATTGCTGCGACCGAAGCGAGATCGCGAAAGGTTCGTTCCTCCGCGCTGTGGATACTTCCCCGTTTGGATCATTCAACGAGGGTAATGGTTGGCGGACCGACGGTACCGTTTTGTCGACCCACTTGAAAATATCGGTTACGCTTAGCAGGCAGTTGTGTAGCAGGGTTGTTGCCATGATTTCCACATTACTCAGGTCGAGATTTTCAGATGACGACATCCCCCAAGAAAGATAACTCGGTTTCACGGCGTCAATTTGGCAAAGCCGCAGGTGCCACATTTGGTGCGGCTGCCGGTTTTTACTTTATTCCTAGTCATGCGCGGGGTCGACTGGAGCGTCCGACGCTGGCTGGCATCGGTGCTGGCGGAAAGGGACGCACGGACGTCGCAGAATGCGCCAAGGCAGGTTTTGAAGTGGTCGCTCTGGTGGATGTGGTCGACGCCAAGAAGCTGAAGAACGTCCAGGGAAGACTCCAGAAAGTTGTCCAGGGTCAGACGGGATACCCCGACGCGGCTTTCTTCACCGACTATCGCGAGATGCTTGCTGAACTCGGAGACAAAGTAGACGCGGTGACGGTTTCGACACCCGATCATCATCATTTCCACGCATCGATCATGGCGATGCAGGCTGGCAAGCACGTCTATTGTCAGAAGCCGCTGACGCATGGCATCTGGGAAGCCCGCACGATGACCTCCGTTGCCAGGCAGGCCGGCGTCAAGACGCAAATGGGCAACCAGGCACACGCGAACGACCACATGCGCCGCTGTGTTGAACTGATCCGAGCGGGAATCATTGGTAAAGTCAAATCGATCCACGCGTGGACCAATCGCCCCATTTGGCCTCAAGGTTTCGCGTCGCCTCCGCCACGCCAACCTGTCCCCGAAGGAATCGATTGGGACCAGTGGGTCGGCCCCGCTCCGTGGGTCGATTACAACGAACGAATTGCCCCGTTTGCGTGGCGAGGTTGGTGGGACTACGGCACCGGTGCTCTTGGCGATATGGCATGCCACATCATGGACCTGGGCTACTGGTCGATGAATCCCGGAGCGCCCCGCAGCGTGGTCGCCGAACAAGTGGGTGCGACGGATTTCTCGCCTCCGATCAACTCCAAGATCACCTGGGAGTTCGGACCAAATGACCTGACTGCTGCTGACGGCTTCAAATTCAATTGGTACGACGGCTACATTGACGCGACTTTTGATCGTAAAAACTGGCAACTGAAAAAGAATGGCGACGCCTACAACCATCCTGGCGAGGACGTTCTGGATGGTGAGGACTTTAGAAAATACGGCAGTGTCATCATCGGCGAGAAAGGCAAACTGTTCTTTAATCGACAGCGAAACTGGGTCGTGAAGCCATCCACACTGGCCGACGACTTTGAAATGCCCGAACCTTCGATCCCACGCGCTCGCGAACAGAACAACTACATGGAGTGGTTCGATGCGATCGAGGGCAAAGTCCAACGTGGGCAATCCGATTTCGATTTGGCCGGACCCATGACGGAAACCATCCTGCTCGGCGTGCTCGCCCAGCGGATGCCGGAAACGCGTTTGGAGTGGAATGCTGAAAAGCTGGAAATCGTCGGACGCCCTGAGCTTGGCAAACACATCCAGCGTCCTTACCGTCCGGGCTGGGACCTGGAAGTGTAACCCGCGTCTCCACGCATCATCATTCAAATTACAGTCGTGCTGTTCGCAGAGGATTGCTGATGGCCGACGAACCAACCGAGTTGCTCAAGCATGACCTTCGCAAAACGATTCATTTGCATCGTCACACTGGTGTCGTGCAGCGTTGCATTTGGCCAGCACAGCGATCGCTGCGTCGACGATCGCCAGCAAGCCGTCGGCTCACACTTGCCGAACATCCTCTGGATCACCGTCGAGGACATGAGCCCGACGCTCGGATGCTACGGGGACAGCTTTGCCCGCACTCCGAACCTCGACGCGCTGGCCGATGAAAGCGTCCTGTATACCAACGCCTTTGCCGTCTCTCCCGTGTGCTCGCCATCGCGATCCACTCTCATCACTGGGATGTACAACGCGAGCATGGGGACCCACCAGATGCGGTCCTCGAACAACCTTCCCACTGGAGTGAAAGGCTTTCCGTCTTTGCTTCGTGGTGCCGGCTACTACACGTCGAACAACGTCAAGACGGATTACAACTGCGCGGAGAACGAACGGCTGACCAAAGAGTCGTGGGACCTCTCGTCAGCGGACGCTCATTGGAAAGATCGGAAGTCTGGCCAGCCGTTCTTCGCCGTGTTCAACGACATGACGACACACCAATCACGCACCATGGTCTGGCCTTATCCTGTTTTTCAGAAGCACGTCCAAGCACGTTTGTCGAAGCAGGAGATCGCCAGCCCCGAAACCGTCCCGCTGCCACCTTACTATCCCGACACGCCGATCGTGCGCAGGGAGGTGGCCCGATTCTACGACTGCGTCTCTGTCATGGACCAGAATGTGGGGCGCATCCTCGACCAGTTGGAAGAGGACGGGCTCGCTGACGATACGATCGTGTTCTTTTACTCCGACCACGGCTCCGGCATGCCGCGGCACAAACGCCTCCTGCTCGATTCGGGAATGCGCGTCGCCCTCATGATTCGCTGTCCGAAAAAGTACCAACACCTGGCTCCGGCGGCTCCCGGCACCCGGCTGGACCGTCTCGTCAGCTTCGTCGATTTCCCGTCAACTGTGCTGAACCTGACCGGACAAACGATCCCGGATTACATGCAGGGAACTCCCTTCCTGGGGCCCGATTCCCAAACCGAGCGAGAAACGATCTACGGCACCCGGGATCGAGTCGACGAGGTCATGGAAATGGCGCGATCGGTGCGGGACAAACAGTTTCTGTATGTCCGAAACTACATGCCCCATCTGTCTTACAACCAGCCCAGCGTATTCTCTGACTTGGGCGCGATCAGGAAGGACATCACCCGAGTGGCGAAAACCGATCTCGGCTCGCTGACTGCTGCCCAGCGAGCCTATGCCGGCCCGCGCAAGCCGGTCGAAGAATTCTATGACTGCAACGCCGATCCCGACAACATCGTCAACCTGCTATCCGGCCAGCTCACGCCCAAACAGCAAGCCGCCCTTGAGCGTCTGCGCGGAGCCTACGCCAAAACTCGCCGCGAGATTCTGGATGTCGGCGCGCTGCCGGAATCCGTGATGCGCGACCACGTTCGCGACGAGCATGCGTCTATCCGCGATATCCTCCTAGGGAAGACCAATCACGCGCCCGATCTGGATGCCGCATGGGTAGCCGCCGATATCGTCGGGACGAAGAACCGTGACTCGCTTGTCACGCACTTGAAGAGCTACAGCCCCGCGGAGCGATACTGGGCGATTGTCGGAATGAGAGTCGATTTTGCTGACGATCCCGCACTCCATGACCTGGCCGCCAGCCACCTGACTGACATCGCAGCCGATGTCCGAATCGAATCCGCGTCCTGGCTGGCCGAAACCTCCTCCCAATATCGCGAGACCGCGCTCCATAGCCTCATCAGCGATACCGCACTGGAAGACTGGTGGAGCGCCCTCCGCGCTTGTCGAGCGATCGAACTGTTGGGGCCGAAAGCGGAATCACTTCTTCCCCGGATGAAAGCACTCTACGAACAGCACCGGAACCAGACGGGCGACCAAAGTTTCTTTCTTGCTTTCTCATCCGGCGCCTTCCTCGAACAATTCGGTGCAGTGACGACTGCGTGGGACTTTGCTCCGAGTGCGGGCGGCTTTTCCGCCGATCCGGATAAGAAGAAAGGAACCGCGGACGACGAGCTGGGCTTCACCCCTATTTTTGATGGCAAGAGTCTCGACCAGTGGGACTACCGCGATGGCGCGTGGAAGATTGTGGATGGTGCCATCTCCTGCACCGGGACAGACAAAACGCGAAATTGGATCATCTGGCGGGGCGGCACGCCGTCGGATTTCGTACTGCGTCTGGACTTCAAATATGACGCCGGAAACTCTGGCGTTCAGGTCCGCAGCGATGACCAGGGTGATCACCAGGTCTACGGCTACCAGGTGGAAATCGCCGCACAGAAAAAGATGGGCCTCTGGCACCACTCGCTCCTGGCGAAGGACGATCCGGCGCACGCAGCACGCTTCTTCATGGCGACAGCGGGGCAGGAGGTTGCGATCACGACCGACGGTAAGAAGTCCGTCAAGCAAGTCGCCTCCGCAGAAGAGATCGTTTCGCACTTCCGGCAAGACCATTGGAATCGCATGGAGATCATCGCTGACGGCAACACGCTGACTCAGAAAATCAACGGCGTCGTCTTCGCCAAAGTCTCCGACGATGATAGGCGAATGTCGCGCAGTAAGGGTGTAATCGCAATGCAGGATCACGGCAAAGGCTGCAAGGTCGCTTTTCGAAACATCCGCATTAAACAAATGTCACGCGACGGAAAGTAAAAGCACCGGCTCGCATCGGAGTGAGACTCGCCAGCCCACGTTCGCAACGCGACTGAATCAACGCATCTTCAAGGACACGTATGATGTGCAGGTCGGAATCCAAGCCAAGGACCAAGGCTATACGACCGGAGCGTTGGGGAAGTGGCACGTCGGCCTGAAGTGGCGGCCTGAAGACGAAGACCCCGGCGACTTTCATTTTGGCTCGCAACTTCACGGGCCAGGAGCGAACAAATCCATTGCTGCACTGAGCCAGCGAGTTGACCACACGGTTCCGATCGAAGGAGGTCCGCTGGCGATTGGTTTCGACACGTTCTTCGGCACACCGTCAAACTGCACTCGCATCCCCGTGTTCATTCGTGGCGATCGCGTGATTCATAATCCCAAACGCGACGAGACGGGACTGATTCGCGACCCGGCCCTTGAGCGATCGACGGTCGATGAAAGTGTCGGGAAAGGTGGAAGCGGGTCAGGTGAACTCCAATCTGATTTGCTTGACAGATCGACTGCCAACCGTGGCGGCGATGGCTGGCATCACGCTGCCGCGTTGGGCAGCCGAAGACGGAATCGACCAAACGTTGCAGCTCTCCAACCCATTACCGAAGACTCGATGTCCGCGAGCTTTAGGGGGTGAGTCACAATGGCAGGGAATCCACTCATTTGTTCAGGGGGTCGGAAGACTTATCGCCACGCCGCCAACCGCCTCCGTGAATCCAGACCATAACAGGTTTGGTCTATTCACTTGGCGGGAGCGTAGAGATCAAGAGACTGACGCTCGGCCTTCGGCTCGACGTTGAGGAGGTCACGATTGAACTTCATCGCAGCGTTGATTTTCGCGCTATCATTCCCCGCTTTGATCCATTCAATTTCTAGTTTGAATGGCCCCGCCTTTTTGTCACCCAGTTGAAAGCCGAGGCCGGTCACCTTGCTGGGATCAAGCTTTTCTTTCGGAAACCGTCTGCCTCGCCAAGTTGCAGCAAACTTCTCGAAAGGAAATTCGACCTCGATCCACTCGTCCTTCGTGGTCTGGAAAGACTGCCGGTAGGAGTATCCACCGAGGTTTCTTTGGGCATAGACATTGAAGTTGTACTGCCGACCATCGCCTCGCACTCGGGCGACAATCACGTCGCCTGTCTTTAGGCCGAGATTACCGCTTCTGGCTCTGACTGAGGCAAAGCCGCCATTGTTCTGCAAAGACAACGTGCCGAAGAACTCCATCTTCTTGTCTTCGGTGATCTTGAACTGGCCATCGGAACGACCACCCATCACGCCGTCGTTGACCGTTTGCCAAGGCGTTCCGGCTTCCGGGGTGTCGAAGTTGAATAAGGTGCGGTCCTCGGCATGCGCTACGAATGCAGTGGCTATCACGAAGAGCATCGCTGCGAAGCTTGTCGTCAGTTTCATTTGTATTCCTTTGTAGTTAAACCTGCTCAGATTGGTCATAGTAGTCGTTCGACAATCTTCGAGATCACATCTGTCTCCAATCCGGACGCCCCCGACGCATGGCCTTCGTCGTTTCTCTAGCATCGAACTCATCACGATCGGAATCACCCAAACATCGTCGGATCGTCCAGTCTAGCGTCGATCAGCTTGGTTTCATTCGTCTCCAGCTAACTCTTCGATCAACTTGGAAATGATGGTTGCCGGCAACGCATCGCTTCGCACGCGGCTGTTACGGGCGATGTTCAGACCGACGAATCGACCCTGAAGATCAAACAGCGGTCCGCCACAATCTTCCGGTTGCAAATCGGCGTCGTGGGGGATGACGCTTTCAAAGCCATCACGTCGCCCGCTTTTGTCTAATTGATCAGCCGCGTGACCCGAAAGCGAGGGGGACAATTGGGGCGGACAATTGGGGCCGGACAATTGACAATTGGGGCCACCCACATTCCATGCGGACAATTGGGGCCACCCACATTTCGTTGCCCCGATTCACTCTGGTCGCTTGGACAATTGAGGCCACCCACATTCCATTGCCCCGATTCACTCTGATCGCTTGACTTTCGATCATATCGAATTCGCCCGAGGAGACCCTCGGGCCACGCAAGCCTCGTTGCGAAGGCGCTGATTCTGCTCAGGTTCAGGTCTATCATGCCATTCAGCGGTGTGTTCGACGGGCGTTCCCGTGCGGCGATGATCCGCTGACCGGGCAGTCGTTCGAACATCGGCGGCAGTGGATTCCAGACCGTATGGAGTTCTTGGCTAGCGCCTTTGGGATCGACTGCCTGTTTTACACCGGCTCTCGAATCACCTTCACGTGGTTCTGCGGAGTCGTCCTGATGTCGTGGCGGCTTGGTCGGATAGGAGCTCACCCGACGTTGGCTGCGGCTATTTCCTCATCGGCGGAAACCCGACGGGTCGCGTTGATCACAATCCGATCCGTGCGGCGATCGCCGAAACTCCGGAAACGAGTGACTACACCGGGGCGAAGGATCGGATTGACGACCTGAACGAGCGGGAGGATCGCACGCGACCGAGCACGCACGACTGGGAACGCACGATTGGGAACGCAGTCGTCGGCGTCGCAAGAGCGGATGGATTGGACTGGACGGCAATTGAAAGCCGACAAGGTGGGAGTCATTCCTGATCACTTGGCTCCGATCCTGACACGAATCGGGTTGGATGCGACCGGCTGGTGTGAGGTGGTGAGCAAGTTCGGCCGAGTGTTCAAGCGTGCGGCGGGGACGCCGGAAAGCTTGGCGCGGGAGGCCATTCGTTGCGGCCAGCATTGGCGGTGCGCTCCAGACAACCCGCTGGGTTGATCGTCCCCCTGAAGAACGCCGCTTTGCGTTGCTGATTGATCGCTTAAAGAGGAACTTGAGGGTGTCCGCTGCGCGGATTTCTTCTCAGCGTCGATTCGATGGTGCCCAATCCGATTCTAGGTAGGTGATGGTGACGAAACTGATTCTCAACCAGTCCGCGCTATCGCACTGAGCGAACTGAATTATGGATGGCTCTAAGTTGCGACAACCAAATGCGATGACGTTTCAGCCACACCGATCAACTTGCCAGATCGACCCATCAGTGAATCGTTGGCGCACCCGAGCCGCAGCCTGTGCCGCGCCACCTGCCCCTGGTAATCCTGAGGCTCGTGCCGCAATCGCCCGCAACCTGCGTCCAATCGCATCACGCAGGAACTCATAAAACTCGGCCTCCTGGATCCCCTGCCGCTGTCGACTGTTGAGCCTCCCGATCTCCGCCCGCCAATCCTCCAGCGGTGGAATCGCTAACGTCCAGAAATCCGCTCGCGACTGAATCGTACGCACGCCAGTCAAAAAGACACGCTTGCCGTTGGCCAAAATCTCGATCGTCACGCGTACCGACTTCTCGCCCGCAACCTGCTTCACATGAATTCTGGGTGCCACTGCGAACCCATTGGGTAACCAACCACCCTTGCGATTCGATCCGCTATCACTCGTAGCAGCATGGGTCGCCCCACCGGCCGCACCCGCTCCATTCAAACGATCCAACGGACTTGGCATCTTGGTTGGATCGGTCGGCTTCGCGAGATGCACATAGATCGTTGTCGTCTCCAACCGCACATGTCCCAACACCTTTTGGATACGGCGAATATCACATCCATCTTCAAAACTATGAGTCGCGAACGAATGTCGCAGACTATGCGGCGTCGCCTGTTTTGTAATCTTCGCCACCTGCACCGCCCGTTTCATCACCCGCTGAACCGTTCGTGACGCTAAGTAACGCGTCGCATACATCAACCCCAACAACAACTTGTCACGCAACGTCACCGCCGCTTCAAGCAGCCTCCGCACCTCATCCTGGCTCAACACCACGGGTTGCTTCTTGTCTCGCTTCGGAGTCTCGATACCAAGGGTGACGTCGAGAAAACAAAACTTATCAAATACCGTCCGAATCGCCGACGAATGGACACTCACCTCGGAATACCCATTTTCCGAGTCGACTAGGTAAAGCAGATACTCCTTCACTGTTTCCCGATCCACTTCGTGCGGCATCCGCCCCGACCAACGCAACAGTGAAGCAATTGCCTGTAGGTAAGCCTTCATTGTTCGCTTTTTGTAATTCCGTAGTTTCAAGTCACGGCGGATCAGTCGGATGAACTCCGCGACCGTTGGCTGTTGCCTACGCAGGTCCACGACCGCCATCTCCGAACGAAAATCTCGCGTATCAATGACTTGATCACGCGGGAAATTACGCCCAATCGCCGCCCGGTACGCCGACCTATCTCGGTAGCGATGAACCGGTTCACGTAGTGGCAATGCGTCCTCGCACTGCCGTTGATCAAGCTGGCTCGTTCGGGCCGTATTCACCCGCTGCCCATTGCCAGCCTGCTCAATTCCAGCCTGCTCAATTCCAGCCTGCTCAATTCCAGCCTGCTCATCCGGACAACCTACCGCCAGAACTTGCCCTGCCCGCCGACAGGCCATCATTTCAGTGTGCCCATTGGCGACAACACCCGGTTTTGCAATCCGTGCTGCCATATCAAACAACTCATTCGGATCCACTACGCCACCTCTGACTCTACTGTCGAACTCTAGCTCGCTATTTCTTTCCTCAGCGCAAACGCAACACCCCCCACTCCTTCACGCAGGTGTACCCAGACGACCATACCGATTGGGCAGACCGGGTCAACAAAAAAAAAGAAGCCAGCAAGAAAAATTCAAAGAACACGCTCAAAAACTTGCAATTCACGACCCAGTCCGCCAAGATGGCCCACTTTGAGGCGCGGACCCGCATTGCGTATTATGCGACAGGCTGTCGCCTATAAACATGTTAGGCGACCTACCGAATATTAGCTTCACACATCTCCATCGTCGCCATGATCGTGATGCGGCCATATCCGTGGGTCTTTGTTACGCTCTTTTGCATCGTCGTCGCTTTCTTGCCGGCTCTTCTTCGGCGGTATCGCCGCTCTCAGTGGCGTATTCCACTGCGGCACTTCTTTGTCGTGTCTTTCGTCGCCGCGCTGTTGGTTTCTTCGGC
>Ga0163216_101088_pt1 | contig 21710 bp, 12 predicted proteins | sample SynspAceP_FD_167610 | JGI IMG/M metagenome (GOLD analysis project Ga0163216, IMG submission 167610) | Saline lake microbial communities from Ace Lake in Antarctica - Synechococcus sp. Ace-P (Illumina Assembly) | ecosystem: Environmental > Aquatic > Non-marine Saline and Alkaline > Saline ...
ATCGGGATCGATAAGATCGAACTGTCGAGCTCTGTGACGAGTTTCCAAGCTCTGATCGCGGGTGCGCAGGACATTACGGATGTGAATGGCAACAGCTTCGTGATCCTGTCGAACGGTGATAATGGGCAGTTCGTTCTGTCCAATCTATCCATCGCCGATCTGTCCGAAAGCGACTTTGTCTTCACCGCCGTCGGCAGTTCAGAAAGCGCAGAGGCGGCGAAGTCCGATCTATCCGCACCCTTGTCTGAACATAATGACCTGTTTGCGCAGGACTTTGCGACTGATCTTGAGTCCGACTTTGTGGCTCTGATGAGCCGGTCTGATTTTGCCGATCAGCTCGCATCTATGCCTGCGGACCTGACCGATGCGCTCTTCCAAACTAGCCCGTTTGACTTCGGTCCAGACGGTTGGCTCCTGCAGGATATGTTCGCCTAGCCGGGTTAACCTCTGTTAACTTGCTGTAACTGCACCATTTACAAGATTGGAAAATCGATAAAGACAATCCGTCAAGGGGGTCGCCATGACTGATATTATAGGTACGGAAACTGCAAACTATCTCGAAGGGACGATCGAGTCCGACATTATTCGAGGGTTAGGTGGCAATGACACGCTCATCGGCTTGGGCGGCGATGACACTTTATATGGCGGCTTTGGCGACGATGTTCTGAATGGCGGTTTCGACACGGACATATTGTTCGGTGACGAAGGGAATGATCGTTTCATCTATGCGCATAATGGCGATGACCAGATGTTCGGCGGCTTCGGCGATGATTATTTCGAAATCATCGATTTGGTCGGGGCGTTGTCTGCTCCGAATATCCTGATTGATGGTGGTGACGGCAACGACACCTATTACCACAATGAATCCGGGACGATGAATGTCACATTTCTCGGCGGTGACGATGACGACACGGCCCACATTCTCAATCGCAATGAAGAGAGCCAGTTTGTCTTAGATATGGGCGCGGGCGATGATGTTATTGTCATTGATGCCTTAACGGCAAACATTGGCGGCGACGGTAATTTCACCCTGACTTTGGGGTCCGGGTCCGACCGGATTGACCTCGTCGGGTTTGAGGTTGCAAGTACCATCACCGTGACCGACTTCGAAGTCGGCGCAGGTGGCGATACGATCCGGATCGATGGGATCTTACTAGACACGCAATGGGACGGACTCTCCAATCCCTTTGCCTCAGACATTCTTCGCCTTGTTCAAGACGGCCCTGATACGGTCCTCGAAGTAAATATGGGATCGGCGTCGAGCCCGGATTGGCAGAGCGCCGTTCGTTTGAACAATGTAACGGCGGACGATTTGACAGCCAATAATATTGGCAATGGTTTTCCGCTGGATGGCTCAGCCCCGGCATCTCTGGCGATCAATGGCGGCATTAACGCGGATATTCTCGATGGCGGCGCAGGAGACGATAAACTTCAGGGCTTAGAAGGTAATGATCGTCTGACGGGGTTCGCGGGCAATGATGAGCTTGATGGCGGTCTAGGCAATGACATCCTGAATGGCGGTCTTGGTGCGGATATTCTGCGCGGCGGTGATGGGAATGATCTGTTCATCTATAACGATAATGGCGACGATCAATTCTTTGGTGATGCGGGCGACGACTATTTCAGCGTTACAGGCCTGAGAAATTCGTCCTCCATCCCGACCCTCATGATCGATGGCGGTGCGGGCAACGACACCTATTTCCATAATGTATCAGCGGCGATGGCTGTTACATTTAACGGCGGCTCCGGCGTCGATACGGCGTCGATCCACACGTTCTCAGCAGACAGCCAATTCACTTTAGATATGGGCGCAGGTGATGATCTCGTCTTATTCCGCGCCGTGGGCTCACTGCAAGGCGGGTTGGGCCAATATGTCATCACTCTAGGGACGGGCTCTGACCGCATCGACATTCAAGATTTTAATGTCGGTGGGTCGATCACGGTGACCGATTTTGAGGCGGGCGCGGGCGGCGACACGCTCGGGCTCGACGGTATTTTAGCGGATACACAATGGGATGGTCTGTCCAACCCTTATGGGAGCGGCTTCCTGCGACTGACCCCAGATGGGGCGGATACGATATTGGAAGTCAATCTTGGCTCAACCCTGAATCCAGATTGGCAACATGCGGTCCGTCTGAACGGCGTTGACGCGGCAGATTTGACGGCTGCGAATGTTGGAAATGGCTTTCCGCTCGATGGATCGGTGCCCAGACCGGCGGGGACTAACCTGACGGAGGGAGATGACATTCAGACCTTCTCCGACGCCGCAGATATTATTTACGGCCTTGGCGGCAATGACGGTCTTGTCATGCGCGGCGGCGATGACATTGTCTTTGGCGGCGATGGCGACGACACAATTTACGGTCAAGATGGCAATGATCAGCTTTACGGCGAAGACGGCGTTGACCGCCTCATTGGCGGTGACGGCAATGATTTGCTTGATGGCGGCAATGGAAATGACGTGTTTCTCGGCGGCGCAGGGAATGACTGGCTGATCCTCGGCGATGGCAACGACACAGCCTATGGCGAAGATGGCGACGACTTTATTGATGGCGGCGACGGCGGCGACACGATCTTTGGCGGCGCGGGGAATGACACGCTACGCGGCGGCGCAGGCGATGATGTGATCGCCGATATATCCGGCAATGATGATCTAGACGGTGGTGACGGCAATGACGTCGTCAACGGTCTGGCGGGCGATGACCGGGTCACGGGCGGCAATGGTGACAATATCGTTCTTGGCGGTACAGGGGCCGATGTGTTCTACCAAGCGGGCACGGGCATTGACCGTATTTTGGATTTCCAGATCGGGATCGACAAGATCGAGCTATCGGCTTCGGTCACAAGTTTTGCGGATCTGGTCGCTGCGGCGCAGGACGTCACAGATGTGAATGGCGATAATTTCGTTATTATTTCTAACGGTGATAATGGGCTGTTTGTTCTGGCCAATCTGTCGATTGCAGACTTATCCGAAAGCGATTTCATCTTTACCACAGCCAGCAGCGCACAAAGTGCCGAGGTCGCGAAATCCGATGTCTCGACATCTGTGTCTGAGCAGGATGATCTGTTTGCACAGAATATAGGCGTTGATCTCGACTCTGACTTTTCGGCTCGATCAGAATTTGCCGATCACCTCGGATCAATGCCTGCGGACCTGTCTGATATAACTCTCGAAACTAGCTCGTTCGACGTCGGTTCAGATGGCTGGATCCTGCAGGACATGTTCGCTTAATCGCTCAATTCAGCCCTGAATTACACCTGTCATATAAGTCGTTTAAGGGGGTTGTGCAGGTTGGGCATTTACAACCTAAGCGGCGCGGCGCAAGCTAAGGTGGTAGGAGGCTAACGATGCTTGATATTTGGGGAACTCCAGGGCCGGACACCTATGTCGGAACGGATGGGAATGATGTTCTAAGAGGTCAGGGCGGTAATGACACGCTCCTAGGCGGTTTAGGCGATGATTTCTTACTCGGCGGTGATGACGACGATCTGCTTGAAGGCGGTGCCGGGGATGACTGGCTCGGCGGCGAGCGGGGAACGGATATTCTTCGCGGCGGCGACGGCAATGATCGGCTTGATTATCGTATTGATGGCGATGATCAAATGTACGGTGAGGCCGGGGACGATTTGTTTACCGTTTTTGTGACTCTCGCATCCGCATCCGCGATCCCAACAATTCTATTGGATGGTGGAGACGGGGACGATCTATATAATGACTTTGGTGGCGACGCCGCCAATATCACCTTCTTAGGGGGTGATGGGTCGGATCAGGCAACCTTTATCCTCACGGCTCTAAATTCTCAATTTAACCTCGATATGGGCTCAGGCGATGACACGATCACATTTGGTCGGAGAACGAATTCAGAAGAAGATGGCGGCGGAGGCGTTTTCCAGATCACCCTTGGTGGAGGGTCGGATCATATCCACTTTGAAAATTATGATGTTCGCAAGTTTGTCACGGTCACGGATTTTGATGTTGGGGATGGCGGAGACTCTCTGTCAATAGATGGTTTATTGGACGATACGGAATGGGACGGTATTTCCAATCCATATGGCAGCAATATACTTCGCCTGTCCCAGAACGGTGCAGACGCGCTTCTAGAAGTTAATCTTGGTTCTGAATCGAGCCCGAATTGGCAACTGGCCGTGCGCCTAAACGGCGTTTCAGTCGGTGATTTGACCAGCGCCAATGTCGGCGGCGGGTTTGACATTGATGGCTCGGCACCCGCTCCGAATGAGATTATCGGTACGGAAGACAACGAAAGTATAGAGGGAACTGTCCTACCTGATATCATTCGGGGTTTGGCAGGGTCAGATAATTTATACGGTTTTCGGGGCAATGATGATTTAGACGGTGGGGCCGGTAATGACAGGCTTTATGGCGGCACTGGGAATGATGTTCTGAATAGCGGGACTGGAGATGATTATCTAGATGGCGAAGCGGGTTCAGATGTTCTGAACGGTGGCGATGGAAATGATTTATTTGGTTATTCGGGCGGCGGCAATGATCAGATGTATGGCGGAGCCGGAAATGATCGTTTCGATCTCGATCTTAATATTTCAGGTAATTTTTCAAGCGCATATACAATTCTAGTTGATGGTGGTGATGGCACTGATCAACTTTTTTATCGACTTGCTAATATCGTAAATCTCACTTTTCTGGGTGGAGAGAACTCAGATTTCGCAGCGATTAACAGTACATATTCTGGCCAAGACATTGAGAGCCATTTCACGCTCGATATGGGTGATGGCAATGATACGGTCTATATTTGGGGATATGGTCATGGGACATATATGGTCACACTCGGGTCTGGGTCGGATGGTCTGAGGTTGCGTGGGTTTGACTCTGAGGCGTCCATAACCGTCACTGATTTTGAAGTCGGCGAAGGGGGCGATCTAATCGACCTTCAAGATATTCTGTCAGAAACTGCTTGGGATGGCGAAGCCAACCCTTTGGCCGCTGGCCATCTCCGTTTTGTGCAAGTTGGTGCAGATACTGTCATAGAGGCTAATATTCAGGCTTCAGACTCGACGGGTTCCGCAGATAATTGGCAAGAGGTTGTTCGCCTGTCGGGTGTGATGGTGTCGGATTTGGTCGATGCCAATATTGGCGGTGACTTTGCAGTGGATGGATCGCCGCCTCCGCCTCCGCCTCCAGACCCGATAAGCCTGACAGAAGGGGATGACATCCAGACTTTCGGCGATGGGCCTGACTCAATATTTGCCCTCGGCGGTAATGATGAACTCGTCATGGGCGACGGTGACGATCATGTCTTTGCAGGCGACGGCGACGACATCATCTACGGCCAGGGTGGGGACGACATTATTCTTGGCGAAGGCGGAAGTGACCGTCTCTATGGCGGCGACGGCAATGATCGACTCAATGGCGGGGCTGACATTGATCTTCTCGTTGGCGGCAACGGCAATGACGATCTGACCCTCGATGACGGCGATGACGCTGCCTATGGCGATGCCGGTGACGACTTTATCTATGGCGGCAATGGCAATGACACCATTTTCGGCGGATCGGGCAATGATAGCGCGTGGGGCGATGCCGGGATCGACGTGCTCGTGATGGGTGATGGCAATGACACGGTCGCCGCAGGGTCGGGTGATGATGTCGTTTATGGTGAAGCTGGAGACGACGTCATTGACGGCGGTGACGGGAATGACACGCTTTTCGGTGGCTCAGGAAATAATTCGTTAGCCGGTGGCGCGGGCATTGATGTGCTGATCGCAGAAGACGGCAATGATACTCTGCTGGGTGGCGCGGGTAACGACGTCATTTACGGCTTTGGCGGCGATGACATTGTCGATGGCGGCGACGGCGGCGACACCATCTTTGGCGGCGCAGGCAATGACACGCTGCGCGGCGGCGCGGGCGATGATGTGATCGCCGATATATCCGGCAACGACTCGCTCGACGGTGGTGACGGCAATGATGTCGTCAACGGTCTGGCTGGTGATGACCGGGTCACGGGCGGCAATGGTGACAATATCGTACTCGGCGGGACAGGCGCGGATGTGTTCTACCAAGCGGGCACCGGCATTGACCGTATTCTGGATTTCCAGATCGGGATCGATAAGATCGAACTGTCGAGCTCTGTGACGAGTTTCCAAGCTCTGATCGCGGGTGCGCAGGACATTACGGATGTGAATGGCAACAGCTTCGTGATCCTGTCGAACGGTGATAATGGGCTGTTTGTTCTGGCCAATCTGTCGATTGCAGACTTATCCGAAAGCGATTTCATCTTTACCACAGCCAGCAGCGCACAAAGTGCCGAGGTCGCGAAATCCGATGTCTCGACATCTGTGTCTGAGCAGGATGATCTGTTTGCACAGAATATAGGCGTCGATCTCGACTTTGATTTTGCGGCTCGATCAGAATTTGCCGATCACCTCGGATCAATGCCTGCGGACCTGTCTGATATAACTCTCGAAACTAACTCGTTCGACGTCGGTTCAGATGGCTGGATCCTACAGGACATGTTCGCTTAATCGCTCAATTCAGCCCTGAATTACGCCTGTCATATAAGTCGCTTAAGGGGATTGTGCAGGTTGGACATTTACAACCTAGGCGGCACGGCGCAAGCTAAGGTGGTAGGAGGCGATTATGACAGATATTGTTGGCACAGAGGGATCGGACACACTTACGGGTACGGAGGGTAATGACACCATTCGAGGGTTGGGCGGGGATGATGTTCTGCTAGGTCTAGGCGGCGACGATCTCCTTGAAGGCGGCGACGGCATCGATCGGCTCGAAGGTGGGGATGGAAATGACACTCTGGAAGGCGGAGCAGGCCTTGATTTTATAGATGGCGGTTTAGGAACGGACGTTCTTCGTGGCGGCGAGGGCGGGGACCGATTCACCTATAATCGCGACGGCAACGATCAGATGTTTGGTGAGGCTGGCGATGATTTTTTCTCGGTCGGCCTCTCTCCAACATACTTAACATCGGCCCCGACAATTCTGGCTGATGGAGGTGAGGGTAACGATACATTTTCCTTCTCTGGATCTCTGGCATCCAATGTCACGTTTCTGGGGGGTAGTGGTTCGGATGAAGCCCGCATTACGGCCTTAGGCGCAGATCCGCAGTTAATTCTTGATATGGGCTCTGGCGATGATGTCGTCATTGTGAGTGACGATTTCTTTGGCGATGGCCGTAGCGGCGGAGGAACTTTGCTGATTACACTCGGAACGGGCTCGGACCGGGTCGAAATCAATGCGTTTGATGCTGACGGCTCTATTACGATTACGGATTTTGAAGTCGGAGTTGGCGGCGATATCGTTTCGATAGGCGGACTACTCGACAATACGGCCTGGGATGGTTCGTCGAACCCATTTGGTAGCGAACTGCTTCGCTTGGTTCAAAACGGGGCCGACAGTGTTCTGCAAGTCAATCTTGGACCTGAAGCCAGTCCAGATTGGCAGGACGCTGTGCGCTTAAACGGCGTGTCCGTCGATGATCTCACCAGCGCCTCTATCGGTGGCGGATTTGCGCTTGATGGTTCCCAAATGGCTCCCAACGCAATCACCGGCACAGACGATTCCGAGACTATTAACGGCACCGTCATGCCCGACATTATTCAGGGTCTGAGCGGAGACGATGAGTTGTTCGGGTTTCAGGGCAATGACGAGCTCTCCGGTGGAGACGGGGACGATAGGGTGGCTGGCGGAGATGGGAACGATATCGTCAATGGCGGGGCTGGTGATGACAGCCTTGATGGCGACCTCGGCAATGACACTTTGTTTGGCGGCGATGGGGATGATTTCCTGCAGTCTTACAGCGGTAATGACCAACTGTTTGGCGGGGCTGGCAATGACAGGTTTATGCTCGCAAGCCCCTACGCTGTCGATGACGTTTTCACCATTCTGATGGATGGCGGTGAGGGCGACGATACCTTGATCTATTGGGCTCTTAATACGGTGATTGCCACATTTCTGGGGGGCGGAGGCTCAGATCTTGCGGTGCTAAGGGGCGGGTTTCAAAACGCTCTTAATGATAGCGTACTTACGGTCGATATGGGTGACGGGAATGACAATGTGGCGATCACCGAATTTGGTCAAGCGACCTATGTGATCACGCTTGGCGCCGGTTCTGACCAGTTCAGTTTGGGGGGTGGTTTCAATACTGAAACGTCCGTCACCGTAACAGATTTTGAAACCGGGGTCGGCGGCGATACAATCAATCCGACAGGTCTTTTGTCAGTGACCGAATGGGATGGTGTTTCAAACCCATTCTCGAATGGTTTTCTCCGTCTGGTTCAGTTCGGTGCAGACACTGTCATAGAACTGAATATCGGATCTCTAGCCAACGCCAATTGGCAAGAAGCCGTGCGCCTAGAAGGCGTGAACGCAAACGATATTATTGATGTGAACATAGAAGGAGGTTTCTCCTTACAGGGGCCTTCGACCCCATCGACACCCACGATTGCGGCAGCACCCATCGCTCCGACAGGGTTGGCCGGCACAAATCTGACGGACGGCGACGATGTCCAGGGATTCTCCGAAGCGCCCGGTGTCATTTATGCTCTTGGCGGCGATGATGGTCTGGTCATGACAGATGGCGACGACATCGTCTTTGGTGGTGACGGCAATGACATCATCTACGGCCAATTCGGCAACGACCAGCTTTACGGCGAAGCGGGTATAGATCGTCTGATCGGGGGCGAAGGTAATGACATTCTCGACGGCGGGAGCGGCGATGATGTTCTGCTCGGCGGCGCGGGGACCGACACGCTCGTGCTCGGAGATGGTGACGACACAGCCTATGCTGAGGGCGATGACGACTTCATCTATGGCGGGGCTGGCAATGATACGATTTTCGGCGGGGCTGGCAATGATACGGTCGACGGTGGAGCCGGGATCGACGTGCTGATCATGGGCGAAGGCAATGATACGGTTGTCGCCGGACTGGGTGATGACATTGTCTATGGTCAGGCGGGCAACGACCTGATCGATGGCGGCGATGGCAACGACACGATTTTCGGTGGGGACGGGAACAACACGCTGTTGGGCGGCGCAGGCATTGATGTGCTCATTGCCGGAGACGGTGTCGACGCCCTCTATGGCGGCGCGGGCGGGGACGCTCTCTATGGTTTTGGCGCGAATGATTTTCTCAGTGGCGGTGACGGTGGCGACTCGATGTTTGGCGGGGATGGCCACGACACAATGAATGGCGGCGCGGACGATGATCTTCTCTTCGGTGAGGCGGGGAATGACCGCCTGGATGGTGATGAAGGGAATGATGTCGTTAATGGGATGTCCGGAGATGATTATCTCACGGGCGGTAATGGCGACAATGTCATTTTCGGCGGAACAGGTGCTGACATTTTCTACCAATCCGGCACTGGTATTGATCGGATTTGGGATTTTGAAATCGGAGTCGACAAAATAGAATTGTCAGCCTCAGTGACAAGCTTCCAAGCACTGATTGATGGGGCGGAGAATGTCACGGTCAATGGCGGGGAGTTTGTCGTTCTGTCCAACGGCGATAACGGCGTGTTCGTGCTGTCCAATCTGTCGGCAGCAGACCTGTCGGAAAGTGACTTCATTTTTTCTGCTACGAGCAGCGCAGAAGGCGCGGAGGCGGCAAAGTCCGATCTATCCGCACCCGTGTCTGAACATAATGATCTGTTTGCGCAGGACTTTGCGACCGATCTTGAATCCGACTTTGTGGCTCTGATGGGTGGGCAGGATATATTTGTGTCAGATCAACCCGATCTCGCGGACATGATCCTACGGAGCGATCTGTTCGATTTCGACGGCGGCCCCTCATTCGTCGAGGATGTGTTCCTCTAGGGATATCGACTGAGGCGAATTGCAGGCTAAGCGTTCGCAGCCTGTTGGCGACTGGGCGTGCCCTCTGCTGAGGTTCCGTTCCCCTCAGTGATCTCAGAAGGTTTCGGACGCCTCGGTTTTAGCTCTAGGGCTGACTTCTCAACGAGATGCCAAGAGATGATGGCGAACAAACTTATCGGAATTAGGCTCATAAAGACGAAGAGCAGAAAATGCTCGCGCAGGAAGGTCGCCCCAAATAGGGCGATGATTCCTTGCTGCACCGGGAATGCATAGAGGTAGAGGCCATAGGAATAATCGCCTCGGTCCGTGATGGCGCGAAACCAATTATTGACGGGCGCAATGAGGGCGAAGGTTAGGGTCAGATAAGGAATTAAAATGATCCCTGGCCAGTAGGAGAGGCCGGCCCGATCGAAGGGGATCATGGCGAACAGCACGAATGTGACGATGGCCACATCCATGCGGAGAAACCGTTCCAAACGGTAGATCGCAACAGCCGACCCAATCCAGAAATAGGTCATGAGCTGTGCCGCCGCTAACCATTCCGAGCCCCAGACGATGTGCTGATTGCGGACATCCAGCGGAACGTCGCGACCCCAAATATCCAGGCCCATCCAAGCGGCGATGAAGGCAAGTATCAGCGGAAGCCCGATCCAGCGCAGCCGGCTTACAATGACAAGGATTGGCGCAACGAAATAGGCAACAAATTCGACGGGCAATGTCCAGAGCGATCCATTGACCGCATGGGCATAAGGATTGTCGGCAAATACAAGCGGCAGCACATAGAGCGGCTTGAGAAAAACATTCCAGAAATAATCATCATATTGCTGGTGAGCAAAATAACTCTCAGCAGGCATAGCGGTGAAAGCGGGTCCAATGACCACAGCCGTGAAAATGACGCACAGGATGAGGGCTGGGAAAATGCGCAAACAGCGCCGAGCGGTAAACCGGAACAGGTTCGGGTCGTAGCTCCAGCTTTGCGCAATTAGATATCCGGACACGACGAAGAAGATTTTCACACCGAGCGTATGCACGGACATAGAGAGGGTCATCGTGGCCGGCAGGCCCAGCAGCACAAAGGCGTGACCCCAAATCACCAAGACCGCGCCAAACAACCGGATCGAGTCGAAATTGTTTCTGAACGATCTCAGGGTGATGTCTCCGGTCAAAACCCGATCAGTTTTAGGGGCGGGTTTGTTTCATTAGCCAGTGTTGGCGCGCCGCACAATCAGCGATCCATAAGCCTGATGTGAAGGATAGCGACTAGCCGTCCTATCGCTCGATCTGTTAGGCGGTCTCATGAGACTTATCTTCGCCGCTCTGTTCGGCTTCTCCTTCATCGCTTGTGATCAAGTGCTCATCTCTGACGGTGCGGTGCGTAAGGTCGATGAGGCGCGCGCGCGCAATGATGCACCTGCAATCTGGCGGGTGCAGGATGAGGACAGCACGCTCTATTTGTTTGGCACGGTGCACCTTCTGCCCCAAGGTCTGAACTGGCAGCGCGATGATATGCGCGACGCCTTTGCCGAAGCCGGCACAGTTTTTTTCGAGGCTGATAATAGCGGCGCGGCAGAACTTCGGGCGCAGGCGCTGGCGACACAGCGCGGTCTGCGCCGGGACGGTCGCCGCCTGACCGACACGCTCGATAATTACCAGTCTAAGCTGCTCGAAGCGGTCGCCAATAATGGTGGTCTTGATCTAGCCGCGCTAGATTCCATGCAGCCTTGGTTAGCGGGCGAATTTCTGACCCTATCGGCGGCGCGTGCAGCCGGGCTGAACGGGGACCTTTCGGCGGACGAGGCGCTAAAATCGCGCGCAGTGCGGGCCCGAAAGAATGTTATCTATTTTGAAACGCCGGAAGATCAGGTGCGCCAAATCGCCGATCTGCCTGACATCGTCCAACTCGAACTCCTCACGGACACGATGGAGCGGTTTGACGAAATGGGTATGACGCTGGCTGCGATTGCTCGGGATTGGGCTGTAGGCGATGTAGCGGCATTGGAGACAATGTTGATCGATCCGCTCGAATCTGCGCCAGACGGTTATATGAAAGCTGTCCTTCTTGATCGGAATGAGCGTTGGGCGGACCGGTTGGATCGTTTCCTGTCGGGATCGGGCACGGGATTTGTGGCCGTTGGGACTGGGCATTTACTCGGAGAGGGCAGCTTGATCGATGCGCTGGAAGCGCGCGGCCATGAGGTCACGCGCTATCTCGCTTTTCTCGGCGAGGATGTGATCAAGCCGGCCGATCTCGACCTGCCGGATGTGCCGGCAAGCTCCGACTAAAAAGGGCTTCGACTAAAAGTCGAGCGCCAGTCCGGCAAAGACGGCCCGACCGGGGGAGGCAAAACCGACAATCTCCTGATAGGTCTGGTTCAGCAGGTTCTCCCCGCGCACGGATAGGACGACATGATCGCTCACCGCATATTGCGCCCGTGCGCCGAGCAGGGTGAAAGCCCCCAGCGTGACGTCGCTAAAGGTCGCAAAATCCGTGTCGAGTTGCGAGCCTGTATGATCGATCTGTGCGGAGAGTTGTAGGGCGTCCGTCACAGTCCAAATTACACTGGCGCTGGCCGTGAAGTTTGGGCGACGGATTTCTTCAATATCGGCCTGCTCACTCTCAAGGAAGGTGGCTGATCCGTTCAGCGTCACATCACCCGCCCGGTAACGGGCCTCCAGTTCCACGCCTTGCCGCGTCGAGGTGGTGGTCAGATTATCCACGGTCTGAGCGAAAGTTGGCGGCAGAAAGCGGGTTACGATCTCGTCTTCCAACTCGCTGCGGAAGACATCGACAGAGCCCTGGAAATTGCCGATCGTTTGCTCATAGCCAATATTCACCCCGACCGAGGTTTCAGGTTTGAGGTTTGGATTTCCGGTGAAGTTCGATCCCGGAAAGAAGCCGAACAATTCGATCAGAGACGGGTTTTTGACGCCGGTCCCGACGGAAGCGCGGATGCGGCCATTCCAATCAAAGCCATAGCCTGCGCCCAATCGCCAGCTTGTGGCATCATCGAATAGATCATTGACGTCGTAGCGGGCCGAGGCCGAGAGCACAAAATTGCCAGAGCCATAGCGGTAATCGGCGGCGAGCGCCGCCATGTCGTTTTCAGGTTCTGCACCCGGTTCGGTGAAATTGGGTTCAATGCGGTAGGTTTCGCGTTCCAGCTCGCCCAGCACGGTCAAATCATGGGGCCCAGATTGGGCTCCGGCGACCCAGCTGACATGGCTGCGTTCCCCAATTGATCGGGATGAAAAGCCGCCGACTGTATCTGTGTCGGTCTCAATATAGGCTCCGCTGATTTTATGATTGATCGCGCCTGTCGCAAACCGCGCATCGAGTCGAGCGGCCTGTCGGGTGCGTTCGGTTTCGTCATCCGTATTGTCGAGCCGCCCATCAAAAGGGCTGTCGCTATCGAACTGCGTGTCGAGCAACGAAAACTCATATTTACCGTCGAGTCGGACGGGCCCAAGCTGAACCGTATTGAGTCCGAGATTGATCGCGCGTGAGCGGGAGCCGTCCTTTTCTCCGCCCAGACCGGACACATCATGGCCCTCAGTCGTGAAGAGCGTTCCATTGACCGACAGGGCGGCTGTACCAATTGGCACGACGGCGCTGAGCTGTCCTTCGCTCGTTCCGCGCGATCCAGCTTCCAAACTGGCCCGCCAACCGGGCGTCGTCTCACCGACGCGCGTAACGATAGAGATAACGCCGCCGACTGCGTCCGATCCGTAGAGCGCGGATTGTTCGCCTCGCAGCACTTCAATCTTGACGATATCCTGTGCGCGCAGACCTGACAGGTCGAACTCGCCTGTTGACGGGTTGGCCACTTCAATGCCGTCGATCAGCACTAGCACCTGATTGGCTTCTGCGCCGCGGATGCGGATTTGCGTGAGTCCGCCGCCCGACCCCGATGTGCTGACGGCGATGCCCGGCAGAGCCCGAAGCAGCTCGGACACATATTGCTGTCCACGGGCTTGGATTTCAGCTTCTGTCAGGACGGACGCTGCAACGGTGACTTTGTCGGCGTCTAAAGCGCCCAGACGCGTTGCGGCGACAATGATAGTATCGGTTTCAAAGGCGGTATCGTCTTCGACATCTGCCTGCACTTGAGCCCAAGCATGCCCATTCATCACGGCGACCAGCGCCGTGCTCAATATAAAGCGATTCATCACGCACTCCTCATACGCATGCAGGCTCCAAGGCATCCGCATGTCGATCATGGTTGGAGTCGTCATTGAAAGGACGGGATCATTCCCACCTCATCCATGCGCATCGGTCGGTCCCGCCCGCGCGCGCTGGCGACGTGTTCTGGCAGGTCTTCCGACTGATCGCTCAAAGGGTGCGCCGCGCCTTCCCGGCCGTCTCAAAAAGAGTTGGCCAGTGACATTTTGCGGCGCGCCTCGCGAATTACGGCAGCGGGCGCTGTTGGGGACTCTCACACATGTGACCACCCCATTCCCTGTTCGGCCTCGTTAAGAAGCACCAGAACGCGCCGCCCCTAAAGCGGCAAACAGGCTTTGACAAGGCAAGATCTGATTGTCATTGGGCAGGATATGCGAATTTCTTTATATGATCTTTTGGCGCAGAAGCCGCTCCTCCTCGCCGATGGCGCAACGGGGACGAATTTCATGAATATGGGCCTTGAGCCCGGCTTTCCGCCCGACATCTGGAACATGACAGAGCCGTCCAAGCCGCAAACCCTGCACCAGCAGTTTGTCGATGCCGGATCCGATATTATTCTGACCAACACATTTGGCGCCAACGCGCCGCGGCTCAAATTGCACAAGGCGCAGGACGATACCTACGCCATTAATAAGGCGGGCGCAGAACTTGCGGGGAAGGTGGCCGAAGCGGCTGACCGTCCAGTAGTTGTCGCCGGGTCTGTTGGTCCGACGGGAGAATTGTTTCAGCCCATGGGCGATATGACGATGGAAAGCGCGGTCGCATCGTTCAAAACCCAAATTGAAGGTCTGCGTGACGGCGGTGCGGATGTGATCTGGATTGAGACTATGTCGGCGACGGAAGAAATTCAGGCGGCGGCACAGGCCGCGATTGATTGCGGTATGCCCTATGTCTTTACCGCCAGCTTCGATACGGCCGGTAAAACAATGATGGGCATCGCGCCGGGTGATATTCACGGGATCACCAAAGATTTGCCTGAACAACCTCTAGCCCTCGGATCAAATTGCGGTGTCGGCGCGTCGGATCTTTTGCTTGGCACGCTGGCCATGACTGCGGCTGATCCAAACGCTGTTGTGGTGGGCAAAGCCAATTGCGGTATCCCGACCGTCCTCGGCAAAGAGACCATCTATTCCGGTACGCCGGAGCTGATGTATGACTATGCCCAGCTGGCTGCGGATGCGGGCGTTCGCATTATTGGCGGCTGTTGCGGCACTGCGCCCGAACATGTCGCGGCGATGCGCAAATCGATCGATGACTATATCGCTCGCAATGAGACGGGTCCACGCCCCACGCGCGAAAGCCTCGAAGCCGCCCTTGGCGCTTTGGTCAATCCGCCTTTGGAAGCGGGCGCAATCGGACGGCGCGGCGCGTCTCGTCGGCGTCGCTAGACGGTTTTCGTCGACTCATAAAATTTGAGACGGGCCGCTCTATTGGGGCGGCTTTTTTTATTACAAATGGGCCGTGTCTCACGCACTGCAACCATTCGCTAACCCTGTCGCTTAGCGCCATCCTAAGCCTTCTCCCCCTATGCACCGTCCCAAGTCGACCCGTTTACGAGGTTGGCATGGTAGGTTTAGGGTGAGGTGGGCCAATGGCGTTAGCGCCAAAGATTGTCGCGCGGCAGACGCAAAGTCTAGCCATGACGCCGCAATTGCAGCAGGCGATTAAGCTGCTGCAATTATCCAATATTGAACTCGCAACCTTCGTGGACGAGCAGCTGGAAAAGAACCCGCTGCTGGAACGTGGTACGGGCGAAGAAAATCGCCGCGATGAAGATATGCCCGTGAGTGCGACAGCGGATGCGTCCATGCAGATGGACGCCCCCGCCGCCGCTCAAGCCGACCTCGACGTGCCAGACCATAGCGTCAGCGACGATAGTGCCAGCGACAATATTGGCACGCCTGCCTCCGATGTCGGCGGAACGATTGATTTCTCTAAGGGTGCCGGATCGGGCCGACCCTTGTCGGAAGGCTATGACGCCGCCGCCAATGCGGTCGCCGAAGTCACCTTGCAGGATTATTTACGTGAGCAATTTGCTCATCTGGCCTTGTCAAAGGCGGACCGCCCAGTCGCCGATTACTTGCTCGGCGTAATCGACGATTCTGGCTATTTGCGTGAGGAAACCGAAGCGCTAGCGCTCTCTCTTGGGGTTACGCCGTCGCGGATTTCCTCGGTCATTACCCAATTACAGACGTTAGAACCGACGGGCGTGTTCGCCCGGACGCTATCAGAATGTCTGGCGATGCAACTGGCTGAGACCGATGATTTGGACGATGCCAATCAGGCGCTGCTAGCTAATCTCGATCTATTGGCGCGGCACGATCTAACCAAGCTGACAAAATTGTGCGGTGTCGAGCTAGACGATTTGAAGGATCGCGTTCTGCACCTGCGTACGCTGAGCCCGAAACCGGGTCAGGCCTTTGGCGGTGGGGCCGTCTCAGGTCTGGAGCCGGACGTGTTTGTGCGCGAAACGCCCAATGGGGGTTGGGCGGTTGAATTGAATTCGGACACACTGCCCCGCGTTCTGGTCAATAAACGCTATTACCGCGAGATTCAGGCGGCGTCTGGCGATGATGAAACGGCGCGGGAATTCCTGTCCGAATGTCATCAGAGCGCCAGTTGGTTAGTCAAAAGTCTGGACCAACGCGCGCGCACCATCCTGAAGGTCGCGTCTGAAATTGTCCGGCAACAGGATGCGTTCTTTGCTTATGGCGTCGATCATATGCGTCCGCTCAAGCTCAAGGATGTCTCAGAAGCGATCCAGATGCATGAGAGCACGGTGAGCCGGGTGACGTCAGGTAAGTTTATGGCCACGCCGCGCGGCACGGTCGAACTGAAATTCTTTTTCACGGCCTCCATTCCGTCCACGTCGGGCGGTGAGGGGCATAGCGCTGAGTCTGTGCGCCACCGTATCCAAACATTGGTGGAAGAAGAGACAGATGTGAAAAGCGTGAAGTCGGACGACCGTATCGTCGAACTGCTTCGCTCGCACGGTGTCGATATTGCCCGCCGCACAGTCGCGAAATATCGGGACGTGTTGGGAATTCCGAGCTCGGTCGAACGACGCCGGATTATCCGTAACCGGATCTAACGGCACAAACGTCTAAGACGACCGTCGGCCTCAGCTCTGATGCGACGATGCGGTCTTTGACAGACAGCCCATAATCCGTGCAAACACGTGGGTATGATCGCTCTTGTTTACCTCGCCCATGTCGCCGTCATCATTTTCGGATCTATCTCAGTCGTTTGGCTGATCAGCCTGCTGATGCGCGACGCCTCGATCATCGACATTTTCTGGGGCTTCGGTTTCTCCGTGGTCGGCGCAGTCTGTCTGTGGCTTGCTTGGCCGCCAACATCCTATCTCTGGCTAATGGGGTTGATGCCGATCCTGTGGGGCCTGCGCCTCACCCTCTATCTGGCTAAACGCAATCTCGGTCACGGTGAAGACGGGCGGTATATCGCCATGCGCAAACGCTCTGGCATGGCTGAAATGGCGTGGCGGATGCGCGCCTTGCTGACCATCTATTGGGGGCAGGGTCTGCTGATCCTCATCGTCTCCGCACCCGTCTGGATTGCCTTTGCGTTCGGGAAACAAACTGAGATTGGCGTGCTGGCGATTATCGGAGCATTGATGTGGCTGGCGGGTGTCTTGTTCGAAGCGATCGGGGACGCGCAGCTCGCCGCCTTCCTCAAACGCAATGCAGATTATGATGGCCCCTATGAAGACAAACCTGTGCTGGATACGGGTCTGTGGGCCTGGACCCGCCATCCCAACTATTTCGGCAATGCCTTGCTGTGGTGGGGGGTTTTTGTCGCCGCGTGCCAAGCGCCCTGGGGTTGGGTCTCGATCTTTGGGCCAATCATCATGACCTTGCTGCTATTGCGAGTCTCGGGTCGGGATCTGCTGGAACGGAAGTTAAAGAAGCGCCCCGCCTATCGCGACTATGTCGAACGGACTTCGAGCTTTGTGCCGATGCCTCCGAAAAAGGGTTGAGCTGTCCCCGGCAATAAATGCCGGGCGGGCAGCTTACTCCGCCGGTACCGAAACGGTGTTCGGTTTGGGGTCGGTGCCTCCGACCAATCCTCGATCCGTGCCGCAGACTTTGTCCCAGAAACGAAAATAGAGCCCGTAATTCCCGGTGAATTTGGTGTGGTGCAAATTATGGTGGCTGGCCGTGATGACGTGGCGGCCCCACCAGCCCTCGACCCAGCGCTTCGGATAGACCTCCCACCCCGCATGATTGAACACGGCGTTCACCGTCATCAACATCAGGATCACTAACGCTGTAACCCAATGGATCGGGATAAACAGCGCCATGACCGGCAATAACCAAGCCGAGCTCGCCGCCTCAATCGGATCGAAAGAAAAGCTCGCCCAGGGTGTCGGCTGCACACTGCGGTGATGGCCGGCATGGGTGTGTTTGAACAGCTTCGGGTGATGCATGATCCGGTGGGTGAGATAAAACCAGCTATCCTGCGCGAACAGATAGAGCGCTGCGCTGGCCGGGATCCATAACCACGCACCGAGACCGTCCGGCATACCGTCATAAATGGCGGTGCCGCCTGCTTTCCACATTTCCAGCACGATGGCCGCAGGCAAAGCATAGATGACTGAACTGATGAGGGAGAGGCGGATCTCATTGCGGATGGTCGCGCGGGTCGGCTCGCGCTTCGACAGGCGGCGCGCCACACGTTGCCGATTGGGCGACGGCGTGCGCTGCCACAGCGCCCAATGGATCGGCCAGACGATCAGAAAATAACGCGCAATAATGATGGCGGTGAGACCGACGAACGTCTCGACAAATCCCCAAAGCGGTATGGGCCATCCTTCCATAGGGGCTCGCCTAACGGCTGGGGTGCCCCTTCGCAACGATGTCCGGCTTGCCGCGCCGCTTTGGCGCGCTAAGGTCACACCATGTCAGATGTCATCCTCACCATTGATCAGGGCACAACCAGTTCCCGAACGCTCATTGTCAGTCCCGCAGGCGAAATCCTGTTTTCTGCGCAAGAGGAGTTCCCGCAACTCTATCCCAATGATGGCTGGGTCGAACATGACCCGGAAGCGATTTGGGCAACCGTCAAGAGTACGCTCATGGCCTGTCATGATTGGTGCACGCAGGAGGGTCATCGACCCGTCGCCATCGGCATCACCAATCAGCGCGAGACAACTCTGGTCTGGGACTGCGCGACAGGGGACTGCCTCTATAATGCGATTGTCTGGCAAGATCGCCGCACGGCGGCGACCTGTCGGGAGCTGGCCAAGCAAATGCCGGTCGCCACGCTGCAAGCCAAGACGGGCCTGCTCCACGACCCATATTTCAGCGCCACGAAAATTTCTTGGATTCTCGATCATGTTGACGGCGCGCGGGAACGGGCTGAGGCTGGTGAGCTGTGTTTCGGGACGGTCGATAGTTTTCTAATTTGGCGACTGACCGGTGGGCCCGGAAAGAACGCGGTTCACGCGACCGATGCGACCAATGCGTCCCGTACCAACCTCTATAATATTCGTGACAATCGTTGGGACGAAGAGCTGTTGGACCTGTTCAATGTCCCCGCCGCTGGCCTACCGGATGTGCGCGATTGCGTGTCGGACTTCGGCATCTGTTCAGTCTTACCCGATAGTCCTTTCGGCGATATTCCGATCTGCGGCGTGGCGGGCGATCAACAAGCGGCCGCGATTGGCCAGCTCTGCTTTGCGCCGGGCGATATTAAATCGACCTATGGCACGGGCTGTTTCGTGATCCTGAATACGGGTGAGGACTGCCTGACCTCGACCAATAAACTCCTCTCCACCATCGCCTACCGTATTAATGGCAAGACGACCTACGCGCTGGAAGGCTCGATCTTCATTGCTGGCGCGGGTGTGCAATGGCTGCGTGATGAAATGAAATTGATTGATCACGCCGCAGAGACACAGGCGATCTGCGAGGGGCTGACTAATAATCACGGCGTCTATCTTGTCCCGGCCTTTACGGGGCTCGGCGCGCCCTATTGGGAGCCTGATGTGCGCGGCGGACTATTTGGCCTGACTCGCGATACAGGCCGTGATCATGTGGTGCGCGCAACCGTCGAGAGTGTGGTCTACCAGACGTATGATCTGTTCGATGCGATGGCGAAGGACGGGGCCCATCCGAAGAGCTTGCGCGTCGATGGCGGCATGGTGGCCAATGACTGGATGGTCGGCCATCTGGCTGATGTGCTCGACCTGCCTGTGGACCGCCCGGAGATTTTGGAAACCACCGCAATGGGGGCGGCTTACTTAGCGATGATCGGGGCCGGGCTGGTGGAGGATCTGGATGGTCTGTCCGCGCTCTGGACCCGCGAACGCCTATTCGAGCCGAATATGGATGCAAAGACCCGCAAGTCCCTCTTGGACGGCTGGGCGGACTGCGTTAGACGCCTGCTCGCCTAGCGGCGCATCTGTGCTCTGGGGGGATAGCTCAATTGGTTAGAGCCACCCGCTCATAACGGGTTGGTTGGGGGTTCAAGTCCCTCTCCCCCTACCACGCACCCAGCGTTTTTGGCCTCCAAGACGTCGCGGGTGAGAATAGTCCCTACTAACGGGACCTAGCCGGGAAACGGCGCTCAAGAGACTCTACGAAAGACTCAAAAGGACCTAACTTTCCGGCTATTTTAAGACCCGTCTCAGATCGAGGAATTCCGCTCCAAGATATTTCAAGGCAGATGCAGTTTGCATCTGGGTAAATCGGGAAGGTTAGTTTTGCATTCCAAGGAATGTGCGTTGGTTTTTCCAATCGAGGGGAAGGTGTGCGGACATACGGCGCAAACTATCGACCGTCAGCCCAACGGGATGTTTCCCGTGAATGAAGTCCCGAACGATCGAGGGGCATAAGAAGGCTAGGTTTAGAGTTCGGCTCACATCGTCAATGTCCATGCTTTCCGATTTCGAAATGCTCCCCATCGTCGGATGGTCGCCGCTCTTTAGAGCTTCATACCAATGCCGGGCTGTTGCCAGAAGATTGACCAGCTCTGGATCTGGCTCGCCGAGTGCTTGACCGCCAATGATCAGCTTCGTCTCAACCCCGCGCCGTTTCATCTCAAGGGGATAGTCTAGAGGAATCACCGATCCCTCAGAATCGTTTATCTCTGTTTGTAAAGTTTCGTCTTCTGGCAGCAGGATACTGCGTCGCAGTATGAGAGTCATTTGAGTCGGACTAATATGGATCCGCTGGACTAGATCAATGAGAACCGTTCTCTGATTCTCAGAGCTTTTCGATGTGAGGTCTGCCCTCAGTTCGCTTGCATGGCCCTCCAAATTCGAGACTTGATACAGGTTTAGGTTTTGAAGGTCCGCGGCTTCCATAATGCGCGGGGTATCGCAGAGTAGGTTTGTGATCCGGCCCACAACAACTCCCTCGATCTGTTTGGCCGGAAGTCGAAGGGCCGTCCCATCATCCATCTCGCCTTTGGCAAGGCAGGCAGAGATATAATAGCGGTAGCGTCGGCCATTGGGTTTCTTCGAGTGAACCGGAGACAGCCGTTTATCGTTCTGATCATAGAGCAAGCCTGTCAGCAGGCTGTTGGACGCGATGTTGATGGAGCGTCGCCGCTTGGGCGCGTTGGTTTCTAAGGATGCCTGAGCCTGTCCGTCTTCATATAAAATGAGACAGATTTGAGCCTGAGCTAAGCGAGGGTTTGCTCACCATTGGTGTTGTTATTTAAGCGGCTGCTTTGCGATATTGCAACCGTCGATGTTCGATCGTTTTA
>Ga0163216_101089_pt1 | contig 21710 bp, 23 predicted proteins | sample SynspAceP_FD_167610 | JGI IMG/M metagenome (GOLD analysis project Ga0163216, IMG submission 167610) | Saline lake microbial communities from Ace Lake in Antarctica - Synechococcus sp. Ace-P (Illumina Assembly) | ecosystem: Environmental > Aquatic > Non-marine Saline and Alkaline > Saline ...
TTTCATCATATTCGATGGTCAGTGTAGACTACCAATCCACCTTAAAGTTGCCAATCGCAAGGGGACAAATTGAGTAAAAACCAAGTATCTTTTCTATTTATTGCACTTTTCCTTACAGGGTGTCAGGCAAATATCGCGCCCTTAGAGCAAAGTCACCCATTGCAAGAAAAAGCGCCTGAGTCTGGTTCTAAGTCGGTATCGGCGGAGATAGCACCGGAAATCGATGTGCCCGATGTGAAAAAAACTACCGTCATTTCATCGGCGCAAAGAAAGTCGAGAGCCGCTGAACGCTTAACGTCGAGTTTGATTGCACAAGGTGAGCATGCTTTGTCTGTGGATCGACTGTTAACGCCAGAAGACGACAACGCTAACTTATATTTTCAAGCCGCATTAGGTCGAGATCCCGGTAACTTTAAAGCGACTCAGGGGATTGCGGCGATTGTAGATGTATACACTCAGTGGGCGTGGGATGCGGCAAGAAACCGAGATTATATTCAATCTGCTCGATATTTAGAGTACGCTCGTTCGGTTAATCCAGAAGACCCTGTTATTGTCGAAATGACCTCACGTGTCAAAGATCTGAAAGCAAGGCGTGAGCGTACTGCAAAGGTAGTTTCTAAAAAATCAGAGTCCAAAGAACCACAAATTGGACAATATTTATTACCAGAAACGCTTTTTAGTTTGAGCGAAGATGAGATAATTGCTCAAATTCAGCCTATTATAGACGAGGTTGCAAAAACAGAGCAGGCAATCGAAATTTACTGGCCAAATGACAAACAAGCACGTCTGATTTATCAGATAATTAACAGCCGTGTTACCGCGTTTCGTGTGCGTGCGATGACCTATCATCGCGCTGATTACATGGTGGAATTACAACAAGATTAAGGTAGGTCAACGATGTCGTGGATAACGAATAAATTACAGGGTATAACGTCAAACATGAACTTCTCTGGTATGGGGAAGATCGTCGTGTCTGTTGTGCTGGTTGTTGCTGTTCTCCTGACCTTTTTAGGGATGTATTGGAGCAGCGAACCGGACCAATTTGATGTGGTATCCACCGCCAAAGAAAAAGCCGCAGCACAAGGCTACTTGAACAACAGCAAAAAACTGGCTGTTGGGTACACAACTACCAGCACATTACACACCGTTTTGGAAACGCTGCTAGATAAACCGGGCGGCTTCATTACCAATGATATTTTGCCTCCGGGTCTCTTTATGGACAACATGCCAGCGTGGGAGTTTGGCGTACTGGTTCAGTCACGAGATTTGGCACGGGCTTTTCGTAAAGAATTTAGCCGCTCACAATCTCAATCCACAGAAGATGTGAACTTAAAAATAGCTGAACCGCAATTTAATTTTGATACCAAAAGCTGGGCATTGCCATCCAGTGAAAGCGAATACCGTCGTGGTAATAAAGAGTTGATGGAATACCTAAACCGTTTAGCGACCAACGACGCCCAATTTTACGCACGTGCAGATAACCTTTCGGATTGGTTGTCTGACGTCAGTACTCGCTTGGGCAGTTTATCTCAGCGTTTATCTGCAAGTGTGATAGATGAAGAGCCTCAAATAGAATCGGATGAAAACAGCCGCTACGTGCGCACACCTTGGTCAAAAGTAGACGATGTTTTCTATGAAGCACGCGGTACAAGCTGGGCTTTGGTTCACATGCTTCGAGCGGTAGAAGTAGACTTCTTTTTTACCTTACAGGATAAAAATGCCCTTGTTAGCTTACGTCAAATCATTCGTGAACTAGAAGCCACCCAAGCCAATGTTTGGTCTCCATTCATCTTAAATGGCAGTGGTTTTGGCGTATTGGCTAACCATTCTTTGGTAATGGCGTCTTACGTTTCACGTGCTAATACAGCGATTATCGATCTTCGTCGTTTGCTTGAACAAGGCTAGCACGGCGTTTATGACAATGAACCATAGCAGGGTAATTCGTCCGGCCATGTTGGACGATGCCCCTGTTATATTGGATATATTCCAACAATGCGACCTGTTTGCTAGTACTGGTTATCGACAAGATAATATTAACTTGATTGATGTAATGGACTGGTTAGAAAGCGTCACAGACAAACACCCCCTGTTGGTACTTGAAGAGCAAGGTATCGTTATTGCTTGGTGCTCTGTTGAAGCATTTTATGGATTGCCCGCCTTTGATACTGCCTGTGAAATTAGCTTCTACGTCTTGCCAAATTGGCAGGGTCAAGGCATCGGAACTAAGCTATTTCGTCATCTAGAAGCTCATCGAACCGAACTTGGTTTTACCCATCTAATTGCTTACGTCTATTCTAGTAACCTCAACAGCCAAGGCTTTTTCAAGCGCCAAGGTTTTGATGAATGGGGCTTATTACCGAACATCGCCCGGAATGACAGCATCACAGAAGATGTATACCTTCTTGGAAGACAGTTTTAGTTCTTCAAGTATATTTGTTTCCTCTCAATGACTTTCAAGGGGAGGATTAGGGTGGGGTTATTCTTTAGGTCTTCAAGTCTGTTTGTTACTTCTCAGCGCTTCCTAGTTTGCAAGCTTGGTTCCGCTCTGCTGAGCGGGTAACTTTTATCCAGATCCATAAAAGTAACCAAAAGGTCTCTTTGTCGGGCTATCGCCCAAACGTCTCATTCACTTTGTTCAATTCTGGATTAGCAACACGACTTTTATCGTAAGGCATGGATTGTTTATTTGGCGAGAGATGACTCGTCAAACAATGACCCTGAAACTCCATAAAGTCGCGCAACTTCGTCGCGTCGAACTGACTTCTAGAGCGAAAAAGGCTAAGACAAGTCATTCCCGCGAAGGAGGGTGCCGCTAAAGGTAGTCAGCGAAGGTTGGATAAGTTTTGTAGGCCTGATGAGGGAGGTACGACCGTGATCAGGCGTGTGACAGATTGCTTCTTCGCCCTCAATTCATTCCACCTTAAATTGGTTGATTTATATGGTTTTTTGTATGGAATCATTCGCTAATCGGCTCTTTTTTAAAGGCAATGCCGTGAGGGTATTGGTATGCATCACGTACGTTTTCAACCGTTATGTATACCGTTAACCGTCAGATCACACCTTCGTTCCTCGGTTCATCTGACCTACAAAATCGACGGAGGCCGTTTAGCGACAGCCTCAAAGGGGGAAATCAGGCTCTTAGGGTCTAGGGTAGGGCATCTTAAGCGCAGCGACGCTTTAATCAAATAAACACCGCTGGAAGCAAAGCTTTAATTTCTAAGGTAGGTCGTCCTTCAGGGCGACAAAAAACACCATGGTTAAAAAACTACAGTTGTCTAAATAGATCGATTATCCATTAAGTGACGCATTTGCTTGGTGATCCAATCTGTCAATTTATTGCTTGGGCTATCGAGTCGTTTCACTATGCCTATTTCAATTAATTGATCTGTTAAAAAGTCGCTTTTGGCTATTTTTATTTGTTCGAAAAACCAAGGCGCCTTGGCGATATGTTCTGGCACAATGGCCCAGCCTTGATTCTGCGTAACCAATTCACAAATCAAATAATAACTGTCTAAATCCCAGTGATCTGGACTTAAGGCATTTTCGCGGTTCTCCCCTGAACGGTTACACAGTACGAGCTGATGCTGCTGTAGTTGCGATAGACTTAATACATCCTCTTTAGCAAGAGGGTGCTTTTTACCAACAATCAGGATTTTTTTAAAATATCCCAAAGACTGCAACGTTAACTTTGGTGGCAAGGCACTGTTGCTAATCATAAAACCAATGTCGGCTTTTTGATTAACAATGGCAATGGCGATGTCGTCCTGCGATCCATTGGTGATAACCAAATGGGTGTTAGGAAATAAATCGCCTACCTGAGAAAAAATAGAGTGGATGGTTTCCAGTGGCAAGGCTTCATCTATAGCGATGCGCAACGAAATGGGTTCTTTGCTTGCTGCCGTTAATGCTCTTGAATCTAAGCGAAGGCATTGATTAAGCACAGCTCGCGCTTCGGGAAGCATTTCTTTACCCAGAGGCGTTAATACGGGGAATTTAGAGCTGCGGTCAAATAACTCAAAACCTAAATCCAATTCTAAATTGGCAATGGCACTACTAATTCGTGATTGTGCTTTTTGTAATTGCCTTGCTGCAGCCGAAAAAGAACCTAGCTCAGCAGCGGTAACAAAAGCCAGTAATTGATCCAATGTCCAATTCATTTCAATCTCCTAAAACGGCCGTTTAGCAACCAGCTGGCTTCTCTTATCCATCCTTTTAGCGGATGGTAACCAACTTTCTTATATCTCATTTCAATATATTATGCCCCCATTCACACATAATGGACACTCTGTCATGCAAGTCGCTACACCGGTTCAACCATCACAATCCGTCGCAGGCGCGTTTTGGCGTTTTGCGATGCCTTCCATCGTCGCTATGTTAGTCAGTGGACTGTATCAGATCATTGATGGCTTCTTTGTTGGTCATTTTGTTGGCGCCGATGGACTCGCAGGTATCAACATAGCCATTCCATTACTTGGCCTAATCATGGGTTTTGGTTTGCTTGTGGGTATGGGCGGCGGCAGCGTGTTATCTAAATATCGTGGCGAGAACAACCTAGTAGGCACTCAAGCAACGCTTGTCACGGCGCTTCTCTTGATCGTTTTGATCGGCTTATTGGCCACTGTCGTGTTTATCGTTTTTGGCCAAAGTCTGCTTAATATTCAAGGCGCGACGGGCGTCATCCTAGAAATGAGCTGGAGTTATGTGCAGATAATGTCGTTTGGTGCGCTTATTTCGATTGGAGCGAGTGCTATGCCGATGCTGGTCCGAAATGACGACAGTCCAAACCTTGCGACGGTATTCATCATTGTTGGCGCCTTGACCAACATTGTCTTGGACTATGTTTTCTTAGGCCATCTTGAAATGGGGTTAAAAGGCGCAGCCATCGCCACCTTAATTGCTCAACTTGCGACCTGTATATTGTGTCTAGGTTACTTTACGTCGTCAAAAGCTAAAACCAAGCTAGCGGTTAAGCGGCTTGATAAAACCATCGCCATTCGTATTGTGCAATTGGGATCATCAAACTTAGTAATGTTTATCTACTTCAGCTTCGTCATGGCTTTCCATAACATGCAATTTATAGCCTACGGAGACACCACGCAATTAGCCGCCTTTGCGATTGTTGGCTACTTAGCGAGCTTTTACTACTTCTTCGCCGAAGGCTTAGTCAGCGGCTTGCAACCACCGGTGAGTTATTACTTAGGAGCCAAGCAATACAAACGGATTACCGAAACCGTAAAATTGGCTTTTTCTGTCACTGTTGGGTCTGGTATCGCTTTGGTAATACTGTTTAATATTTCTCCAGAAATCTTTATCAGCATCTTTACCACAGGCAACGATGCATTACTTGAAGCAAGCAAAAATGGTATTCGTTTACACCTAATGGCACTGTTTTTAGACGGATTCTTATTCATGGCGTCCATCTACTTCGTCGCCGTTGGTAAAAGCGGACAAGCTTTTTTTGTCTCCGTCGGCAACATGTTGGTACAGTTTCCATTCCTATTTATCTTGCCGAAATACCTAGGCATTGATGGTGTTTGGTTAGCCGTCCCTATATCCAACATCGTCTTCGCGCTGATCGTACTGCCGATGCTATTGATCAACCTGAAAGGCCTGATGAAAATGCATCAACAGCAGAATAATGCAGATGGGGGAGTGGTTGTTTGCCAATAAAATCCTAACATCTCGATGAAGAACACTTTACTCAAAGTGTTCTTCAAATTCGGCTTCTTCGTTTCCATTCAAGCGCTTTGAATGGAACCAAAAACAACCCCATCCTCCGCCTTCCCCTTGGAAGACAAAAGGGGAAGGGACAAAGCCCACGCCCAGCAGGACGGAATAAAGGTCGGGAATACAAAGCGTTTGAATGGAATCCAAAGAAGAAATTAACCCCATCCTAACCTTCCCCTTGAAGAAAGGGGAAGGGACAAAGCCCACGCCCAGCAGGGCGGAATAACGGTCGGGAATTCAAGGCGTTTGAATGGAACCAAAAACAACCCCATACTCCGCCTTCCCCTTGAAGAAAGGGGAAGGGACAAAGCCCTTGTTACATGGGTTCGAATACGGAGCCTAAGCTTGGAACAAACAATTTATTGTACATGCGGCTGGCGTAGTCGTCTGTCATGGACGCCATGTAGTCACAAATGATACGCAATCCATTTTCACCTTGTTCTTGGTTTTTTCGCCATTCGGTGGCGATTTCCCTTGGTAGTAATCGATTAGGGTCGGCGGTGTAGGCTTCGAACATTTCTAATAACATTTGCTGGCCTTTGTAGACGAGCATTTGTACTTCTGGGCGTTGAATGATGTGTTGCATTTCGAACTGTTTTAACAAGTTTAATGCTTGTCGTTGGCCTTCTGGCAATCCGACTTGGAAGCGCAACAGAGGATGTTCGAATCTTGTGTTTTCAACCACTTTGCATGAGGTGATAAACCAGCTGACTAAGCTGCCAATGGCTTCTTTGCGTAGGTGGCTTTGTCGGCTAAAAAGTTGTGTGCGAATGCTGTTGAGGTTTTCCGCCAAGTAGGGTGAAGCCAGTGCGGCGAGTTTAGGTTCTAGGTGTTCCAGCCAGGTGTCTTTAGTGACCATGCCCAAGACGATGGCGTCTTCTAAATCGTGTACTCCGTAAGCAATGTCGTCAGCTAGGTCCATGATGCTGGTGTCGAAGCTGGCGTGTGTGGCTTTTGCATGACCATCTGGGTGTTTGCGTTGTACTGTTTGCAGTAAAGTTCGATCAGCTTCATTGAAGGGTTCGAGTATCCAATCTAAAAGGTCTTGTTCTTCTTGATACACGCATTTTGGTGGTGACCAATTGGAGGCTTTGAATTGACGGAAGCTGGCAGGCTTCTCTGGGTATTTTCCCACTACATTAGCGTGTAAAACCGGATATTTTAAAACCCCTAATAAGGTTCGACGAGTCACGTCCATGCCGTAAGTTGGCGAGTAGGAGCCTCGCTTGCCGAGGATGCGTAAAGATTGCGCGTTACCTTCAAAACCACCGTTAGATTGCATCATGTAGTTCAAAGCGACTTCGCCACCGTGGCCGAAGGGTGGATGACCAATGTCGTGGCTTAGGCAGATGGTTTCAATTAAGGCGTCGTCGGCCAGCCATGTTTGGAAATTGGCCTCTTTCGGGGAGCTGTGTTTGAGTTGGTGCACGATGCCATTGCCAATTTGAGCCACTTCTAAAGAATGGGTTAAACGTGTGCGGCTATAGTCATTTTGTCGGATGGCGAGAATTTGGGTTTTGGACTGTAAGCGACGAAAGGCCGCGCTGTGTATTATGCGGGCACGGTCACGCTGATAGGGTGTACGGTAGTCGTTTTCTCGGGGTTCTTGATGACCGGATTGTCTTTCGTGCCAAGCCAACATTTCATCTTGTGCGTTTGCCATGTTTGTAATCCACTAGTGTCAATAATTACCAATCTTTCATGAAAACACGATATAGGTCAATGTTCGTAAAAAGAGCCTTGGGCATAATGTAATCTATTATAAGGAATCTTTATGTTTAATACTCAGCATCTCACGACATTTAAAGCCTTGGCTGAAAAAGGAAGTTTTACTCAAACGGCAAAGCAGTTAGGGCTAACGCAACCTGCAGTGAGTCAACACATTCAAAAGTTAGAGCGAGGGTTAGGTGAACCATTACTGATTCGTCATGGTCGTACGACCGAGGTGACGGAAGCGGGGAAGGTGTTGCTTCAACATATAAAAGAATTGGAAGCATGTTATGACGATTTTAAAAAATCATGGCAAATATACGTGGAGACGACGTCTGGTTACAAGGCGGGTCGAAAGAAAAGTGGCTGATACTATCAGCCACTTTTTGTTAGTAAATACGTATTTATTGTTGAGTCGTCGGTATTAAATTGCCAATGTGCAAACCACACTCTTTGTTTTCAGATTCTTCCCACCACCAACGACCTTCACGTTCATGCTGATTTGGTAAGATAGCTCGAGTACAAGGTTCACAACCTATGCTGGTAAACCCTTTTAGGTGCAACTCATTGTATGGTACATCGAACATTTTAATGTAGTTCCAAACGTCTTCCGAAGACCAGTTAGCCAAAGGGTTGAACTTAAATAGGTCTTTTTCGTCGGTACTGAACGCGCTGTCTTTTTCGGCAAATGCCAATACATTACGCGTACCAGGACTTTGGTCTTTTCGTTGGCCTGTAATCCAGGCATCAAGTGTTGCCAGTTTGCGTTTGAGTGGCTGTACTTTTCGAATACCACAGCATTCTTTATGACCATCTTCAAAAAAGCTAAATAAGCCTTTTTCGTGGGTGAAGTTTTCAAGGGCTTCACGATCAGGAGAAAGAATGTCGATTTTTATTTTGTAGTGGGTTCGGATTTGCTCGATAAACCGGTAGGTTTCAGCGTGCAAACGGCCAGTATCAAGAGAGAACACATGTACGTTTTTGTTGGCTTTGATCGCCATATCGATCAATACGACGTCTTCTGCGCCGCTGAAAGAAATAGCAAGATTGTCGAACTCTTTCATCGCGTTGTGGATGATTTTCTGTGCTTCGTCTTCTTTGTTATTGGCAATAAAAGACGCTAAATCAAATGCAGACATAGGATTGTGAACCCTGTTCTAAGTTACGTTGCCTGTACCATATCAAGTTGCGGCCATGAAAGAAAAGACGAAAGAACGCTAACCTTATAATACTTAAGGCTGGTGTTTAGCGGATATGTCTCGCTAGGGTTTGATAGAGTCCAAATAAAATGCCCGCGGTTACACCCCAAATGCGAATTTCCTGATATTCAATTTCGAAATAACCATGAGAATTGGTGTCGAGTTTTTTCGTTTTAAAACGATAGTTCTCGGGAGTGAGTAAATGGCGTAATGGTACCCAGTGGACAGATTTTACCTCTTCTTCACAAAGACTTAATTCACTTTTCCGAGTCATTTCAGCCACGATAGGCTTGATGCAATAACCGGAGAGGGTGCAATACTCGCCTAGTTCACCGAGTAAATCGAAACAGTCAGGCGCTAGGCCAACTTCTTCTAAGGTTTCACGCAATGCGGTGTATTGGATGCTTGCGTCTTCTGGATCATGCTTGCCCCCAGGAAAAGCAATTTGACCTGGGTGATTGCGCATGTGCAGTGCGCGTTTAGTAAGGAGTACGAAAAGTTCTCCACTTTCAGGCTCTCGCCAAATAGGAATTAAGACAGCAGCAGAGCGATATTTTAGGTCATAACCGCTGGGAAACATTTTTTCGTCTGGGTTATGAATTTGTTGTGCGTAAGGATCTTTGTCTAATGCTGCGCGGATATCGTCCAAGCTCAAATCAATTGGAGGAGCACTTAAAAACTGCTCTATGTCAGACATTATACGGCCTATTTCAAAAAGTCTTGTTCTAGAGTATGGGTTAATTTACCTACTTTGGTAAAGGTTTCTTGATATTCTTCTTGGCATTTCGAGTCGGCGACCAATCCACCACCCGCCCAGCAATGTAGGTTGCCGTGATCCGCAACTAGGGTTCGTATGGTGATACTGGAATCCATTTGTCCGTTTGCACTGAAATACGCAATCGAGCCACAGTAGGCTGAGCGTTCATGAGGTTCTAGCTCATCAATTATCTCCATAGATCGAATCTTAGGCGCACCCGTGATGGAGCCGCCGGGGAAGCTTTGATGAAAGACTCGAATAGCTTGGTCTGTTTGATCGATTCGGCCTTCTACCGTCGACACAAGATGATGCACATTAGCGTAGGTTTCTAAGGCAAACAGCGCAGGGACTTTAATACTGCCCGTCAAACAAGTGCGACCTAGATCATTGCGCAGTAAATCAACAATCATAAGATTTTCTGCGCGGTCTTTGGCGGAAGACAATAGCCAGTTGGCGTTGGCTTGGTCTTCTTCTGGTGTTGCGCCGCGAGCGACGGTACCTTTTATCGGCTTGGATTCTATTCGACCTTGATCACACAGTAGAAAGCGCTCTGGCGAGTGACTTAACAAGCTTTGCTGTGGTGAAATTTCCATATACGCCGAAAACGGCGTAGGGCAAACTTCTCTTAATGCATGATAAGCCGTGAAGGTATCGCCCTGATACTGACTTGAAAAGCGTTGTGCGAGATTTACCTGATAACAATCCCCAGATTGGATGTAGTCTTGCACGACAGAGAATTTCTGGGCGTACTCGGCTTTTGTCATGTTCGAGGTGAAAGGGGCTTTCAAAGAAAATGGGTTGGTGTGGTTGAGTTCATGCTTTACCAATACATCGTCGCAAGCGCTAGTGAAGCGGTTAATGAGGTCGGCCGCGTCTTCTTGAGTACACCAAGGAGCCATGATGAGCTGAGTCGTTTTTTCTTTATGGGAAGTGATAACGGCCCAAGCGTAAAGCCCGACGCTTAATGTATCTAATGGAATGTCGTGTTTGACGGTATCCGGTAATTGCTCAACAAAATGGCCGCTTTCATAGCCATAATATCCCAGTAAGCCACCGATAAAAGGTAGGTCTTTTGGTGCGGCTTTCGCCCAAGGTTCTTGGCAGATGAGCGTCATTAGTTCATTTAACAGCGTCATCGGATTGCTTGTATTGTTTAACGCGTAAAGTGGTGTTGTATACCAAGTGATCGGTTGGCTGTTGTGCGCTGGATGAATGCGCGCCAGTGGATTAGCCACTAGTATGTCGTAGTTCGTGTCTGGAAAATGTTCATGATTACTGTCAAGTAAGGCTGGGTAAGGCAAGTCTCGTACGGCAGAAAAGAAAGACAACAAAGACGCTTGATAAGGGAGGTTTACCCGTGTAATTTCTGACATTTTTTATCAATACCTAGTAATATGCATTCATGCTTCTTATAGCAAACATTGTATTCTTTTACTAAGATTCCTCACAGGTTAATTACAAGTGTCTGACGTTTTTTTTCTTTCTTTACCTAATGCGGACATTGCGTACCGTCTTTACGAAAATCCTGCAGCAGAAACCGACCGAGCTTGTCTGCTGCTACATGGTGCCGGTGTGGCAGGGGAGATTACCTATTCCCCTATGTTGCCGTACTTTACTCAATGGCGTTGGATGCTAGTGCCCGATTTAAAAGGCATGGGCGAGTCTTTTCATCAACATGGTGACGAAGGTGCGGTGTCGATTGCTGAGTTAACCGATGAAATCGAAGCGCTGTTGACGCATGTGAAATGGGATGATTTTGATCTTGTGGCTTATTCATTAGGTGGTTTGGTTGCGCTCAACCTGAACTATCAGCGTAGTTTGCAAGGGAAGACGAAAGTGAAAATGGCTTTGTTAGAGCCTGCGTCGTTGGATCGAGAGGACTTATCTACCTTGATGGATGTGCGTCAGAAATACCGCCATGCGTCCAAATTGATTCATGACACCGGGGATGTAGAACTTGGGGTGGCGTCGTTTATGGATGGCGTGTCACCGAATCGTCGCAAGCATCCGGTGGCAGAAGCCACCACACAATCTCGGCTTGCTCATCGGCCGTTTGGTTTTGCTTATGCATTAGATGCGGTGACAGATTATGTCGAGGTGATGGCAAATGAACCCGCGTTAAGGCGAGCCATAATAAACGCGTCGGAGCAGGTTTTTTTGTTTTCTGGAGAATTAAGCCATGAGGCATTGAGACAGCATTATGAGCTATTGAGCTTACACAATGACGCTTGGCAACACAAAACCATGAGTGCATGTGATCACTCTTTGCCTTTTCAAAAACCAAGGCAAATCGCCAATCATATTAACAAATGGTTTTCGCTGATTTAAGTGTCACTAATATCTGATGTGATCAGATAGAATAAATGAAAAGAGCAGGACGCTCTTTCTATTCGCTACGTAAAACAAGGAGGTTTTCTATGAGCCATCAACACGGCTTTTCTTTGCTAGAGCTGTTATGTGTTTTAGCCATACTGAGCATTTTAGCCTATGCCGGTTCCGCACAATTTCTGAGCCTTAGTCAAAATACCCAAGATAAAAACACCCTGAAATCTGAGATGAAGCGTTTATCGGATGCGCTAACGCAGGCTCGTCAATTGGCCGTGGTTAGCGGTCAGGCCAGCTTTTTGTGTGGTGGTATACGTTGTGACGGTGATTGGTCTTCGGGTTTTCGATTATATCAAATTGATGATGTTAGCGGTGTAGAAAAAGAGTATCAACAGATCGCCTTTAATGTCTTGTTGCAGCTATCGTGGCGCGGTTTTCCCACGCAAAAAAAACAAATAGAATTTCAATCCAACGGTTTGTCTGGTTTCCAAAATGGTACCTTCGAATTTTGCTTAGGTGCTTGGTACGCGGATTTGATATTAAATCAAAGTGGGCGTTTTTATACCTCTGACCCGCAAGAAAAAAGCGGGGAGGCATGCTGATGAAAAAATCATCTCCCATCCGTCTTTTATCAAAAACGAGTCAGCAAGGTTGGATCATGCTTGAAGTCGTGCTTTGTCTGGCATTGCTTTCTGTCGTCTTGCATCTAGCTCAGCGTCAGAATGAAGCGCATTGGCGCTCCATACAGCAGTTGGAAGAACAACGAAAAAACCATGAAAACCAGCAAAAACAAACCGCAATGAAAATCTTAACGGGCTCTGCTGCTTGGCTAAATAATCCAGAAGATTTATTTAATCAAGGGTATCCGAATTGCCAAAAATGTAGCGAAAATCAATTAAAACGCTGGTTTTATGCTTCGCAGCATGGTGTTTCGAATATCAATGTGGAGGGCGAATAATGTCTCGCCGTACGCAAATGAAAGGCAGTCTATTGATTGAAATGCTGGTGGTTTGTGCCTTAATTTCGATATTTTTACCCTTTCTGGTGAGTGCTCTTGCTCGCTTGCAGGAACGTTATCTTCTCACGCAAACGTATCAAGACCAACACGAGATCAAAGCCGCCATCGATGCTCACTTTCAAGCGCAATGGGCGCGTTTAGTTCCGGCAAATTGTGCGATCGACGAGTCGTTGTTTTTAACCATTCAATCGGGTGAGTTTCCTCCTGTCCGACTTGCTTCTCGCAAGATGTCTAGCAACTCTGATTGGATAAAAGGAACCGATTATGGATTGTGTCGAGGTGCTGTAACGGTATCCAGTAACCCATTTGAGACAAACTTGTCATGTCATTGGAAAGTGGGAGATCGAACGAGTTTTTCGAGTTGTGAATCGTCTTTTCCAGGGCAGGTTGTCTCGGTGTCTAATCACCGAAGTGAAATTGAGCTAACGGATGACTTAGCGATTGGGCAATCTGGGGTGATAGAGAGCCAAGATGGCTTTTATTGGTACTTATCACCTGGAAAAGAAGGGTATGCGTTTTGGCGAACCCCAGAGGAGAGCGGTAATTCATTGGAATTGCTAAACGGGATCGAGCGATTGTCTGTTTTCCCCTTATTGGATGGGGATGACAATGGTTTGGTGGATTCGTTAGATACGCGATATGGACCATTTTCTTTGAAAAAGCTTCGTGGGCTGTGGGTAGAATATCAGTATCGGTTGAGCAATTGTCAATCTGACCAACAGGCGTCGTTTACTCAGGAGTATCATTCTATGAGAGGAGACGATTGGCACTATTTACCCCCTTGTCAGGGCGTTGGTAATCAAATTATCGTGTTAAAAGAGATGCAATGACCATGATGCCTTATTTGATGGGCTCTCAGCGTGGCTGGGTGTCGTTACCGATTATTGCGTTATTATTGGCCATTTCTACTTTATCAATGCAATATCAACAAAGGTTGCAAGCGTCTTATTTGTGGCGAGGGCAGTTGAATGATATTGAAATCGAACAGCAAATTTGGAAGGCTTTTAAGCAAGATTTTATGGTGGCGCCTAGTTTGTCATCGGCGACTTTAAGCGAATGCGTGGGGTTTTGTGAGTTAGGTCGGCATTCTCAAGAAAAAACATGGCAAAAAAATACACAACGTATGCATTACCAATGGGCGCGATATGAGTCACCAGCGAATGAATCTGGTAATGTAATCGCTTCTTACCGACTTTGCGCCAGCCAAAACCAGCAACAATATCGATGCTGGTGGTGGCGAGATGGTGCATGGTTTTCAGGCGGTTGGGTTAGTGCTTTAGATTGAATGTCTTCAAATGTTCCGCACTGCAAAATGCGCGAGCATCTTGGTCATGAATAGCATGGGAGCGAGGCGTAAAAGTTTGGCATTCTTCGCAACGAACCATGCTTTCTTGAGACTCATCCTTTTTAGAGGATTCCTGTGTTTTTGCTTTCGTTGGCGGTTGACTGCCTTTAAAAGCGACAAATCGGCGATACAACCACCAACCAATAAAGAAAATTGCAACAAAAACGATCAAACGGACGATCATATACTTTACCTAGCTTGGGTTATTCCAGACAATAACGGGCATATTCTAACAGAGTTCACGAGATAGCAACTGTATGACATTACGAATTGCAATGGCCCAGCTGGATATGCTGGTCGGCGACATCACAAAAAACACCCAATCTGTTATAGATGCGGCGTGTAAAGCCAGAGATGAAGAGCGCGCCGATGTGGTGGTTTTTCCTGAATTAACCTTAACGGGCTATCCACCAGAAGATTTATTATTACGCTCCAGTTTGGATCTGCGCATCGAATCCGCGTTGGCTAAAATCTTGTTAGAAGTTCGTGATATACACGTGGTGGTTGGTTATCCACGTCGTATCGATGGTGAACTTTTTAACTGCGCTGGCGTGATTTATCAAGGCAAAATGTTAGTTGAATACGCAAAACAGAAGCTGCCAAACTTCCTTGTGTTTGATGATAAGCGTTATTTCAGCGAAGGCCTCAATGCGGGCATTGTTGACATCAAAGGTGTGAAAGTGGGTTTGAGTATCTGTGAAGATATTTGGCACCCAGAACCTGTAGCACAAGCTAAAGCCTCCGGTGCGGAATTGATTCTGAACCTAAATGCTTCGCCTTACCATATTGAAAAAATGGGTGAACGTGAGACCTTGCTTCATAAACGAGCGACTGAAGTCAGCTTGCCGATTGTCTATGTGAACTACATGGGTGCGCAAGACGAACTGGTTTATGAAGGCGGTTCCTTTGCGGTAAACGCCAAAGGTGAAAAAATCATGCAGGCGCCTTGGTTTGAAGCGGGTTTATATTGTCTTGATGTGATAGTGGATGACAGTCAACCAAACAAAGTCGAGCCCGTTGCCGGTATCATTGCTCCTGCGTTAGACGTGGAAGCTAGCGTCTATCAAGCGATGGTGCTTGGGTTGCGTGATTACATCGAAAAGAATCGTTTCAAAGGCATTGTGCTGGGTTTGAGTGGCGGTATTGATTCTGCGTTATCGCTTGCTGTTGCAGTAGATGCGATCGGTGCAGATCGCGTTCAAGCGGTGATGATGCCTTACACTTATACCTCTTCTATTAGTTTGCATGATGCAGAAGAAGAGGCGAATTTATTGGGCGTGAAATACAGCGTTTTACCGATTGAATCCATGGTATCGGCGTTTACCGACGTACTTGTTCCGGAGTTTGAAGGCTACGCGAAAGACACCACGGAGGAAAACCTACAAGCACGTACTCGCGGTGTCGTTCTGATGGCCATTTCTAATAAGAAAGGCTTGATGGTGCTCACCACCGGTAATAAAAGCGAAATGGCTGTGGGTTATGCCACTCTTTATGGGGACATGGTCGGCGGTTATTCCGTGTTAAAAGACGTGTTTAAAACGCTGATTTTCAAGCTTTGCCGCTACCGCAATACCTTGGGATACGTGATTCCTGAACGGGTCATTACACGTCCACCGTCTGCGGAATTGGCTCCGGATCAAAAAGATGAAGATTCTTTGCCAAGTTATGACATTCTCGATGACATCTTACGCATGTACATCGAAGAAGATCAAAGTGCAGAAGCCATTCTTGCTACCCAGAAATTCGACCGAGAAACGGTTTATCGAGTACTTCGCCTTGTTGACGTCAATGAATACAAACGTCGTCAATCACCGACTGGTGTGCGTATTACCGCTCGTGGGTTTGGTCGAGACCGCCGTTATCCGATCACTAACGGCTGGCATATTGGCGAGTAGATTGCTTTTAAAAAAGCTTTTAAAATTTTTTCTCTTCTCGCTCTGCTGAGCGGGACTTAGTTCCTCCCCTTTGTCTTCCAAGGGGAAGGCGGAGAATAGAGCATTTTTTGTAGTTTTTAAAGTGTATTTGTTACTTCTTAATAGCGTTGAGCTGTCGGTTTTTTCCGCTCTGCTGAGCGGGTAACTTTTATCCAGATCCATGAAAGTAACCAAAAGGTCCCCTTAAGATCTTTATTACCTGATTTCTGAACTTCCCCGAGTTTGCTAGACAGTAGTTACTTCTAAAAATACATTTCTTCGAACTTTGCAGGTGATACACCACCTGTATGCGAATGGCGTTGTATTAAATTGTAGAACATCTCAATAAAATTAAATATCTCACCTTTCGCCTCTTCCCTTGTTGAGTCTTTTTTTCGCTTTGTAACTCGCTTCTTGAAGGTGGCAAAAAAGCTTTCTGCCACTGCGTTGACACATTTTACTGAGCTGTTATTTATGCTAGCTGGTATAACATTCACCGTGCAATTTTCTAAACAGCTTTGCAAGTTCTTCTCTTAAATTATCCTCTTCTATAAATAATCTTTGAAGCTCTTTTATTTCACCTTCAGGGCGAGCTATGACACTGACGCCAGATGTAGTTCCTTCAATTTTAATACTATCACGATAGCTAGATGGCTTTGACCAACCAATTCCTTTTTCAAAATCAAACGATATTGAATACTCCTTCCCATTAGAACTGTATATGGTAGAGCCTAACAAGCATCGATTACCATACCCATACAACCCTCTTATGCCTACAACAGCAACATCGATAATTTCCTCGTCTAGTTGGATTTTTGTTATTCTAGACATAATGTTATTAAAAACAAGTTCATTATATTCATCAATAAGCTTGCTATTCTTATCCACAAGCTTGTTATGTTTATCTACAATATTGTTATACTTATCCTTTGAATCGTTATACTCATCCTTTAAATCGTTATACTCATCCACTAAATCGTTATACTCATCCTTTAAATCGTTATACTCATCCACTAAATAATTGTATTCATAATTAGAGACTTCTGAAGAGGCGTTGAAAGATAGCATCATTAAAGTTATTAGAATAAGTTGTCTCATTATTGATCCTGTTATTGATTTAATAAAGTAAAAACTGGTGGGTTGAAAACTCTATTTATATTTTAATATCTGCTGATAAAGTGATTAAATTTACCTAAAAAATAACTTCACGCAGTGGCGCTAATGGATAATATATTATCCAAAGTCGATGATAAAATTCAACGTAAGCTCAGTATAGTATAAATACATGCTAAAACTTTTCCTAATCAAAGTATAATCCTTGATGACATCTTACCCATGTATATCGAAGAAGATTAAAGTGCAGAAGCCATTCTTGCTACCCAGAAATTCGACCGAGAAACGGTTTATCGAGTACTTCGCCTTGTTGACGTCAATGAATACAAACGTCGTCAATCACCGACTGGTGTGCGTATTACCGCTCGTGGGTTTGGTCGAGACCGCCGTTATCCGATCACTAACGGCTGGCATATTGGCGAGTAGATGATTCCTCTGTTGCTCATCCTGGTTCTTTTTTCAAAGGGCTGGGATGAATCTGTTGTTGAGATACCCTTTCTAAAATAATCTTGGTCATGTTTATGATTCGAATCAGCCAAGTTTCTAGTCACTAAAATTTCCACCCTGCGTTTTCCATTATCAAGCATCAAGCGCTTCGTCCATAGGCATGATAAATGCAATGAGTTGATAAGGTTTTAAATAAATATGAGCAATAGCTGCTATGGTGAATGATAAACAAGGTTAATTAATTTTATGTGGAGGTAAGACTTATGTGGTTAAAGGCTTCTTGTATGCTTGAGTTTTATACTTCCGTACCAACGCCGTTTATCTTGATGTTGCGACCTCGTAGTGGTGAGCAGCAGTGGATCTCACGCGAAGATTATGTATTGTCGCCGAGCGTACCAGCGGTTGAATTTACGGATTCTTTTGGAAATTTGTGCCAGCGGTTGGTCGCGCCAATAGGAGACTTTTCGCTACGCACGTTGGTCTATGTTGAAACGGCAGACTATTCAGATATAGACCCAGGTGCTCCATTTATTGAGGTACCGCAATTACCCGGCGATACCTTGCCATTTTTACTTCCTAGTCGTTACTGCGATTCAGATCGCTTTACTGAGATGGCGGCGTCAATAGCGAAAGGGTATGCGCCGGGTTACGACCAATGTTCAGCGATTGTTGATTATATTCGCCGAACGATAGAATACACGCCAGGTCACGGGCAGGAGACCATTAGTGCTTCCGAAGTTAATCAGCAAGGCTATGGCGTATGCCGAGACATGGCTCATTTAGGCATTGCTTGTTGTCGTGCGCTTTGCATACCCGCGCGCATGGTGGTGGGCTATCTTGAAGGACTTTACCCAATGGATCTGCATGCTTGGTTTGAGGCCTACGTTGGAAATCGGTGGTATACCTTCGATCCCACTCAAACGGATCTAAAAGGTGGTCGTGTTGCGATTGCCTTTGGGCGTGATGCGACCGATGTTGCTATTTATACCCAGTTTGGTGCACCGGTTGAGCTGTTGAGCATGGATGTACAAGTTGAACAGGTATCAAAACCGAATAATTAAAGGGTCAGAACCCTTTTAAAATACCCATACGGTGATATTTATAGTGATAGGAATTATAGGAGTTAAAGGGTTCAGACCCCTTTAACTCTTTAATTACCGCAGTTCAACCGCTATTATCCAACCCCATCCAAATTACACGTAGTGTCCCTAATTTATGCGTTTGTTAAAGTCGTCTGTTCATCCAAGTATCGAGTCTCTCGATCAATCTTCTTTTTTACGTCTTGCTGCCCGTGGGATTATTTTAAAAGGGGATGAGGTTTTGATGTTGTATACGCAGCGTTACGACGATTACACCTTGCCAGGTGGTGGCATTGATGAAGGTGAGAATCAAGTTGAAGGGTTGATCCGTGAGTTAACAGAAGAAACAGGTGCGCAGAATATTCGCAATGTTGAAGCGTTCGGTTTGTATGAAGAGTTTCGACCTTGGTACAAGGAGGGGTTCGATGTCATGCAGATGAAGTCTTACTGTTACACCTGTGAGATTGATGAAGAATTAGGTGAGACGAATCTTGAAGATTATGAAGTCAAAAACGGTATGAAAGCCGTGTGGATCAATGTCCACGATGCGATTAAGCATAATCTAGAAACGATCAAGAACAGTGATAAAAAAGGCATGTCGATCGATCGAGAAACCTTTTTGTTATTATTGATTAGAGATGAGTTATTAGCCGTATCAATGTAACGTAACTATATTTCAATACAAAGAAGAGGCCACTTCAGCGCGGCCTCTTTTTTTATCTCTTCATTTGTTCTTTACTGTGCCGTTGTTCATCGTTTGTTAAGCGATTCCTAACACTTTTTTACGCTGCTGCGCCCAAGTATGGATTAGGTGATCCGCTGCCAAGCCAATAAAAGCAACGCATAAGCCAAGCACAATGCCTTGCCCCATTCCATTGGCTTGCGACAAAGATTGCATGATGAGCTGACCTAGATCATCGGTACCGATAAAGGCGCCGATAATGACCATAAACAAAGAGAAAATAACGGTTTGGTTTATGCCCAATAGAATGTGTGGAAACGCTAGTGGGAGTTCTATATGAAATAACCGCTGTATGCGGTTAACCCCAGACATAGAGCCTGCTTCTTGCAATGACTGAGGTACGTTTCTCAACCCTTCTACTGTGTAACGTGTAGCAGGGATGGTGGCGTATACGATCACGGCGATCAGTACGGACAAATCACTTACACCAAATAACATGATCACTGGAATTAAGTAGACGAAAGAGGGGAATGTTTGAAAGGTATCACAGATCAATAACATTACCTTAGTGGCTCGCTGGTTTCGTGAGCATAAAACGCCCACAGTGCAACCAATAATCACCGAAATGATGACGGCGAAGGTGACCATATAGGCGGTAATAAGGGCACGATCCCACCATGGCGTTAACGCAATAAAGGCTATGAAGGCGGTTACAATAATGGCTGAGCGCAGGCCACCAATAATGAAACCTATCCCTGCAACTAAGAATAAGGTTGCCGCAACGGGCATCGCTAGATAAGCCTCTTTCATGGGCATCAAAATGGAGGTAATCATGAAGAAGTTGAAGCTTTGTACACTCTGGTATGAATTGGTGATGATCCAGTCAACGATGAAGTCCCAAAAGTCTTTGGTGGTGAATCCTTGTGATTCGGCAATGACGTAGAGGTAGTTTGACTTATCAGGGAAAACCACAGACGTAACATAAGCAATAACAGAGGTGAGGATCAGAATTCCTAGGAAGGCTAATGAGTACTTGTGATGCAAGTGGAATGGTAAGTCAGCAAAATAGTCGGCTTGCTTGTTGGCCCAAGCGAGGGACAGTTTATCCAAAACCACCGCGATTAATACAATAGACACCCCGAGTTCGAGGGCTTCGCCTATATTAAGCGTGTTTAATGACACCAGTAAGTCGTAACCCAAACCCCTTGCCCCAATAAAAGAGGCAATCACCGCCATCGCTAAACACTGCATGATGACCTGGTTAACCCCAATCAAAATATCATGGCGTGCGGTAGGAATAAGCACTTTAAACATGAGTTGGCGTGGGCTACAGCCACTCATCATGCCAGCCTCTAAAACCTCTGGAGAGACTTTTTTGAGACCTAAAATGGTTAAGCGGATCATTGGTGGTGTGGCAAAAATAACCGTTGATATAGCACCTGCATGATCACCAATGCCAAAAAATACCACCACCGGAATTAAGTAAGAAAAATGAGGCATGGATTGAGCGACGTTTAACAATGGCGCTAAGATGGATTCAAAGGTTTTGCTCTTATAGGCGAAAATGCCTAACACTAACCCTAGAAAAACCGATAAAGGCACCGCCACTAAAACAAACGATAAGGTTTGCATCGCGGGTGTCCACTGACCAAATACCGCAATGTAAATGATGCTGGTGCCGGCTAAAATAGACAGATTACGTCCACCTAGATAATGGCCAATTAAAAATGCCCCCCCAGCAACGGCTGTCCATGGTAGTGCCGGGATTCGAGCCCATTCGTTTTCGCTCACAAAGTCCCAGCTTGTAAAGGCGACAACGGTTTTAACGCCACCTAGTAGAAGTTCTCGAATTAAATTAATGCAAAAAAGAACCACCCCGGACAAGGAACGAGTGAACTCTTTCATCATGGTTGATTCTTCGGTGAGATCTAACTCAGCATCGTAAATATCCACGATCCAAAAATCATTGATAAGGTACTTAAGGCCGTCGTTTACAGCGTCAGGCAAAAGCCAAAATAGGTTCTCTTGAAGACGCCATAGATTGCCTCCTGTAGCTGGGTCGATGGCCATGACAAGGGTAAAGAATACTACTAATAAAGCAATAAACTGAAGCCATTTATGTTGCGTAAAATACTGCATTAGGCTTGGCTCACGGCGGTGTCATTAACGGGGATGTCGTTCGCTTCGCCAAACAAGACCTGTATTATGATTTTACTGTTTAAAACACCCACAATCTCACCTTGCTCATCCGTGACAGCGACGGTTTTTTGCTCGCTTAGCACGCGCTCTGCTATGGTTTCGATAATGGCATTTTGAGAAACTCTGATGTCACTCATGTCTGCATTGTCGTCATATTGTGCCATGACGGTTTTGCATGAGAGAACTCGTGCGCGAG